>Ga0187783_10002941_pt1 | contig 12603 bp, 12 predicted proteins | sample 1015_SJ02_MP02_2_FD_132471 | JGI IMG/M metagenome (GOLD analysis project Ga0187783, IMG submission 132471) | Tropical peat soil microbial communities from peatlands in Department of Meta, Colombia - 1015_SJ02_MP02_20_MG | ecosystem: Environmental > Terrestrial > Soil > Wetlands > Peat | place... | reverse complement strand
TGATGACGAGGACGCCGCGGCGGCCATCGGAATAGATGTCTTGCGCGAAAAGCTGCGCGTTACGGTCATCAGTGCGGCGCTAACGGCACTCGGAGGCGCGCTGTTCGCTCAGTATCTGATGTATCTCAATCCGGAGACCGTCTCGGGTATCGCGGTTTCGCTGCAGATTGTCTTCGCGGCGATCGCAGGAGGCATGTACGTTGCCTGGGGCCCGACCGTTGGCGCGGCCTTGACGATCATCCTGACCGAAGGCCTGCGTGTGTGGTTCGGGACAAGTTTCATCGGGGCTGCCAATACCATCTACGGCATACTTTTGATGATCTTCATCATTTTCATGCCGCGCGGCATTGGTGGGCTGCTCGCTCAACTCTGGACCAAGCGCTCTGCAGTTGGCGCTGCGCCCAATCTCCTGGTCAGCCGATGATCAACACGGCACTTTTGACAGCGGCCCAAGCGGTGTTGCCACTAGTCGTCGGCGATCGCATCTGCGGCGGTCGCGATCGCGATCTGGGCCACGCGCTCGGCAGCCCGGGTATCGGGGTTGCCAATCCAACTCGAGGAGAAGACAAGATCTGGAACGCGCGCCAATGTCTCGACCAGACGCAGTTGCCCGCGCGCCATCTCATTTCGCACGATCACCGGCGGAATGACCGCGATGCCGAGACCCTCAACCGCCATTCGCACCACGGTCGCGAGGGACGCGCTGGCATGCAGGCGAACCGGCGGCAGCTCCGGCCGATTGAAAAGTGTCCGCACCGCCACGTAGGGCAGGGTGTTGCGCGAAAAAGTAATGATCGGAAATGTGGCAAGGACCGCGATCGGCACCGGCTCTTCCAGCCGGCCGATGTTCGGGCTCGCTACGAAGGCGACCGGATAGCTGCAAAGCGCCCGGCTCCGCACTGAGGGGGCCGAAGGCGGCCCGAGCAGGAAGGCGAGATCGATTTCCTGAGCAAGCAGTCGGTCGCGCAGGTTCGGCGAAATATCGACTTCGATCTCGAGTGACAGTCCCGGATAGGTGTCGTCAACACGTTTGATGAAACGCGAGAGCCAGGTATGGACGATCGTCTCTGCCACGCCGAGGCGGAGAACGCCGCGCAGGGTTGACGTGTCGCTGAGCGTCGAGAGCATCTCGGCGCGCAGACTGAGCAGCTTCTCGGCATAGACAAGAAGAGCGCGGCCGTATGGGGTCGGTGTGACGGCCCGGCTGTCGCGCTGCAGCAGCCTGACGCCCAGATCCTGTTCGAGCTGGCTGATCCGCTGCGAGATGGCTGGCTGCGTTGCATGCAACTTCTGGGCGGCGCCTCGGAAGCTGCCGAGCGTGGCTACCCAAACGAAGGTTTCGAGGCCCTTGAAATCGATCATGGCCAAAGTTGGCACGATAAGCACAGCTTATCAATTCTGATCGAAACCTGCGATTGGACAGAATAGCTATTTGATGGTGGGATGCCAGGAGCGAAAGGAACCGCCATGACGATCGCCGCCGCTCATCGCTCCATCGCCGGCGCCGAACTGCGCACCGGCCGCAAGGCTCGTCTGGCCTGCCGCCGTGGCGAATTCACCGGCTCGACAGCAGGTCTCGCACCTGGTCACGTCCAATGTAATCTGGCCATTCTGCCGCAGGATCTGGCAACTGACTTTCTCAGGTTCTGCCAGCTCAATCCCAAACCATGCCCGCTGATCGGCGTCTCCGAGGTCGGCGACCCTTGCCTGCCGGGACTTGGCGCCAATCTCGATGTGCGCACCGATCTTCCGGCCTATCGGGTCTGGCACGACGGCGAACTCGTCGAGGAAACGACCGACATCTCAAAATGGTGGCGTCCGGATCTGGTGGCCTTCGCGCTGGGCTGCTCCTATTCATTCGAAAGCGCCCTCATCGAGGAAGGTCTGCCGATTCGGCATATCGATTGCGGTCTGCGCGTGCCGATGTATCGCACCAACATTGCGTGCGTGCAGGCCGGCCCATTCGCGGGCCCGATGGTTGTCTCGATGCGACCCTTCCGGCCGGCGCATGCCATTCGTGCGATCCAGATCACGTCGCGATTCCCCGCCGTACATGGCGCACCAATCCACGTCGGCCTGCCCGAACTCATTGGCATCAGACAGCTCGCCAAGCCCGATTATGGCGACCCCGTCATGGTCGCAAACGACGAATTGCCGGTGTTCTGGGCATGCGGCGTCACTCCCCAGGCAGTCATCGCCGCCGCCAAGCCACCCTTTGCGGTGACTCATGCTCCGGGTGCGATGCTGGTGACCGATCTGATGAATCGGCAATTCGCCATGCTGTGACCTGCGGCCACTGTCTGGAGAGCGACCTACTGATCAGACTTTATGGACGCTTTCGTCTCGGTTGCTTGGTGTGGGCGACGCCGTCGCGATCACTGGCAACCGGAAGTCGGGCGATCTGCGGCCTTGACCGGCATGGTCGCCACGCAGGCCAACATAAGAGGAATATGACATGCATCTCAGCCGTCGCGATGTCCTGATTGGAACTGCCGCTGCGTCGTTGGCGACCCCAGGGTGGACGCAAGCGGCACCCGAGGTGGTGATCGGCGCTCTCTATCCATTGTCGGGCGCCAACGCGCAGATTGGCGTCGATGCCCAGCACGCCTTCGATACGGCGCTCGATGTCATCAACAAAGTTCAGGATCTCGACCTCATGTTGGCGAAGACAGCGGGCCTGCCCGGGCTCGGGGGCGCCAAGCTGCGGCTCGTTTATGCCGATCATCAGAGCGATCCGCAGAAGGGCCGCGCTGAAGCCGAGCGGCTGATCACCCAGGACAAAGTTGCGGCTCTGATCGGTACCTATCAGAGTGCCGTGGCGGCCACCGTGAGCCAGACTGCGGAGCGGTATCAGGTACCGTTTCTGTCTGCCGATAATTCCTCGCCCAGCCTGCATCGGCGGGGCCTTAAATATTATTTTCGAGCAGCGGCGCACGACGAGATGTTCTCGAAGGCAATGTTCGATTTCTTCGACGACCTCAAAAAAAGAGGGCAGAGCATCGAGACGCTCGCCTTGTTCCACGAAGACACCATTTTCGGAACCGATTCCGCCAATACTCAAGTTAAGCTCGCGCAGGAGCGTGCCTACAAAGTCGTTGCCGATATCAAATATCGGGCCAATTCGCCGTCACTGACCGCCGAGGTTCAGCAGCTCAAGGCTGCCAATGCCGACGTGCTCATGCCGTCAAGCTACACGACCGACAGCATCCTGCTGATCAAGACCATGAGCGAACTCGGTTATAGAGCAAAGAACATTGTGGCGCAGGATGCCGGTTTCTCCGAGAAGGCCTTCTACGATGCGGTTGGCGACAAGGTGGAAGGTTCAATCAGCCGGGCCAGCTTCTCTCTGGATCTCGCGACCAAACGTCCGGCTGTCGGCAAGGTCAACGGTATGTTCAAGGCGCAATCCGGCAAGGACCTCAACGACCTCACATCGCGACAGTTCACGGGGCTGTTGATATTGGCCGATGCGATCGATCGCGCGAAATCGACGGATGGCGAAAAAATCCGCGCCTCCCTTGCGCTCACTGATATCCCCGGTGAGCAGACCATCATGCCTTGGAAGCGGATAAAATTTGACGATACCGGGCAGAACAACGACTGCGATCCGGTGCTGCTGCAGTATCTCAGGGGTAAGTTCGTGACTATCTTCCCGGCCCAGGCTGCGGTCGCCGAGGCGGTCTGGCCGATGAACCGGGCATGACGTATATCGCCTCGATCGCGTTGAGTGACGTTGCGCCACGACGCCACAAACGCTCGGTCGATCAAAGAGACGCAATCGATGCGGGAGTGCGTGGCGTCAATCGCCTGCTGGCCTCCGGGGTGGCGGCGCCGGTGGCTGAGATTGCCGACACCTCCGACCGGAGAGGGGGCACACGGTTGCTCGCATCTGCATGCTGACTCTTGAAACAATCGTGCAAAGCCTTGCCAGCGGCCTGTTGATGGGTCTGCTCTACGGCCTTATCGCGGTCGGGCTCGCCCTGATATTCGGTCTGATGGACGTCGTGAATTTCGCGCATGGCGAATTTCTGATGCTGGCAATGTACGCGACCTTCGGGCTAGCGGTTAGCCTCGCGGTCGATCCGTTGCTTGCGGCGCCGTTGGTGGCGGCTGCATCGTTCGTGTTCGGTGCCGTGATCTATCTGGGCATCGTTAGGTTCGCGATGCGAGCGGCGAGCAATCGCGGTATGGTGCAAATCTTTGCAACCTTTGGTCTTGCCATTCTCTTGCGCGGCTTGGCGCAGTTCCTGTTCACGCCGGATTACCGCAGCGTTCAGAACTCCTGGCTGAGCGGCAAGAGTCTGGCGATTTATGGTGTCTATCTGCCCGCGCCGCAGCTTGCGGGGGCGCTGATATCGATCGCAGCCTTTGCGGGGTTGTATCTGGTGATCAATCGCACCGACTTCGGGCGTGCGCTCGAAGCGACCCGCGAGGATGCTGGCGCCGTGGCTCTGGTTGGCATCGACAAGAATCGCATCTTCGCGTTCGGGTGGGGCCTTGGCGCGGCGCTGGTCGGGTTGGCGGGTGCCGTCATGGCGACCTTCTTCTACATTTATCCTGATGTCGGCGCGTCGTTTGCGCTGATAGCCTATGTCACGGTCGCGCTCGGCGGCTTCGGCAGTGTGTTTGGTGCCTTTGCGGCCGGCATTATCGTCGGACTGGTCGAAGCGATCACCGCTATGATCCTGCCGCCGGCGCTCAAATACGTTGGAATCTATGCGGTCTATCTGGCGGTCGTATTCCTGCGGCCGCGGGGCTTGTTCGGGTCGCTATGATGAAGGTCGCTCCCACCGCGCTGCATCGCCGTCACCAGCTGATGGTCGCTGTGTTAGTAGCGGCGCTTGCTGCAATGCTGCCGCTCCTGATCAAGGACGTCTACCTCCAGAACATCCTGGTTCTGACCCTGATGTATGCCGCCCTGTCGCAAAGTTGGAACATTCTCGGTGGTTACTGCGGACAGATTTCGCTCGGTCACGCCCTCTATTTCGGGGTTGGTGCCTATGCGACCGCGCTTCTGTTCACCAAATTCGGCGTCTTGCCCTGGTTCGGCATGGCGGCCGGCGGGGCGATCGCCGCCGTCATCGCCCTCTGCCTTGGTTATCCCTGTTTCCGACTGCGAGGCCACTATTTCGCGATCGCCACCATCGTCATCGCCGAAACAGCCTACCTATTGTTTCTTAACTGGGAATGGGTCGGCGGCGCTACCGGGATCGATATCCCGATCCGCCAGGACAGCTGGATGGCGTTTCAGTTCGCTCGCAGCAAGCTGCCCTACATCTATTTTGCCTTGCTGTTTGCCTGCGTCACCTGGCTGGTGACGTTCGTACTCGAGGACTCCAAATGGGGATATTGGTGGCGCGCCGTCAAGGATGATCCGGAAGCCGCCGAGAGCCTCGGTGTCGTAGTATTTCATTCCAAGATGGCAGCCGCCGCAGTATCGGCGTTCTTCACCGCGATCGGTGGCGGCTTCTACGCACAATTCGTCGCCTATATCGATCCTGACAGTGTCATGAGTTTTCATTTTTCGCTGCTGATGGCCTTGCCGGCCGTGCTCGGAGGGATCGGCACCCTGTGGGGGCCGGTGCTCGGTGCCGCCGTGCTGATTCCGCTCACCGAACTGACGCGTTCCTATATGGGCGGCAGCGGCAGAGGCATCGATCTTATCGTCTATGGCACGTTGGTGATGTTTATTGCGGTGGCGCGGCCCGAAGGTCTGATCGGGTTGGTTGCCCGCAGGCGGGCGACGGGAGCCAACTGATGGGAGATGCGCCGTTGCTGGAGGTACGCGGCATTACCCAGCGGTTTGGTGGGCTGACGGCCAATGGCGATGTTTCGCTAAAGATCGCGCGCGGCGAACTGGTCGGCTTGATTGGTCCAAACGGGGCCGGTAAGTCGACACTGTTCAATTTGATCGCAGGCGTCATGGCTCCGACCCTGGGATCCATCTGGTTCGATGGAGAGGACGTCACCAGGCTGCCGGCGGCAACACGCTGTCGGCGCGGTATCGCCCGGACGTTTCAAGTGGTCAGGAGTTTCGAGTCGATGTCTGTTCTCGACAATGTCACCGTCGGCAGCCTGGTGCGTGCCACGCGCGCTGCGGAGGCGCGGAGGGCGGCGATCGACGTGCTTACTTTCACTGGTCTGCATACAAGGGCCTATGCCTTGGCAAACGAGCTCACGCCGGCCGAAAAACGGCGATTGGAGATTTCGCGGGCGCTCGCGACAGCGCCGAAACTCCTGTTGCTCGATGAGGTCATGACCGGCCTGACCCCCGCCGAAGCCCAAAGGGGCGTCGAACTGGTGCGTCGGATTCGCGACAACGGAGTCACGATTCTGATGGTCGAACACGTGATGGAAGTTGTCATGCCGCTGGTCGACCGCGCCGTCGTGCTCGATCTCGGCCGCGTGCTGGCGGAGGGCAAGCCCGCCGATGTTGTGCGCGACCCCAAGGTCATCGGCGCCTATCTCGGGGAGCGTCACAGTGCTCCACGTGCGTGAGCTCACGACGGCCTATAGCGGGCTGATCGCCATCGCCGATGTGTCGATCGAAGTCGAAGACGGTGAGATTATCTGCGTTGCCGGCGCTAACGGCGCGGGAAAATCGACCTTGCTCAAATCGATTGCCGGCATGGAGCGGCCGCGGCTTGGCGTCGTTGAATTCGATGGCGAGCGCATCGACGGCCTGGCTCCGCATCTGATCACCGCCCGCGGTATCGCCTTTGTGCCGGAGAATCGTCGGTTGTTTCCCCGCCTGACCGTGCGCGACAATTTGCGGCTGGGCAGTTATCTCTTTCGCGGCAAGTCCGATCGCGAGATGCCGCTTGCCAAAGTCGTAGAGCTGTTTCCGCGGCTTGCCGAGCGTCTCAACCAGCGCGCAGAAACGCTTTCGGGCGGTGAGCAACAGATGCTGGCAATCGGTCGCGCGCTCATGACGCGACCACGGTTGCTGATGCTCGATGAGCCATCGCAGGGCATCATGCCAAAACTGGTTGACGAAATCTTCGACGCCGTAGCCGAGATTCGCCGGAGCGGTACCACGATATTGATCGTCGAGCAGCGTCTGTCCGAATGTTTGGAGATCGCCGACCGGGCTTATGTGCTTCAGACCGGCCGCGTGCAGATGAGCGGCCCGGCCGCTGCGATTCGCGAGAATGCCGATGTCCGCAAGACCTATCTCGGACTATAATTGTTGGACTTGGCGTTGGCATGCCAGCGCCAAATAACGGATTGAGGGCAGTCATGCCGATAATCGATCTGAATTCCGATCTTGGCGAAGGTTTCGGGGCTTATCACTGCGGCGATGACGAAGCCATGCTGTCGATCGTCACCTCGGCGAATGTGGCATGTGGATTCCATGCCGGCGATCCGGAGATCATGGCGCGGATTTTCGGCATTGCCCGCGAACGCGGTGTTGCCATTGGTGCCCACCCGGGCTTTGCCGATTTGTGGGGCTTTGGTCGCCGCCGCATTCCGTACACCGCAGGCGAGATCGAACGACTGGTCGCCTACCAGATCGGTGCCGCGCAGGCGCTCGCCACCTATGCGGGCCACCGCATCACCTATGTGAAAACCCACGGTGCGCTTGGCAATATCGCTGAGCGCGAGCGAGAGGTAGCCGATGCCGTAGTGCGCGCCGTGGCCGCCGTTGATCGCTCCCTGGCGATTCTCGGCATTGCGTTGAGCGAGCAGATAGCCGCCGCTCAGGCGTCCGGTCTAATGGCCGTGCCCGAGATTTTTGCCGACCGCGGTTATCTCAAGGACGGGGGATTGATCCCGCGTGGCGAGCCCGGCGCCCTGATCGAGGATCCGGACTTAGCCGCCGAAAGGGTGCTCGCCATGCTTGAGGCGGGCGCGATCATTACAGCGGACGGCAGGCGACTGCCGACGCCGATCAAATCGGTCTGCGTGCACGGCGATTCGCCTCACGCGGTTGCCATGGCCCGACGGGTTCGCAGTCGGCTCGAAGCTGCGGGTCTCATGGTTGCACCCTTCAGCCGCGAAATCTCCCGGCAATGACCGAGGCCTATCCGCGCTTTCTGGATGCCGGTGAAGCGGCGCTGGTGGTCGAGTTCGGTGCCGGCGTTGATCCGGCGATCAATGACCGGGTGCTGGCCCTTGATGCCGCCATCCTGGCCGAGCGGCCGGCTGGTCTGAGTGAAACGGTGCCGACCTATCGGTCGCTGATGATCCACTACGATCCGCTCGTGATCGCTCGTGCCGACTTGATCGCCACCGTCGAGCGGTTGCTCGTGAACGCTGCGGCTGCGCGCCGGCCCGGCCGCCGCTGGACCATTCCGTGCTGTTACGAGCCCGCCTACGGAGAGGATATCGGTCGGATTGCCGAGATGACGGGGCTTACGCCCGAGCGTGTGGTGGAATTGCATGCGGGCGCGACTTATCGCGTCTACATGTATGGCTTCGCGCCCGGCTTTTGCTATCTGGGCGGCCTGCCGCCGCAGCTTGCCGTCTCACGCCGCGAGACTCCCCGTGCCCCACATCCCCCCAATACCGTGTTGATTGGAGGCGGTCTGACGCTGGTCTCGACCTTCTCAATGCCGACTGGTTGGTGGCTCATCGGCCGCACACCGGAGCGGATGTTCTCGCTCTCGCGCCATCCGGCGTTTTTGGTCGACGTCGGCGATGCCCTGCGATTCGAGCCGATCGACGCGACGGCCTTTGCAGCGCTCGATGCGCGTGCGGCCGCGGATGACATCGTGGCCAGGCGCGAAATTCTAAAATGATCGGTTTGCGGGTGATCGCGGCCGGTCCCGGTGCGACGCTGCAAGATCGCGGCCGTCACGGCTGGCTGCGGTTCGGGGTGACGCCGGCTGGGCCAATGGACCGGCTCGCCTTCGCGACGGCCAATCGAGCCGTTGGTGCCGCCCCGGACGCGCCCGCTATCGAGGTGTCTCTGGGCGGCCTCGATGTGGCCGCGGAAGGTGCCGCCTTTTCGGTAGCGGTCGCCGGAGGATCGTTTCGGATTACTCTTGACGGGCATGAACTACCGCCGGCGACCCGCGTCGAATTGGAGCCCCGGGCCCGGCTGTCGATTCGCCCGGGCAGTGCTGGCTCATGGACCTATCTGGCCGTGGCTGGCCGATTTGACGTGACGCCGGTGCTCGGATCGGTCGCGACCCACACACGCTCGGGGCTCGGTGGTCTTCAGGGCCGGGCGCTTGCGGCCGGAGATTTTTTGCCGGTCTGCGAGCCTCGCTGCCTCAGGCCTTCGATCGCTCGCGTGGCGACGCCCTGGCTCGATCGCCCGGGGAACACGATTTCCGTCATGCTCGGCCCGCAAGACGACTATTTCGACGCCGACCAGATTGCGGTCTTTCTCACCGCCGATTGGACGGTGTCGGCGCGCAGCGATCGTATGGCCTATGGGCTTGAAGGCCCGCGCCTGCACCATGCCAAGGGCTTCAATATCGTGTCTGATGGGATTGCCATGGGCGCCATCCAGGTGCTCGGCGAAGGCAGGCCGATGGTTCTGATGGCCGATCGCCAACCGACCGGCGGTTACCCAAAGATCGCCACAGTGATCGGCCCAGAACTCGGCCGTCTCGCTCAGCTGCGCCCCGGGACGCGGCTGCGCTTCGCACCGGTTTCCGTCACTCAGGCCGTCGCCGCCCGGCAGGCCGAGGCGCAGGCGCTGATGGCACCACTTCAGCTGGAGGCGCTGACGCGAACCGAATTTTCCCCGGAATTCTTGCTCGGCCTGAACCTCATCGGTGGCGTGAGCGCAGGTCGCGAAATTCCGTAACCGGACACCGGCTCGCCTGAGCAGTGGTTAGATATGTTGTGCGGATCAGGCCAGCAGCCTCTATCCAGGCACGCCACCGGCGGTACGGTATCTCGACTCGGTGCCGGGCGAGAGACTGGCGGCCCCGGCCAAGCATAATCTGGCAAGTGGACTTTACGCTGCTATCAGGCTCGGATCCGCGCGTCGCCTGGCAACGACGATCCCGGTCTGATAGGGCCGCATGCTGCAGGCCTCAAGGCAACAGCAGCTCAGCGCCGTCTATAAAGTAGTTTGGATTGAGCTCACGCACATCTGCGATACTGGCGCAAAGCGCTTCGAGATGTACGGCCATGGCGGCCGCCGCCCGTTCCGCATCATGGCTTTCGACGGCTGCGACCACGGCCGCATGTTCGTCGAGCACCCGGCTCATGCGGCCCGGCACCGGCAGTGTCAATCGACGGTAGCGATCGACCTGTACTTTGACTTGCTGGATCAGCTGCCAGATGCCCGGATGTCCAGCCGCCTCGGCAATCACCGCGTGAAAGGCCTCATCAGCCTCGTGAAAGCCGTTCCGATCACCGCTCTGAGACATGGTGCGTTGCCGCTCGACCGTTTCATGGAGCAGGGCTATGTGTTCAGGCGAGGCCCGTTCCGCCGCCAATCGAGCCGTCAGCTCCTCGAGCGCCCGGCGGACCAGGATGGCCTCGGGCAGTACCTTGATTGGTATTCGTGAGACGAAGGTTCCGGATTGCGGAAAGATCTCAACCAATTGTTCGTCGGCGAGCCGCAACAGCGCTTCACGGACGGGGGTGCGACTGATCCCACGAGCCAGCGCAATTTCCTTTTCGCTGATTGGCTGACCCGGCTCGCGGCGCATCGAAACGATGTCGTCGCGCAGCTCCTGATAGACGAGATGAGCGGCCCGGTTTGCGCGTCCACGTTCGGCAACAGATCGCCGTCGACGCGGATGGGCTCGCTCAGGCTGCGGTCTTGGCACCGGCACAGGCATATCCTCACTCTTTAATAATATCCGAATGGGCTAGGAGGGCATGATATATTAGTATATAAGTCTCGAAAAGGTCTCTTCCGTCTGGCTTGCGGCTCAACCGTCACGGTCCCAGTTCGGGTACAATGAGGCCCGGCTGCAGCAACCAGCCTCGATACCAAATTCGGCTCGACAGCGAAAGCCATGGTGAAATTGCGAAGAGATGCCGGCTTCTCGTCAAGGCCGCCCCCGGCGCGCCGGTGCCGCGGCAGACCCGGCCGGGACCACCCATCCGAATACTAGCGGACTGATAATCGAAATTGCGGGGATCATGGTCAAGCTCGCTTGACCGGACGCTATTTCAAAGTCGCAAAAAAAGCGACTGCCGCGTCGGCTGTTAAAACAGGGAGGAACTGCAAAACCGCTTGTGACAAATGGTCGACGGATCCTTCGCCCGGCCTTGACGGCATGGAGCCGGAGAGGGGTTACCCCGGCCCTGGCCGAACAGAAGTTGGTGCTCAAGGCTTCCGCCTGCGGGCGATCCGATCGTGGTGGCGGCTGAGAATTTCGGCAAGAAATTGTAGAAGGCCACCGACCCGCGCATCAGCGTTCGGATGTTTGCTGCCATGCCGCTCGGCGGCGAGAAGGAAGTAATCGAGCAGGCCCAGGTCGGTCGATCTCCAGTGACAAGCACGTTATCCTGCTGTCGATCAAGGTTCTCCTGCTCATATTGGGTTGTCTGGTCGACATGGCGCGTTCGATTCTCATCCGCTCACCCCAGTCGTTATGAATTTCTGGGTCGACCGCGTTCCGGCATGATCATGCCGTTGAGCAGCGGGGTATGCGACCCGCCTGTCGGCGCAATCCTGTTCGTCGGCTGCGCCTTGCCATTCTGGGACATCATGTTTGCCGTTCCGGTGCTCATAACCTATCTGCCTTGGCTCCCACTGTACCCGCCGCATCTGTTGCGACTATAACGAGCCAGCCTCGGGCGACGGCACGCCCGGCGGCCATGACTGAATGATCTCGCGTCGATTTCGTCCGCGCTCGAATTGTCGTGGTCGGCAATCTCGCAGGACCGAGCGCGTCCGGTCACTACGGCCATAAGCATCCGTGCGGTTGCCCGATGGCGACCGGGAGGCCTCACGTGGCGACGATCGCCGTTGCGGAGGCCCCGCAGTCGCGCGAACCCGTCATCGGTCGCGCTGGTGTTTTTCTGATCAAAGCTTATCTAAAGGTGGCAAGATACCGGAACTTCCGATCGGCCAACCTACAGACGGCGTGGGCAGGAGAGAGCTTTCGGAGCGGATCCTAACGTCCGGGGGTTTGTGAATACAATCAAGCGGCAGGCGTTGAGCCCGACCGGGCTAAAACCTGTCCGATCTTCATCCGCGTGGCGTTCGGTCGACACTTTTGAGCGGACGGTCGCGGGCCGCAACTTGAGCGCGAGCCGGTATCGCTCGCACTGCCGCCCCGGTTTGGCGGGCGGCGTGACGGCGCTCGCATCCGCACGGGAGGTCTGCTGCGGCAGCGTGGTCCTGGTGACGTCCCCTGCGGGTTGGATCGCCGCATGGCAGCCTTGCGATGAAGCGCAGGCCGGGCCACCGCCTGGGCGTCGGATTGCAGACAAGCCGAGGTTAGTGGGCAGAATCGTGCTAAACTTGGGCCGACCTCATCGTATTGATAACGTCGGCGGTCGTTCTATTCTGTCTTGTCCGGGAAGCCGCCATTTGTTTCCGGAGCTGCTGATGAGCACGCAGAGATGAATACGTCGTTTTTCGGAGAGTTGCTGCAAACGATCTCTGAGCGCGGTCGAGCGCTGCTGGACCGCACGCGGGATCGACGCGGCTTGGCGGCGGTTCATTCGGAAAGCTTGGTC
>Ga0187783_10002940_pt1 | contig 12608 bp, 9 predicted proteins | sample 1015_SJ02_MP02_2_FD_132471 | JGI IMG/M metagenome (GOLD analysis project Ga0187783, IMG submission 132471) | Tropical peat soil microbial communities from peatlands in Department of Meta, Colombia - 1015_SJ02_MP02_20_MG | ecosystem: Environmental > Terrestrial > Soil > Wetlands > Peat | place... | reverse complement strand
TTCCCATCGCCCGTTTTTACAAACTTGATCAATAATTTTTTTTGTTTTTTCGTCGGTTGTGTTACGATTCTTTCTTCTTTTAATTTAATACCACGTTCACGAGCTACCTGAACAATTTTATTCACCATCACATCATTCATAATCACATCTTGTTGCCGTGTTCCAGGATTCACTAATGTACAGGCAACTTGACTTGGGTACATTATTGCGTCCTCAAGAATAGTATTTCTCAAATCTACACCACACATGGGAAATGGACGATATATATCATGGGTAAAGTCCGAACCATAAAAGGAAACATTAACACACGTCATCCCCGCAAAATCCGTAGTGCCAAGCGGTAGTTTTGAAAAATCATAGCCGGATATACGGGTTCCTATAAAACTACTCTTTGGCTTATAAGACCCTTTTTCTTTATCAAAAACCAATTTTGCCCCTAGATTCATGTGCCCTAATGATGTTTTCCACAATTTAGAACGATAATAGGTTACTCCTTTAGACTTTCGCTTTCTTCCACCAGTCGTCTTTTCCACTTGTCGTAATGCATCGTCCTGTCTTTTTTTTAAACTCGTTTTTTCTGCACAAAAAGATAGCACAGATAGTGTCGACAAAAATACAAAACCGTATATTTTCACGATCGTCTCCTTTTTTTAAAAAATATCTCACCTTTATTTCACCACCTAGTATATAACCACATCCATACATATTCATACTTTTCTTGCTAGAAAAACACAAATCTGTGCGGGTTTTTTATTTTTTCTTGAAAATTAATTACAGATTTGCATAAAATTATAATAAATAGCTTTCTTTTTTCTCTGTTTAAGAAAGGTGTACTATGCTGTGGAAAAATATAACTATTCTGCTTATCATAATGGCAATAAGCATTTGTCATGCAACAAAGGCTATGCAAGCGAAAATGGATGTCCAACAAATGCTTGATGGACTGTATAGCGAAATCAGCGGTTATCTCATTGACATACATGATCGAGATCGAGTAGAACAAAACGGCGGCAATGCAACCTACGGGGAAATCACTTTTTCTGGCGTGCAAAAACTTCTTGCCCACCTTCATTTAACCGAACACGATATTTTTTACGATCTTGGCTGCGGTGTTGGGAAAATGGTTATGCAGGTATATCTGACATCACCAGTCAAAAAATCAGTTGGCATTGAACTTTCTCAAGAACGATTTGCCAGTGCAGAACGGGCAAAACAACTCATTCTTGAAGTAGAAACGCTGGAACCAGGCAGAACTTTCGAATTTATTCATGGAGATATTTTGACAGCCAACATCCATGAAGCAACCGCCATATACCTGGCTTCTACCTGCTTTTCTGATGATTTTATGCAGCGCATTACTGAAAAATTTATCACCCAAACTCCTGCCTCTATTCGCATTGTTACCTTGCGCGAACTTCCAGCAAATAATGCTTTTGTACTTTCTGAAACATTGGAACTGCCCATGACTTGGTCAGATCATACTCCGGTGTACGTGTATAGACGAAAGTAACCTTCAAATCCTTTACTCAGTCTAAGAAGACTTTAACTCCACTCGTGCCTCGTGGAGGCCTCCACAAGAAGGAAATCTTTTTTATAATTAATTCCCCCTATCCGTTCGCCCTGAGCCTGTCGAAGGGAAACGGACAACAGTTAAAGCACATACGAATCTAAGCAAAATGATTCAGAATCTTTGAGTTCAGTTTGCAACTTTCTCAACTTTTGCCCGTTCCCCTTCGACAAGCTCAGGGCGAACGGATTAGAAGAACAACAAGAAGAAAAGATTTCTCTTTCTTCCCATCCTTCATGAAACCTTCTTAGGTTGATTGAAGAATTAAAACGGGAGAGGGAAATTTTGTATCTGGGAGTTTCTGGATAGGCTCTTCATCAGCGCTGCTTTTTGAACTCTTCATGACGCCCACGCATCTTGCGCATGTCCTCATTTTTGCGTTTTTTTTCATGAAGCTCATGGTACATTGTGTCAATAACCCGATCAATAACATCATAAAATCCTGTACCGGTAAATTCATAGTGCGACACCAGATCATAATGAGGACTTTTGACCAGCAACTCCACCCGATGATGTTCATGAACTGCTGACGGTTCAAAAATAAGATCAATATACACCGGCGTTGGCTCATTTTCTAAAAAATGTTCCACTTTTGCCAGCTGCTGATTGGCATACTCTTCCAGAACTTTTGAATGTTCCATATGCCTGAAAACAATCCGTTTAATCATACAAAGCTCCTCTTTTTTCACACAAAATATACACTTTTTTTCATTATAACAAAAAAGATAAAAAATTACCGCTCATACATTGAATACAAATTATACTATTTTTTTCTAAAAATAAAGACAAGTGGAACACTTTTTAAATTAAAATGTTTTCGAACCACTCTATCAAAAAAATTATGATGAGACTGCTCGCATAAATGTGGTTCTGTAACCGTGAGCACAAGAGTAATCGGCGCTTTTTTTATCTGTTGCACACCATGCACTCTCAACTGTTTTTGATTTTTATATAACGGCGTTCTGATCAGTGCTTCTTTTATGACAGAAAAAAGTTCTTGTTCTGGCAGCTCCTGATTATATCGCTTCCACACGCGATCTATCAGCGGCACAATTCTGCCAATATTTTTTCCTGTTTTGCACGAAATTGTCATATGCTCTAGTTTGTCGAACAAAAAATCATACTTATCAAAAGATTCTTCCATATTTTTCTGAGATGCATCTTGTGCAATATCAGATTTGTTGCAAAGCACAATAAGCGCTTTATGCTGTTGAGAAAAAATATAAAAGGCTAGTTTTAATTCCTGATCTGCCATGCGCCCCTCGCATATATCCACTAAAAGCAGCACAATATCTGCTTTTTTTATGGTGTACATGCTTGTCTTGACCATCATTTTTTCAAGCCCTTCTTCAACTGATCTTTTTTTTCTAATGCCAGGAGTATCGATCAGCTGCATATCTTCTTGATAAAATGTAATCGTTTCTTTTAGAGGCTCTCGCGTTGTCCCTGCAACAGCAGAAACAATTGCCCGTTCTTGTTTGAGCAACGCGTTCATGAGCGATGATTTGCCAACATTCGGTTTGCCAATAAGTGCTACGCTGCACGTAATTTTTTCTTCTTCCCTTTTTCCTTCATGCTGCGGCAACACTGCAAGTAACGCATCAAACAACAGATCAATCCCTTTGCCATGGTGCGCAGAAATAAAACAGATATCATCTCCCCGCAGCGAAGCAAACGTTTCATATGCATCAGTCAGTTCTTGATCATTATCAATTTTATTAACCACCACAATAACGGGCTTTGCCCGCTTGCGCAATACTGCGGCAATGCGGCGATCCTCAGGAAGAATACCTTCTTTGCCATCGCAGACAAAAAGCACTACATCAGCCTCGTTTGCCATTGCAAGCGCTCGCTCTTGCACCTGCTCATACATTTCATCAGCAGTAGCACTACTTTTTTTTATACCGCCAGTATCGACTAGTTCAAAAAATTTTCCCTGCCACGACACCGTATCATGAATAACATCACGCGTGACACCAGGAATAGGCGACGTTATACTTTTGACATCTTCTGCCAAGCGATTAAATAACGTAGATTTTCCCACATTTTCACGACCTACCAGAGCAACAATCGGATATGTACTTGATATTTTCATACATTATTTCGCTTCTATAATGACACCGGGAAAATAGTGCAACACCGTGTGCGTATTTTTCCATTGTTCTTTGTCTGAAATATCTATCACATGTGTTTTGCGAAAAACAGGGTTATGTGAAGGCCGGGCTCCATATGTTCGTTTTTCATACTGCGCTGGCGACCCCGATGGGGAGGGTTCTTTGCGCACAACAGGCTCATTTTTTTTTACCGGCACTGGTACTGCAGCAGCCTGCACATACCCACTGACATCAGTAAAAAGAGACTCAAGCTGTGTATTGACAGGAAAATGGGCATGAAACAACGGCTGCCACACCGCCTGCGTATCATCTATCCACTCCTTGAAAAAAACAAGATCTTTGCCGAATGCTATTTCAACCGTATTTTTTTCTGCGTCATGCGCAATAAAACGTGCCTGCTTGAAAATAGAAATTAATAAAAGATCATTTACACTGCTCACCGCTTTGACAAATAATGACCATGGACTGTCTGCTATAAACACAGGTGCAGGATCTACAGAAGATATGATCGCTTCCTGAGTTTTTACAGAAACAACATTATTTTTTTCTGCCACTATCTCTTTTTTTTCCGCACTATTTTTTTTAATGTCACGCGGTATATTGGCACCATTTTTCAACATCGGCACATGATGGTCAAACAAGCACATTTTCATAAGCACCATCTCAAGGATTGCATGCTGTGCCGTTGTTTTCATAAAAAACTCACTATAAGCATATATCTGATCAAGAAAATAGATAAGAACATCAAGAGATATCCCATGCAATACAGATGGTACCGTAATACCCTGCCACGATGCTGATTGTCCATACTGCTGCCATATCATCGCACGTACATATAAAATGAGTCGATTCCATACATATTCCGCTGATTGCTGCTCAAAACGGGTTTTCTGCAACAAATCCGCCAGCGCTTCTAATTTTTTCGTCACACATACAATGTGCAATATTTCAACAATATGAGTATCATGCATGCGGCCAAGTACCTGCATCACCATCTCTTTGTCAATAGTGCCCTCTGTTGCAAAACGCACCTGCTCGACAATATTGAGTGCATCCCGCACACAGTTTCCCGATTCTTGTACCAAAAACACCATTGCCTCGCGCTCTACCAAAACTTCTTCTGCCGCACACACAGACATGAGATAATCGACAAGCGTATCAGAAGACAGTGCATGAAAAAAAAGCTGAAAACACCGCGACCGCACCGTTTCAATAATACGCTGCGGATCGGTTGTTGCCAGCATAAAAAGCACCGTTGCCGGTGGTTCTTCAAGAATTTTTAGAAAAGCATTACACGCTGCTTTGGTAAGCATATGCGCTTCATCTATGAGATAAATTTTTTTTCTGCCCATCAGAGGCAACAACGGCGATGATTCAATAAGCGCCCGCACATTATCGACACCGGTATGAGAAGCCGCATCAATTTCTATAAAATCAGGATGATTGCCTTGGCGCATTGCCGTACATGATGAACACTGCAAGCAGGGAATCTTCGTCCCCTTTGGCTGTTTTTGAAAAGATGACAGCTGATGACAATTAATTGCGGCACCAAAAACACGTGCTGTTGTTGTTTTTCCACATCCTCGCGATCCCGCAAAAAGATACACAGGAAAAAAATAACCACGGTAAAGCGTATTTTTAAGCATACGGACCACTATTTCTTGGCCAATAATGGTGTCAAAATCTTGAGGTCGTAATACACGCGCTAAATTATATAAACCAACCATAAAAACCTAATTTTTTTATCCTTTACTTCGTCTTTAATCCTTCGGCTTCGCAGACATGCTTCGCGAAGGATAAATAAAGAAAAAAAGGCGAATAGGATGGAAATATTTCGCCCATCATTTTTTAAATCTTCACCCCACCCAAGAAAAAAGTTTTTTCTTTCTTTCTTTACTTATCGTTTATGGAGTCTTCTTAGACGCAACTAACGATAATGACAGTAGTGGAGTGCATGTACAAAAATATGAGTACCCCTGCTGCTTCTTTTCAGACCTGACAGATTCTGTATCAATTTTTTACATACACTCCAAATTTTAATAACTTCTGGTGGAGAGAGAGGGATTCGAACCCTCGATGCCCCTTATCAGGACACACACGATTTCCAATCGTGCTCTTTAAACCACTCAGACACCTCTCCACAATGGATTACTTTTTTTTTCGCTGTTGCATCGCTGGCGCACCCTTTGTAGAAGGCCTATCACGTTTTATTTGTCCACTTTTTTGTCTCGTATCTTTTCCCTCATCGCCACCACTTTTCATCTTTTTTCTATTTTCACTATTTTCTTCAGCAGTGCCACTTTCAGCATCTTCTTCTTGTAAAACCAGCAACTCTGGCAGTATCTCTTCTGCTGTTTTTTCTTCCTGTTCTACAACAAGCTCTTTACCTTTTTTCATCGCCACTTCTTTGCCACGCTGTGCTGCTTGTCCCAAATAATCAACCAAAATGTCTATAGACTGTGCCGCATCATCATTGGCAGGAATGACATAATCAACCAGCGAAGGATCCGCATTTGTATCGACCAGTGCAACAACAGGAATTCCCATCGCTGCTGCTTCTTTTAGAGCAGATACTTCTTTAATAATATCGACAATAACAATGGCACCAATAGGCCACTTCATTGAACGAATACCGCCAACATTTTTTTCTAATCGAATGACCATTTTTTGAAAAACATTCAACTCTTTTTTCGTATAAAAACTCACTTTATCTGCTTTTGCAAGAACATCGACATAATGAAGTAGTTTTGTAATCGATTTTTTTACCTGGCTATAGTTACAAAAAGTACCGCCAACCCAGCGATGTGTCACATACGGCATTTCTAAGCTTTTTGCTACTTTTTCAATAATGCCCTGCGCTGCACGCTTTGTTCCCACCCACAAAATAGGTTTTCCTTCAGCAGCCGTTGATTCTAAAAACTGTGCTGCTTTTTCAAGTTGGTATGCTGTTTTGGAGACATCTATCAAATGTGTATTGTTTTTATATCCCCAGATATAGTACGCCATTTTAGGGTTCCAGCGCGATGTCTGGTGACCAAAATGAACTCCCGCTTTTACCAACAACCGAAAATCAATCATCAAAATCCTTCTCATATGTGCAAAAAACTACCTTTAAGTGTAACAAAAAGTTATAAGAACGCAATTGTCACATTGCTTTTGCTGTTTCTTTTTCACGAATATTCCTCTGAACCGATAACCTCATTACGCACAACAGCCCGATCAAACCGCCGCCCGAGCAAAAAAGAAGTAATAAACCAAAACACAATAAGCCCCGCAAAAAAAAATGAATGTAACGGCAACAACAACGCAGATCCAGACACCGATGCAACAATATTAAAGGTCGATCCGGCTCCCCGCGCAAATTTGCTTCCAAAAGCATCTATCCATGATTTTGATTTGAACTTTATCTCTTTGACCGTCGGAATATATAAGCTTTCTCGCACAGGCCAACTAAATGCGTAATGAATTGCCTTAAATGCGACAAACGCATTTACCAGCGCTTCAGGTGTGGTTTCTATCATAAGATACAACAAAAATGCGCCGGTTAATAGAGGAATAAGCATTAAACAGTTTCTGGTGCCCAATTTTTCATGAAGCATGCGCGTGCCAAACAGAGAAATAAGAAGTCCGATCGCATGTGTTTTGAACATTATTTCAAATAATATTTTACTCACATCAGAAACGCTTTGCGCATTTGCTTCTGCAATTCCCAAGCGAAGGTAGCTCAAAATTGTCGATGTCACTTCATAAAAAAAGACCATCCCAAAAATACCCAGCACATAAGGATATTTGAAAAACATTTTCAATCCCGCAAACATACCCGTATCTGCATGACCTGTTTTATCTTTATGCTTTTCCACCTGATATGCCGCCTCATACCCATGCAACAGATGACCCGGTACTTTGCGCATGAGCATCCACAAAACAAACGGAACACAGAGCAACATCAAGGACGATACGCCCATAATAACCTGATGCATCATGACATCAGAAAATATGGACGAATTTTTGCTGCTGATACTAAACATGAGCCACGCAAGACCGGCAGAAAACATGCCACCGATTTTTGAACCTGATACGATAAAACCATAATTTTTCTTAGCACTTTCAGGGCTTGAAATAGAATTTGCAAATGCCCAAAAAACACTAACTACAAATGGTGTATAGCCTTCAACAAAAAAATAAAAAAACCAACCAAACATTCGCCACGGACTCGGTTGCGTATTGCTAATGCCAATTTCTGGATGGCCTAACAAAAAAGTGAAAATAAGACTGGCTATGCCAAACACAAAACAACAAAGCGCAAGCAGCTGATATCGCCGCATATGATCAACAAGCGCGGAATAAAATAAAATGAGTGGTACTAAAATAAACATCGACGCATATTTTGCCCACGGAACGTATGTTCTGCCAACAACGCTCATAAAAATAGCACTTTTCAGATCACGTGTTACTGTATACGCCCCAATAATCAAAAAAAAGGTAACCGACAAAAAAAAGATTTTCCAGCGCTCATGCACATCAATTTCAAATAATTCACGCAAAAAACCCTTACTTTTTATACTCATGCACAAACATCCTCTCAATAGCCGCTTTTCAAGAGCTGTATGTATCAAAAAACAGCCTCCATGAGCTACTTCATGAAGGCTGCGTCATTTCATATTATATAATGTAGCCAATAACGGACCTGCTCCACTCTCTTCATTTTTTTTAACAAACTACGCGATTGTCTTTTATTGCTTTAGTGTATGTTTTTGCCACATAAAATACAACAACAAGCCACAATCCTATCAACCCAAATGATACTATCGAACTGATAGTCAAGAACATATCAAGACCGGGCATTGCACCATATGCTTTTTGGAGCGGTTTGCGAATTAACGTAATACCAGCACCAGTTGCTTTGGAACTTCTTCCTCCAAACATTTCAATCCATGCTTGCGCTTTATATCGCGCATTTTTACTTGTTGGAATATACAGCTGTTTCATGCTTGGCTGGTTCAGCGCATAATTGATAGCTTTAGACAATGTCATAATCCAGAAAGAAACAACTAATGCTTGCGGATTAAATTTGATCAATAACACAGCAACTCCAACAGCCAACGGCGTTAACAAGAGAGATATTCTCATCCCTAACCAACGCTGAATGTTATTGATACCCAAAAACACACACAAACCAGACACAATACCGGTTGTATATGCATATTTTGATAAATATGCGGTGCGTAACAACTCTGAATCAAATGTCTGAATAACACTTACTTTAAAATGATTATCAAGCACCGTTACAATTGCTTCGAAAATAAAAATGATGGCAAAAAGACCGAGTAAATATTTTTCTGTTATCAGCAGTTTAAGCCCTTCGAAAAATCCTGGCTCAGATTCTGTTTCTTGATGAGACGCATCACCATGATACCCGCGCATGAGTTCTTCTGGTGTTGTTTTAATTAACATCCAGAAAAGAGCAACAACTACAAATAAAAGAATGCCACAAATACCAACTATTGGACCACTGTGATCAAACTCCCAGCGTTCTGCAGTCAAAAAATACGGACCAACAAAATTACCCACTTGTGCAAATAAGGCAATCAACGGAAATCCGCGCTTTGCAGATTCTGGCATCGTGGAATCTGTTGTAATCGCCCAGAACAGTGCAGGAACTAACGACCCAAAACTTTCAACCCATACATACCACATCCATCCTACAATTCTGCCAGGATTTGCAACAGTGTTGAGCAACCCCATGTGTGGATCCATAAAAATCCAGGCAAACAAAAAGGCAAAAACCGCATACAAAGAAACAAGACCATAAAAAACCTTATTTCGCGGATATTTGTCAATAAGTTTGCTGTAAATAATAACAATAGGAAAAATAATAACGACGGACAAAATTTTTGCCCAGTTTAAATAATCTCCCCCCACAACTGACCCAAAAACACCATCTTTTATGGGCCGCAAAGTCCAATAAACTCCAATGATCAGACCAAAAATTACGGCCAAAAGCCCAAATTTTTTTACTTCTTGCGCACTTTCAAACTTTCCCCACAGCATTGTAGCTATGCGTTTTAACATGTATGAATCCTTTCAATTGACTACGTAAATACCAGTAAGACAACTATAATCTTGATTTGGATAGTACCATAACTTTATATGATTGTCACACAAACTATTTTTTTTTGCAAAAAAATGTTTGAAAAGCAAAAAATTCCATCCACACTCGTTTTAATCCTTCGACAAGCTCAAGGCGAACGGGAGAGAGGATTCAAATTAAAAAAAATTTTTCTTTCTTGTGTCTCCCTATTGCCATCCTTCATGGAGCTTTTCTTAAAGCGCAGTGAAGGATTAAGACGAAGTAAAGGATTTTAAAATTTGTGGCTTTTTACCGCAGTTATGATAGAATTACCCATGAATTATACTTTTTTACATAACAATACCTATTTTTAAATTTATATTAGAATTTTAAGAAAAAACAGGAACGCCCCATGGCTGAAGAAACTGTATCAAAAAATATACATCATGCACCAACAGAGGTACCGCCCAGTCTTCCTTTATTGCCCTTAAAAAATGTGGTAATACTCCCCAAAAGTATTAACCCTATTATGGTAGGAAGACAGCTTTCTATTAAAGCAGTGGAACATGCCTTGAGCACGGATAATATGCTTTTTATCACCTCCCAAGTTGATCCAAAAACTGAAGAACCGGTAGAAAAAGATTTATTTACCTATGGGACGCGTGCAACTATTTTGCAAGTTATTCGCATGCCCAGCGGCGCACTTAAAATTCTTGCCGAAGGCCTTTGCCGCGCACGAATGCTCGGATGCACCTATGACAATGGGTTTATTTCCGCCAAATACATAGAAATTCCGACCACGAATCTTGATCATTCAGTCGAAATTGAAGCGCTCTGGCGCGAACTTACCGCTGCCTATATTGCTTACACGCAGTATAATGACAAAGCACCCAGCGATCTTGTTTCTGCGGTGAAAAATCCGCATGACATGGACTATATTACTGATATGATTGCCTTTCATATCCCTAATCTTAATTTCGATGATCGGCAGCTGTTATTGGAACTGTCTGATTTAAAAGAACGGATGTTTAAACTGTGTGAGCTCATCAAAAAAGAAATTACCATTTTGCACACAGAACAGCAACTTCGCGGCCGCTTTCAGACGCAAGTAGAAAAAAATCAGCGCGAATATTATCTCACTGAACAGATGAAGGCTATACAAAAGGAACTCGGACGTGATGATCAGACCATTGAAGTTGATACACTGCGCAAAAAAGCGTCTGCATGCGGATTATCTGAAGAAGCAAGGGAAAAAGTAGAAAAAGAGATTCAGCGCCTTGAACAGATGCCACCTTTGTCATCTGAAGCAGTCGTTACTCGAAACTATATCGACTGGATTTTGTCGATTCCATGGACAGAGTACCAAAAAGACACGATCAGCATTACACAAGCTTCCCGCATTTTGGATAAAAGCCATGCAGGGCTGAAGAAATTAAAAGAGCGCGTTCTTGAGTTTTTGGCTGCAAAAAAATTTCATAAAAATTTAAAACGATCACCAATCATCTGCCTTGTCGGCCCTCCTGGCGTGGGGAAAACATCCCTTGCCCGATCTATTGCTGAAAGCATGAACCGAGATTTTGTGCGTATTTCTTTGGGTGGCATTCGAGATGAAGCAGAAATCCGTGGCCACCGCAGAACCTATATTGGTGCATTGCCCGGAAAAATTATTCAGGCCATGAAAAAAGCAAAATCACTCAATCCTGTTATTTTGCTTGATGAAGTAGACAAAATGTCCCGCGACATTCATGGCGATCCCGCAGCAGCCCTTCTTGAAGTGCTTGATCCTGAACAAAATAAAGGATTTGTTGATCATTTTCTTGATGTTGAATATGATCTGTCGCAAGTAATGTTTATCACCACTGCAAATATGCTCGATCACATCCCATATCCTCTCCTTGACCGCCTTGAAATTTTATCGCTTTCTGGGTACACAGAAGAAGAAAAAGTCAGCATTGCAAAAAAATTTCTTATCCCGCGCAATCTGCAAGAATATGGGTTAAAAAAACAGCAATGCATAATCGATGAAACCATCATTCGCCTTCTCGTCAATGAATACACTAAAGAAGCAGGTGTGCGACAACTTGACCGCCACATTGCAACCATTATGCGAAAAGCAATTCAGCTGTTTCTGCAAGAAAAAGATCGCGCATCGGTTACGGTATCGCCTGAACTTATTAAAGAGTGGCTTGGTCATCCGACGTTTAAAAAAACAACACTTAATAGTAATAAAAACCGCACCGGTCTAGCCATCGGTCTTGCGTGGACAGAAGTTGGCGGTGACATTTTGGAAATCGAAACAACAGTACTTCCTGGCAAAGGAAGTTTGACCCTTACAGGACAACTGGGTGAAGTGATGCAAGAATCTGCACATGCAGCACTGAGCTATATTAGATCGCGTGCACAAGAGTTGGGGTTAAAAAATTCATTCCATGCATCAAAAGATATCCACATTCACATTCCTGAAGGCGCTACTCCCAAAGATGGCCCCTCTGCTGGCATTACCATTGCAACAGCACTGGTTTCAGCGTTGACCAAACAGTCAACAAAACCGCACATCGCCATGACCGGCGAAATTACCTTGCAAGGACGTGTTCTTGCTGTCGGTGGCCTTAAAGAAAAGTTGCTCGCAGCAAAACATCACGGTATCACCACCGTGCTTGTTCCTCAAGAAAATGCTGATGACATCGAAGAAATAAAAAAAGACGTCACGTTTGATAATTTTTCTATTCTATTTGTGAAATCTATGGACGAAGTGCTTGAACATGCGTGTATTGCAAATCCACTAAAAATGGCTACACTTAAAAACAGAAAAAGAAAAAGTAGTAGCAAGCGCGTAGTTCAACCATCTCTATAATAG
>Ga0187783_10002939_pt1 | contig 12608 bp, 9 predicted proteins | sample 1015_SJ02_MP02_2_FD_132471 | JGI IMG/M metagenome (GOLD analysis project Ga0187783, IMG submission 132471) | Tropical peat soil microbial communities from peatlands in Department of Meta, Colombia - 1015_SJ02_MP02_20_MG | ecosystem: Environmental > Terrestrial > Soil > Wetlands > Peat | place... | reverse complement strand
TGCTCGATCGAGAACATCGACCCGATGGGCGTGCACACCGGGGACTCGGTCACCGTGGCGCCGGCCATGACCCTGACCGACCGCGAGTACCAGCACATGCGCGACGTGGCGATCGCCACCGCGAGGGCGGTCGGCGTGGACACCGGCGGCTGCAACATCCAGTTCGCGGTGCAGCCGGAAACCGGGCGCATGGTCGTCATCGAGATGAACCCGCGGGTGTCCAGGTCCAGCGCGCTGGCGTCCAAGGCGACCGGCTTCCCCATCGCCAAGATCGCGGCCCGGCTGGCCATCGGCTACACCCTCGACGAGATCCGCAATGACATCACCGGTGAGACTCCGGCGAGCTTCGAGCCATCGCTTGACTATGTCGTGGTCAAGGTGCCGCGGTTCGCGTTCGAGAAGTTCCCCGCCGCCGACCCGGTGCTCACCACGCACATGAAGTCGGTCGGCGAGGCGATGGCGATCGGCGGCACCTTCGCCGAGGCCCTCCAGAAGGCACTGCGATCGCTGGAACAACGCGGCGCGCCGTTCAGCTGGGCGCAGCCGCCGGGCGACAAGGCGGCCCTGCTGGCGCGGTGCGCGGTGCCGCACGACGGGCGGCTCGGCACCGTTCACCAGGCGCTGCGAGCCGGCGCCACCGTCGCTGAGGTCTCGGCCGCTAGCGCCATCGACCCGTGGTTCGTCGATCAGATCGCCGCGATCGAGGAGCACGCCGCGCTGATCGCGGCCGACGGCATCGGCGTCGGAGGCCCGGCCACCGCGCGGGCCCTCGCGGCCGCGAAGTCGCTGGGCTTTTCCGACGGCCAGCTCGGCGAGCTGCTGCGACTGCCCGGAAGCGCGATCCGCGCGCTGCGGGCTGACCTCGGGGTGCGGCCGGTCTACCACACGGTCGATACGTGCGCGGCCGAGTTCGCGGCCCGGACGCCGTACCTCTACTCGACCTATGACCTGGAGTCCGAGGTGCCGCCGGGCGACCGGCCGAAGGTGATCATCCTCGGCAGCGGCCCGAACCGGATCGGTCAGGGCATCGAATTCGACTACGCCTGCGTGCACGCCTCGTTCGCGCTGACCGAGGCCGGCTACGAGACCGTCATGGTCAACTGCAACCCCGAGACCGTCTCCACCGACTACGACACCTCAGGCCGGCTGTACTTTGAGCCGCTCACGCTGGAGGACGTGCTCGAGGTGGTGCATGCCGAGCAGGCCACCGGGTCGGTGGCCGGGGTGATCGTGCAGCTCGGCGGGCAGACCCCGCTGGGCCTGGCGGCAGCGCTGGCAGACGCTGGAATCCCGGTCGTCGGCACGTCGCCGGCCGCCATCAACCTCGCCGAGGACCGCGGCGAGTTCGGCGCCGTGCTGGCGGCCGGAGGGCTGCTCGCGCCGCGGCACGGGACCGCGACGTCGGTGGCGGAGGCGGAGGTTGTCGCGCACGAGATCGGCTACCCGGTGCTGGTCCGGCCGTCCTACGTGCTCGGGGGCCGGGGGATGGAGATCGTCTACGACGATGCCTCGCTCGCGGACTACGTCAGCCGCGCGACCGAGGCCTCGCCCGAGCACCCGGTCCTGATCGACCGGTTCCTCGACGACGCGATCGAGCTTGACGTGGACGCGCTGTACGACGGCGAGGAGCTGTACCTCGGCGGGGTCATGGAGCACATCGAGGAGGCCGGCATCCACTCCGGTGACTCGGCGTGCGCGCTGCCGCCCATCACCCTCAGCCAGGACGACATCGGCCTGGTCCGTGCCTCGACGGCGGCGATCGCCCGCGGGGTCGGCGTGCGCGGCCTGCTGAACGTGCAGTACGCGCTCGCGGCCGGCGTGCTGTACGTGCTCGAGGCCAACCCGCGGGCGTCTCGCACGGTGCCGTTCGTCTCAAAAGCGACCGCGGTGCCGCTGGCCAAGGCCGCGGCCCGGGTGATGCTCGGAGCGTCGATCGCGTCCTTGCGAGCCGAGGGGCTGCTGCCGGCGTCCGGAGACGGCGGGACGCTGCCGCTCGACGCGCCGATCGCGGTGAAGGAGGCGGTGCTGCCGTTCGCGCGGTTCGCGGACGCGAGCGGCGAGGGCGTGGACACCGTGCTCGGCCCGGAGATGCGCTCCACGGGCGAGGTCATGGGCATCGACGAGGTGTTCGGCACCGCGTACGCCAAGTCGCAGGCGGCGGCGTACGGCTCACTGCCGGTCAAGGGACGCGCGTTCGTCACGGTGGCAGGCAAGGACAAGCGGTCCATGATCTTCCCGGTCAAGCGGCTGGCCGAGCTGGGCTTCGAGATCTGGGCGACACGCGGAACTGGAGAGGTTCTGCGCCGTAACGGCGTTCATGCCACCATCGTCCGTAAACACAGTGAGGGGCCAGGGCCCGACGGCGAGCCGACGATTGTGGAGCGGATCCTCGACGGCCAGGTGGACCTCATTGTGAACACCCCGTACGGCGGCCCGGCACAGCGCGGTTTCCGGCGGGACGGGTACGAGATCCGGACCGCGGCCGTCCGGCGCGCTATCCCGTGCATCACCACGGTGCAGGGGCTGTGGGCGGCCGTGCAGGGCATCGAGGCCATCGACAGGGACGAGGTGAGCGTGCGGTCGCTTCAGGAGCACGCGGCGCGCCTGCGCACGATGGCGAGCCCGGCCGGGGCAGCGCCCAGCCCGGACGCCGCCGCCGGTGGCGCGCAGCCTCACGCGGGGACCAGATGACGCACGGGGAACTGCAGGCCCAGGCGGGCCCGGTGCAGGTGCGCGGAACGGTGCTGACGGTCCGGCCGGTCGACTCCTACTACGCCATCACGCTGGTGGCTCCGGCGATTGCGGCGCGATTCCGGCCTGGGCAGTTCATCACGCTGGCAGTCGGCGGACCGGACACCTCCATGATGCTGAGCAGGGCGTTCTCGATCCACGACGTCCGCCCTGACCATGGCGGGACGGTGGAATTCGTCTTTGCGGTGCAGGGCCGCGGTACGCAGTGGCTGGCAGAGCGGCGAGCCAGGGACGTCCTGGATGTCACCGGCCCGCTCGGCCGGCCATTCCCGCTGCCGCGCGACGCGGCGAACTGCCTGCTGGTGGGCGGCGGCTACGGCAGCGCGCCGCTGTTCGCGCTGGCGGCGCGGCTGCGCGAGCGCGGATGTGAGGTGGACTTCCTGCTCGGCGCTAGCACCGGCGATCGGGTTTTCGGCGCGCTCACCGCGCGCCGCACCGGCCGGTCGGCTGCCATCACCACCGAGGACGGCTCGCTCGGCAGCCGCGGACTGGTGACGGACCTGCTGGACCAGGCCATCCACGACGGGCGCACCGACGTCATCTATGCGTGCGGGCCCATGCCGATGCTCAGGCAGATCACCGTCCTCGCCCGCCGTTATGACATCCCGGTGCAGGTCGCGGTCGAGGAAGCGATGGCCTGCGGGGTGGGCGTCTGCATGACGTGCGTGCTGCCGGTCATCGGGTCGGACGGCATCACGCGGATGTCCAGGTCCTGCGTGGACGGTCCTGTTTATCGAGGTGAGCAGGTGCGCTGGGACGACATCGGCACTATCCCGTTCGACGCGTTCGGCGCGCCGGGCTGGGAGCCGCGCGCGCACCGCGCTGCCCAGGCGCAGGTCCTCGCCGGGCAGGGCGCGGACGGACCGGCTGGGAACGGGCCGTCCGTGGCCGGACACCCTGTCGACGGGCCCGTCGTGGCCGGGGCAGCGGTGAGCCTGGGCTCACCGGTCGGTGCCGGGAACTCCGCCGATGGCGCCCTGGATGATCGGGGGGCCGCGCGGGGCCAGGAGGGCCCGTCGGCGGCCAGCCAGCCCGCCAGGCCCGCGGTAGCCGACGGGACCGGGCTGTCTGCTGCAGACGGGCAGCAGGGTGAGCCGGTGGTGGCTGACGGGACGGGGCAGTTGGCGGTGACCGCGGCGGCGGGCGGTCCGGCCGACCGCGCGGAGCAGGGCGGTGGTGCCGGCGCCGGTCAGATCGGCGCACGCGGGGGCGGCGCGCGCGGCAGGAGCGCGAGAAGGCAGGGCCATGACCGTTGACCTGCGGACCAGGCTCGGTCACGTAGAGCTGCCCAACCCGATTCTGACCGCGTCCGGGTGTGCAGGTGCAGGTCGCGAACTCGCCCAGTTCATGGATGTGTCCAAGCTGGGCGCCGTCGTCACCAAGTCGGTGATGCTGGGCGCGAGATCCGGGCGGCCGACCCCGCGGATGGCCGAGACGCCGAGCGGAATGCTGAACTCCATCGGGTTGCAGGGGCCGGGAATCGACGCGTTTCTGCGGCGCGACCTGCCGTGGCTGCTGTCCCGCGGGGCGCGTGCGGTGGTGTCCATCGCCGGCGGCACGGTCGGCGAATACGGCGAACTGGCTGCGCGGTTGTCGGACGCCGCGGGCGTGACGGCAATCGAGGTCAACATCTCCTGCCCGAACGTGGAGCACCGTGGTCAGGTGTTCGCGTGCAATCCCGCCGACGCCGCAGCGGTCATCGAGGCGGTGCGCAGTCAGGCGAGGTACGACATCCCGGTATTTGCCAAGCTGTCGCCGGACGTCACCGACATCGTCGCGGTCGCGAAGGCGTGCGTGTCCGCGGGCGCAGACGGGCTTTCCATGATCAACACGCTGCTGGGCATGGTCATCGACACCGACACCATGCGCCCGCAGCTGGCCGGGATGACGGGTGGCCTGTCTGGGCCGGCCATCAGGCCGATCGCGGTGCGCTGCATCTGGCAGGTCCGCGAGGCGCTGCCCAGCGTGCCCATCATCGGCATGGGCGGGGTGCGGACTGGGCAGGACGCGCTGGAGCTGATACTGGCGGGCGCCGCCATGGTGAGCGTGGGCACCACGATCTTCCATGACCCGTCCGCATGCGGGCGGATCCTGCGTGAGCTCGAGGAGGAGCTGAGCGCGCGCGGCGTTGAGCGGCTAGCCGACGTTGTCGGGCTCGCCCATCAGCCCAAGGCGCCGCTCACCGGTCGCTCCATGAGCCCCAGCGGGAGAACGAGGAGGATGTGATGGCCGACCGAGCGCCGATCGCCGTCGCCCTGGACGCGCCAGACCTGGATACCGCCGCGCGCTGTGCCAGCCTCGTGACACCGCACGTCAGCGCGCTGAAGATCGGGCTTGAGCTGTATCTGCGCTACGGTCCCAGCGTGGTGGCGTCGATCCGCGGCGCGAGCGGGGCGCAGATCTTCCTAGACCTGAAGCTGCACGACATCCCCGCCACGGTCGCCGGCGCGGCGCGCGCTGTCGCGCGGCTTCGGCCGGCGCTGCTGACCGTACACGCCGCCGCTGGCGCGGCCGCGATCAAGGCGGCGGCGGAAGCCATCCCGGCCACGAGAATCGTCGCGGTGACGGTGCTGACCTCGCTCGGGGAGTCGGACCTGGACCGGATGGGCCTCGCTGGTCCGGTCGGCGGCGCGGTCCGGAGGCTGGCGGCGCTCGCGGTCGAGGCCGGTGCCCGCGGCCTGGTGTGCTCGCCGCATGAGGTCGCGGCGGTGCGCCGCGAGGTAGGCGACGACATCATGCTGATAACGCCGGGCGTGCGGCCGGCCGGCGCGGACAGCCACGACCAGGCCCGGGTCGCGACGCCGGCCGAGGCCCTACGGTCGGGCGCTGACCTGCTCGTGATCGGCCGCCCTATCACCGCCGCCGCTGATCCCGGCGCAGCAGCCGCGGCCATCGCGGCGTCGCTGCGCCGAGCCGATACGGTGACCACCGGCTCGTAGCCGCTATCCGCGGTCCGGCTCGCCCGCGGGCGGTGGCCGCTTCGTGCCAGCCAATTCGGCTGGCTAAGCCGGGTCAGCGCGCGGCCGCGCCGTCGGCGCGGCACGGATAACGCCGCAGCTAGCGCGCTGCGATGTGTCGCAGAAAGGCGCCGAATGCTTGCGCACGCTGCGGAAACGCCATTACGCTGAGTGCACGCAGCTGTACTTGGCGTCATATTGCATAATTTGTGCCCGCCCAAACGGGAGTTCGCGTTGCCGACGCTGGCTGAACTCGCTAGTTTCCCCTCGCGGAGCGTCTTTTTCGATACGAAACCCGAGGTGACCTCGCGTGGCTCTTCCTCCACTTACTCCCGAGCAGCGGGCGGCGGCCCTTGAGAAGGCAGCCCAGGCCCGCAAGGACCGTGCCGAAGTCAAGGCCAAGCTCAAGCATGGTTCGACCACGCTGCCCCAGGTGCTCAAGGAGGGGCAGACCGATGAAGTTGTGGGCAAGATGAAGGTGTCTGCGCTACTCGAGTCCATGCCGGGCGTCGGCAAGGTGCGGGCCAAGCAGATCATGGAGCGGCTGGGTATCGCCGAGTCCCGCCGGGTCCGTGGCCTTGGCGCCAACCAGCGCAGTGCCCTGGAAACCGAGTTCGGCGGAGACATCTGATCGACACTGGCAGCGCGCAGAGGGGGGCCGCGGGAGGCATGCTGGCAGCCGAGCCGCACCAGCTTCACCGCGGCACCCCTGCCCCAGCGCTGCTGACGGTGCTATCCGGCCCATCCGCCGTCGGGAAGAGCACGGTCGTGTCCCGGCTGCGGGCCGAGTGCCCGCAAATCTGGCAGTCCGTGTCCGTGACCACCCGGTCGCCGCGGTCAGGTGAACGTGAGGGCCGCGAGTACCACTTCGTTTCCGAGCAGGACTTCGAGGACATGGCCGCGCGCGGAGACCTGCTCGAGTCGGCGCACTACGTCGGGTACCGGTACGGAACCCCGCGCGCGCCAGTTGAGGAACACCTGAGCCGCGGGGTCCCGGCCCTGCTGGAAATCGATGTGGCCGGCGCCAGGCAGGTCCGGGCCGCGGTACCGGCGGCCCTGCTCGTCTTTCTTGCCCCGCCCTCGTGGGACGAGCTGGAACGCAGGCTGGTAGGGCGGAATACCGAGTCCGAGGACGTCATCGCCAGGCGGCTGGACGCCGCCCGGGCGGAGCTCGCCGCCGAGCATGAGTTCGACATCACCCTCGTCAACACGTCTGTCGGAGAGGTCTGCAACCAGCTGGTAAACTTGATCCTTGCCCAGGGGGCAGTTGCGGATAGTGGCAGTGCCCCGCAGGGTAGTTCGTGCAATTCGGAGCTGGAAGGCACAGGGTGGCAGCGACTCCGGCAATAGAAGGCATCATCAATCCGCCGATCGACGATCTGCTCGACGTGGTGGAGAGCAAGTACGCCCTGGTGATCATGGCGTCAAAGCGGGCCCGGCAGATCAACGCCTACTACGCCCAGCTCGGTGAGGGGCTGCTGGAGTACGTCGGTCCGCTCGTGGAGACCAGGGTCCAGGAGAAGCCGCTGTCCATCGCGCTACGCGAGATCAGCGACCGGCTGCTCACCGCAGAGGCGCCCGAGCAGCCCGCTTAGCCGCACGGGCGCGGTGCGCCGTGCGTATCGTTCTCGGCGTCTCGGCTGGCATTGCCGCTTACAAGGCGTGTGAGCTACTGCGGTTGCTCACCGAGTCCGGGCACCGCGTCAGGGTGGTGCCGACACCCGCCGCGCTGAACTTTGTGGGTGTTGCGACGTGGGCGGCGCTCTCCGGCCAGCCGGTCGAAGTCACGCCATGGGAGTCGGTTCACGAGGTACCGCACGTCCGGCTCGGGCAGGAAGCCGATCTGGTGCTGGTCGCTCCCGCCAGCGCCGATCTGCTGGCCCGCGCCGCGATCGGCATGTCCGATGACCTGCTCACCGCGGTGCTGCTGACCGCGCGCTGCCCCGTCGTCTTCGCGCCGGCCATGCACACCGAGATGTGGGAACACCCCGCGACTCGCGCCAACGTGGCCACCTTGCGCGCCCGCGGCTGCCTCGTGCTCGACCCTGCCTCGGGCCGGCTGACCGGCGCCGATACCGGACCGGGCCGACTGCCGGAGCCGTCGGAGCTGTTCGCCGTCGCCCAGCGCGTGCTGGCTCGGGGCGCGCGTGCCGTAGCCGCCGATCTCGCCGGGCGGACCTTCGTCGTGTCAGCCGGCGGCACCAGGGAAGAGCTCGACCCGGTCCGCTACCTCGGCAACTGGTCATCGGGCAAGCAGGGCTATGCGCTGGCCCGCACCGCGGCCAGCCGCGGCGCTCAGGTCACGCTCGTGGCCGCGAACACCGGGCTGCCCGATCCGGCCGGCGTTCAGGTCGTCCGGGTCACCTCGACGGCCCAGCTGCGCGAGGCAGTACTGACCGCGGCTCCCGCCGCGGACGCGGTCGTGATGGCAGCCGCCGTCGCCGACTTCCGGCCTGCCGAGCGGAGCGCGGTCAAGATCAAGAAGACCGGCGCACAGCCGGCTCCGATCGTGCTGGCAGAAAACCCTGACATCGTCCGCGACCTGGTCGCTGCCCGGCAGCGCCCCGGTCAGCTGATCGTGGCGTTCGGTGCCGAGACCGGTGACGTGCTCGCGAACGGGCGTGAGAAGCTAGCGCGGAAGGGCTGCGACCTGCTCGTCGTTAATGAGGTGGGGAACGGGCTGGCCTTCGGTACTGCCGACAACGAGGTCGCGGTGCTCAGCGCCGACGGCGCCGAGGTCAAGCTGGCGCGGGCGCCCAAGGACGAGATCGCCGATGAGATCTGGGACCTGATCGCCGCAAGGCTTCCCGCCCGCCAGCAGTAGCGGGGTCTGGCCGCGCGCCAGGGGGCGGACCAGTACAATTCGGCAGGGCTGACCCATCGTGCGGTCCCGGTGCAGCTAGCAGTCCGCCGAAGAAAGGTGTCTAGTGGCACGTCGTCTTTTCACCTCCGAGTCCGTCACTGAGGGTCACCCCGACAAGATGGCGGATCAAATCAGCGACGCCATTCTGGACGCCATGCTCAAGGACGACCAGCGGAGTCGGGTCGCCGTCGAGACGCTCATCACAACCGGACTGGTGCACGTGGCGGGCGAGGTGACTACCGACACCTACGTCGACATTCCTGGCATCATCCGGGAGAAGATCCTGGAGATCGGGTACGACTCGTCGGCCAAGGGCTTCGACGGCGCCACCTGCGGGGTCCAGGTCTCGATCGGCTCGCAGTCGCCGGACATCGCCCAGGGCGTGGGCGAGGCCGTCGAGCACCGCGAAGGCGAGGGCAATGACGATCTTGACCGGCAGGGTGCGGGCGACCAGGGCCTCATGTTCGGGTACGCCTGCCGGGACACCCCGGAGCTGATGCCGCTGCCGATCACGCTGGCGCACCGGCTGGCCAGGCGGCTCGCCGAGGTCCGGCGCAGCGGGGACGTGCCCTACATCCGCCCGGACGGCAAGACCCAGGTCACCATCGAGTACGCGGGTGACGAGGCCGTCCGCCTGGACACGGTCGTGGTGTCTACTCAGCACGCGCCGGCCATCGACCTGGCCGGACTGCTGACGCCCGATATCCGCGAGCACGTCGTGGAGCCCGTGCTGGCCGGACTGAGCCTGGATACTGCTGGCTATCGGCTCCTGGTGAACCCCACCGGCAGGTTCGAGATCGGCGGGCCGATGGGCGACGCCGGCCTGACTGGCCGGAAGATCATCATCGACACCTATGGCGGCATGGCCAGGCATGGCGGTGGCGCGTTCTCCGGCAAGGACCCGTCTAAGGTGGACCGCAGCGGCGCGTACGCGATGCGCTGGGTGGCGAAGAACGTCGTAGCGGCCGGACTTGCGGACCGGTGCGAGGCACAGGTTGCGTACGCGATCGGCAAGGCAACGCCAGTGGGCCTGTTCATTGAGTGCTTCGGTACCGAGCGCGCTCCGACCGAGCGGATCCAGGACGCGGTGCTCGGAGTGTTCGACCTGCGGCCGGCCGCCATCATCCGCGACCTGGACCTGTTGCGTCCCATCTACGCGCAGACGGCGGCTTACGGCCACTTCGGCCGCGAGGAGCCCGACTTCGCGTGGGAGCGCACCGACCGTGCCGACGCGCTGCGATCGGCAGTCGGCCGATAGCTCGCCCGGATGCAGCCAATGCGCAGGCCAGCAGGGTCGCCGACGCGTGCACTATCGGTCATGTTGCCGTTATCCAGACATTTTTCTGGCATTGACCTAGCATCGTGGACGGATATCGATGCCGATCTGATGGTGATGGATGTCGTCCTCTGACAGCAGCGGCGGGCAGGTCAACGCAGTCGCTGCCGAGCCTTCCATAGCGCCGACTCCGGCGGCTGGTGACGACGGCCAGCTAGACCGGGACGAGGGCGCGTCCGCCGACCCATGGTTCACCCCCGGTCCCAAGCAAACTGCGGCCGCCCTCGGCGGGGATGAGTCGCCGGAGTGGTTCCTGCGGACCGGCCGCGCCGGACTGGTTCCGGACTCGATGACAGACACCTGGCAGGACGGAACCCCGCCAGGCCAGGAACAGCCCGCCCAGGCCGAAGCCGCCGGGTCGCCGCCATGGGGGGCCCAGCCGACGGAGGCGGCGACCGGAGTCCCGCCGCCGTGGGAGAACGGGCCCTGGCCCGGCCACGGCGATCCGCGGCCGGCCAGCCGCCCCGACCCGCGGCCGGCCAGCCGCTCCGACCTGGCAGGCGCCAGCAGCGACGTTGGGCCGGTCGCACCCGTGGCCGCGGCCAGCCTGCGTCGTCGGCCGGTGCAGCTCGCGCTGGCCGGAATCGGCGTGGTGGTGGTCGTCCTGATCATCGTCGTGATCGTGATATCAGGCGGTCCGGCCGGCGGCTGCGGGACCTATCCTGCGGCGGTGCGTCAGGCCTATGTTCGGGCGATGGCCGACCTGCGCAGTGACGCACCGGCGTCGGTGCAGTCGGCCGCGTTCGCCGAGGCGGCGAGCCGCGCGAATGCGTCGGCAGCGGCCGCAGGCCAGATCGCAGTGCGCACCGCGATGTTCGCGATGGCCAGCGACATGAACCGGGCGTACGCCGACGTGGTGGCGAATCGGGCGTTGCCCGCGACCTTGCGCCAGCACCTGTCGGCCGACGGGGCCGCCTGTCCGGGCTGAACTGTGGCTGCCTCCAGGCCAGGTTGCACAATCGCGGCGCAGTCTCAGCGCTCTGGTAAGACAGGAACGTGTCGGTTCAGGCGTCCCGCAAGCGCAGCGCGGCCGCCCGGCAGCCTGCCGCGGAACTGCCGGTAGCCCGCGTTGCCGTCGACATCTCGCTGCCGCACCTGGACCGGCCGTTTGACTACCTGGTGCCAGCCACCATGGCTGCGGCTGCGGTACCCGGCGCACCGGTGAGGGTCCGCTTTGCAGGCCAGCTCACCAGCGGTTTCGTGCTGGAGCGACGGACCGGGTCCGATCACGAGGGTCGGCTGGGCTACCTCGAGCGGGTGCTCGCGGCTGAGCCCGTGCTGACACCGGAGATCGCACGTCTCGCCAGGGCCGTCGCGGACCGGTACGGCGGCACGATGGCGGACGTGCTCCGGCTCGCGATCCCACCTCGGCATGCTGCCGCGAGCCGGGCGCCGGCCGACTTTGCCGGCGGCGCGGCCAACGGCGATCTGGCGAGACGATCGCAGGGCAGCCACTGGGACCGGTACCCAGACGGCCCGGCTTACCTGGCGGCGCTCGCGGACGGCCGCAGCCCCCGGGCCGTCTGGTCGGCGCTGCCAGGGCCAACCTGGCCCGCGGAGATCGCCGAAGTCGTCGCAGCAGTGGCCCGATCCCGTCGCGGTGCCGTGGCGGTCGTGCCCGATGCGCGCGACCTCCGGCAGCTCGACGCCGCCCTCGAGAGCCGGCTCGGACCCGGTCGGCACGTGGTGCTTTCGGCAAGCCTTGGCCCGGCCGAACGCTACCGACGGTGGATCGCGCTCGCGCGCGGCGAGGTGACGGTGGTCGCGGGCACCCGCTCGGCCATGTTCGCCCCGGTAGCGAACCTAGGCCTCGTCGTGCTGTGGGATGAGGGCGATGACCTGCATGCCGAGCCGCGCGCACCGTACCCGCACGCCAGAGAGGTCCTGACGATAAGGGCCTACCTGAGCCGCAGCGCCGCGCTCATCGGCGGCTTTTCCCGGACTGCGGAGGCTGCGCTACTCGTCGGCAGCGGCTGGGCGCGCTCGCTGGCGGCCGACCGGGCCGCGACGCGGCGGCTCGCCCCGGCAGTGCGGCCGACGGGCAGCGAGGCGGAGCAGGCGCGGGACGAGGCTGCCCGGTCAGCCCGGCTGCCGAGCATCGCGCTGCGGACCGCGCGCGCAGCCCTGGCCATGGGGCCGGTGCTGATCCAGGTGCCGCGCCGGGGCTACCTCGCCGCCGTCGCCTGCGAGCGCTGTCATACGACGGCGAGGTGTGACTGCGGCGGGCCCGCCGAGTTGGCCGCGCCCGGCACGCCGTTGCGCTGTGGCTGGTGCGGCTCAGCGATCGCCCGCGGCTGTCGCCGCTGCGGCCATGAGGGCCTGCGCGCGCTGGTCACCGGCGCCCACCGCACGGCCGAGGAGCTTGGCCGTGCCTTCGGCGCGGTGCCGGTCCGAACCTCGGGCGGGAGCACGGTGCTCGACCATGTCGGCTCCGAGCCCGCCATCGTCGTCGCGACCCCCGGCGCCGAACCAGTGGCCGACGGCGGCTACGGCGCAGCGGTCCTGCTTGACGGCTGGGCAATGCTGGGGCTGGCGAGCCTGCGGGCGGCGGAGGAAGCGCTGCGGCGATGGCTGAACGCGGCCGCGCTCGTCCGCCCGGCGGGCCAGGGCGGCAGCGTCGTGGTGGTGGCTGACAGTGGTCAGCGGGCGGTGCAGGCGCTGATCCGCTGGGACCCAGCTACGTTCGCCGAGCGTGAGCTCG
>Ga0187783_10002938_pt1 | contig 12609 bp, 13 predicted proteins | sample 1015_SJ02_MP02_2_FD_132471 | JGI IMG/M metagenome (GOLD analysis project Ga0187783, IMG submission 132471) | Tropical peat soil microbial communities from peatlands in Department of Meta, Colombia - 1015_SJ02_MP02_20_MG | ecosystem: Environmental > Terrestrial > Soil > Wetlands > Peat | place... | reverse complement strand
TGCCCGGGAGAGGACTCGAACCTCCACGGAGTTACCCGCTAGTACCTGAAACTAGTGCGTCTACCAATTCCGCCACCCGGGCACGGTGTGGAAGGCCGCGCAATGTACGCACGGGGTCGGGGGCTGTCAATTGAACAGCCGCCGCGGAAAGTACGGCCGGCGTGATCGACGCAACGCGCCGCCACAGCGTGCGCGCAGCGGCAAGTCACGCGATCGAAAACCACGAGCCGCGGCAGCGACGCGCGGCACCGGCGCCAGGGACCGGCGGCGCGGCGCGCCCACGGCGTCCGCGGGTCCAACCATGAGACCCGGCTCGATCGTCGAGGGTACCGTGAGCGCCAATCGCGCCGGCTTCGGCTTCCTGCGCGTCGAGGGCGTGCGCGACAGCGTGTTCCTGCCGCCGCCGCAGATGCGCGGCGTGATGCACGGTGATCGGCTGCGCGTGCAAGTGGCGCGCGATGCGGACGCGCGCTGGTCGGGGGTAGTCGAGCAGGTGCTGGAGCGTGGCGTCAATGCCTTCCTCGGCACGGTCGAAGTGCAGGGACGCAGCGCCTGGGTGAGTGCCGCAGACCGGCGGCTGCAGCTGCGCTGCGCGGTGTCGCCGGCGGATCTGCACGGCGCACGCCAGGGCGACTGGGTGATTGCCCGTATCGCGCGCCACGCGGGCTCGAGCTCGCATGCGCAGGCGGTAGTGGTCAAGCGTCTCGATCCGGATCGGCCGGTGGAGATGGCGACCGAGACCGCAATCGCTCGCTTCGATCTGCCACACGAATTCCCGGCCGCCGCGCTGCGCGAGGCGCAGGCCTGCGGCGATCGGGTGGATCCGCGCGAGGCGCGCTCGCGCATCGACCTGCGCGAGCTGCCGCTGGTCACCATCGATGGCGAGGATGCGCGCGACTTTGACGACGCCGTGTATGCTGAGCCGCACCCCGCCGGCTTTCGGCTCATCGTCGCGATCGCCGATGTGAGTCACTACGTGCGCCCGGGCAGCGCGCTCGATGCCGAGGCACAGACCCGCGGCACTTCAGTTTACTTCCCGACGCGCGTGCTGCCGATGTTGCCGACGGCGCTCTCGGATCACCTCTGCTCGCTGGCGCCGAACGTCGACCGCCTGTGCTTCGCGGCCGACATGGTGGTGAGCAGGACCGGTGCGCTCAAGAGCGCGCGCTTCTACCCGGCGGTCATGCGCTCGGCCGCGCGCCTCACCTACACGCTCGTCAGCGAGGCGCTCTTCGAGGGTAGGCCGGCCGCACGTGCGCAGCTCGGCCCGCTGCATGAGCGTCTCATGGTGCTGGTCGAGGTGTATCGCGCTCTCTACAAGGCGCGCAGCCGCCGCGGCGCGCTCGACTTCGATGCCGCGGAAGCCGAATTCGTCATCGACGAAGGCGAGCATGTGCGGGCGATCGAATTGCGCCAGCGCAATCAGGCGCACCGCCTCATCGAGGAGTGCATGATTCTCGCCAATGTCGCGGTCGCGCAGCGCCTTGCCGAGGGGCGTGCACCGACCCTCTATCGGGTGCACGGGGTGCCGGAGGACGAGAAGCTCGAGCGCCTGGCCACGACGCTGGCAGCGCTGAACGTCGACGCCCATATACCGCAGCGGGTGACGACCCGCGACCTGCAGGCGATAGCCCGTCGGGTGAGCGATCCTTCCGAGCGGACCTTCATCGAGTCGCTGGTGGTGCGCGCGATGCCACAGGCAATCTACCAGCCGACCAACATCGGTCACTTCGGCCTGGCGCTCACGCACTACGCGCATTTCACCTCACCGATCCGCCGCTACCCGGATCTGGTGGTGCATCGCACGCTCAAGGCGCTGATCGGAGCGCAGGGCGGCGCGGGACAGCGTTATGAGCCCGCCGAGCTGGCCCGCCTCGGCGAGAGCACTTCGCGGCTCGAGAAACGTGCCGACGAGGCCGATCGCTACGTCTCTGGCTTCCTCAAGTGCACTTATCTCAAGGAGCGCATCGGCCAAAGCTTCCACGGACTCATTACTACCGTGGTCGAATTCGGCTGTTTCGTTCAGATTCTCGATGTGGCTGTCGATGGCTTGCTGCACGTCGAGGCGCTGCACGACGACCAGTACGTCATGGAGGAGGACGGACACGCATGGCGCGGGCGGCGCACGGGGCGGCGCCTGCGCACCGGGTCGCGGTTGCGCGTCGTAGTCACCTCGGTGAACCCGATCGAGGGTCTAGTCGACCTGGCACTCGCGGAGGAGGCCGCTGGGTGAGTGGCCTGCAGATCGTGTACGGCGTACACGCGGTGCGCGTGATGCTGGAGCGTCATCCTGCGCGGGTGCTCACCGTGCGCCTCGCGGAGCGGCGCGCCGATCCGCGCGTCCGCGCCATCGAGGCACTTGCCCGCGAGCACCACCGCCCGGTGCAGCGGGTGGACCTCCGTCTACTGAACCAGTCGCTCGGCGACGTCGTGCATCAGGGCGTGGCCGCGGACATCACCCCGCTAGCGCCATGGAGCGAGGAACAGCTGCTCGAAGCCATCGTGGGCGTGAGCTCGCCGTTGCTACTCGCGCTCGATGGAGTTCAGGATCCACACAATCTCGGTGCCTGCCTGCGTACGGCCGATGCCTGTGGGGTGCTGGCCGTCATCGTCCCGCGGGATCGGGCGGCGCAGCTCACGCCCACCGTGCGCAAGGTGGCGGCCGGGGCCGCGGAGACGACGCCAGTGGCGGTGGTGACCAACCTGGCGCGTACCCTCAAACTGCTCAAGGACGCAGGTCTTTGGGTAGTCGGTGCCGATGCGGCCGCGGACAAGAAGGCCGCTGAGCTCGATCTCAAGGGGCCGCTGGTGCTGGTGCTCGGGGCCGAGGGAAGCGGTCTGCGGCAGTTGACGCGCCGTCACTGCGATTTTCTCGCGCGGCTGCCGCAGCTCGGCGCCATCGAAAGTCTCAACGTGTCGGTGGCGGCGGGCATGCTCTTGTATGAGGCGCTGCGCCAGAGGGGTTCTGCATGAGAGCGGTGCTGGTGAAGGAATACGATCGACCCGACCAGTTCGTCATCGACGAAGTCCCGGACCGGCATGCCGGCCCGGGCGAGGTGGTCGTGACCGTCAAGGCGTGCGGCGTTAACTTCCTCGACGGCCTCACGGTCAAGGGCAACTACCAGGTCAAGCCGCCGCTGCCGTTCACACCCGGTGCGGAAGTTTCCGGTGTCATCAGCGAAACCGGCGCGGGCATCACCGGCTATCCCCCCGGCATGCGGGTGATGGCAGTCACTGGCTTCGGCGCCTGGGCCGAGCAGGTGGTGGTACCGGTCTCACGGGTGTTTCCGATACCCGAGGGGATGGACTTCACCAGTGCCGCAGCCTTTCCTATCGTCTATGGGACCTCGCACCACGCGCTCAAGGACCGCGCCCGCTTGATCGCCGGCGAGACGCTGCTGGTGCTGGGTGCCGCCGGTGGCGTCGGACTTACCGCGATCGAGCTCGGCAAGATCATGGGTGCGCGCATCATTGCTTGCGCTTCGACGGACGAGAAGCTCGCGCTCTGCAAGGAATACGGCGCGGACGCACTCATTAACTATACGGCCCCGGAGTGGCGCGAGCGGGTGCGGGAGCTGACCGGCGGCCAGGGGGTCGACGTAGTCTACGACCCGGTCGGCGGTCCGTATGCCGAGCCCGCGGTCCGCAGTCTCGGTTTTCTCGGGCGCTACCTGGTGATCGGCTTTGCCAGCGGATCGATTCCGACCCTTCCGCTCAATCTCATGCTGCTCAAGATTACCTCCGTGGTCGGCGTATTCTGGGGCGCCTATGCGTCGGCGCGCCCGCAGGACAACGCCGAGAATATGTCGACACTGCTCAACTGGTACCGCGCCGGCCGCCTGCGGCCACACATCTCGGGCACGTTCGCGCTCGAGCAATATCGCGAGGCGCTCGATGAGGTGATGAGTCGCAGGGCCAAAGGCAAGGTGGTCATGGTCCTCGAGTGAGGAGGCGGGCGGTGGATTTCGACTACAGCGCGAGAACCAGGGACTATCTGCAGCGCCTCGGCGCTTTCATGGACGAGCACGTCTATCCGAACGAGGAGCGTTATGAGGCGCAGCTCGCCACCGGCGATCGCTGGCAGTCCCCGCCGCTCGTGGACGAGCTGCAGCAGAGGGCACGCGCGGCGCGGCTGTGGAACCTGTTCCTGCCCGATTCGCCGCACGGTGCCGGGCTCACCAACCTCGAATACGCGCCGCTGTGCGAGATGATGGGGCGGGTGACGTGGTCGGCCGAGGTGTTCAACTGCTCGGCTCCCGATACCGGCAACATGGAGACGCTCGAGCGCTACGGCACGCCCGAGCAGAAGAAAGAGTGGCTCGAGCCGCTCCTCGCCGGCACCATCCGTTCGGCCTTCGCCATGACTGAGCCGCAGGTGGCCTCGAGCGATGCCACCAACATCGAAAGCTCGATCGTGCGCGACGGCGAGACTTATGTCATCAACGGCCGCAAGTGGTGGACCTCGGGCGCCGGTAACGCACGCTGCCGACTCCTTATATTCATGGGCAAGACTGATCCCCGGGCGCCGCGGCACCGCCAGCAGTCGATGATCCTGGTGCCGCGCGAGACGCCCGGTATCCGGGTGCTGCGCTGCCTGCCGGTGTTCGGCTTCGATGACGCGCCGCACGGGCACATGGAGGTCGAATTCCGGGATGTGCGTGTTCCGGCGGCGAACCTGTTGCTCGGCGAAGGCCGCGGTTTTGAGATCGCCCAGGGGCGGCTCGGCCCCGGGCGCATCCATCACGCCATGCGCCTCATCGGACTGGCCGAGCGGGCGCTGGAGAAGATGTGTCGGCGGGTGCAGAGCCGGGTGGCCTTCGGCCGCCCGATCGCCGAGCAAACGGTGACGCTCGAGCGCATCGCCGAGTCACGAATCCGCATCGATCAGGCGCGTCTGCTGGTTTGCCGGGCGGCGTGGCTCATGGACACGGTGGGCAACAAGGCCGCACGTGCCGAGATCGGCATGATCAAGATCGCCGCCGCCGATGCTGCGTGCCAGGTGACCGACTGGGCGATCCAGGCGCATGGCGCCGCGGGACTCTCCGAGGACTTCCAGCTCGCGCGCGCCTACGCGCACGCCCGGGCGATCCGCATCGCGGACGGTCCGGACGAGGTGCACCGCAACCAGATCGGTCGCCTGGAGCTCGAGAAGCACTCTTAAATAGGGCGACGTTTTCAGGGCAATGAGCGGCGAGGAGTTCACCGGCACCATGCCGGTTGCCGAGCGGCAGCGCTTCGATGAGGCTGCGCTCGAACGCTACCTGCGCACGCAGCTTCCCGGATTCGAGCGACTGCTCGAGATCGAGCAGTTCCGCGGCGGCCAGTCGAATCCCACGTTCCTGCTCACCGGCGCCGATGGCGCCCGTTATGTGCTGCGACGCAAGCCCGCGGGCACGCTGCTGCCCTCGGCACACGCGGTCGACCGCGAGTTCCGCGTGCTGACTGCGTTGTACGGAAGTGCGGTCCCGGTGCCGAAGCCGCTGTGCCTGTGCACCGACGACAGCGTCATTGGCACCATGTTCTACCTGATGGGTCACGTCGCGGGACGCAACTTCTGGGATCCAACGCTGCCGGGTGCCGCGAATGTGGAGCGCACGGCGATCTACCAGGAGATGCTCCGCGTGCTGGTGGCACTGCACACCCTCGATTACACGGCGGCCGGGCTCGGCGACTACGGCAAACCGGGCAACTACTTCGCCCGACAGATCGCCCGCTGGAGCAAGCAGTACCGGTCATCCGAGACCGAGCGGATCGAGGCGATGGAGAAACTGCTCGCCTGGCTGCCGGCCAACATCCCCGAGGGCGAGGAGACGACGCTGGTGCACGGCGACTACCGTCTCGACAACATGATTTTCAGTGCGCGCGAGCCACGCATGTTGGCGGTCGTCGACTGGGAGCTGTCGACGCTCGGACATCCCCTCGCTGACTTCTCCTACCACGTGATGCTCTGGCGGGTCGGCGAGGGTGAGATTCGCGGCCTGAAGAACCTGGACCTCGCCGCCCTCGGTATCCCGGAGGAGGCGGCCTACGTGGCGGCCTACTGCCGCAGTACCGGCCGAGCCGGCATCGAGCCTGAGGTATGGGACTTCTGCATGGCGTACAACCTGTTTCGCATCGCCTGCATCCGTCAGGGGATCATGAAGCGCGTGCTCGAGGGCACGGCTGCCAGCCGGCACGCGCGCGAGGCCGGGGAGCGGGCCCGCCCGACCGCCGAGCTGGCCTGGCAGCAGGTCGAGCAGCGCCTCGGGGCTTGAAGCGCGGACCCTGCCGGTGCCCGGAACGGGCCTTAGGGCTTCGTGCGGCATTCGCGAGCCGCGCAGCGTCAGCGGCGAACCCGTGCCCTGCGCGCCGCGAACCGCCAGCCGACATCGGTGCGCACGACGACGTCGTGATAAACGACGCTGCCGACCCGGCCGTTGGGTCCGACGCCGAGCCCCTTCGATAGCACGCGGACGCTGCCATCCGGATCCTCACTCACGATAACATTGGTGGCGTGATGAGCGAGCGGATGCAGCGCGTCGGGGCGGCTCCAGAGCTCGCGGATCGCGGCGGCGCCGTGCACCACCCCCAGGCCGAAGTCGGACATATCGTAGACGGCGCTGGCGGTGAAGAGCTCGTCGGCACGCCACCATTCACGCTCATCGATCACGTGACCGTAGAGCGCGAGCAGCTGCTGGATCGCGAGCGTATCGGCGACTTCGGGCATCAGAAACGCGCGTCCTTCCGGCGTTGCAGTGGCGGGGCTGTTTCAGTATGCTTCGCGCCCTTTCGATCCGAAAGGGCGGCGGCCCTGCCGTCCGCTGAACCTCCTTGCCGCACCGGGCGAGCCTCGCATCCGGGCGGCTTAAACCACGAGGAGCACACGATGAGGCATTACGAAATCGTCTTCCTGGTGCATCCGGATCAGAGCGAGCAGGTGCCCGCCATGATCGAGCGCTATAAGGGCATGATCGCGGCCGGAAATGGCCGGGTGCATCGCCTCGAAGACTGGGGCCGCCGCCAGCTCGCCTATCCCCTGGCCAAGGTGCACAAGGCACACTACGTGCTGATGAACATCGAAGCAGACCAGAAAACGCTCGATGAGCTCACCGGCGCCTTCCGCTTCAGCGACGCGGTCCTGCGGCACCTGGTGGTCGCCATGGATTCCGCGGTGACCGATCCTTCGCCGATGGCCAAGGCGGCTGACGAGGAAGGTGAGGGCGGTCGGCGCCGCGAGCGGGTCCGCGATGAGGCCATTGCCGGCACCGACGAAGAGGAGTCGGCCGGCGAAGGCGTCTGACAGCCGGACAAAACCGAACGGCCTCTCAGCAGCAAGCTTTTTTCGAGGAAAATTTCATCATGGCCATGTCCAGAGAACAGCGCGGCGGCGGCGGTCGCTTCTCACGTCGCAAGAAATTTTGTCGCTTCACCGCCGAGGGCGTGAAGTCGATCGACTACAAGGACCTCGCGACGCTCAAGGGCTTCATCACCGAGACCGGCAAGATCGTGCCAAGCCGCATCACCGGCACCAAGTCCTTCTACCAGCGCCAGCTCGCCGTTGCCATCAAGCGCGCCCGCTTCCTGGCGCTGCTGCCATACACCGACCAGCACTGAGGGTGAGCCGCGATGGAAGTCATTCTCCTGCAGAAGATCGCCAACCTCGGCAACATCGGCGACCGCGTCAAGGTGCGTTCGGGCTTCGGACGCAACTTCCTTCTGCCGCAGGGTAAGGCGACGCTCGCCACCCCGGAGAACGTCGCGCGCTTCGAGGCGCGTCGCGAGGAGCTCGAGCGCAGCGCGCGTGAGCACCTGGTCTCGGCCGAGGAGCGCGCCGCGGCGATGAAGGATTTCACGCTCACCGTTCATGCCAAGGCCGGCACCGAGGGCAAGCTGTTCGGCTCGATCGGCACCAGCGACATCGCCGAGGCCTGCACCCGTGCGGGCTTTCATATCGAGCGCAGCGAGGTGCGCCTGCCGAGCGGCCCCCTGCGCCAGCTCGGCGAGCACACGGTCAACCTGCACCTGCACGCTGACGTCGACGTGCCGCTGCACGTCACCATCGTCGCGGAAGAGTAGCCGCCGGCAGGAGTGCCGTGGCAGGTTCCGCCAAGACACGCGGGGAAGCAGGCTCGGTCGCGCTGCTGGATGCGCCGACGCCGCCGCATTCGCTCGAAGCCGAGCAGGCGGTACTCGGGGGGCTGCTGCTCGATGGCGCCGCCTGGGATAACGTCGCCGACGTCGTCACCGAGCGGGACTTCTACCGCCCCGATCACCAGCTGATCTTCGGCGCCATTGCGGCGCTCTCCGGCGAGAGCCAGCCGTGCGATGTGGTCACTGTGTCACAGTACCTCGAGCGCGCCGGCAAGCTCGAGGCCGCCGGCGGGCTCGCCTACCTCAGCTCCATCGCCCGCGACACCCCGAGTGCCGCCAACGTACGCGCCTATGCCGACATCGTCCGAGAGCGCTCGCTGCTGCGGCAGCTGATCCGCGCCGGCACCGACATTGCCGCCGCGGTCTTCAACAACGACGGCGAGTCGGCGCGCTCGCTGGTCGATCGTGCCGAGCAGCGGGTGTTCGAGATCGCGGAAGGCAGCTTCCGCAGGCGTGAAGGCGCACTCCCGGTGCGCCAGCTGCTGCCGGGCGTCATCGATCAGATCGACGAGTGGCACAACAATCCCGACAAGCTGCGGGGACTGCCCACCGGCTTTACCGATTTCGACAAGCTCACCGGCGGCCTGCGCCCCGGCGACCTGATCATCGTCGCTGGCCGACCTTCGATGGGTAAGACCACGCTCGCGGTGAACATGGCGGAGTACGCCGCCGTCCATCCGGGGACGCGTGCGTCGGTCGCGCTGTTCACGATGGAGATGCCCTCGGAGCAGGTCATCACGCGGATGCTGGCATCGATCGGCGGCGTGCCGCTCACCAGCCTCCGCAGCGGCAAGATTTCTGATGACGACTGGGTGCGTATCACCAGCGCCACGAGTCAACTCTCGGAGGCGAAGATCTTCATTGACGAGGCGCCGGCACTGAATCCCACGGAGCTTCGCGCCCGGGCACGCCGCGTCAAGCGCGAGCACGGGTTGAATCTGATCGTCGTCGACTACCTGCAGCTGATGCAGGTGCCCGGGACGCAGGAGAATCGCGCCACGGAGATCGCCGAGATCTCGCGCGGCCTCAAGGCGCTCGCCAAGGAGCTGCAGGTTCCGGTGATCGCGCTCTCGCAGCTCAATCGCGCCGTCGAGCAGCGTGAGCACAAGAAGCCGGTGATGTCGGACCTTCGTGAATCAGGTAGCCTCGAGCAGGACTCAGACATCATCCTGCTCATCTACCGCGAGGAGGTTTACGACCGTAACACCACCAAGAAAGGCATCGCCGAGATCGACGTCGTCAAGCACCGTAACGGCGAGACCGGCACCTTCCTGCTCACCTTCCAGGGCCAGTACACGCGCTTCGCCAATTACGTGTCCGATTCCTACGCGGAGGGCGTGCTGCGGTGAGCGGCCTCATCCGGGCCGTCATCGACACCCGCGCACTCCGCCACAACCTCGAGGTCATCCGCCAGCGGGCCGGCCGTGCACGCGTCATGGCGGTGGTGAAAGCCAACGCCTACGGCCACGGCCTCACGACCACCGCGCTGGCGCTCGCCAACGCGGATGCCTTTGCGGTGGCGCGCCTCGAGGAGGGGCTCGCTCTGCGTGCAGCCGGGATCTCGCAGCCGGTGGTGCTGCTCGAGGGGGTGTTCACCGCCGAGCAGCTCGATGAGGCAGCGGCTCACCATCTCGACCTGGTAGTGCACGATGCGCTGCAGCTCGAGCTCCTCGAGCGCGCCCGCAACGCACAGCGCTTCGTCGTGTGGGTGAAGATCGACACCGGCATGAACCGTCTCGGCTTTGCGCCAGCGCAGTTTCCCGGGGCGCTGACGCGACTGCGCGCGCTCACCCCGCCGCCGCAGCACATCCGCCTGATGACTCACCTGGCGAGTGCCAACGAGCGCGACGACGGCATGACCCGCGCGCAGCTCGAGCGCTTTCGCAAGGCAATCCACGGCCTCAACTTCCACACCAGCATCGCCAATTCCGCGGGCCTCTTCGGCACGCTGCCGATCGACTCGGACTGGGTGCGGCCGGGACTGACGCTCTACGGCGCCTCACCGTTCGCCGACTGCCTGGCTGCCGAGCTGTCGCTCGATCCGGTCATGACACTGGTCACCTCCGTGATCGCCGTGCGACGGGTGACCCGCGGCGAGACCGTCGGCTACGGCGGGGCGTGGGTTGCCCCGCGCGATACCAGCATCGCGATCGTCGCCGGCGGCTACGGCGACGGTGTGCACCGCAGCCTCGCCGGCGGCACGGCCGTCCTGGTCGATGGACGACGGGCGTCGCTGGCGGGGCGCGTATCGATGGACATGCTGGCGGTCGACGTCTCGACCGTTGAAGGCGTGCGCGTTGGCACGCCGGCGGTGCTTTGGGGGCCGGGACTGCCGGTAGAGGAGCAGGCGCGCCGCGCCGGCACGATCGCCTACGAGCTGCTCTGCAGCGTGAGCCAGCGGGTGCCGCTCGAGCTTCGTTGAGGCCGACTTAGTCAGGCACAGGGACGTGCCCGCCGCCGCAGGTGGCGGGCGGCGAGCGAAAACCACGCTTTTCGCTCGCCGCGCGAGGGGCGCGACAGGGATGTCGCGATCCCGAGCGATGAACTAGTTGACGAAGAACCCCATCTTGACGCCGGCGAGCTGGATCACGTCGTTGTCGTTGAGGCGCGTCGCCTGCTGCCCGATGGGCGTGCCGTTGAGCAGCGGGAAGTCGTTCTCCTTGCCGCTGTCGACATGCACGATGTAATACGAGTCCGCGCGTCGCGTAATCGCGGCAACCTGTACGCCGGGGCGCCCGAGAGTCGTCAGCGCCTTGCTGAGCTCGACTTCGCGCCCGGCGAAGGCACCCGACAGCACCTGTAGCTTGGCTTTCTTCAGCGCCGCCGCACCATCGGCGAGCTGCCGCGCCTTACCGGTCGCAGAGAGTGGGGTGCCACCCGCCTTGTCGGCGACCTCCGAGGCGGTGCGCAGCTTCTCCACCGGCCGGGCGGAGGGCTGGATGACCATGGTTTTTTCGAACTCGTCCTGCTGTTCGTCGTCCTCGACGAAGCGCAGCTGGTGATGGCCGCAGGTGATCACGTCCCCATGCTGTAGGGCATGCTTCTTGATCAGCTTGCCGTTCACATAGGTGCCGTTGGTGCTGTTCAAATCCTCGAGGAACGAGTCATTGAGGATATTGATGATCAGCGAGTGGTGCCCGCTGACGGCGGCATTGTCGATCCGGATGTCGTTGTCCGGCAGCCTGCCGATGGTGTAACGCTCCTTGTTCATGTTGTATTCCGCCATCACCTGGCTATCCAGGCTCAAGACCAACCTTGCCATGTGCGTCTGCCTCTATCGCGTGTCAGCCAAACCAACCCAGGATCTTGTCGAAAATCTTGGTACGCGCCGGAAAAGCGTCGACAATATGCGCCATTACGACCGAAACGTTGTCGCGACCCCCGTTGTCGTTGGCCAGCTGAATCAGCTGTTTGGCCACCGTATCCAGATTAGCACTAAAGGTGTTTATGGTTAAATGGATGTCTTCGTCCTCGACCATATCCGACAGCCCGTCCGAGCACAGGACGTAGACCTCCCCCTTGGCGACCGGGATCTCCTGGACCTCGACGTCGACGCTCGGCTCGACGCCCAGGGCGCGGGTGACGTAGTTCTTGTTCGCGGCTCGCTGCGCCTCCTCGGCCGAGTAGAAGCCCCGGTCGACCAGCTCCTGCAGCAGCGAGTGATCCATGGTCACCTGCTCGAACTTGTCGCCGCGCTGGCGATACATGCGCGAGTCGCCGACGTGCGCGATGGTGACTTTGTTGTCGAAGAACAGTGCCGCCACCACCGTGGTGCCCATGCCCTCGCACTGGGGCTGCGTGCGGGCGGTCTGGTAGATGATCTTGTTGGCGCGGACGATGGCGTCGCGCAGAATGATGTTGGGTCGCGATAGCCCCGACTCGTTATCGGCGAGCGACAGGTCCTCGCGCTCGACGTGCTCACGGACCAGGTTGACGATCGTCTTGACGGCGATTCCGCTCGCGACCTCGCCGGCGTTGTAGCCGCCCATGCCGTCGGCGAGCACCAGCAGGCCAATATCGGCGTCGAGAGCAATGGTATCCTCGTTGTGCTCACGCACCTTGCCGGTATCGGAGAGCCCAACGAAGCGCAGCTTGCTTCGCAAGCTCATGCCGCTCCCCGGCCCGCCAATGGTCCGCCGATTGTGATACGCGTCACTTTCCCGCCCCCGAATCGAGCTGGCATAAGCTAGCATCGCGCGCGGGGGCCCCGAGAGGCATTGGTCACAAAAGGCGCCTCTCGGGCCGCCCTTGGCGGCGAATCCTAGCCGAAACTTCGACCGACGGCGCATCGATGGCACGTGCAAGTCCCGTGTTCATATGCGGCTCCTGCGGGGGCGAGACCCTCAAGTGGCAGGGTCAGTGCCCGCTGTGTGGCGAGTGGAATACCCTCGAGCAGCGTGTTGCGCCGGGCGGGCGGGCGGCTGCGGCGCCGGCCCAAGCCGTCCCGCTCAGCGCGGGGGTGCGCTCGGTGACGGCCGC
>Ga0187783_10002937_pt1 | contig 12614 bp, 12 predicted proteins | sample 1015_SJ02_MP02_2_FD_132471 | JGI IMG/M metagenome (GOLD analysis project Ga0187783, IMG submission 132471) | Tropical peat soil microbial communities from peatlands in Department of Meta, Colombia - 1015_SJ02_MP02_20_MG | ecosystem: Environmental > Terrestrial > Soil > Wetlands > Peat | place... | reverse complement strand
GACCAAGCTGCTGGCCCGCGAGCTGGCCGCCCGGCCGGAGGAGACGATGGACGAGACGACCACGTTCCGCGACGAGCGGCTCGAGCTGATCTTCACCTGCTGCCACCCCGCGCTCGCGCTCGATGCCCAGGTAGCGCTGACACTGCGCACCCTCGGCGGTCTGTCAACGGAGGAGATCGCCAGAGCCTTCCTCCTCCCGTTCGAGACGATGAGCAAGCGGCTGACCCGCGCCAAGCACAAGATCCGCGACGCCGCCATCCCGTTCACGGTGCCGCCCGCCGATCAGCTGCCTGACCGGCTGGCCGCGGTCCTCGCGGTCGTCTACCTGATCTTCAACGAGGGCTGGGGAGGCGGCCGCACCGGCGTGGCCGCGCAGGGGATCCGCCTGGGACGGGCGCTCGCCGAGCTGCTGCCCGACGAGCCCGAGGTGCTCGCGTTGCTCGCCCTCATGCTGCTCAACGACGCGCGCCGCCAGGCCCGGATCCGCGACGGGCAGCTCGTCCTGCTCGACGACCAGGACCGCTCGCTGTGGGACTGGCAGCAGATCACCGAGGGCCGACAGCTCCTGCAGCGCGCGATCGCCCGCCCTGCCACCGGGCCCTACGCCGTGCAGGCGGCCATCGCCGACCTGCACCTGCAACAGCCCCGCCACTGGCAGCAGATCGCCGCGCTCTACGACATCCTCGCCCGGCAGACCGGTTCCTCGGTCGTGGAGCTGAACCGGGCCATCGCCGTGGCCGAGCTCGACGGGCCCGACGCCGGCCTGGCCATCCTGGACCAGCTCGACCTCGGCCACTACCGCTACTACCACTCCACCCGAGCCGACCTGCTCCGCCGCGCCGGCCGCGCCGCCGAGGCCAAGCACGCCTACCAGCGTGCCCTCGAACTCGCCCAGACCGAGCCCGAGCGGCGCTTCCTCCAAGCTCGGCTCAGCGAACTACCGCCGTGACCGGCCGCGGCTTCCTCGTCGGCGTGCGCGTTGAGGAGGATGCGTTCGCCGCGCAGCTCGGGAACTGCCGCCACCAGGTCATGGTGCCATTCGTAGCCACGCGGCGGCGCCCGCTCTGGGCGACCCTTACGCCTTCGTGGGCTCGCCGCGATCGCGTCTGCCTGAGGTTCCCGGCTCCGGGCGTGCTCGTCGCATGCGGTGGTTGAATGGCTCCATGCAACGCGACTTCTCTACTCTGCCCGAAGACCTGCCCCAGCCGGTTGATGACGGTGCGGCGGATCACCTGACGGGGATGTCCATGCCGTCCTTGGCGCTCCCCTCGACCCGGGGAGACTCGATTCGCGTAGACCTGGTGCCGGAGGGTTCCGTGCGTTTCGTCATCTACGCCTTCCCGATGACCGGGATCCCGGGCGTGGAGCTTCCGCCAGGTTGGGACGAGATCCCTGGGGCGAGGGGCTGCACCCCGGAGTCCTGCGGGTTCCGCGACCACGCAGCTGACCTCGCAGACGAAGGGGCGAGCGTGGCGGGCCTGTCCACCCAGTCGAGCGCCTACCAGCGCGAGGTGGCAGAACGTCTGGCGCTACCTTTCCCTCTCCTGAGCGATTCCGACCTCCAGCTGACCCGCGCGTTGCGGTTGCCGGCCTTCAGCCTGGATCTGGCACCGGATTACGACGGGGGCGGGCGCAAAACACTGCTCAAGCGGCTCACAATGATCGTGCGCGGCGGCATGATCGAACACGTCTTCTACCCTGTGTTCCCTCCGGACAGGCACGCTGAAGAGGTCCTCGCCTGGCTGCGGACACGTTCGTAACGGCCGCAAGACGATCGACCGGCGCTCGCTCAGCTACCGGGAAATCCGGACGGTGCGGGCCTGAATCTCGATATCGGATCGCCGCAGCGCGGCCAGCTCACGGCCGGGTTCTGACCAGTTTCCTGCCGCCCGCCGTCGTGCCCGTAGAACGAGACGGCGTCGCAGCGGATCTGGCTCATGAGGTCACTTAGCAAAGACGGCGGGAGGCCCTGCGCCGGGAGGTCCTCGCGCTCGGCAGTGACGATCGCCGCCAGCTTGCACAGGTCGCTTTCGCCGACCGTGATGGGACTGCTCATGGAGCTCACGGTACGCCTGGCCACCCCACCTGGACATACGTAGATCGTCGGATAGCGGCCGGACCCCGGGCCAGCCCACACTGGCGCTTGACAGATCGCGCTAAAGAACCGAAGGAGACCGTCATGAACCGCATCCAGCGCATCCGCCGAGCCGTCGTCACCCTGGCCGGGCTGGCCTGCGCCTGGCTGGGCCTGGCCGCCGCCGCGCCCGCCGCGTTCGCCATGAAAGCCCCCCTGCCGGGCGGAGCCGCGACCGGATCAGGCAGCCTTGCCCCGGCGCCCCCGCCCCCGCCCGTGACCCACACCGTCATCGTGGGTGGCATGCCGGGCTGGCAGATCGCCCTGATCGCCGCCGGCGCGGCCCTGCTCGCGGCCGCGCTCGCGGTGCTCATGGACCGGGCCACCCGCCGCAAGCCGGCTGCGGCTGCCGCTTGAGCCGTGCCTGCCGACCAGGCGGTGCCGCCCGGCCCATGTCGCCCGGCGGGCGGCACCGCCTGCAGCAGTACTGCCGGGCCAGCGCCGCGTGCTTCCGGGCCGACCAGTTCGGCGTCCGGCAGGTCGAGCTCTACCACAACGCCGAAGACGCGGTCGATGGCGCCGGCCTCGATCAGATCCGCCGCGGCCAGCCGCATCTGCTCGCGCCGAGCCCGCTCCGCAGCCGTCAGCCCCCCGCCATCGGGATACCTCATGATCCCGGCAGAACGCAGGTGCGCCTCCTTTACCAGAGGGTGTAACCCCCGCCTTTGAAGATCTTTAGCTAGCCGGGACGACGGTCTGCTGGGCTCAACCCGGCCCGGCTTAACGGGATTTACCTGCCACGGAATTCGATGCGACCGGTCACCTCGAGGGCAATTGCGAGGGCGAAGATTGTGATGATGAGAATCGCCACGAGAAGCCTGGTTATCTGGCTCGCTTGCCGTTTTTCGTGATGAGGGTGTCGGTGTGGCTTGTTACTCATCATGTTCCTCTCATGGAACCAGCGATGGAATCGTAGATGATTCAGGCCGACTGACCAAACGCCCGGCGGCACCGCTAGTCTGGGAGGAGGCCACCGCCGCCCGCGACGGCCAGGACCAGGTACCCGCACTCGAGGTCTCACGCCCGGTCATCCAGGGCGTCCTTGACCGCTCCCCGCAGGCATTGCTGCTGATCGCCCGGTCGGCCGACGGGACGGCTGCCGGGTTCGCGGCCATCGAGTCGGCACCCGGCCGCGACAACACCACCGCCCAGGTCAGTTACATCGGCGTCCGCCCCCGGCTGCAGGGCCAGGGCACCGGCGAAACGCTGCTCCTCGAGACACGCCGACGGCTCAAGGCCGCCGGTTACACCACCGTTGAATTGTCCGTCTACGCGGACAACCGCAGGGCAACAGCCCTATACCAGCGCCTGGGCTGGCAGCCGGTCGGCCCGCCAACCGCACACCCCAAGACAGGCGAGCCGGAGCAACGCTATGAGCTGCGCCTCAAACAAGCGTGATGCACGCCAATGACCAGTCTTATATGCGATCAGACCCCGCTCACGAGCCACGCTGCTGTCATCACCGTCGCGCGTATCGTAGGCGCTGTTACCGGGGAAATAAACATACGGCGCCCCGGGTGATCACGAATGAATTGCATTTGACTCACGCGATAGTGCCCGGGCCGGTAGCCGCCGAAACTCACGACCAGGCAGGTGTCAAGACCCGGCCGCCGCAGGGCCTTCGGCCAGCAGCCGCCGGGCGTATTCCAGGACTGCCTCGATGGTCCGGTTGGCCTGGCGGCGGTTCGGAGCGGTGGCCACCTGGCGGGCGCCCTCGCCGATCAGGGAGGTGAGCATCGCCGCGTAGAGCCGGTCCTTGGAAGTGCCTGCCAGGCCGAGCAGGACGTCGTTCTGCGCGACCCACTCGCTGCCGCGTCGCCGCTTGGCGACCTCGAAGCCGGGCGGGCCGTCGCCGGAGAAGAACAGCAGCGCCAGGTCCCGCCGCAACCAGGTGCCCTCCATGAAGGCACGCGTCCCGGCGCAGAACAGCTCGGCGGTGTCGGTCACGCCCGTGTTCCGCAGCCGCGCCACGGCCTTGCTGGCGGCCTCCTCCTGGGTCCGCTGGTGCTCGTGCCAGAGGGCGAGGAACAGCTCGCTCTTGCCGCCGAAGTGGTGGTACAGACTGCCCACGCTGGAGTCGGCCCGCTGCACCACATCGGCGATGCCGGCCTGGGAGAACCCTCGCTCGGTGAAGACCTGCCGAGCCGCGTCGAGCAGGGCACGCCGCGTCTGTGGCGTCCGGCCCCACTGCCACGTTCCGTTCACCTGCCGGTCCTGCTGGTTCGTCCCAGCCGGCGACTGCTTGTTCATCCGGTCCTCACCCATCCGCGGGCACGCGTGCCACGATCGTGGCGCGGCCCGCCTCCGGCGGCCGCCGCGCCGGGCCTTGACACGCCAAGCGCCTGGCTTAGAAGCTAATTCCAGAAGATAATTCTAATCTGCGTACCGGCGGCCTCCGGGCAGGAAGGCCAGGCGAGCGGCATGGGAAGGCTGGATGGGCGGGTAGCGATCGGGACCGGCGCCGGGCGCGGCATCGACCGGTCCGTGGCGATCCTGCTGGCCAGCGAGGGAATGCGCGTGGTGGTCAATGACCTCGGCGCCGAGCCCTGGCCGCTGGAGGCGCTGGCGGCGCAGATCGAGCGCTCGTTCGGGCCCATGCTCGGCCGGCGGGGGCCATGACCGTGCCTATTTCCGGCAAGCCGGTGCCCGTGCCCACGCCGGAGACACAGCCCTTCTGGGACGGCTGCGCCGCGGGCGAGCTACGCATCCAGCGGTGCGCGGAGTGCGGCAAGCCCTACTTCGACCCCCGGCCGGTGTGCCCGGACTGCGGCTCGGCCGACGTCGAGTGGTTCACCGCCACCGGCCGGGCGACGCTGTACTCCTACGTGATCAACCACCGGCCCGCGCCCGGCTTCGAGGACGGCGGCCCCTACGCCATCGCGGTGGTCCAGCTGGCCGAGGGACCGCGGATGATGACCAACCTCGTCGGCGTGCCGAACACCCCGGAGGACCTGGTGCTGGACATGCCGCTGCGGGTGACGTTCGAGCGGCGCGGTGACGTGTACCTGCCCATGTTCACCCCGGCACCGGGGGGAGCCGGCCCATGAGCCGCGGCAGCGGGGCCATCATCGCGGGCGCGGCAGAGACCGACCAGGTCGGCAAGCTGCCTGGCTACTCCGGGCTGGCGCTGCACGTGGAGGCGGCGGTCAACGCGGTCAGGGACGCCGGGCTGCGGCTGAGGGACATCGACGGGATCGCCACCGTCTCCTCCCCCGGGCCGACCCAGATCGCGCACGCGCTCGGCATCACCCCGCGCTGGATCGACGGCACCGGGGTCGGCGGTACCTCGTTCCTGCTGCACGTCAGGCACGCGGCGGCGGCCATCCGGGCCGGCTACGCGCAGACCGTGCTGGTGACGCACGGGCAATCGGGGCGATCCCGGATCGGCGAGGCGCCGTTCCGGCTTCCCCCGTCGTCGCCGACCGGCCAGTTCGAGGTACCGTACGGCACGTTCGGCCCGACGACCACCTTCACCATCACTGCGCTGCGGTACATGAAGGAGTTCGGGCTCACCGAGTCTCAGCTCGCCTACGTCGCGGTGGCGCAGCGCCGGTGGGCGGCCAAGAACCCCCGCGCGGCGTACCGCGACCCGATCACGGTCGAGGACGTACTGGCCTCCCGGCTCATCGCCTACCCCTTCCACCTGCTCGAATGCTGCCTGGTCACCGACGGCGGCGGCGCGCTGGTGATCACGTCAGCCGATCGCGCTGGTGATTTCCCCAAGCCTGCGGTGCATGTTCTCGGAACTGGCGAGGCGGCCGAGGCCCCGATGATCTCGCAGCTGGCCGACTTCACCGAGTCGCGGGCCTTCCGGCTGGCCGGGCAGGCCGCCTTCGCCGAGGCCGGCATCGGCGTGGCCGACGTCGGGCACCTGATGATCTACGACGCATTCGCGCACGTGCCGATCTACGGCTTGGAGGCGCTCGGCTTCGTGGCCAAGGGCGAGGCCGGGGCGTTCATCGCCGACGGCAACACCGAGCCGGGCGGCCGGCTGCCGCTCAACACCAATGGCGGGGGCCTGTCCTACACCCACACCGGCATGTACGGCATGTTCGCCATCACCGAGGCGGTCCGCCAGGTGCGCGGCGAGGCAGCCGCCCAGGTCGAGTCCCCCGACATCAGCGTGGTGCTCGGCAACGGCGGGTCATTCGCCACGGCCGGGGTGCTCGTCCTCGGCCGCCAGCCGCGCTAAGTCCTGGCCGCGCCACCGACTGGGCCACCCCGCCAGGGCAGTGGCTCAGATCAGCACGGGTTCAGGCCAATCCGTCACCGGGTGAACGTCTTGCCGCCACTGGCTGGGATTGGCCCTGGGCAGACCGTACGTTACTTTCCATGTGGCTTATTGACCGGGCGCCAGACTGGGTAGGGCGCGAGCAGGAACTCGCTATTCTCCGCGCTCGTGTTGAGGCTCTCGGCCGAGGCGAGGGAACGGCGGTCTGGATCGAAGGCGAACCCGGCATCGGTAAGTCGTCGCTGGTCGCGGAGGCCCTGGCCACAGCGGGCGACCTGAAGTGGGATATCGGGTGGGGGATCGCGGACCAGTTCACCGACCGGCTGCCGCTGCATGTGATGCTGGATTGCCTTCAGGTGCGGCCAAGTTCGCCTGATCCGCGGCGGGCGCACGCCGCCAGCCTGCTCCGCGGCCGGCGGCAGGGACTGTTCGCGGACAGCGATGCCTGGGTTACCGACGTCGAGGTTCTGGTGACGCTGGTGGATGAGTTGTGCGCCGCCACACCCACGGTCGTGATCATCGACGATTTGCAGTGGGCCGACGCCGCGTCGTTGATCGTCTGGCACCAGCTCGCTACCTCTATCGACCAGCTGCGGCTGCTGCTGATAGCGACATGCCGACCGACCCCGCGCCGACCGGCGGTGCATAAGCTGCGCGCGGCCGTCGCCCGCCGCCACGGTCAGGTGATCGCGCTCGGGCCGCTGGCCGAAACTGACGTGGCCGACCTGGTGACGGCGATGCTCGGATCGCCACCCGGGGATACCCTGCGCCAGCTGACCGCTCAGGCCGCCGGCAATCCGCTATACGTGCGCGAGCTCGTCGACATCCTCGTCCGCGAGCAGGCGCTGGAGATCGGGTCCGGGGCGGCCGAGATTACCGCGGTCCCGAAGGGGCTCCCGGCCTCTCTGGCGGCCGTGCTGAGTGACCGGCTCAGCTCCGTGTCGGCCGAGACGGCGCAGATGCTACGTACTGCCGCGCTGCTCGGCGGGACGTTCACGGTCACCGATCTGGCTGTGCTGATGCGTAGCCCCGCATCGCAGCTGGCGGCCGGCCTGCAGGAGGCGGTAGCGGCGGGCGTCCTGGTCGGCTCCGGTCCCGAGCTAGCGTTCCGGCATCTGCTGATCCAGCAGGCGCTCTACGAGAGCATGCCAGCCGCGCTGCGCACGGCGCTGCACGCCGAGGCGGCACACGAACTCGCAGCCACTGGGGCGGATGTCGTGAGCATCGCGCAGCAGCTTGTCGTGGCGAAGCGGCCAGGTGAGGACTGGGCTCGGAAGTGGCTCATCGAGTCCGCGCCCACGCTGGCCACGCGAGCACCGCAGCTGGCAGCCGACCTGTTGCGGCCGGAGCTGAACCAGACGCCTGCCGACGACAAGGCCTGGGACGGGCTCATGGCCAGCCTCATATGGGCTCTGCTCGCCACCGGGTCGCATGCGGAGGCGGCCAGGCAGGCCAACCGGGCGCTGGCGGTGATGACTGACCCGGTGCGGCGGGCTGAGACGTACTGGGTGCTGACGCGCGCGCATGTCAGTGCGGGCGACAACGATGATGCGATCGCGACCATGCGGCAGGTCCTGGAGTCTGCCGACCTGCCCGGCACGTGGCGGGCTCGGGTGCTGGCCCTGCTCGCGATGCTCGAGCGGGCCGGCACCGGCGACCTGGACGCGGCGGACGCGACCGCGATCCAGGCCCTGACCGCTGCCGAAGAGGTCGGTGATGTGTTCGCGACGGCGCACGCGCTGACCGATCTGTGGCTGACCCGGTCTATCAGGCGCGACCATGCCGCCGCGCTTGACTACATCGACGGGGCGCTGCGCGTGCTGGGCGACGATCCCGGCCGCGCGGACCTGCATTCGTTTGCCCTGGACGGCCGGATCTTCACGCTGCAGAATCTGGACCGCTGGCCGCAGGCCGAGCTGACCCTCCTTGAGGCCCGCCAGTTCGCTCAGCAAAGCGGGAGCCCGGGTCGCGCGACCTGGGTCACCGCCGCGGTGCTGCGGTACTGGCTCGGCCAGTGGGATGACGCACTGGCCGAGCTGGGCCCGGATGACACCGATCCCGGGCTGACATATTCCTTCCTGCGCGAACGCTGGTCTGCGCTGCTGTCCCATGGCGTGGCCGCTCTCATCGCAGGGCGCCGGGAACAGCGCACGACGGCAGGCCGACAGCTCCGCGAGGGCCTAAGCCTGCCCATTCAGACGCTCGCCGACCGGGAGAACCGGGACTTCCTGGTCGCCGCGCACGCGCTCGCGCTGGAACAGAGCGGACGGACACACCAGGCCATGCTGCGGCTGGCCGAGATCCTTCCCCGGCGAAAGGGGGAGATGACCCTGATCCACCAGTGGCTGCCGGATCTGGTCCGGCTCGCGCTGGCTGTGGGCGACAGCCGGATGACGCAGGCCGCGGCGCAGGCCTGCCAGGCAGAGGCCGCGGCAGAGAGCCAGCCAGCCCGGGCCGCCGCGGCCAGCCTAAGGTGCCGCGGACTGCTGAAGTCGGATCCGGATCCGCTGCGGGATGCCGTCGCGCATTACCGGGCGGCCGGGCCGGCGGTGGAACTGCCTGCCGCACTGGAGGACCTGGCCGTGGTGCTGGCCGAGCGCGGTGGGCAAGAGGAGGCCAAGGCCACTCTGAACGAAGCCGTCAGCTTGTATGAGGGCCTGCAGGCCCAGTGGGACATCCGGCGCGCTGAGAGCCGGCTTCGCCCCTACGGCATCAGGCGCGGAGTCCGTGGCCGGCGCGGGCAGCGCGCCGCCTCCGGCTGGGAGGCGCTCACGCCGACCGAGGTCAAGATCGCCGCCCTGGTCGCCAGGGGAGACTCAACGTCGGACATTGCCAGGGAGATGTTCTTGTCCCGGCGGACCGTACAGACCTATATCTCCCACATCCTCACCAAGCTCGGCGCGAAGGGCAGGGTGGAGATCGTCCGCGAAGCGCTGCGCCAGGGCATCTCGCCCTAGCGGCGCAAAGTGTCGTCAGATGACCACTATTCACGGCCCGGCCAGCGGCGTACCCCTGAAAACGTGCCCAGCACCGGGCACTGGCCAAGCCGCAGGCGGGACAAGCACCGGATGACCCATCCCGTACTCATCTGAGCATCCAGCTGATGCGTCCCAGCCTGCGCATCGCGAAACCGAAGGCGGGTGTCCAGATCATGACCGCGGCTGGCTTCACGCGAGTGCGGGCAGGCGGCCGACCCCGGCCGCAATCCCGGGATGTGTCCGGGAGGTCATCGCGCTGCGGCTATCAGGTCGTGATGGTGCCGCTGGCACCAGCGCCTGGCCCGGGCAGCCGGTTCCGCCACCGCGCGCCAGTGGTCGGCGAAGCCCTGGTGGCCGGCGGCAGCCGCCTCGGTGACGATTGCGTACGTCCAGTCGTGGTTGGCCACGACGGCCTCGGCGACGCGGCGGCGGTCGGCCTGGGGAAGCCCGCTGGCGTGCAGGAAGATCCGGAACCGCTCCAGCGCGCGGCCCTGCCGGCCGTCCGCGATGTCGCGGTCGGGTTGCAGGGGCGCCCAGTAACGCGCGGCCGAGGCGAAGTCCCAGGCGGCGCTGCCGGGTCCGGCCCAGTCGAAGTCGATCAGCGCGACGGCCCGGCCGCCGCGGAACACCAGGTTGGCCGGATGCGCGTCGTTGTGGCTGACCAGGCCGGTCCGGAACCGGGCCGGGATCGGCCGGGGCCACCGGTACCCCGCCGGATCGAACGACGCCACCGCGAGGTGATAGCGGCGCAGCAGATCGGCCACGCTGATCAGGGCGGCGTCGGTGAGCATGTCCTCGGCCAGCGGCGGCACCGCGGCCCGGCCGTCCATATAGGTCAGCATCTCGGTCGAGGGGCCGACCGCCAGGACCCGGGGGGCGCCGTCGAATCCGACGGCCGACAGGTGGGCGAGCAGGGCGTGGGTCGCGCGCCGGCAGGGTGCCACCGGCCGCAGCACGGTGTCGCCGACCCGGATAACCAGACCGCGGTTGGCGGTAGCGCCGGGCAGCGGCCCGTCTTCTGGCCGGCCGTCGGCCTGGAACGTCCGCGGGCCAGGGTCCTCAATCGTGCTGGCCGGCCAGGCTGAGCAGGGCACGGGCGAGACTCGCATGGGTGACCAGGCCATTGACAAGACCTCCTCGGATCACGGCGCACACCGCAGGGGTCTTGGAGACGCCCCAGGCAACGGCAAGGACAAACGGGATCCGTTCGAGCGCGGAACCAGACGTCACGATCATGCGGCTGTCAAGCGACGTCGCCATGGGCCTGCCATCCTCGCCGACGAACACTCCGGCCAGTTCGGCGCGCACCCCCAGAGCGGCCAGGGCGTCGCACTCGGCCGGCGTGAGGGCGTCATAAATCGTCGACTGCCCGGATGCCCACGCGCCGATGGCGACCACGGCTATCGTCACCGACGGCACCAGGGCGAAGGCCTCAGCGATATCACCCTGGCGGCGTACCGCCGCGGCCGTCTGCGCGTCGTCCAGGATCATCGGAGCGTAGAAGACGTGCGCCGGGCCCCCGCCAATGCGGGCCACACTGCGCACCAGGTCGAGCAGATCCCGGCCGTCTGGTGGCGGCACTGCCCCGGTCAGCTGGACGATCGGGCACGGCGGGATCTGGGTCAGCGCCGCCGCGAGCCCGCTCAGCGTGCGCGACCACGACATGCCGAGGATGTCTCCGGGCCTGATGAGGTCCATCAGCGTCTGCCCCGCCGCCTCGCCCAGACGGCGGCGCAGCAGCGCCTGCTCATCGTCGGGGAAGTTGAATACGAAGGCATGCTTAAGCCCGAAGGTCGAGCACAGCTCCGCCGACAAGCCCGCGTCCAGGCTGCCACCGGGCAGGCCGATCTCGATGTGTACCATCCCCGCTTCCCGGGCGGAATCGAGCAGCCGGGCGACCCGGAACCGGCTGATGCCCAGTCGGTCGGCGATGTCGACCTTGGAGACGCCCTCGACGTAGAACTGCCGCGCCACCCGGGCGGCCAGGACAACTTCGGACGGCCGATCTGCCGACAAGCCGGCCATGTACTCCTCCAGTCGAGCCGATCCATGCGCTCATTTGAGCGCACAGATCTCATATTCGCAGCTTTTCTTGACTTTGCCTAGCCACGAGATCACTGTTTGTTCATGGTTCAAACGAGCGGTCACTCGCTCAGATGAGCGCACGCAGGGCCGTAGTCACGGCAGCGCAAGGAGGCTTCCATGAGGAACCGGACCGCCCGGGGTGTCCGCCCGGCCCGGCCGTCGCCTCCACTGATCCCGATCGGTCCCGCCCCCGACAGGGCAATCTCATCGTTGCGGAGGTCCCATTCATGAGTTCTTCCCGGTTCAGGCTCCGCGCGCTCGGGGCAGCGGGCAGCGTAGCCGCCTTGGTGGCGCTGGCCGCCTGTTCCAGCAGCGCCAGCAGCAGTAGCGGCAGCGCCAGCACTAACAGCAGTTCTGGCACGGTAACGGTGGCGGTGGTGTCCAACCCGCTGATCACCGGGCAGATGATCCCGCTGACCCAGTCGGTATTCGAGAAACAGAACCCCGGCATCACGGTCAAGTTCGCCACCTACACCGAAGGTGACCTGCGGGCCGCGATCGAGAAGGACGTGGCCACGCATTCCAACGCGTTCAACGCCATCATGATCGGCCCGTACGAGGCGCCCCTGTTCGCCAAGGACGGCTGGCTGGACAACCTGTCCACGCAGTTCATCGCGTCCGACCCGAGCTATGACGCCTCGGACATCCTGCCCTCAATCTCGAAGGCGCTGTCGTATAACGGCAGCTTGTACGCGGTGCCGTTCTACGGCGAGTCCTCGATGCTGTACTACCGCACCGACCTGTTCAAGGCGGCCGGGCTGACCATGCCCCAGCATCCGACCTGGACGCAGGTGGCCAGCTTCGCGGCCAAACTGAACCAGCCGGGCAAGGTGGCCGGGATCTGCCTGCGCGGGCTGGCCGGGTGGGGCGACAACATGGCCTCGCTGGACACGGTGGTCAACACCTTCGGCGGGCAATGGTTCAACATGAACTGGCAGCCGCAGCTGACCTCCCCGGCGTTCGAGGCCGCGACCAATTTCTACGTCAACCTGGTCCGCAGCTACGGTGAGCCCGGCGCCTCGGCCGACAGCTTCAACCAGCTGCTGACCCTGTACGGGCAGGGCAGGTGCGCGATGTGGTACGACGCGACCGTCGCGGCCACCTCGATCGCCACCACCTACCCGTCCATCGCCGCCACCACCGGGTATGCGTTCGCACCGGTCGACAAGACGGCGTCCTCGGGGTG
>Ga0187783_10002936_pt1 | contig 12615 bp, 15 predicted proteins | sample 1015_SJ02_MP02_2_FD_132471 | JGI IMG/M metagenome (GOLD analysis project Ga0187783, IMG submission 132471) | Tropical peat soil microbial communities from peatlands in Department of Meta, Colombia - 1015_SJ02_MP02_20_MG | ecosystem: Environmental > Terrestrial > Soil > Wetlands > Peat | place... | reverse complement strand
CGCAACGGAAGCCGCCTTCATTTCCGCGGCCGCCGATACATTCATCCCGGCCGATGAGCTGTCGCCGTCCGGCAGCGAATGCGGTGTGACAACATTCGTGGATCGCCAGCTCGCGAGTGCCTGGGGCGGAGGCGACAAGGTCTATCGCAGCGGGCCATTTCACCAGGGCAAACCCGAACAGGGTAATCAGCTCCCCCTAACGCCACGCGAGTTTTTTGCGGCCGGCATAGCGGCCGCCAACGAATGGTCACGAACGACGCATGGCAAGGAGTTCGATCGGCTCTCCGCCGAGGATCGCGCGACTGCCCTCAAGACAATGGAAGCCGGCAAGGCTCAATTCGTCGGTGTCGATGCCAAGGCGTTCTTCGAGGCACTGCTCGCCATTACGATGGAAGGCTTCTTCTCCGATCCGATGTATGGCGGCAACCGCGACAGCGCCTCGTGGAAAATGATCGGCTTCCCGGGTTTGCCGGCCACTTATGCCAATGTCGTGGATGAGTATCTCAACAAACGCTACGTGGCACCGCCGCAATCCATTGCTGACTTTTCGTAGGGAGAGACCGATGGCTACCCGGCTCAAGGAGGTGGACGCGGTCATCGTCGGGATGGGGTGGACCGGTCCGATCATGGCCCGCGAACTCACCAAGGCGGGATTGACGGTTGTGGGCTTCGAGCGTGGTCCAGATCGGAACCCGGCGGAAGAGTTCGTAATTCCACGCCTTCGCGACGAATTGCGTTACATGCTTCGCCTCGAACTGATGCAGAACAATGCGATCGATACGATCACCTTCCGCAACGCGTCCGCCGATCTTGCCCTGCCGATCCGCCGCTTTGGAGCATTTCTGCCCGGCGAAGGCGTCGGGGGCTCCGGCATTCACTGGGGTGCGTTACATTGGCGGTTTCTGCCGTCTGATTTTCGCATTCGGAGCGTTTTGATAGAGCGCTATGGGGCCAAATCCATCCCCGACGAGATGACGATTGCGGATTGGCCGGTCAGCTACGATGAGCTCGAGCCGCACTACGACCGATTCGATAAACTGTGCGGCGTGTCCGGCAAGGCGGGAAATCTGCGAGGCAAGATCATCGAGGGCGGAAATCCGTTCGAGGGGCCGCGAAGCGATGAATATCCAAATAAGCCGATCAAGACGGGTTTGCCCGGCCTCATGTTCGGTGACGCCGCCAAAAGTCTTGGCTACCATCCGTTTCCGATCCCGGTCAGCACATCAAGCGCCCCCTACACCAATCCGGAGGGAATGACGCTGGGAGCCTGCGAATATTGCGGCTTTTGCAACCGAACTGGTTGCGAGGCCAACGCCAAGGCCTCGGCCACGATTACCCTCATGCCGGCCTTGCGGCTCGACCCGAGGTTTGAATTACGCACGCGCGCCTTCGTAAGCTCCCTCATCTACGACCGCGCGGCCCGTGAGGTCGCTGGCGTCCGCTACACCGACATGCGTACCGGCGAGGAGTACGAGCAGCCGGCCGCGCTGGTGGTGCTCTCGGCCTTTACCTTCGGCAACACCCAACTAATGCTGCTCGCAGGCATCGGCGAACCCTACGACCACGCCACCGGTGCCGGGGTGGTCGGCAAGAATTACTGTTACCAGTTTGAGGCCGGTGCGGAGGCGTTTTTCGAGGACAAGGAATTCAATCCATTCATCGGCGCGCCGGGGATGTCGATATGTATCGACGACTTCAATGGCGAGAATTTTGACCACACCGGACTGGGATTTTTCGGAGGCGGCTATCTTGTCTGCTCGAACGGCGGTGCTCCTCCGATCAGCGGTCGTGCGCTGCCGCCCGGTTCACCGCGCTGGGGATCGCAATGGAAGCGCGAGACCACGAAGTGGTACAGGCGTGCGACCCGATTCAACACTCAAGGCTCAGTCTACGCTCATCGTGACAACTACCTCGATCTCGATCCCACCTACCGGGACGCACTCGGCCGACCCCTGGTGAGACTGACCTATAATGGCACTGAAAACGACCACAAGATGTCGCGCTATCTGGTGAGCAGGCTCGAAGAAATCATCAAGGCCATGAATCCTACTCACTATGCGGTACATCATCGTCCGAGAAATTTCACGGTTGTGCCCTATCAGTCGACGCATAATACCGGTGGGACAATGATGGGTCCGGAGCCAAAATCGAGTGTCGTCAATCGCTATTTGCAAGCTTGGGACGCACACAATCTGTTTGTTGTGGGAGCGTCGGTGTTCCCACAACAGCATGGCTACAATCCAACCGGAACCATCGGTGCGCTTGCCTACTGGTCGGCGCAGGCAATCACAACACAATATCTGAAGGCGCCAGGCCCCCTGGTGCATGCCTGACGGAAGGGATAGGGATCTTCGATGGGCACTCCGGCTCGTTGGCTGCATATCGTTTGTGGTGCGGCGATCGTGGCCGCGCTTCTATTGAAGCCGGTTGCCGCGACCGATCTCGAACACGGTAAGCAGGTGTTTCTGGCGTGCGCGGCATGTCACACCGGAAAGCCGGACGCAATCGGCCCAAACCTCAAAGGTGTCTTTGGCCGGAGGTCCGGCTCCCTTGAGGGATACCGTTATTCGGCCGCCATGCAGCGAGCCAGCCTGATCTGGGACGACGCCAACTTGCGGGAGTACATTGCCGACCCACAGGCCAAGGTCAAAGGTAACCGCATGCCCTATGCGGGCCTCAAAAATCCCGAAGATGTTGATGATGTCATCGCCTATCTCAGGGCGCAAAATTGACCCTTCGCTTATCCGCATCGACGGATCGCGCCGCGCGTACGATCATCGACGGATGGGGCACGGCTGTGGTCATTGAGCAGTAACCCAAGCGTTGCGACGGTGCGGAGTCGTTCGGTGAGCTGGTGGACGATACACGGCAAGCCTCGCGTTTAGACACTCGGATCGGCGCGTGTTCTCGGCGCAGGGCGAACCCTGCCGGATGAGGATCTCACGATATACCGTGCGTTCACGGATGAACCGGCCCGGGTGCTGGGGCGTTCCGCCGGCAGCCTTGCCCGAGCAGGCCTACTTTAAAGGTGGTGGCCGTCGGATCTGCCGTCCGGTTCAGGCAGACTCATGATCGCGCCTGCGCAGACGACGCTACCAAAGGTGATAGAAAAGCCGCCAAATAGGAGTAGCAAACCCTCCCATATGACGTGGTCGGGGGGCATCAGCATGCGACCCAGCCCGGCTACATTGAGCCAGAGCATCAACGCCGCGCAGATGGCGCCTAACACTGCACCCAGGATCCAATTCGCGACAAAAAGCCGAATGACTGGATCGGTGGTTCGCTCGGGCATGATCCCAAATGTGTGCTTCATAGCTTTTAGCGCCTTGACGACGCCGATAGGGCGTCGGCCAACATTACACTATGCAAAGGCCAATCGACGATGAGATGACAAAGAGCACTTTCCACCTCTCGCTTCATGACTTAGCCAGATCGAGAGTCGGGTCACCTTCTACCTCAACACAACCATGACAAAGTCGTTCCCGGGACCAGGCCGCAAGTCCCTCAAAGTGGCAAAACAGATGAATTGTACGATTACGTTGGATAGATGCCTGCGCCACGACGGCCTCTGCCATTACCGAAAATTAACGCGATGCAGCGCCACATTTCCCGAACCATCCGCACAGCCGCTCGAACCAACCTGACGGATAGCCGGGACGCTGAGCCTCCGCTCAATGGCAAAGCACGAGGCAAGTGCAACAATGGGACGGCTGAACGAGCGCTGCCCGCCGGCGCGGATAAGCGTGCTCGATTCCTCCAGAGGGTCGCCCGGGACCTCATGGAGCACGAAAGGGAGATGTCGGCTTATGCTAAGGGGACCGCAATTGAGTTGGGACTTGGGCCCGGTCGGAGAACCCGTGGCAGATCGACTGTCAGCGACCATGCGCCCGCCGAAAGATCAAATGCGTCGGCGACTGACCGGAGCGGTTCTTCTGTTTGCAACTCTCATTACCGTTGTGGCCGCACCCCCGCGAGCGGCCGCTGGCGAGAAGCGTTATTGTCCGAGCGCCTCCCATTCGCGACCGGAGAAGGTGCCGACAGATTTGGTCGCGTCGGTCGCCAAGGTGTTTAAAATCGATGCCACCGCTGTCCATGAGACCGCTTTGGTGCGTTGTGTAGGCCGAAAATTGATGGGTTGCTACGTCGGCGCCAATCTCAACTGCGACAAGGCCGATAGACGGCGCGTGCTGTGGGGGGCAACCGCCTGGTGCCGCGAGAATCCTGGATCAATGGGCATTCCGATGTCGGCGACCGGCCACGCGACGATTTACGAGTGGTCCTGCAAGGGACGACGCGCGATCGCAGGAAAAGTTGTGATGACCGTCGATCCGCAAGGATATATCGTAAGCAATTGGAAGCAAATATCACCTGATGACCCCTGACGTCTTTTAACTTCGCAGGAGAAATTCCAGGAGTGTGACTGATGCGATTGCTTGCACTATCAATTCTCGCCGCCGCGTGCGTGACGCTGCCCTCCGCAGGCGTTCTCGCCGACGCCCCATGCGCTGGGCATCGAGCCTTGTCGAAATCCCGACCGGAGGCGCGTTGCCGGAGCGTCATGCCCCAGATTTTTGTATCGCCCGACGCGGCGATGCGAGCCGTGGTGCTTCCCGCGGATGTCAGCCTCGACGTGACGCCCGACATGGAAAGTCGAGTGGTGATCCGTTCGAGCGCCGGAGTGACGCTGATGTCGAAGGATCATTCCTCCCCGCGCGGGATGAACGGCTACTACGTCTACCGGGCGAAATGGTCGCCAGACTCGCAATTCTTCGTCTACAGCTTGATCTCTTCGGGCGGCCATTCGCCCTGGTCATTTCCAATCATGGTCTATGGCCGTAAGGCGAACGCCTTCGCCAACTTCAGCGACATGATTGATGGCAAGCCGACACTCTCCGCGGAATTCGAATTCTCGGGACCACACACCGTGACCGCGACCACCTGGAAGCAACCGGGGTCGGCGGGCGACAAGGATCTCGAGAAACTCCCCATAACGGTCGATCTTCAGCAAGCATTCGAGAAAATTCCGCGATCAACCTCGGCCTCAGAAACAGACAAACTCAATTAATCAGACTGCGTCGAAGCGACAATAGATGCAAAACTCGTCTTTTAGTGGATCGCCTGCGAAACCCGGCTCAGTTCTCAAGCGCGATGAGTCTGTGTCGGTTGAAGCATGGATTGAAGATGGTCCGATCTGATCAGATCTGATGCTCAAAATTGCTCTTGCTCACCAGACGGCCTCAGCGGCGGTCAAATAAAGTACAGCTCCCGACGAGGGTGCCATCGATAAATTCCGAAACTCAGTGGGTTTGCCAGCAAAGCCCGACCTGCAAGATACTTCGAAATAGCCCATGCCGTCCGGTTCGCTTGCCGCCTGGCTCGTCCAATCAGACCGCCACAGTAGAGCGTTGGAAAGATCCGCTATTCCATGCGCGGCTTGCTGCTTCTGCGGGCATCGGGGGGCGTCGCCGGCGCGATCGGCGCTAAGTATGCGATGAACTCGAAGGTTCTGGCGCCGACTGAGCGGATTGAAGCGCTGCCAGTAGGGCGCGACGCCAACGCTGCTCGCGTCGCCACATCCAGAGGCGGTGCAGCCCAAGAAGCACCGCCATTGGCACCAACACCGCCGCCGCAATTCCCATCCACGCCAGCATTCGAACCGATCCCCATCTATGGTGGCGGTCGCAACGCCCGGCAAGATGCGGCAAGACGGTGGCAGTATGTGGGCGACGGGTTCGCCCCGCAAAGGCGACCGGCCGACAATTACACGTTCGAAGGCATCCTCAACAGCGCGAAGAACCTTTCCCTCCTCGGCGTCAATGACTGAGAATCCGATCTGCCACAGGGATCATCAAGCATAAGAGGGTATGTCTCATGCGCTTTCGGGTGCCTCAACAAAAGTTCTCATTCTGTTGCGGTGGGGCATCAGCCTCCGCACAACAAGCTGGCTCGTGCATCGAGCAAAAGTGTTTTGCCTGGTTTTCGACCACAACAAGAACAATTGACGAGAAATCCCCCAGGAAGACCGCTTGAGCCGCGCAACATAATATACTTTGGAAATGATGCAACCATTGCGCGAAATCGTTCTGTTCAGTCTCAGGATTATTCCACTTCTCGTTCACCCCGAACGGGGAGTTTTGGTACGCGTCAACGCGAGTTCCGCTAATGGGTCAATAGCAGGTGAAACAGTCCCAAGTTCTACCGTGCGCAGATGCAGCAAACACGGCGCTCTCTTCGTTTAGGCCGACGAAGTCTAAGGGCCACAAGTCCGCTGACGATCGGCGAGCAAGATGCTGAAAGAGCAAACGCGCAGAACGACCACCTTTCGCGCCAGCGTGTGCTAGAATGCGGTGGAAATTGGCCGCGCCGGATTTGCCTCATGCAACAGCACATCCGTTTCTGCAAGGCGACTGACGGCGTTCGATTGTCTTATGCGACGAGCGGCGTAGGGCCGCCACTCGTGATGTCGGCAACGTGGCTGACGCATCTGGAACACCAGTGGCGCAACCCGGCCTGGCAGCCGTGGCTGGAAGCGTTTTCCCGCAAGCATACATTACTACGCTACGACGCTCGCGGCTGCGGTCTCTCGGACCGTGAACCGGACGATCTGTCATTCGAATCGTGGGTTCGGGATTTGGAATGCGTCATCGAGGTGGCCGCGCTCCGACGATTCGATCTCTTGGCCAAGTGCTGGGGTGGGCCGATCGCCATTGAATATGCGGCCCGGCATCCCGAGCGGGTCAATCGCCTCATCCTTTTCGGCACCAACGCACTTGGGCGATTGCGCTGGGGCGATCGACCGGGCGACGTCGAAAAAGCCCATCTGTTGCTCGATCTCACCCGCCTTGGATGGGGACGGGAGAACCACGCCTTCCTGCAAGTCTGGGCCTCTTTATACCAACCAGCTGGCAGGCTCGATTTGCGCTCGTGGTGCGACCATCAATGTGCGGCAACGTCCGCGGAGACTGCCGTTCGTCTACTCAAAATCGGATGGGAAGTGGACGTTACGGCAGCGGCTCGCAGCATCAAATGTCCGGTGCTGGTCTTGCATTGCGAGCGCGACGCGGTGATCCCCATCGAACAAGGCCGCCTCCTTGCAAGCCTCATTCCCGATTGCCGCTTCGTTCAGCTTGACAGTGAAAATCACATGCCGCTTGGAGACGAGCCGGCGTGGTCTCGACTTGTAACGGAGGCTGAGGCGTTTCTTAAGAAGGCGGCGGTGCTCCCCGAGCCTCGCGGCGTACTTGCGCTTGATGATCTGACGCCGCGCGAACGTAACGTCCTCGAAGGCATTGCGTGCGGTCTCGACAACAAGGAAATAGCCGGCTCGCTCGGGCTGTCGGAGAAGACCGTTCGCAATCATATCACGCGCGTATTCGACAAGATCGGCGTTGCTCACCGCTACCAAGCAATTGTGCTCGCGCGGGACGCCGGATTAGGCGTCAAGTATCCGGCAATCGGGACCTGACCAGACGGGACATTGGTCCCCGTGCGTGCGTTTCCACCGGTTGGCCTACCGGGACGTTGGCCTCAATACAAATATTGGGGCCAGCCGTAGGCTCTCAGCAGGGCCGTGCATGGTGCAGGCCATGTTGAGGAGAGCGCAATGCCGAAATTTGTGATCGAAAGAGAAATCCCCGGAGCCGGCAAACTGCCAAAGGAGGAGTTGCAGGCCATTTCGCAAAAATCCTGCAGCGTCTTGCAAAGTCTGGGTCCCAAGATTCAGTGGATCCAGAGCTATGTCACTGACAATAAGGTTTATTGCATTTACCTGGCGCCCGACGAGGAGATAGTGCGAATGCACGCCCAAAAGGGCGGATTCCCCGCGAACTCAATCGCTCGGGTGCGCTCGGTGATCGACCCCACCACGGGGGAACTGGCCGCGTGAATGGACCCGTTACGGGTCGCAGTTGGCCTTGCAAGTTGGTTGCGAACAGCTTGCGAGGCCCCGATCGCCGGCAACGTCGTCGAAGATCACACTTCGGCCTTGGGTCAAATTCTTCTTTGGCTATTAAATCGCGCTGACGGCATTGGGCCAGCCCGAGGCGAGATGCGTGATCGTCTCGAGCAGTTCCTCGTGGATCGGTCGGCCGTTTCGGGACTCGCGGGCTTTCGAACGGGGGAAGCCGGCCGTCCTGGTGTCGAGCATCCGCGCACGAATATGGACACTTTCTGGACACCGCTTTCCGCCTTAGCGCCTTAGCCCATAAGTTATTGATTTCTTTGGCGCGCCCTACGGGAATCGAACCCGTGTTTCCGCCGTGAAAGGGCGGCGTCCTGGACCGCTAGACGAAGGGCGCTGCTGCGAAAGGTGTCAGCCTCGGCCGCGACATATAAAGAGCTTCGTCATGTCGGGCAAGCAAGCGCTCTCGGGCCGCCGCACTGGGCGAGGGCGGCCCTGGGGCCGCCCGTTCGATCGGAACTGGTACGGTGTCACCATTTGCCGGTGTTTGGCATCGACTTCCAGGGTTCTTTGGGGGGCAGGGACCCGCCTTTTTGCAGCAATTCGATCGAGTGGTGATCCGGCGAGCGCACAAAGGCCATGGTGCCGTCGCGTGGCGGCCGGTTTATGGTCACGCCGGCCTGCATTAAACGCTCACAGGTCGCGTAGATGTCGTCGACCTCGTAGGCGAGATGCCCGAAGAAGCGGGCTTCTCCGTAATCCTCGGTGTCCCAATTATAGGTAAGCTCCACCAGCGGGGCGTCGCGACCTTTGGTCCGGGTGCTTTCGGCGACAAGATCTTCGTCGGACGATGCCGCCAAGAATACCAGGGTGTAGCGGTTCTTTTCATCGACGCGTCGGCGGACTTCCTTGAGGCCCAATTTATTGCAGTAGAAGTCCAACGCGTCGTCAAGATTGCGGACCCTTAGCATCGTGTGCAGATATCGCATATGTAACCTCTGTGTTGGGCGACACCGCTGGGTTTCGCCTAGGTTTGGGACAGTTCCGAGTTGAATCATACATGAAACCGCTAGATCTCAAGACCGCGGTGGTGCGACTGCGTGATCTCGTAGAGAACGCGACTGTGATGCTGCCGTTCACCGGCGCCGGGATTTCGACAGAATGCGGGATTCCGGATTTCCGGTCACCGGGTGGAATATGGACCACAAACCGGCCCATTGAATTTGGCGCCTTCCTGTCCAGTCAGGAAATGCGCGACGAGGCGTGGCGCCGTCGTTTCGCGATGGAAGATGCCTTCGGTGGTGCGCGACCTGGTCGTGGTCATCTTGCTCTGGCAAACCTCTACAAGCGCGGCAAAGTACCAGCCGTTGTAACACAAAATATCGACAACTTGCATCAAACGTCGGGTTTTGCGCCGGAACATGTTGTCGAACTACACGGCAACACGACCTACGCAGTCTGCCTGACTTGTGCGAAACGCTACGAATTGTGTTGGGTCAGAACAAGATTTGATGCGGCGGGGGGAAGGGCGCCCGATTGTCCGTGCGGCGGGCATGTCAAGACAGCGACCATCTCGTTCGGCCAGTCGATGCCAGAAGAAGCTATGCGTCGCGCCGAGCAGCTAACTCTTTCCTGTGATCTGTTCATTGCGATTGGATCATCGCTGGTGGTGTGGCCTGCTGCTGGTTTTCCAATGATGGCAAAGCGCAACGGCGCGCGGTTGGTAATTGTCAACAGGGAGCCAACCGACTTCGACGAGATCGCCGATCTGGTGATTCCGTACGATATTGGGACAGTCTTCGAACCATTTGTCCCAATCTGAACGCCTCGGACTCACAGACTGTGGAAAAGAAATCGATAACAACGATGCTGCCTCATTTTTTCCTCTTCACCGTGAGCGGCGCAGTGTTATGTTCATTACACAGTGATTCGATGAAGCGCCCGCAAGAGGCGCCACAACAGCAGCGGCGTACCGGGGCATGACGTCGGATATCTTGGGGCCAAAGGCGCCCGTGACCAGTTACATCGGACCAGACACGGTCAGTGAACTAGGCGATGAAGCGGTGAGCGTTATCGAGCTCTCCGGCTCCATCAAGTGGTTTGATGTTGCCAAAGGTTACGGGTTTATTGTTCCGGACAATGGTCTTCCGGACATCTTGCTGCACGTCACCTGCTTGCGCAGGGACGGCTATCAAACAGCCTACGAAGGAGCTCGCGTGGTTTGCGAGGTGCTCCAACGACCGAAAGGTCTTCAGGCATTTCGTATCCTCTCGATGGATGACTCGACCGCCGTTCATCCGGCACAGATGGCGCCGCGGACCCACGTTACGGTCACGCCGACCAGTGGACTGGAGCCGGCGCAAGTCAAATGGTTCAATCGGCTGCGCGGCTTCGGCTTCTTAAGCCGAGGCGAAGGCACGCCCGATATCTTCGTCCATATGGAGACGTTGCGACGCTACGGTGTCGCCGAGCTCCGCCCTGGCCAGACCGTCCTGGTACGGTTCGGCCCCGGACCAAAGGGACTTATGGCCGTCGAGGTGCGCCCGGACGGGGGGCCGCACGGGCCGGCATCCCATTGACGAGCGTTCCGGCGTCCTGTGGAGGCCGGAATCAGCCAGAGCGACGCATAGGCCCGACTCAGCATTCGGATTGCCCGGATGCTGAATTCGGTGGCCGAGGATTGCGGGATTCTCTAGAACACCTCGGTCAACGCTCTGGTGGGAAATCCCGTGTCTCGTATTCAGCCAATTCAGTGGGCCGGATTCGTAGTCCGGCGAAGCCTGGTGACGATGGCCGCCATTGTGGCCATTGTGGTTGTCTTGGCTGTGCCGGGCGGACCGGCCACGGCGGAAGATCTGCACACGCTCGAGATTGCCAGCAAGAGCGGCGTGCACGTGTTCAATATCGAGCTTGCCGTATCCGATGAGGAGCGCCAGCGTGGCCTTATGTTCCGCAAGGAGCTGCCGGAGGGGAACGGCATGCTGTTCGACTTCAAGCAGGAACAAGACGTCGCGATGTGGATGCAAAACACCTATATTCCCCTAGATATGATTTTTATCCGGGGCGATGGGCGCATCCTACGCGTTGCGGAACATACCGAACCCCTGTCGACGCGGATCATCCGGTCAGGCGGCCCGGTGCGGGCAGTGCTTGAAGTGATTGCCGGGACCGCGAGCAGGCTGGGCATTGCCCCCGGGGACCGGGTTGCGTACCCCCTATTTCAGCGGAATTAGCCGCAACTTGCTGGTCCTCGCTGAACCGTGTATCCAGGGTCGCAATTGACGGGGCATAGCGCAGCCTGGTAGCGCGGGAGTTTTGGGTACTCCAGGTCGCCGGTTCGAATCCGGCTGCCCCGACCACGAAGGTAGCGGATCAAATCCCACAACGGTTCAAAATGGTGGCGCGCATTTATCGGCCGGCTAAGACCGCCATGCAGTCCGGTCAGGCAAAGACCAAGGAGTGGGTTCTTGACTATGAACCCGAGACGCCGCGCACAATCGAGCCGCTGATGGGGTGGACGAGCTCTGGCGACATGAAGAGCCAGTTGCGACTACGATTTGCGACAAAGGAAGAGGCAATCAGCTATTGCGAACGCCATCGCATTGCGTTTCAGGTTCATGAGACGAAGACGTCGCCGCGCCACGGTATCGCTTATGCGGACAATTTTGCGTTTGCGCGCCGCGAGCCGTGGACGCACTGACCGAGCGTTTCGGAATCTCTCGATCTGTATAGGTAGCGGATGTCGAATGCGGAGCCGTGCTTCCGTGCAGCGTTGTGGTTGCTTTCGAGCTCGTCCGCATATCTGAGCCGCCCTTGCAACGCTGATCGGAGATAGCCATCGCAGTGTCGGCTTAGGAGCCCGGCCGCGATTGCAATATGATAATGTCAGGAGCCGCGAATTGGATCCGTCTCGATCTGATCCATTGTTGGGTCAGATAGCCCAATTTCACCGTCAGGGCGTCGATCGCGACGTGGCATGATTCCAGAGGAATTCGGCCCGGCATGTCGCGGCGGCTAATTGTGAGGATCTCCTGCCGCCGCGAAGCTTGACCGCCGCAATCGGTGAAGTCCCCGACGCCTGCCGGTTTGAGGGGAGTGGCCGAGCGCGGAGCGAAACAATCCACGCATCCGAATTTATATCACGCTTCTTAAAACATCTTAAGTGCAGTTGTGCTTTCCTCGCGCAAAGATAAGGGGATCCCGAGACGGAGTGAGATGAGTGTTGAGGATGCTAACGGGGTACGCTGCGGCATTGGCCATGTCCTCTGGCATCATGGTCACGCTTAAGGGCGCCCCAGATATTGCTTACCAATTTCTCGCCGGCATGGTTCTAATTTTCCTAGTTACCGTTGTCCCGTGGCTTGTTTGCGTTCTAATCGGAAGCAGGTATTCCATTCGCAATCCTTTCTATTATGGGGCTTGGGCTGCTGCTCCGGTTGTTGTCATTGCAGTGCTGTCTGGCAATGCCAGGTTCACACTCCTGGGACCCACACCCATCGCGGTGATCGCTGTGGCGGCAGGGCTTGTTTACTGGGTGATCGCCGGGCGCTTCGCCGGCAATGCCCTTACACAGCCACGGTAAATAGCCATCGGGTTTTGTCGAAACCCAAGGTGGGTGAGTCGCCCGATCGACTTGCCCACCGCTCACTCGCAGAGCCGTTCGTGGCACTTTCGCATCACACAGCTGCGATCAGGCCATCACGCGCGCCCGTGAT
>Ga0187783_10002935_pt1 | contig 12619 bp, 13 predicted proteins | sample 1015_SJ02_MP02_2_FD_132471 | JGI IMG/M metagenome (GOLD analysis project Ga0187783, IMG submission 132471) | Tropical peat soil microbial communities from peatlands in Department of Meta, Colombia - 1015_SJ02_MP02_20_MG | ecosystem: Environmental > Terrestrial > Soil > Wetlands > Peat | place... | reverse complement strand
CCAGCAGGTCGTCAAGATCGTCGTAGTCGTCCGCGACATCCCACCAATAATCGTTCACAACCTCCTCGGGCGCCCCGTCATCCACTGCGTCGTAGTAATCCATCCGGTCACACCACGTGTCCCACCATAGTTTTTTTAAATAGTTGATGTACGCGCGGCTCACCAAAGCTTGGTTGAAGGGATCGGGATAACGCGGCGTCGCGGCAGGGGGATCCAGAGTGGCCGTGGAGAGGCGTCCTGAAAAATCGTACGGCAGGTCGTTCTGGATGAGATTCAAATTCAGGCTTCCGGTGAAATGATCCGGAATGTGCAGCGTAAAGTGACCGTCGTGGATTGGGCAGAGCGGCCCGCCGGGCAAAGCGATCCGAATGCCGTCGAAGTTCGCGAATTGGTCAGGGGCGTCATAGAGCCACGCAGAGAATTTGCCGACCGTGAGTCCCGGCACGGCGGCGTATGGCTTTGCTAGATCGTAATACGTCAGCATGCCTGTAATATTGCCGTTCGGAGAGTAATCGCGGGGCAGGATCACGCCCAAGTCCGTTTTGACGAACGAATAGTCGAAGGACAGACGGAAGGAGTTCTTCCAGTCGGGTGTAAATTTCGGCGTGGCTCTCTCTGCCGCCGCGCGATGGTCTTCGGCCGTTTTCAGCTGCGCCGCTTTTTCTTGCGCGTCTTCCGGTTTAACAGGTTGCCAATCCCTCAACTTCGGCGACCAATACTTGAAAGTCGAGGTAAGCGGCTCCGTATACGTCCCGGAAATAGGCCGGCTGTGCAGGTCGTACGTGAGGTCGTACCGAAGCTGAAGTTGACCGTTCAGCGTGTAGTCTTTCACCGTTCGGAATTGATACGAGCCGTCCGGGCGAAACCACGTGTCTGTCTCATTTTCGATCTGGCTCGTCCCTGGATAATCGGTGATGTCGCGCTTTTCTGTAACATTGTGCTGCGGATCCAATTCCGTGAGCGTGACACTTGCTCCCGGAACGGTGTCGCTTTCGAGCGTCGTTCCGTCAGGATTGGTTTGTGTTGTGGTCACCACTCCATTCACCGATCCATTGGATGTTTGCCCGCCCGGCGTGGAGGTCCGCGCGGACGCCGCACAGACCAGCAAGCATGCTATGAGCGGGAGTCCGATGAAACCACTCAGCCGTGGAAAAGAACGCTCGTGCGCACTTGTGGCCCGAATTGGAGATTTGGTGCGGCGCATAGATCACCTCGCTGTCTGGGATTCGGGGTCGAACCGAAAGGCTTGGCGCAGAGTCTAAGGAAGCTTTAATTCCCAGTCAATCATTTGTGCAAGAACCTTTCATCCTCGCGACGCGCGCCAACTGCCATTGTTCCGCGCCGCTGTGGTACTCTCGATGCGCGACGCAAACACTTTGCTGTCGGAGTGTGCCCTCGGGGGGAACGATGGGTATTCGAGACGCATGGATTGAAAACAGGCTTGCGGCCGTGGCGGGCGCCAATGGTGAACGCAACGTTTCACAGATGCACTTTGCGCGGCAGGGCGTGGTCACAGAGGAGATGGCCTACGTCGCGCGGCGCGAGAGACTCGAGCCCGAGCTGGTTCGTAGCGAAGTCGCGCGCGGCCGCGCCATCATTCCCGCGAACATCCATCACAAGTCGCTTGAGCCGATGGGGATCGGCATCGCGTTCAAGTGCAAAATCAACGCAAACATCGGCAATTCCGCTGTTACTTCCGAAGTCGCACAGGAACTCGAGAAATTACATCGCGCCGTGCATTATGGCGCCGACACGGCCATGGATCTTTCCACCGGTGGCGATATCCCGGCGATTCGTAAGGCCATCATCGACGCTTCTCCGGTTCCTATCGGTACCGTTCCAATTTACGAGGCCATCTCACGAGTCAAGCGCACTGAGGATCTCACGCCGGAAATCATGCTCGAAGTTATCGAGGAGCAAGCTGAGCAAGGCGTGGACTACATGACGATTCACGCCGGAGTCCTCCGCGAATTTGTGCCGCTTGTCCGCAATCGCATCACGGGCATTGTCAGCCGCGGCGGCGCGCTGATGGCGCAATGGATGAGCGCGCATAAAAGGGAGAATTTCCTCTGCGAACGATTCGGGGACATCTGCAAGATTTTTAAAAAGCACGATGTCAGTTTCTCCCTCGGCGACGGTCTTCGTCCCGGCAGCCTTGCAGACGCCAGCGACGCCGCGCAATTCGCGGAGTTGAAGGTCCTCGGCGAGCTTACCGAGAAGGCGTGGGAATACGATGTTCAAGTAATGATCGAGGGCCCTGGGCACGTCCCGATGGACCAGATCGAGCTCCAAGTCAAAAAGGAAATGGAGCTTTGCCATGAGGCTCCGTTCTACACGCTCGGCCCGCTTGTCATTGACATTGCCCCGGGCTACGACCACATCACCAGCGCGATCGGTGCTGCAATGATCGGGTGGCACGGCGCTTCGATGCTGTGCTACGTGACGCCGAAGGAGCACCTCGGTCTTCCAAATGCCGACGACGTGAAGCAGGGCGTGATGGCCTACAAGATCGCCGCCCACGCGGCCGATGTCGCCCGTCACCGGCCTGGCGCGCGCGACCGCGACGACGCGCTCTCATACGCGCGCTTCCTCTTCGATTGGAACAAGCAATTTGAGCTGTCTCTCGATCCGGAAACGGCCCGCGCCATGCACGACGAGACTTTACCGGATGACTTCTATAAGGGAGCCAAATTCTGCTCGATGTGCGGGCCCAAGTTCTGCTCGATGAACGTCACGCAGCTCGCCGAGGCCTACGGTGGACAGGATCAGAGCGAGCGGCAGCAAAAATTCGTCGAGCTGCTCGCCAAGGTAGAGAAATAGGTCCATCTGCGAAATCTCTTCTTGACACTTGGCGAACAAAAGGCGAATATAAACGCCCCGTGAATTTTAACGGCTCAGCCCCCGCACCCGTAACTAGTCCCCCAGGAGGCTGCATCCAACCGTTCTGAAAGGAGCCACGATGAGCATTGCTCAATCCATGCTTCCCGAGTTCGATCACGAAATGGCCAACACTCGCAAGACCCTCGAGCGTGTTCCCGACGACAAGTGGGATTGGAAACCCCATCCGAAGTCCGGTTCAATGGGCTGGCTTGCCAACCACATTGCGTTTATGCCTGGCTGGGCGGTGGACACGATTACGACGGAGTCCTTCGACTTCATGCCGAACGGCGTGATGGTGGAGATGCCAAATGCTAAAAATCGCGCCGAAGCCCTCGCCATGTTCGATAAAGGCGTAGCCAAGACGCGCGAAGCTCTGGCGGCTGCTTCCGACGCGCAGCTTATGCAAACATGGTCGCTCCTCCAGAACGGCACGCCGATATTCACGATGCCCCGCGCCGCCGTCCTTCGCGGCATGATCTTCAACCACATCATTCATCATCGCGGACAGTTGTGCGTCTATTTCCGGCTCAATGGCGTTCCCGTGCCGGGACTCTATGGCCCGTCCGCGGACGAACAGCCGACGAACGCTGCGGCGAACGCATAGTCCTGACTCTGCTTTGGATGTTGTCATTCCGAACGGAGAGGCGCCCCGGCTGTCCTTTCGGGGCGCCTCAGAGTGAAGATCTGGCGGTGCCCTCGACCACTTCGATGTCAACTTGCCCCTCGTTTCCCCGCCCGATAAACTCGGTTGCATGGCTGCCGAATCCAACGGGCCCGCTAACGAACTCCTCCGTGACGAGTTCAACCGTTGGGCGGAAGAGGGCCGCGGCGAAGGCATGGAAGCCGAACACCTTCCGATCGCGCTTCCGGTGCTCGACCGCATGCGTCTGGCTCCCGACGATAATGTTCTCGACGTCGGCTGCGGCGCGGGGTGGCTCGCCCGTCTGCTTGCAGAGCGAGTTCCCGAAGGCCGCGTCGTCGGTGTTGACGTCTCCGACGGGATGATTCGCCGGGCGCGGCGCAATCTCTCCGAAATTGAGAACGTGATGTGCGTGGTCGGGACGGCCGATGAAATTCCGTGGGAACCTAATTTCTTTAATCACGCAATCTCCATTGAATCGGCCTATTACTGGCCCGATCCTCCGCGAGGGCTGCGCGAAATCGCGCGAGTCCTTCGCGAAGGCGGCTCCGTCTGGATTCTAATCAACTACTATCGCGACAATCCCCACTGCCATCAGTGGGCGGCGCAATTCAAAACGCGCGCAAGTTTGCATTCTGCCGAGGAATGGGCTGACATAATTCGGGATGCGGGCTTCTCCGGCGTCACGCATGAATACATTCCGGATCCGACGCCCGCTGAGTCTTATTCCGGTCGTTGGTTCCGCGATGTGGAGCAACTCCGCGCCTTCCGCCGCTTCGGCGCCCTTCTTCTCCGCGGGACTAAATCGACTCGCTAGCTTACGAGGTCCTGGAAAACTCTCTCGAGCTCACCAGTCAGTTGGGGCTCTCTACTCGGCTCGAGATGGTCGTTTGACGACTTCTCAGGCGGCGGTTATACTCGGCGCTTCGACCACGTTTCGGAGAGCCAATGGGCGTACTTGACCAGCGTTTTGAGAAGAATTTTCTGATCACTTCCGTAGATTACGTTTTCAATTGGGCGCGCAAGTCCGCCATCTGGCCGCTGACATTTGGTCTGGCCTGCTGCGCCATCGAGATGATCGCCTCGACGACTTCGCGCTTTGACATCGCGCGATTCGGAGCGGAAGTCTTTCGCCCCTCTCCGCGCCAGGCTGACCTGATGATTGTCGCCGGCACCGTTACCCTCAAGATGGGGCCGGTTCTGAAGCGCGTCTGGGATCAGATGCCCGATCCCAAGTGGTGCATTTCCATGGGCGCCTGTTCGAGCGTGGGTGGGCCATTCAACGCTTATTCGGTGCTGCAGGGCGTGGACAAGATCGTGCCCGTCGACGTTTACGTTGTCGGTTGTCCGCCTCGTCCTGAGGCACTCTTCTATGCACTGCTGAAGCTTCAGGACAAGATTGATCAAATGTCCCTGGCGAAGCGGCCGACGGAGGTCCGCCTTTGCCCGGAGATGGTCGAGCAGTTCAAGCGCGGTGTGATGGTGGCGCAGACACCGTCGCCGCGCTGACCAAGGCTAATTCCCCGCGCAATCTGCGACAAGGATCTCTGCCCAAAATCAGGAGCTGACTGATGCCTTCGATTCGCGCCGCCAAGACAGATGAAATCCCGACGGGCTCGATACGCGAATTTCAGGTGGACGGCACGACCTTGGCAATCGCCAACGTAGATGGCAAGTTCTACGCCATCAATAATACCTGCCTCCATCGCGGCGGGCCCTTGGGTGAGGGCGAGCTTTTGGGTAGAAATGTTACATGCCCCTGGCACGGCTGGCAGTACGATGTCACCACAGGGAAGCTGACGATGAATCCCTCTGTCGGAGTCCGCTGCTATTCTCTTCAAATCCGAGGCGAGGACATCTGGGTTGAAGTTTAGGGGGTAATGGTACCTCGCGATACGCCGTAGCTCCTTCTCTTCGTGTATCTTCCGGGCGGTTTCCAGCGTCTAATAGATAGATTTATAAGTATGAGCCATGTATAGTGTCCGCCCAAATGTGGCACGCGAGACGCACTCTGAGCGTCTGGATCGGGAGGGGAGGCACGGCTTGACCGTGATTCGCCAGCCCGCCAAGAGACAATACTGGCTGTTCTCGGTTGATCCCCACAACTACCACTGGGACACTCTGTTTGTGAAGGGCAAGGAGATGTGGCGAGGCGGGGGTGCCAAGCCTGACCTCATTCGGCAATTGAAGCAAGTGCGCAAGGGGGACCGCGTGCTTTGCTACCATTTTGCTCCCGAGAGATCCCTTTATGCGCTTGCCGAAGTGACACGGAACCCCTATCCGGACCCGAATGATTCCGAGGGTAAGGCGTTGGTGGCGGATCTACGAGCCATCGAGCGCCTTCCGCGCCAAGTCACGCTCCTTGAGCTCCGCGCAAATCCTGCCCTGCGCAAGGTGAAATTCCTGAAGAACGTAAGACGAATCATTTCGTCACTTGGAGACGCCGAGTACGAGGAAATTCTGCGTATGGCTGGAATCGTCGCGTCGCCGGGCATGCCACTCCCATAACCTAGCCTCTCTCAAAAGCCAGGTAATGAATCTCTCGCTCGGGTGAATTGGTCCTTCGGGAGGGCGGCGTTTCCCGGTTCTAGAGGAGCGTTCATTCACTGCCTCGTGCTATTTTCTGCATCGCAACACCGATGCCTGAACTACCAGAAGTCGAAACAATTGTTCGGGGGCTGCAGCAAGCCCTTTCTGGCTGCACCATTTTTTCTGTCCGCTTCGGCAAGACCGACTTCGTCGATGATCCCGCGCAACTTGGCGAGGCTCTGCCCGGCCACAAGATCGAGCAAGTCACGCGCTTCGGCAAATTCATCGTGTTCGAGCTCTCTACTGACGCTAGTGACCCAAAGCGTGACTCCCGCGCGCATCTTGTCATTCACCTCGGCATGACGGGCCAGCTTGCGGTGCGTTCTGCATTCGATTCTCCGCCGCCGCACACGCACGCTTTCTTCGATCTCGATGACGGCAGGGAGCTGCGTTACACGGACATCCGCCGGTTCGGCCGGGTGCTCTTGATTCCGGATTCGCAAATCGCTGCGTTCCGCGACCGGTTAGGAGAGGATCCTTTGGAAATTTCGGAAGACGAATTCGTGCGTCGAATCGGCGGACGCCACATGCGCGTCAAGGCGCTTTTGTTGGATCAGAGGATTTTGCGAGGAATCGGCAATATCTACGCAGACGAAAGCCTGTGGCGCGCTCGAATTCATCCCGCCCGACCCGCTAACCTGCTGAGACGCGAACAACTTCGCGATCTGCGTCGCGCTGTCCGGTCAGTTCTCCAGACGGCGATACGTCTCCGTGGCTCTTCCATCTCCGATTACGTGGATGCGGAGGGAAATCCAGGCCGATTCCAGCTGCGGCATCGTGTCTACCAGAGGGAAGGGAAGCCGTGCTCACGATGCAAAACGAAGATACGCCGGACCATCGTGGCAGGGCGCGGCAGCTTCTTTTGCCCGGCCTGCCAGCGTCCGCCGCGCACGATCCAGCGCGGAAGAAGTGAAGCTCGAACGAAAAATTGAAATGCGCGGCCTGGAATGGGGATTTTTTACCGCGCGGCAACGGCCCGAGCGTGTTCGCCCGTCCGCAAGAGCGGCGCTGCAGCAGCGAAAATCAACTCACCCCACACACGCCGTTCGCGCCTTTCGAGCCACATAACGCGCCCGCCGAGACGATCGAAAGGTGACTCGGAGAGAATCTCGCCCAGCAAATCGTGGATTCGATGCTGGAATTCGAGGTTTTCCGACCGGAACCCGTCGGGCGGAATGCCATCCGCCATCGGTGGGACGGCGGCGAGAATCGAATACGAATCCATCCACCAGGAGAGCCACTGCTCGAGCTGCGGTTGGCGCCCGAACTTATTCACGAGGTAGCAGTAGTTATCGAGGACCGAGCGGTCACAGATCACATGAGGCGCGCGCGCGGCAGCGTCCAGCTCGGCGGCGATTTGCGCGTGCAGAATCCAGAGCTGCCCTTCGAGCGTGGTCGCTTCATTGACCGGGAGAGGCGAGCGTCGCGCAACTTCCGTTACGAGCTCGATATTGTGGTCCGCTTTCTTAAGAAGAGAGCAGACTTCGTAGGCAAGTGTGGTCTTGCCGACTCCGTGCGTGCCGATCAGCGCGAGCTTCAATTTCAAGGAGTGCCTGTGACCCGGTGGCATGGAGTTTTCTAGCACACTTTCCGGGAGAGGAAAACAGGGAACTGCACGGCGCGAATTTTCTGAAGTCCCGCGATTCGCGAGCAGCCTCAGGTTTACAACCGGAGGCGACTGGCACTTTCAGGCCGTGGAATGTCTCGCGGGCTTCGCGATTCTGAGGATGGCTGCGAGACTTCGCTCAACGTCCTCTTCGTTCGTTACCCAGCTCGATACGCTGATTCGCATCGCAGCGCGCCCGTGCCATTGAGTTCCGCCGCACCAGCAGGTTCCCTCATTTTGCACTCCGGCGACTATGCGCCGCGTCTCTTCGTCGCTACCAAAGGAAACCAGCACCTGGTTCAACACAACTTCATTCAGCACTTCAAACCCTGCCTGCCGCAGGCGCTCGGCAAAAACTCTCGCGAGCCGGCAATCTTTCTCGATCAACGCCTGGAGCCCTTCGCGCCCCAGCGAACGCAACGCGGCCCAGAGCTCGATTCCCCGCGCTCGCCGCGAGGCCTCCGGCGTGTAGTCACAAGGCTCCCGTTTCGCGCCGGCTTGCAGATAGGCGGCGGTCATCGCCATGGCCTTTCGCAAATGCTCCCGCCTCCGCACAACCGCGACCCCCGAGTCGTATGGCACGTTCAGCCACTTATGGCAGTCAATTGCCCACGAATCAGCGTCGCTCACTCCATCGAGCAGATGCCTATAGCGCGGCGAGGCAGCCGCCCAAAGTCCGAATGCGCCATCCACGTGCACCCAGGCTCCGGCTTCCCTGGCCCGCGCGCAAATCTCTTTGGCAGGATCAAAGACGCCTGTATTCACGTTTCCCGCTTGAATGCAGACCAGCGTTCGATCATCGAGCACGGGAAGCGCGCTAGCGATCATTCTGCCTTGGCCGTCGGTCGGAACTCGAATCACTCGCGAGCGCCCAAGTCCAAGCAATCCCAGAGCCTTTACCAGGGACACGTGCACCTCTTCCCCCACCACGACTCGTATCGGCGGCGCGCCGAATAATCCATCTTCCTCGACGTTCCATCCCGCGCGAGCGAGCAATGCGGTTCGCGCTGCTGCCATCCCGGAAAAATTCGCCATCGTAGTGCCGGTTCCAAAACCTCCCCCGGATTCTCGCGGCAGTCCGAGTACATCGACGATCCATTCCAAGACGATTTCTTCGAGCTTTGCCGCCACAGGCGACATGACCGAAAAACCGGCGTTCTGGTCCCACGCTCCGGCCAACCAATTTGCCGCCAGCGCCGCTGGCAGTGTCCCGCCGATAACAAATCCAAAATACCGTCCACCTGTCGTGGCAACTGTTGCTGGAGAGCCGATATCGTCAAGCAAAGCCAGAACGTCGGTTGGATCGCTGGGGCTCGCGGGAAGTGTTTTGCCCAGCGCTTCCAGCCGCGCAATTTCCTCAGCGCTCGGAGTGACGCGTCGCTCGCGAATCTCTTCGGCGTATCGAGTTGCTCGAGCTGCCGTCTCCGCCAGCAATTCCTTCATGATCTCCTCCAAACTTCTTGGGATGCGTTGAACTGGGTTCGCGGATGATTCGGACAGATTAGTCGCCCTCCCCCAAAGAGGCAACGAGGGCCTCGAAGTCTCCAGGAGGGATTGACCCCGCATGAGTCCCCCTGCTTTTTATCACCTGCGCTCTCTGAGTTAGAATCGCTGCTTTTGGAGGGGGAATGCGTGGAGTCGTCCAGCGCGTGAGAGAAGCGCGTGTGCGGGTGGATGGTCGCGTCGCCGGCGAGATCGCGCGCGGCGTGCTCATCCTTCTCGGCGTGGGAAAGAGCGACACGGCTGATACCGCGCACTCTTTCGCCGAAAAGACGGCGCATTTACGCATCTTCAATGATGAGCAGGACAAAATGAATCTATCGCTTCTCGATGCCAAAGGTGGGGCGCTCGTTGTTTCACAGTTCACCCTTTACGGGGACGCGCGCGGAGGCCGGCGGCCCTCCTACATTGAAGCCGCGCCGCCGGAGCAGGCGAAGCAGCTTTATGAGGAATTCGTTACGGCGCTGCGCGCGCTGGGAGTTCAAGTCGAAACGGGAGTTTTTCAGGCACACATGGAAGTCGAACTCATAAACGACGGCCCGGTAACATTATTGCTCGATTCCGAAAAACGGTTTTAGAGGCTAGATGAAGCGATCCGCTCAAACGACGTCCCCAAGTGCGGGTGACGTCCTGTCGCGACTCGCGGCCCAACATGTCACAGCGCCCGTCCTTCACCGAATGTCTCGGGAAATCGGCCGTAATCACGCCCTTGCAGACAAACTCTGGGAAAGCGGTAATCACACAGCAAGGTTGCTGGCCTGTCTGGTGGATGAGCCGGGAGAAGTCACGCGAGAGCAGATGGAACGCTGGGCGAACGAGTTCGATTCCTGGGATTTAGTGGATTGCGCCTGCCGCTATTTATTTATGTATACGCCGTATGCCTGGTCGGTTTGCGTCGAGTGGAGTCGCCGCGAACCCGAATTCGTGAAACGCGCCGGATTCTCCCAGATGGCGTACCTCGCCATTCACGATAGAGAGGCGTCTGACGCGCGCTATGCTCAGCTTCTCCGGCGGGTCGAGCAGGAAGCAACCGATTCGCGCCATTTCGTCAAGATGGCCGTAAATTGGGCGCTGCGACAAATCGGGAAGCGCAACCGGGCGCTAAACCGCAAAGCGATCGCAGTGGCTCGGCAAATTGCCAAGCAAGATTCTCCGGCCGCGCGATGGATCGCCTCAGATGCGCTGCGTGAATTGACGAGCCCACAGGTGGCGCGACGCTTGTCTCGCCGGCGCGGGATTCGATAATCTCTTCTCGCGGAGCATATGAGCGGCTCGAGAATTCCTCTACGAATCCGGATGGCTGGCGCCTCGGACGCGGCGGTGGTCGCACGCCTCGCTGGCCAACTCGGTTATCCATCGACGCCCGGGGACATTACGCGTCGTCTTGCGGACCAGAGCGCAGATTCAAAGCGTACTTTGCTCGTGGCGGAAGCGGGCGGCAACGTAATCGGCTGGATTTTGCTGGCTGAAGAACATTCGATATTGCACGAACCCCGCGTCGAAATCCTGGGATTGGTGGTCGACGAAGAGCATCGCGGCGGAGAGATTGGCCGCGCGCTCATCGATTCCGCGGAACGATGGGCGCGCGAACGAGGTTGCGGTACCATCATGCTGCGCTCCAACGTGATTCGCGAGCGCGCACACAGATTCTATGAACGTTTGGGCTACGCGGTTGTGAAATCCCAGAAGGTTTTCAGCAAGGCTTTGCAATAGAAGCCGGTTTAACCGGCATTGCTAGGTTCCTTACTCGCGGGCGTTTCTCCAATCTCAATTTATATCGCTTTGCGATATAATGGATTTGCCGGACCGATGCGCGACAAAATGACACCTCTCGAATACCAATCGCTCGCCGAGTTTCGGTACCAGATTCGCCGGTATCTAACGAAGGCCGAGCACGACGCGCGCGCCGCAGGTCTGGAGCCGCAGCAATACCAGTTCATGCTGGCCTTGCGCGGGCTGCCGCCCAGTGAGGAGCCATCCATTCGGGCCCTCGCCGAGCGCATGCAATTGCTGCATCACAGTGTCGTCGAGCTGGCGGATCGCATGGAGCGCCGCGGCTTGGTCCGGCGCCAACGCTCGAGCAGCGACCGGCGCCGGGTCCTCTTGATGCTGACGTCCAGAGGAGGACGCGTACTTGGCCGGTTGGCCCGGCAGCGAATCGAAGATCTCAAGAAAACGGCTCCGGAACTGGTCCGTACCTTGAGCGCCGTGGTCGCTTCTACGCGGAAGCTTTCTGCGGCTAGCGGGAGACATTCCGGCCACCGCGCTTGAGCCGCTGGCCCTCGCTTCCGATGCCGGCTTGTCTTCGATTGCCAGAAGAAACGATGCGGCGAAAGGAGTTACCTCGATTCCAAAAGATGCAAGCTCTCAAGAGCCGGCGAAGTTTCGCATCGGACTCATATCGTTGCTTGCCACCGTCGTGGGAATCGTCGCGGGGCTCGTGGCGTACGGCCTCTACGACCTGATCGCCCTGTTTACAAATCTCTCCTTCTACCACGAATTGTCTTTCAAGTTTCGCAGCCCGGGGCAGACGACAATCGGGCCCTGGATAATCGTCATGCCGGTCATTGGAGGGTTGATTGTGGGCATCATGGCCAAGTACGGCTCGAATAAAATCAAAGGCCACGGAATCCCGGAAGCGATGGAAGCGGTGCTCGTTTCGCGGAGCCGCATCGAGGCGAAGGTTGCGATCCTTAAGCCGCTTTCCGCCGCAATCGCCATTGGCACGGGCGGACCCTTCGGCGCCGAAGGGCCGATCATTCAAACCGGCGGCGCGCTCGGCTCGCTCTTCGGTCAGCTGCTTTCGACGACGGCCTCAGAACGCAAAGTGTTGCTCGCCTGCGGCGCAGGAGCGGGCATGGCCGCGACGTTCAATACGCCCATCGCCGGCGTTATTCTCGCCATCGAGCTCTTGCTCTTCGAGTTTCGGAGCCGCTCTTTTATCCCTCTCGTGATCGCCTGCACGCTGGCGACGAGCGTGCGCGCGGTTCTGCTCGGTCAGCGTTCGATGTTTTCGATGGGCGACGTGAATTTCGCCCCCTTGTCGGGGCTTCCTTGGTATCTCCTCCTCGGACTCGTTTGCGGCGCCGCGGCTGTCGGATTCACACGGCTCCTCTACTGGGTCGAGGACCAATTCGACCGCCTGCCGTTCGACGATCTCTGGCATCCCGCGATTGGGGCGGTGGCACTTGGGTTCATTGGTTTCTTCGTGCCGCGCGTTCTCGGCGTCGGCTATGACACCATTTCCGACATCCTGAACAACAATCTCGCCTGGAAGTTGCTTCTCCTGATTGCAGTGTTCAAGGCGCTCGCCCTCGTGATCTCGCTGGGATCGGGAACCTCCGGCGGTTTGCTCGCGCCGATGTTCATGTCCAGCGCGGCGCTCGGCGGGCTCTTCGCGGTTG
>Ga0187783_10002934_pt1 | contig 12621 bp, 9 predicted proteins | sample 1015_SJ02_MP02_2_FD_132471 | JGI IMG/M metagenome (GOLD analysis project Ga0187783, IMG submission 132471) | Tropical peat soil microbial communities from peatlands in Department of Meta, Colombia - 1015_SJ02_MP02_20_MG | ecosystem: Environmental > Terrestrial > Soil > Wetlands > Peat | place... | reverse complement strand
AGGGATTCTCTTAAAACGGCGTTTTAATTGCCTGATCATTAATTCAGTTTTGCCTAGGCTTTCGCCTACTTGTATTAATTGTTGTGCTAATGTCATCACTTCACCTCGCAATGTTGGGGACAAGTGTTTTTCAACCGCTTGTTTAAAGGCTGTTAAATCAGGGCCTTCCAAATCATCTAACACATATTTTATCACAATTCTTATCAGTGAACACCCCGCCGGTTCGTTTCTTTCTAGCTCCAGTAACCACGGTAACAGGATATCCAGGAATTTCTCAAAATCTCGTACCTTTTTGTATTTTAACGCGAACTCGACAATACCACACCACTGCCGTCGGCGAATCTCGTTATCGTTGGTTTCATGAATGTTCGATAACTGAAACGGTTTGAGGAACCATTCTTGGGCTAATCGCTGGTGATCCCCAAACAAAGGAAAAATATCCAACGGCGCCGTCCAGGGGTCTGAGCCCGTGTACACGATCATGGGATACACAAACGGCAACGGTTGATCGGGATGTTGCTTTAAATGGGTTTCCAATAAGCGAATGAGATAGCCCCATAACCGAAAGGCGATCAACTGATCGACCGTGCTTTGATGCTCACACAGCACGTATATATACGATTTAGTATTTTTGATCATGACGCTGTACACCACATCGGCTTCGCTATCCTTAAAATTCTCATCCACAAATGACTCTTTTTCTAATTGCAGAGTGGACAAATCGGTTTCCTTTAAAATAGAGGCAGGCAAATGTTCAGAAAAAAATTCTTTGGCTACCGGAAACTCACCTAACGAAAGCTTAAAGAATTTATCATGCGGCTTATGAATGGCTGATGACATAATCTCTCCTTATCATGTTTAAAACTTTAATTATTTTATATTTTAATTAAAATAATATCAATATTTTAATACAGCACTACTGAAACAGTCTTGGGAACTTAAAACTCGTTACGTTCCATTCCGAGCACGTTGAAGCCGAAGGGGGACTGACGCCGCTTTTACAATATTCAGGAACCGAACTTAGGTTGAATGCCATATAATACAGGTTCCAGAGCAGGCTAGTTTTCAAATTTCTAATATAAAACAAACTATTATAAAATCGTTGTCCAAGTTAGATGTGGCTAGCTTGCAGCTTGCTTTAACAATCGAGGAAGTTGTTCCATGGCATACAATGGAATATTAAGAACATAGCCGTCTTTGCGCAAATTTAATAAGGACGTGCGCAAGACCAAGGGAGGGTGAAATTTTTCTAAGTAGACTGATAAACTTTGTTTATGATGAGAAGTACCCGCTTTTACTTCCAATGGAAAAATTTTATTTTCAGTTTCAATCAAAAAATCCACCTCAGCCTTTCCTTCACTTCTCCAATAATGCAAGGGTCTTTTGAAAAGCGCCGTTAATGTTTGCGCCACATAATTTTCAGTTAAAGCGCCGGAAAATTCTTTGAATAATTGTTCTTTCTCCAATAATATTTTAGGATCAACATAATTCATTTGGCTCAGTAAGCCGACATCAAGTAAATAGGTTTTAAAAATTTGCGGCGTAGAGATTTGAGTACATTGCAAAATCAAATTGGCGTCAATTAACCAACGAATAGCGCTCTCATATTCTCGCCCGCGGGCACTGGATTTCAGTACGGAATAAATAAATTTTTTATTTTCTTTAGCCAGTTGCGCAGGGATTGCATCCCAGATCGCGGAAATTTTTGGAATATCGGTAGGCAATGCATGTTTAGCAAAATCCAATTCATACGCTCGTAAAATATCCGCATGGATCTGTTGAACTAATGAATAATCTTGAGTTTGAGAATATTGATAAACGGCTTCCGGCATTCCTCCTACATAAAAATAGATTTTTAATAATTCAATCAATTCGTGATGGAATAATTCTTCAAGTGGATTTTGCAATTGTATTTGACTGAGTAGATCAGCGTAGGTGTATTTCCCCAGCGCATTGAGAAATTCCGTAAAAGATAACGGATATAAATATTGAAAAGTCACCTTGCCGACAGGAAAACCGTGACTATGCACTAATTTAATTCCAAGCAAAGAACCCGCGGCAATCACATGATATTGAGGCGCATCTTCACAAAAATATTTCAAACTATTTAAAGCGGCAGGAGATTCTTGTATTTCATCAAACACTAACAGCGTCGTCTCTGGGTGAATGGACATCTCAAAATAAAAAGCTAATTTTTGGATCAACTTTTCGACTTCCAAATTTTCAGAAAATAAGGACGACACCTTTTTCATTTTTTCAAAATTCACGTATAAAACTTGATCATATTCCCGCTTCCCGAATTCTTTGAGCGCATACGTTTTTCCAACCTGCCGTGCACCCTGTAAAATCAAAGGCTTACGGTTAGGTTGAACTTTCCAAGATTGAAGATTTTGATAAATATCACGTTTCATCACTTCATCTTATCGCAAAGAAGGTCGAAAATCAAAAAATGGTACAAAAAATGTGAATTTAATCACTTTTTTGTAACCTATTTCGTGATTTTTACCACGAAACCATCGGTTCCTAACTATCCAGGTCCCACACCAGGCGATAGACACGGGAAATGTAAAAAGGCCGTCATTAAAAACATTATTCCAGCCCAAAACAATGTTATATGCATGGCTGCTATAAAATCTTTGGATAGGGCCGCGATGGCGCCAAAAACGGCAACCCCAATTAGACTCCCCACTTGACTGACCGTATTCAAAACGGCTGCGGCGATACCGGCATGATGTTGTTTTACAGAATGGATGGCGGCGAATGTCATGGCCGGTGTCGCAAAGGAAACACCAAAACCAATGACTAAAAACGGTAGCATAATCCAAATATAATGTGGCGAATTCGGCTCCAATGTCAGAAGGCTAAAAAATCCGATGGCTGCAATGATAAATCCGATCATAATAATTTTGGTTGAACCCCAGTTCGCAATTAATCGACCACTTAAATAAGAACCCATCAGCGCTAATCCAGGAAGCGGCAGAATTGCTAAACCAGTCATGAAAACAGAATAATGTCTTAGATTTTGAAAATAAAATGGGATCATGAATAATTCACCATAAAACGACAGGTTTAAAATCATTGCCGCCAGTAGAGCCATAGCCGTTATTCGATCACGAAAAAGACTTAACGGTAACATCTGATTGCTCACTCGGCTTTCAATCCATAAAAAAAACATCAGAGATAATCCGCTGAAGATGAAACAAAATATAATAATCAGGTTATGCCAGCCATGTACGCCAACCTCGATCAACCCGTACGACAATAGGAAAATGAATAAAAAACCACTGATTTGTCCTAAAAAATCAAATTTTTTTCTATCCGGGTTGGCCGCTTTAACATTGACAAGATAAAGGTAAATAAACAATAAGCTGATCAGACCTATTAATAAGTTAATAAAAAATATCACGCGCCAAGAAAATAAACTCGTCAATAAACCACCTAAAAAAGGCCCCGATGCACAAGCAACGCCACCTAATGCCGCCCAAATGCCAATGGCGCGGGCTCGATCATGAGCTTCTGAATAAAGGTGGGTAATTAATGCTAGGGAGGAAGGTAATAATAAGGCGCCTGCCGCTCCTTGCAACAGTCTAAAAAAAATTAGCCATGCAATGGAGGGCGATAATGCACATCCTAAAGAGGTTAGACCAAAAGCGATTAGCCCTATTTGAAAGACTTTTTTAGCATTGAAATAATCACAAATACCACCGACTAATAACAACAATCCAGCAAAAGCTAACGTATAACCATCCACTATCCACTGTAAACCCGACAATGTGGTATGGAAATAATCGGCAATGGTCGGCAATGCCACGTTTACAATCGTGACATCCAGAATGACCATAAAAAAACCCATGCATAACGCGGAGAAAGCGAATTTAACCGGATACTCACTCATACGGATGTTTCTAGTTTTAATAGATATGCTTTTTTATCAAGACCACCACCAAAACCCGTTAAATGACCGTTACTGCCGATGACACGATGACAGGGAATAATGATTGGAATCGGATTCTGACCATTGGCCATACCCACTGCCCTGGCTTTATTTTTATCGCCAATTTTTTCTGCCTGCTCACCATAAGAAATGGTTTGTGCATAAGAGATTTTTAATAATTCATTCCAAACTTTAATTTGGAAGTCGGTCCCTTGAATCACCAAAGGTAAATCGAAATCTTTTCTTTTTCCTTGAAAATATTCGGATAGCTGATTTTTAGTATTTACCATCGTAGATTCATTAGAAGATCGACTCAGATTATTGAGAATTTGTTGGTATTGCACATTTTTAAAATCTGCATCCCACAGAATCGCATGCAAACCCTGCGATGACACGATAATCGTTAAACCGCCCACCGGTGAATTCATATTATCGTAGATAGAATCTTTCGGTAAAAACTGCATTCCGCGAATTTTCATATTTTTTCCTCACAAAATATTCCAAAGCAAAATAGCCCCATAAGCTCGCCAAGGCGTCCATTTTTCAGGGTTTAATTGCAATCGTGATATCTGTTTTTTCAGTTCTAAATCCGTGGCTGGAAAGGCATTGGGGTTACGCAACGCTCGCATAGCAATATATTCTACGGTCCACATCCCTATGCCTTTTATAGCCAACAGTTTCCTGCAAACTTCCTCCAAATTTTCAGTACCGTCGAGAATCAAGCTTTTATTAGCCATTTGGGATGCCAGCTCCTTCAAAGTGGCGATTTTAGATTGAGTTAAACCGATTTGACTTAAGTCAGCGGTTAGAATATTTTCTGGAGTCGGAAAAAAACGAGTCAGCGGGATTGATTCATCCCACAATTGTTGCTCACCACACGCTTCTACTAAGCGGCTCAACACTGTCCGTGCCGCTTTAACACTGATTTTCTGACCGATAATCGCCCGCACCGCCAATTCAAAACCATCCCAGCAACCCGGAATACGTAATCCTCGATACTGATCTAAGAACGGCGTTAGCTGGCTGTCTTCGGTAAGGCCATTTTCAACGGCCATCGGATCACAATCCAAATCGAAGATATTTTTCAATCGGGCGACAAATTCGATGATATTAGCCGGTCTATTTAACTTAAACTCAACTGCAATTTTACCGTGCTGATTGGGTGTGGCTTTAAACCACCCCTGAATATTGCCATAAGTAATGAGTCGCTGATAGGAATCATTATCCACCCATTCCAATTGAGGAATAGCGCGATTCTTAAAAAATAGCATCATTTTATCCCAAGCATAAGGAGTACGATAACTCAATTTCAACGCAAGTCTCGATTTCGAGAGCGGCGCCTTTCTAAAAGCGCTGGGGGTTTTCTGAAACCGGGTTTTAAATGCATCGTTAAAACGCCGAATCGAGTGAAACCCTGAACTAAACGCAATTTCGGTGATAGAAAGAGTCGATTCATCCAGTAAATTTCTGGCGATGTCGAGTTTCTTGGACATCAAGATCGCCGATGGACTAACGCCCACTTGTTGCTGAAACAATTCACGCAGCCATCGTTCACCGACGCCTAATTTTGCAGCCAATTCACTGACCGACAATTCTTCAGTGGCAAAAGCATCCATCAAGCGAATAGCCCGTTGAATAATCGCCGAAGTCCCCATCCAAGCGGTAGACCCCGGGGCTGCTTCCGGCCGGCAGCGTAAACAAGGCCTAAAGCCGGCCGCCTCTGCTTGAGCGGCATGAAGAAAAAACTCCAAGTTTCTTAAATGTGCTTTTCGGGCAGGACAGATCGGCCGGCAGTAAATCAGGGTCGTTTTAACGGCCACGAAAAACTGACCATCAAAACGGGGGTCGCGAGCCAAATGAGCTCGATAAAATTCTTCTTTGTCATAAGCTAAGTTCATTCGCTAATGATACCACTGAAAATGCAATTAACTAGCCAAAATCGGCAGCCGATATGGGTGGAAAATGAAGCCCAATAATCGGATTCAACACGTCATTTTTTTATCTCAAGAGATTGTTTTTAATAAATTATTTGAAATATAGTCGGAAGTGACACCGCTTGATTTTAATTGGGTTATTTTTTTATTTATTACTTGCTCAATTTCCTGTTTCCAAGCTGGCCCCTCGTGTGCGGTTCGAAGCTGGCTACATACATCAATTAATTCTCTAATTAAATTTACATCAACATTTTTCGAAACAAATAATGTCTCAAAAAAGTTTTTAAAGTGTTCTAATGTCATTGGGACAATATCCAATTGCATTTTCTGGTCATCGCGAGAATACCAGATTCCTATTCGAAAAGTTTCAGCCGTATTGGAATCAATGCGGTTAGCAATAAACAATCCGTAAACAGGTTTTCCTAACTGATTAGCATATTGATTCTTGATGTTTGCGACATGGCGGCGTACGGGTTCACCTTCTGCAGCTTCTTGCCTGGAATTATCGGTTAAGGTAACTTCAACCACAAGAACAAATTCGTGAAATTCAAAAATCAAGTCAGGACCATTACCAGGAGCTGTTCCAACGGGTAAAAAGTCTTGATCAATTTTAAAACGGCGTGATTGATAAGGTTTGTTTACTAGCCTGTTAATAGCTAGAAAAGCTCGCCACAATATCCATTCAAAATAGGCAGGAGCTTCACATTTGGGAACTTCAATTTCCTCGCCGTTAGAAAGAAACTTGGATGTCTTTCCCGAAATAAGAAGATTCATATATTCTTTGATTTCTTCCCATCTTTCAAATTGGAGAGCAGCATATTGTTCTTCGTTTTGCTCTGAAATTAACTGTTCGATCTCATGACAAATGATGGAAATATCCGCGGGAGTATCTAATGGTTTATGTTCTATTCCGTAAGCAATACCTCGCTTGTTGATTTGTTTTAACAAATCTTCGAGAACAATTAATGCTAATTCTTTATTATCCGTTGGTAAATCCGCGCCATTACATAAGTTGAGTAAATAAGCGCGAACGGTATCTGGTGCTACTATATTTTGAATTAGCTTCTCAATAAAAACCCGCTTTTCAGGCACCAAAGAGACTCCTCGGCCCTTACTTTGAACCAAACCTGTTGACTTAAGATAACGTAAATTAGTATCAGCATAATCACTGAATGTAGTTGAAACATATTTTGTATTTGTCTGAGCCTCAGCAATTTGTAATTGATTAAATTTGCGCTGATTTGGCGAATTTTCGCGACTTTTTCTTATTTCTAAAATTTTAAATACAATTTCAGCTAGACTCTCATCATTACTTGTTGATTGAACAACAAATGCCATTTCTTCAAAATTTAGAGTACTTTCCCCAGTTGATTTTTCCAATTCTAACATAATAAGCAATATATGCCGTAAAGGAGAAAATACTGAAAACCCGTAATTAGGTTCAAGGGGGGATGGAATATAATAGGCTGCCAACGCCCGCAAAAAACATTCTTGCATTGACGGTACCGTTTCAGCTCGAATCAACCGCCAACCACTGGGAGTAATCATATCAATAGAACCGATTTCTATCTGGAGAATTCCGATTTTTTTGCTAATTTTTGGATAAAGAAAACCCAATTGACTTAGAGCTGCTCGCCATTTTCGCCCAACACTATATGTTTCATCGTTGCCTAACTTAACAATCCCTTGTGAACCCAATAAATTTCGAAAAGCAATTTCTTGCTCACATCCACGCAAATTTCCTTGCAGTGGAGACATTGAGAGCGCAATGAGCGCATCTCGTAAACGAAAGGGACTACGGACAGTGGTATTACCCAGAAGCCATAATTTTTTCATTCGACTAAAACCCCACAAAAATATATTCTTGGACACAATTTTTATTGCTTTTAATCTTATGATTTTGATTGCCAAATGAGTATTTATAATCAATGGGGATTACTTCAACATGATTTTTATGTTTGGCTATCATAGCAACCATTTCATCTAATGTAGGTAAACTATTGGATGAATACGACACCATAAGAACATTATCTTGAAACCGTTTAAACAGTAAATCGAAAGCTTCAGCAGCTCCTTTTTTTGATGAAAAAGGGGTAGGATACGATTTAAATTTTTTAGTAATTGTATGTTCTTGAATTTCAACACCTTGCCAATCACGAGCCAATCCTTCGACAAAATGGTAACGGCGAACATACTCGTTGTCAGATAATGGGGAATAATATGGGGGGTCTATGTAAACCAACCCATGATGAAAATCTTGCAAAGTCATAGCATCTCCATGACGGGCCTTATTTTCTTTGTTATTGTTAAATACCGCTTTATTTATAATCTTGACTGCCTCTATAAATTGATCTTTGAATGACATAATTAAATCTTTTCGTCCATCATCGTAGCGATTTCCAACGTAGGTAAAAATTCCTCGGGGTCTTTTTTTCATACAAGCGCGGATTAATGCAGACAGAGCAATCGCTTTTTTGTAAGGATTTTTAATTACCTTAATATTTGCTCGTAGAATATCAATTAATTGATTGTCCTCATCCGAAAAATAAAGTCCTTCAAAGGTTCTTTGAACAAAATAATCAACTCGATGGGAAGATTCAAATAAGGCGTCAACTTCTTCCAGTGGTAAGATAGTATCGTTATTCTCAATCATTGCTTTGGCAAAAGTAGTTGACATCATCATATAATCATTGCTAATAACACTCTTACCCTGAGTCTTAAGCATATAGGCCACTACACCTGAACCAGAAAAGAGGTCGAGGGCAAAATCAAATTTAGACTGAGAAGCAATGCCCCAAATTTCTTCTAATAATTTATTTTTTGAACCCATATAACGGGTGGAAGGATAATTAAAAACCTGGCGAGGCAACGGCTCTGGAACTAAACGAATATTAAAACGCCTTTTGGGGGGAATAGTTACTATGACATCTTCACCTCTTCGACCTTGCCCCTGGCACGAAATGTATCGCTTGGTTTGAACGACTTCTTTAGAAAAATGGCGATATTGTTCGTGCACCAAGGGATGATTCGAATTGGTAAGAATGGTAAAACAACCTAATTCATGTAATCTTTCCACCTCCTTAGCCAACTCGATATGATCCTCTTCATAGAATTGTTCTTTGGTATACCGTTTAAAATCAGCATATTCTGATATCGGCAAATAGGGAGGATCTAAAAATATAAAATCTCCGGGCTGCGCATGTTTCTTCAAAATATTTTTATAATCTTCACATAGAATTTTGGCATTACGTAAATGAAACGAAGCGGCATGCAGTAATTTTTCATCGAGAATCTTTGAGTTTAAATTCTTTCCGTACGGAACATTAAATTGGCCTTTTCGATTAACTCGATAAAGACCATTGAAGCAAGTTCGATTAAGAAATATCATCCGAGCGGCTGCTTCAGATGCAGACAGCTGAGTCCAATCTAATGAACGCACATTATAAAATATTTCTTCCGTATTGTGATATTGAGCTAAACATTCGATCACTCCATCCACATCTTTCGCTATAGAATTATATAAATTAATTAATTCTGGATTGCTATCGGCAATGATTGCATTCATGGGTGTAACTGCAAAAAACAAAGCACCGCCTCCGAAAAAAGGCTCAATAAAACGATGGTACTTTTTTGGCATTTTAGGAAGTATTTCATTCAGTAGCTGGGTTTTTCCTCCAGCCCACTTCAGTAAAGGGCGCACCTCTGAATAAAATGAATTTTTCAATTTCATCTTCATGACAATATTTTATAAATTTCAAAATTATCTGTCAAAATTATTTCTTCAGATCCGATCATGATCAATTCAATAGAATAAAAATAAAACTGAAGCCCAATAATCGGATTCAACACGTCATTTTTTTATCTCAAGACATTGTTTTTAAAAAATTATTTGAAATATTGTCGTGACACCGCTTGATTTTTTGTTTAAAACATGTGCATATTAGGTTTAATAGAGGTCAAAGTGAGATGGCGATAGAGGTTAAACAGTGGTTTGGGGGTTATTCTTTGCTATTAGGCGTTATTCTTTCTGCTTACGCCGGTTCGGATGTTCCTAAAACAGTATTCCCAACCGCTCCGGGAATATCTTTATCGGGTTATGGGGGGAATGGATGGACGGGATCGGGCGACGCCCTAATCCCCGGGTGGGGAATACCGCAAAATTTTATCTATCTTGATCCTCAAATCAATTATCATAGCCAAGGGGAATATTTCGCCAGCCTCGGTTTAGGTCAACGATGGATGGCGGCGAACAGTATCTGGGGCGCTTATCTTTTCGGTGACTACAATCGTTCTTCGAGTGGACAGGATTTCTGGTTTGTAAGCCCGGGTTTAGAACGTTTAGGCCAAATTTGGGATTTTAGTTTTAATACATATCTTCCTGTCAGCCAACAACGAGTGACGACCGGAACAGAATTTGCTGATCAAGCCGGAGATTTCAGTCAAATTCATTTCACTGGTCACGATCAATATGATGAACTGGTCAATACCATTGAATCCACCGGTTGGGGGTCGGATGCTAAGATCAGTGCGCATATAATGGCGCAGAAACACCATTACTTCTGGATATGACTGATTCCAGCGTGAATCATAATGCCAGTCACGGTTTGTTAGTGCAAAATCAAAATAGCGGCGGCGTGGAGGCGCCGGTGGATCATTCCGTGATCGCAGACAATGCGGGTTCCGGCGTTTATGTGGCGGATTATCAACGAGGTGATTTGACAGTCAATATCAGCGATTCCACTATCAATGATAATGAAAATTTTGGAATTTACGCCATCAATGAATTTAACAACGATACCTTAACTTTAAACGTGACAAACTCTTCCATTGAATCGAATGCCTATAATGGTGTTGATCTCTACAACGGAACGGGCGCGTATAATACCAATACCGGCAATTTAGTCGCAAATATTCGCGATACGGATATCACCGGCAACGGTCAAAGCGGAATTTACGCGAGCAATACTTCCACCGGTTCCTTGACATTAAATATCCAAGACACCCATATAACTAATAATACCGATGATGGCGTGACTGCAATCAATTTCGGCGCCGGCGGCCCGTTTATTTTAAATATCACGGATTCTGTGATTACGGGCAATCAGCTGAATGGCTTAAAAATATTTATGGAAGCCATGCGCTAGTCGCTAATGACGGCGCTGTCGCTACGGTGACGAACGCGGTGATATTTGGAAACACGCTCGGCATCACTGCCGCTAATGGCAGCACCATTGAAATCAATCGTCCGATTTATTTTGACGAAGATATTCACAATTACGGCAGCATTATTCAATTTAACGGCATATCAGTACCTGCCGGCTCAACTCACGTCCGATGTTTACTCGGTGAATGCCAATTCCAATAAACATCCTCTGAAAACTACTGTATTGTTCGCCGCTGAGAGATTAAGCAAACTACTCCGAGTGAATGAGTGGGAGTTAGCATGTTGTCTTTAGCAGAAAGTCAGAAACGGCTGTATGAAAAATTATGCAGCGATTTGGGCGAAACAATTATTGGGTTTTTGCAAGATCGGAATGTCCACGAAATTATGCTGAATCCGAATGGGGAATTGTGGATTGATAGTTCTGAGCGTGGGCAAATCCATGCGGGTTATTTATCGGTGGGGCAATCGACTTCGATTTTAAATAGTATTGCGGGGATCCATGGATTAATTGTCTCGGCTCTGCATCCGCGTTTGGAAACAGATTTACCGTATTTTTCACCGATGAAGGGTGAGCGATTCACCGGCGCGGTACCGCCCATTGTTTCCTCGCCCTGCTTTACCATTCGCAAACGGTGCGAAATGGTGATGACTCTGGATGATTACGTCCAATCCCAACGAATGACCCTTGGTCAAGCGAATGTTCTACGTCAATTAATTCACACTCGAAAAAACATCTTAGTGTGCGGCGGGCCCGGATCGGGAAAAACGACCTTAACCAACGCATTAATCGACGAAGCGGTAAAAACCGATTCGCAGCAACGATTTTTAATCTTAGAAGATGTGCCCGAGCTGCAATGCAAGGCGCGTAATTCAGTGGCGATGCTGACCTCTGAATCGGTCAGTATGCGCGATTTACTGCACGCGGCTATGCGCATGCGCCCGGATCGAATTTTAATTGGGGAAGTGCGTGGCCGTGAAGCATTGGATTTGCTGAAAGCGTGGAATACCGGCTGCCCGGGAGGCGTTTGCACGGTACACGCGAATGGCGCCGAAGAAGCCATTCAACGGCTGATTGATTTATCCATGGAGGCCGGACTGAGCCAGCCGCCGTGGTCGTTACTACAACACACGGTGGATGCGGTGGCAGCTGTTGTCCGCCGTCAGCATCAAAAAGGGTTTGTAGGGGAAATTGTCTCAATTAAAGGAAGGTCAGATGAAAAAATATTGTTGGAAATATTGGGTTAGCCTTTTCTTGGGCTTGTGCGCCGGCGGCGTGAGTTCGGCCGGACTCGCAGGAACGACGGGCAGTGAAAATCTGCCGTTCGAATCCACGCTGGACATGCTGCAAAAATCCATCAGCGGGCCCGTGTTAACCTCCATGTCGATCATCATGGTAGCGATTACTTGCTTAATGCTGGCGTTCGGCGAATGGGGCGATGGGTTTAAGAAAATTATTAATATCGTTTTATGGCTTTCAGTGGCGTTTGCGGCAGTGTCTTTTTTAACCCACATGTTCGGCGCGGGCGCCGTATTTTAGGAGATATCGAATGAATACGCGGGGAACCTTGGCGCCTTATTTTCAATCGCTT
>Ga0187783_10002933_pt1 | contig 12621 bp, 10 predicted proteins | sample 1015_SJ02_MP02_2_FD_132471 | JGI IMG/M metagenome (GOLD analysis project Ga0187783, IMG submission 132471) | Tropical peat soil microbial communities from peatlands in Department of Meta, Colombia - 1015_SJ02_MP02_20_MG | ecosystem: Environmental > Terrestrial > Soil > Wetlands > Peat | place... | reverse complement strand
GAACTGTCCAACAACCGCTCTCACGGGTAAATTCTATCTCCGGCACGCGGAGTGAAACTTTGATCCCCGTCCGCTCAGATGTTGACGAACTGCACACCCTGGATGTGCAGGATGGCCTGCGCGTCTCGGCGCGCCTCGCGCTGCCCGCCCGCGCGCGCGCCTGCTATGTGCTGGCGCACGGTGCCGGGGCCGGGATGGACCACCCGTTCCTGCGCGCCAGTGCAGAGGAGCTCGGCGCGCTCGGTATCGCAACGCTGCGCTATCAGTTCCCGTATATGGAACGGCGCTCGCGGCGGCCCGATCCACCGCCACTGTGTCATGCGGCCGTGCGGGCCGCGGTCGCGGCGGCAGCGCGTCTCGCACCCGCGCTACCACTGTTTGCGGGCGGCCGCTCTTTCGGCGCTCGCATGACCTCCCAGGCTCAGGCGCTCGAGCCGCTCGTCGGCGTGCGCGGGCTCGCCTTTCTCGGTTTCCCGCTGCATCCCGCGGGGCGCCCGTCGGACACGCGCGCCGAGCACCTCGCCCGGGTGCACATTCCCATGCTCTTCGTGCAGGGCACGCGCGATGCGCTCGCCGAGCGCGCGCGCCTCGAGGCGCTCATGAGACGGCTCGGTGGACAGGCGACGCTCAGCCTGGTGGACGAGGCGGATCACTCTTTTCATGTTCCGGCACGCACCGGGCGCCAGGATGCCGAGGTGAGAAGCGCACTGTTGCATGTCCTGTGCACGTGGATGGATTCTCTGCTGTGAGCCCGCGCTCTCTCGAACGCTACGCCGCCAAGCGCAGCTTCACGCGCACACCGGAGCCGCCGGCGAAGGCGGCGGGCATCCGTCGCGGGCCATTGCTGTTCGTGGTGCAAAAGCATGCGGCGCGGCGCCTGCACTACGACTTTCGCCTCGAGCTCGACGGCGTGCTCAAGTCCTGGGCAGTGCCGAAAGGCCCTTCGCTCGATGTCAGCGACAAACGCATGGCGGTCGAGGTCGAGGATCACCCGTTCGACTACGCCTCATTCGAAGGTGTGATCCCGGCGCAGCAATACGGCGCCGGAAACGTCATCGTGTGGGACTGCGGCCCGTACTCCCCGGATGAGGGCCAGAAGTATGCCTTCGCCGATCGCGCCGCGGCCGAAGCACGCGTGCGCGCGCAACTGGCCGCCGGCAAGCTGAGTATCTTTCTCTGTGGCGAGAAGCTGAAGGGCTCATTCACCCTGGTGAAGACCAGGAGTGCCGAGTGGCTGCTGATCAAACACCAGGATCGTTTCGCGCAGCCCAATGACGTGCTGGCGCACAGCGCCTCGGTTCTCTCGGGCCAGACGCTCGATGCGTTGCCGGCCGCCGAGCCGCCGGCCCGCCTCGAGGCGGCGCGGCTCGCACCGACCGGCCCGGCGGAGAGCATGCCGTCACAACTCAAGCCGATGCTCGCCGAGAGCGGCGATGCGCCGTGGTCGGATCCACGGTGGCGTTACGAGCCCAAGCTCGACGGCTACCGCGTGATCGCGTACGTCGAGGCTGGTCGGGTGCGCCTGCAGTCGCGCCGCGGGCTCGACCTGACGCCGTTCTTTCCCGAGATTGCAGCGGAACTCGCCACCCAGCCCGGCGGGCAGATGATTGTCGACGGCGAGATCGTGGCGCTCGATCCGGCCGGCCGTCCTTCGTTCAACGCCCTGCAGAATCGCGCCCAGCTCAAGGGCAGCGCGGAAATCGCCGCGGCGCAACGCGATGCGCCGGTGGTGCTGGTGTGCTTCGACCTGCTGCACTTCGCCGGGCTCAACCTGCGCGCCTCGCCCTACGGCGACCGGCGGCGCTACCTCGCACAATGCCTGATGCCCGGCCGGCACCTGCAGCTCGTACACATCTCGGCCGATGCCGAGCGGCTCTACACGGCCTCTCTCGAGCATGGCTTCGAAGGTATCGTCGCCAAACAGCTCGACAGCCCTTACCAGGCGGGGCAGCGCTCGCGCGCCTGGCTGAAACTCAAGGCGGCGCAGTCAGGCGAATTCCTCATCGGCGGCTATACGCGCGGCAACGGCGCACGCGAGCCGCTCGGGGCGCTGCTCCTCGGCTATCGCGACGGCAAGGCGCTGCGTTATGCGGGCCACGTGGGCTCGGGGCTCGACGAGAAGATCATCAGCGTGCTCCTCGAGCGCACCGCGAAGCTCAAGCGCGCCGACTCGCCCTTCGCCGAGAAGCCCCCGCTGCATCGCCCGACGACCTGGCTGAAGCCGCAGCTCGTCGCCGAGGTCAGCTATCGCGAGTGGACGCCCGCGGGAGCGCTGCGCGCGCCGGTGTTCGTGCGACTGCGCGACGACATCGCGCCGCAGAGCGTCCGCAAGGGCGCCGCTGGCGCGGTCGCGGGCGGGCAGACGACGGCTCACCGCCCGCGCGCGGCACCGGCGCACCCGCCGAACGGGGCGCCTGCCACCGGCGTGGCGGCGAGCGAGGTCGCGGCGGTGCTCGAGCAACTCGACAACCCGGCGAAGCGCCTGGACCTCAGGGTCGGTGGCGCGCGCATCAGCCTCACCAACCTCGACCGCGTCTACTGGCCCGTGCAGCCGGGCACGCGCCGCCCGGCAGTCGACAAGCGTGATTTCCTGCGCTACCTGGCGCGCGTCGCACGCTACATGCTGCCGCATCTCGCGGATCGGCCGCTCACCATGATCCGCATGCCGGAAGGCATCGGCGGTGAGCGGTTCTTCCAGAAGCATTGGTCGCAACCGCTGCCGGAGTTCGTCGAGTCGGTGACCGTGTTCTCCGAGCACAAGGACGAGCGTCACCGCTATCTGCTCGCCAACAACCTGCCGACGCTGCTGTGGCTCGGACAGGTCGGCACGCTCGAGTTTCACGTCTGGCACTCGCGGGCACAGCTCGCGCCCGAGGCGGCAGGCGTCGGTACCGACTATGCGAGCTCGCTCGCCGCGCTCGAGTCCTCGATCCTCAACTACCCTGACTACCTGGTGTTCGACATCGATCCCTACATCTACTCCGGCAAGGAGGCCAAGGGGGCCGAGCCTGAGCTCAACAGGCGCGGCTTCGCCGTAGGGAAACGCGTGGCGTTCTGGTTGCGGGCGCTGCTGCGCGAGATGTCACTCGAGGCGGTCGTGAAAACCTCCGGCAAGACCGGGCTGCACGTGTTCGTACCGATCGAGCGCACCGTGACGTTCGACGAGGCGCGTCGTATCTGTGAGACCGTGGGTCGTCACCTGATGCGGGCGCACCCCACGGACATCACCATGGACTGGGCGGTTGAAAAGCGCACCGGGAAGATCTTCATCGATTACAACATGAACGTGCGCGGCAAGACCCTCAATGTGGCGTATTCGCCACGGGGGGTGCCGGGAGCCCCCGTATCAATGCCGCTCAGCTGGGAGGAGCTCGAGGCGGCTGAGCCGATGGACTTTACGATCAACAACGTACCCGCCCGATTGGAAAAGAACGGTGACCGGTGGCATGATGTACTCGAGACAAAACAGAGCCTTACGAAGGCTTTCGGGATTGATCGTGAGCAGTAGCTCCAGCTGGCGTTAGTCAAGGTGCACACATGGCCGCGCGTTCCATCGCTTCTCTGACGGTGTCCTTCGGATTGGTCGCCATCCCGGTGAAGCTCTACACCGCCACGCAGTCCGCGAGTGCCATCTCCTTCAATCTGCTGCACAAGAAAGACGGCTCGCGCCTCAAGCAGCAGTACGTGTGTCAGAAGGAAGGCGTCGTGGTGGAACGCGACGAGATCGTGAGGGGTTACGAGTTCGCCAAGGACCAGTACGTACCGTTCACGGCGGAGGAGATCAAGGCGCTCGAGGAGGTTGGTACCCGCGCGGTGGAGATCTCCGAGTTCGTGCCGATCGAGTCGGTCGACCCCGTCTATTACGACAAGACCTACTACCTCGCGCCCGACAAGGGCGCCGCCAAGCCGTACGCGCTGCTCACGGAAGCGCTCAGGCAGTCCGGGCGCTGCGGCGTCGGGCGCTGGGCAGCGCGCGGCAAGGGCTACATCGTCATCCTCCGTCCGATCGGCGATGTGCTCGCCATGCAGCAGTTGCACTATGCAGAGGACATACGGCCGGCGGGCGAAGTGGACGTCCCCAAAACCGAGGTCAAGGCCGCCGAGCTCAAACTCGCGCAGCAGCTCATCGACCAGCAGACCGCCGAGCGTTTCGACCCGACCGCGTTCAAGGACGACACGCGCGCCCGCATCCATGCGGCCATCCAGAAGAAGGTGGAGCAAGGCACGGAAATTTCGGTGTCCGAGGTGGCGCCCGAGCGCGAGGGCAAGGTCATCGACCTGATGGAAGCGTTGCGCGCGAGCCTGCAGCGCGGCGAAAGCGCCCGCGAGCAGGTGAGTCGTCTCGGTCCACGCAAGGCGCCCAAGCGCGTCGAGGAACCGGTGAGGGCCTCGCGCAGGAAGCGCAACGCCTGAGCGGCGCCGCACGGCGCAGAGGGTGGGGATGCGTTCCTACAGCGTGCGGGACGTCGAGCGGATCCTGCGGCTCTCTCCCGACACGACGCGCAATCTGATCAAGGCCGGATTCGTCAAACCCTCGCGCGGCGCGCGGCGCGAGTATCGCTTCTCCTTCCAGGACCTGATCGTGCTGCGCACCGCGCGCGCGCTCATCGATGCGCGCATCTCGCCGCAGCGCATTCGCCACTCGCTCGAGCAACTACGTCGTGAGCTGCCGGAAGCCATGCCACTATCGGGACTCTCGATCAGTGCGGTCGGCGATCACGTCGTGGTGCGTGACGGCGAGAGTCACCGGCAGGTGGACAGCGGCCAGTATCTGCTCGGCCTCGACCTGAGTGTGGAGAACGGCGTGCTGCACGTGGTGGAGCATCCGCCGCCACCCGCCGTCGGCGTCGCCGCAACGCCGCCGCCGGCGGCCGACTGGTTCGCGCAGGCGCTCGCGCTCGAGGACAGCGACCCGCAGGCGGCGCTCAGCGCCTGGCGCCGTGCCGTGGAAGAGGATCCGCGTGACGCCGCGGCCTGGACCAACTGGGGGCGACTGCTGCACGAACAGGGCCGCAGGCAGCAGGCGGCCGAAGTGTACCGTCGGGCACTTGCGCAGGTGGGCCCCGATCCACTGCTGCTCTTCAACCATGGCGTGTTGCTCGAGGACCTCGGCAAGCCTGCCGACGCGCTCACGGCGTACCAGAGCGCGCTCGAAGAGGACCCCGATCTCGCCGACTGTCATTACAACCTCGCCCGGCTCTACGAAGCCCTAGGCAAACCGCAGCACGCCATCCGCCACCTCGGCCAGTACCGGCGGCTGGTCGGCGGCGACAGCCGCTGACCGCGAGCGCAGCGCCGCCATGCGGACCTGGGTCGGAACCTCCGGGTACAACTACCCCGAATGGAAAGGCAGTTTCTATCCGGAGAAGATGCCGGCGGCCAAGATGTTGCCGTTCTACGCGCAGGCGTTCACCACGGTGGAGATCAACTACACGTTCTACCGCACACCGAACGAGAGAATCCTGGCCGGCTGGAGTCGCGAGACTCCGCCAGGCTTCAAACTCACGCTCAAGGCACCGAAGCGCATCACCCACATTGCCAAGCTGCGCGACTGCCACGACCTGCTGCAGTACTTCCTCAAGACCGCGGCGACGCTCGGACCGAAACTCGGCTCGATTCTCTTTCAGCTGCCGCCCTACTTCCGCAAGGATCTGGCGGTACTCGATGAATTCCTGGCGCAGCTCACACCCGGCGTGTGCGCCGCGTTCGAGTTCCGGCACGGATCGTGGATGGACGCCGAGGTGTTCGCGCGTCTCAGGGCGCGCAACGTCGCGCTGTGCGTCGCCGACAGCGAAAAATTCTCCACCCCGCTCGAGATTACGGCCAGCTACGCCTACTTCCGGCTGCGCGATGAGGGCTACACGAGCGCCGACCTCGAGCGCTGGGCGGGGGTCATCCGTGCGAGCGCCGCGCACTGCAGCGACGTCTACGTGTACTTCAAGCACGAGGAAGCCGGCAAGGGACCGCAGTTCGCGCGCCTGCTGCTCGAAGCCTTGGCCGGCACGGCGGCGTAAGTCACCGGCGTTGCCGGCCGGCGCGTGACTGGCGCGGAACGCTGCGACGCGCGCCGACGCCACCGTATCGCAGCGCGGCATATTCAAACATCGCACGCGGTATAGAACCGGAAATAGCGGAACAAACCGTTTCGCACTTTGTTTGGATGCGCATGAACCTGGTGCGCTTCTCGGGGTACCTACTCATGCTACGCGGTCGCATGCTCAGCGCGCAGACAACAAAACGTAAGCGCAGAGGAAAATCATGAAAACGAATCGATTTCCGTCTACATTCGGCGGGCCGCTGGCGCTCGCCACGATTCTTGTGTCGGCATTCTCGTCGGTGAGCCACGCCGAGGACGCGTTCCTCCCGTCGGCGATCAATACCAGCACGATCCCGCAGAACGGCGACGTCAACCCTTATGGCGTTGCTTTTGTGCCGGAGGGATTCCCGGGCGGCGGCGCCATCTCCGCCGGCGAGGTGCTGGTCAGTAATTTCAACGACAACACGAACACTCAAGGCACTGGGACGACGATCATCCAGCAGCCGCAGCTCGGTCCCATAGCCCCGCCGGGAACGGCAATCACCTTTTTCTCGAGCCCGCTTCCGGGTTTGAGCACCGCCCTCGGTGTGCTGCGCGGCGGATATGTCGTGGTAGGCAACGTCGCGACGCCCAACGGCAGCTTTTCGACCATCGTGCGGGAGTCTTGCGCGTTGCAGGTGATCGATCGATTCGGCCATGTCAAAGCCACGTGGGCCGACCCGGACGGCCCCTGGGACCTCACCATCGATGACCACGGCCAGTGGGCGCATATTTTCGTCTCGAACGTGCTCAGCGGGAAAGTCGTACGGCTCGACGTGACCGTGACATCCACGGGCGTGACCGTGCAGCACACAGCCACGATCGCAAGCGGATATACCGTCCAGCCAAACGTTGCTGCCGTCGTGCTCGGACCGACCGGCCTTGTCTTCGATGAGCCCACCGACACGCTCTATGTCGCTTCGACCGCCGACAACGCCATCTACTCCGTCTCCCGCGCGTCGCAGCGAACTACGGCCGTGACGAAGGGCGATATCGTGTTCTCGAACCCGCATCTCATCGGTCCCTTGGCATTGCGATTTGCGCCGAACGGGAATCTGTTGACCGCGAACGGCGATGCGACGCCGAACGCAGACCCCCAGCATCCGAGCGAGATCGTGGAATTCACTCGCTCGGGCGAGTTCGTGCGTGAATACAACGTAGACGCGACCCAAGGAGGCGCGTTTGGGCTCGATACGCGCGCGGATGCCGATGGCGGAGCGAATTTCGCATTCATTGACGATGTGACTAACAACCTGGTCGTCAGTCGTCAGCCTTCGCATTGAGCCCGAGCGGCCTTCGCCTCAGCAAGGATGGTGTAGCCCTACAGGGCTACACCATCCTTACCTCCGATTCACCCGGTAGGCGGTGCGCTGACAGCGGCAACAAGCGCCCAAGGACCGCGTTGGCGCACGGCTACGTCGTCGCCCAGATCTGCGTGAAGACGCGCGCGAAGTTGCCGCCGACCACTTTCTCCGTGACCGCCGCCGAATAGCCGCCCTTGAGCAGCCGGTCGGCGATGACCTCGATGCGGCGCGGGGTATTGAGTCCGACCACGTAGGTCGGGCGGTCCTCCTCGGGAGCCGACAGCCCGGCGGCACGGCGTTCCTCGACCTCGCGCGCAAAGGCGGCCATTCCCTTGGTACTCGTATCGAAGGGCTCGATCGAGACATCGCTGCCGATGCCGACGTGATCCTCGCCCGCCACCTTGAGCGCGTGCTCGAGGTGCGCCATGAAATCCTCCACCTTCGGTTGGCGTGGCGAGGCGGTCAGGTACGGCAGGTCGAAGATGCCCACCACCCCACCCTTGGCGGCGAGCGCCCGCAGCTGCTCGTCGGTCTTGGTGCGCGGATGCGCATGCACGGCAGCGCAACCCGCGTGTGTCATCACGGGTGGCACCGCCGACAGGACGAGAACGTCCGCGGTCGTGGCGGCATTGGCATGGCTCAGGTCGATGGCGATGCCGAGCCGGTTCATCTCGCGCACGGCATCGCGGCCGAGCGCGGTGAGGCCCCCGGCAGAGGGCTCCATGACGCCGGCAGCGAACGGTGACTTGCGGTTGTATGACAACTGCATGACGCGTACGCCGAGGTTGCGGAAAACCTCGAGCGAGCTCAGCTGGCCGCCGAGCATGTCGGCGCTCTCGAAGGAAAGAATGATGCCGAGCTTGCCCTCGCGTTTGGCGCGCGCCATGTCGGCGCCGACCCGCACCTGTGTGAAGTAGTCGGGATGGACTTCGATGAGCTGCTGCACCTGGGCGATGTCGGCAACCGTGTGAGCGAAGTCATCGTTGATCCCGCCCAGCGACAGCTTGATGACGTTGATGCCGCTGCTGCGTACCAGGTCAAGGTCGGCACGGGACAGCGGCAGACGATCCCCCGGGGGTGAGGCGTTGCAGTCGAGAATGAGCGCCCGTGCGTAGAGCGCTCGCGCCTGATCGCTCACGCCCGAAGGTCCCGGATCGGCTGCCGCGTACAGCGGTGCGCTCAGGACGGCGGCGCAGGCGCTCGAGAGCCCCGCGGAGAATTCACGTCGGTTCACGGCGTTCCCCGGCACTGCATCCCGGCACCTGCATCAATGCGCTGCGTTCCTCACCGCGACACCCATGACTTCGAAGTGCGCACCGCGCACCAGCCGGTCGGCACCGATGAAGGCGCGCGCCGGGTAGCGGCCGTGAAAGTAATCGCGGTAGACGGCGTTGAATTTGTCGTACAGCGCAAGATCGGTGCAGTAGACCGTGACTGACACCAGGTCGTCCATCGTGAGTCCGGCGGCCTCCACCGTATGTTTGACCGCGGCCATCACCGCTTGCGCCTCGCTGCCGGGGTCGGCCGGAACGTTGCCGGTGTGCACATCGAGGCCGATGTGGCCGGCGACGTACAGCGTGTCGCCCGCGCGAACGGCATCGCTGAATGGCAGCGGCGCAGACCCCGGTGCGGACGCGTGCGGGATGTACGTGGGTGGAACGGTGCCGGTGGCGGCGGCGGCCGGCAGGATCATGGCAAGTGTTGAGATTGCGCCAAGCGCGGCGAGGGCAAGCGGCTGCATCGAGTTCATCCTCGGAAAACGACCTCGGTGGGGCATCCTACCAGCGCACGGTACTGCCGGTTGCCCGCGTAGGTCAGCGCCGCCCGCCGGCGGCGCATGGCTCACGACCGGTGAACAGATCCGCGACACACGCGGCGCCCTCGAGCGACAGCAGTGCCCGCTTGATGCCGAGACCTCCGCCAAAGCCGGTCAACGAGCCGTCCGCACCGATGACACGGTGACACGGCACGATGATCGGCAACGGGTTGGTGCCGTTAGCAAGACCCACGGCGCGCGCGCTGCCCGGACGCCCGAGCTGCAAAGCGAGCTCGCCGTAACTGACGGTCTCCCCGTAGGGAATTGCCCGCAGTGCCGACCAGACGGCCTGTTGGAACGGTGTGCCCGCAGGAGCCAGCGACAGTTGGAACGACCGCCGCTCGCCGGCGAAGTACTCGCGCAGCTGCGCGAGCGCTGCGGCGAAAGCACCCGGGTGGTGGCGCCAGCCAGGCAGTGCGCGCAGCGGCCGCGGTCCGGCCTGAAAGTGCACGCGCTGCAGAGCGTCGGCGCGGCCGGCAAGCAGCAACCGCCCGACCGGGGAATCCGTCTCGCACCAATACACGGCGATTGCCTGCGCGCTCATGATGCGAGAATGCTATGCGGGACTGAAGGCCGTGGTCGACGGCGCTCGCCGTCCCGCGGCGGCGCCTGTTCGCCAGCCGCATGCCACAGGTGTATGACCGCGTAGCCGCGCCACGGCTGCCAGTCTCGGGCGCGCACTTCGAGCTCGCGCACGCTCAGCAGCCGCCCACCGGGCGCCGCCATGCGGCGCAGAACCAGGTCTCCAGTCGGCAACGCGTCCGGCTCGGCGAGTGCGCGTAGCGCCACATACTGCGCAGTCCAAGGGCCGATGCCCGGCAACGCGGCCATCGCTGCCGCCACCTCCTCGGGGGCGGCGCTGAAGTCGATGCGGCGCTCGATGACGGCACGCGCGAGTGCATGCAGCGTCGCGGCCCGCGAACGGGTGATGCCAAGTGCCGCGAGATTCGCCGCCGCGAGGGCTGGGGCGGTCGGGAAGAGGTGCGTCAGCCCGTCGCTGCGGCCGCCGATGACCGTGCCGGCCTGCGCGACGAGCCGCGCCGCGAAGGTGCACCCGGCGGCGACGCTCACTTGCTGCCCGAGTACCGCGCGCACCGCGCACTCGAACGGCTCCCAGGCGCCCGGAATGCGCAGCCCCGGTCGCTGCCGCACCAGCGGCCCGATCAGCGCATCGGTCGCCAGCTCGAGGCCGATGCGCTGCGGATCGGCGGCGAGATCGAACACGCGTCGTGCGGCCGAGGACAGTTGCAGGAGCGCAGCGGGCGGCGCACCGGCGACGCGTAGCTCGAGCGCATGCTCGTCGGGCACTGCGCTAACGCGGATGAAGGCCGGTCCGCCCTCGCAGGCCACCGTGCGCGCATAACCGCCGCCATCGACACGCTCGACGCCTGCCACCGCGCGCCTTGCCAGAAAGTCGCGCATGTGGGACCAGTCGTACGGCGGACGATAGGCGAGACGCAGCACCACTTCCTCGGAGCCGCCGCCACCGCGCCGCCCGACTCGGCGCAGCTCACGCGGCGCACGCTGATAAGTGTGGCGGAAGGCGTCGTTGAAGCGCCGGGAACTGCCGAAGCCGGCCGCCATTGCGATCTGGGTGATCGGTAGATCCGTCTGCTCGAGCAGGCACACGGCGAAGTGCAACCGCCGGGTCTGCGCAACGGCGATCGGCGAGGCACCGACGTGGCGGCTGAAAAGACGCAGCAGGTGCCGCGGGCCGATGCCGAGCCGCCCGGCGAGCGCCTCGACCGAGTCCTCATCGAGCGAGCCCTCGTTGATCAGCCGCAGCGCCCGGCGGACTACCGCTGCGGTGCCGAGCCACGCCGGAGTTCCGGGGGCGGCCTCGGGGCGGCAACGCAGGCACGGACGAAAGCCCGCCGCCTCGGCCGCCGCCGGGCTACCGAAGAAGCGCACGTTGGCGCGCTTGGCGTAGCGCGACGGGCAGATGGGCCGGCAGTAGATGCCGGTGGAGGTCACCGCAATATAGAACTTGCCGTCGAAGCGCGGATCGCGGCTGATGCGTGCACGGTTGAGGGCCTCGGGATCGAGGCCGGCAATGGTCTCCATGGGCACGACGATACGCGGGCGAGGCGCGGGGTAGTAGCCATTTTCGGACCTGGCGGCGGCCGCCGCGGAACGGTTGGGGCGGCGCACGAGGTGCCGCGGCGCCATGCGGTTGGTTTAAAGTGCCGCGTCGCTCGGGTCACCCCCGCGGGCGCGGAGAACGGCATGAACTGGGAACTGTTCGCAGGATTTCTTCTCATCACGATCGTTCTGATCCTCGTCCCGGGACCGATCGTGACGCTCGTGATCACGACGGGTGCGACGCGGGGTGTGCGCGCGGCGCTGGTGACAGTGGCCGGGACGTCGAGCGGCAACGCCGCCCTGCTCACGGCGATCGCGCTCGGACTGAACTGGGTGCTCGGTCACGCCGTATACCTCTTCGAGCTGCTGCGGTGGGCCGGCGCCGTCTATCTGGTATGGCTCGGGGTGCGCGCCTGGCGCAGCGCCGGGCGTGCCCTGCCCGCGCTCACCGGCAACCACGTGCACTTCTGGCGCGGCTTTCTCGTCGCACTGTCCAATCCCAAGACATTGGCATTCTTCACCGCGTTCCTGCCGCAGTTCGTCGACCGCACACTCCCGGCAGGGCGTCAGCTCGCCGTGATGTGCGTGGTCTCGGTGCTGCTCGCGGCGGTGAGCGATTCCTGCTGGGCCATTGCCGCCGGGCTCGGGCGGGCGTGGTTCGCGGGACCGCTGCGCGCGAAGCTCCTCGGGCGTGCGTCCGGGCTGACGTTGATCGGCGGCGGGATCTGGCTGTCGCTCGCGCGGCGGCCGACCTGATCACGCCGCGCCTCGCCCGGCGAAGCCGGCTACGCAGGCGCCGCTTAAACTCGCCCGCCGCCTCGGAGCTCTAGCCGCTGTCGCGGGCCGCGGCTCGTGCATATGCCGGCCGCGCCACGATGCGCTTCACGTACTCCTCGATCAGCGGCGATTTCGGCAGCAGCGGGCTTTGGGCAAACAGCGCGAAAGTCGTCCCGTACAGCACGTCCGCCGCCGAGAACTGCTCGCCGAGCAGGTAGGGACCGCTCGCGAGCCGCTGCAGAATGACAGGCATCACCTCTTCCAAGGCGACCCACCCGGCCGTACCGCGCGGTACCTCGACGTTCATGAACTTCGAGACGAACGCGGGTTCGAGCACGTCGCCGTAGTACGCGAGCCAGGAAAGATACGCGCCGCGCTGCGCATCGCCGACCGGTGGCCCGATGCGGTTCTTCGGGAATTTATCCGTCAGATAGAGCGCGATTGCCGGGGATTCAAACACCAGGGTGCCGTCGTCGGAAATCGCCGGCACCTTGCCGTGCGGGTGTGGATTGGCAGGATCGACGCTGCCGCTGCCGTCGCGACTGCGGATCGTCACGACGTGGACG
>Ga0187783_10002932_pt1 | contig 12622 bp, 12 predicted proteins | sample 1015_SJ02_MP02_2_FD_132471 | JGI IMG/M metagenome (GOLD analysis project Ga0187783, IMG submission 132471) | Tropical peat soil microbial communities from peatlands in Department of Meta, Colombia - 1015_SJ02_MP02_20_MG | ecosystem: Environmental > Terrestrial > Soil > Wetlands > Peat | place... | reverse complement strand
GGCCGAGCTTGCCAGCAATGTCACTTACGCTTTGCCGGGAAGCCCGGTTTTCCTGGAAGACACCACCCGGATTCTGCGCGAGCGCGCAAATCTAACGGGCGTGACGGTCCGCTTGGTTCACGGCCTTAGCTTCGTAGAAGAGGCTCTGGGCTTATTGAATCTGGACTTCGCCGAGGGATTGCAAGTTGTTCTGCCGCGCACGCATCTCGAGACGGGCCGTTTCACAAATGAGCTGGCGCTACTGGTCTGTCAGATTGAAGCGAACCTAGCGTCGACCGACGAACCACGGGTGGATTTAACCATGAACTGGCTTCTGCGCGCGTTCTCCCCCGACCACCCGGTCACGCTGATATGGACGAGCGGGTTGCCCGATTACAGAACTCAGACGCTTCGGGTAAAGCTGAAGGATCTTGCTCGGGAATACGGCAGTGGTAAATACTTCTCAAGCTTGTACGTCCCGCCGTTCTACGCCGGAAACGAAGGCCGGTCAGTATGAGCAAGCCGGCACACTCGAAGGGCACGCAGGCTCAACGCCTGCCTACTACGGGTGGAGACGGGAGTGCCGCACCCAGACACTCGTGGTGTATTAGGTGCCTCGCTCCCCGTCACAATTTGGAAGCAGAAGGAAGCTCAAAGTCGCCCCGCCTCGTTTCTCGCTTGATTGACATGGGCGCGAGGCGGCGAGTATCCTTTCCTAGACGTTCGGGGTGCAGCTATACAGTCCGTATTGCTGGCATCCGCGTGAAAGAGACCGAGTTACTGCGAAGCAGTTCACCTTGCTGCACTGCCCCGTTGTAACCCTCCTTGCTTTACCCCGGTAGGGATTCCGCAAGGATTGACGCGACCATAGCAGGGATATAGATCCCGGAGGCGACCCAACTATGACTTCGTTTGACTCTGAGAACCCCATTTCGCCCACTGCAGCGGCTCCGGCCCACGAACCGGAAAATCAAAACAAAGCGGCAGAAAGTGTAGCAGCGGAAACGCACGCCAACGGTACGCCTGCGTCCGCTCCCGCCGAGACAGCCTCGGCAAAGCCCGTGAAGGCCGACGAGGCTCACGCGGCCGCGGAAGCCGAAGCCAAAACGGTATCCGCCGACGCGGAAGCCGCTGCTGCAGCCGAAGAGGCTGCCGGCGCGGAAGAGATGAGCAAGCTCATCGAGCAATACGGCGAACCGCAGGAAGCCGCAACGCAAAACGAAATTATCGAGGTCAAAGTTGTCGCCTACACGGAAGAGGGCGTCGTCGTGGACATGGGCGGCAAGACCGAAGGTCTGATTCCCGCGTCCGAGTTCACCGACACGGAAATTCCGCGGCCCGATCCGAACGCCACGATCGAAGTACAGCGCACCGGCGAGCACAAAGACAGCTTTGTGATCGTTTCGTACCTGAAAGTTTTGCGGCGCCGGACCTGGGAGAGAATCGACGCGCAGTACAAGGCGAAAGAGACCATCACCGCCAAAGTGGTCGACCGCATCAAGGGCGGTCTGGTAGTGGATATTGGTGTGCGCGCGTTCCTGCCGGGCTCGCAATACGACCTGCGTCCCACGCCGAATCTGGATGGGCTGCTTGGAGAAAATGTTGAAGTTCGCATCACCAAGCTGAATCGACGCCGCGGCAACGTGGTAGTCAGCCGGCGCGCGTTGCTGGAAGAAGCGCTACACGCCAAGCGCGCTGAGCTGCTAGAGACTTTGAGCGAAGGGCAAACCGTTCACGGCACGGTGAAGAACGTTACCGACTATGGCGCTTTCGTCGACATCGGCGGGATCGATGGTTTGCTGCACTTGACGGACCTGAGCTGGGCACGCGTCCGCCACCCGAGCGACGTGGTCAAGCCGGATCAGGAATTGGATCTGATCATCCTGAAGTTCGACAAAGAGAAGCAGCGCGTTTCGCTCGGGCTGAAGCAGATGAGCAAGGACCCCTGGATCGACGCTGCGGAGCGCTATCCGGCGGGTGGAAAGTACAAGGGCAAGGTCGTTGGCGTGGTGGATTACGGCGCCTTCGTGGAACTCGAGCCCGGCATTGAGGGCCTTGTTCACGTCACGGAGATGAGCTGGTCGAAAAAGCCGACGCACCCGTCGAAAGTCGCCAAGGCCGGCGAGGAAGTGGACGTGGTGGTGCTGGATATCAAGCCCAGCGACCGCCGAGTCTCACTCGGCATGAAGCAGGCGCAGCCGGATCCCTGGCTGCTGACCGCGGAAAAGTATCCCGTGGGCACGGTCGTTACGGGCAAGGTGCGCAACATTGCCGAGTTTGGCGCCTTCGTCGAAATCGAAGACGGATTCGATGGCTTGGTCCACGTCAGCGATGTGAGCTGGACGGGCCGCGTCAAAAATCCGCACGAAGTGTTCAAGAAGGGCGAGCCCGTAACCGCGAAAGTTTTGCGCATCGACCCCGAGAACCGCCGTGTGTCATTGGGCATGAAACAGGTCAACGACATTTGGGGCGACTGGTTCAAGAGCCACAAAGTCGGCGACGTTGTGCGCGGCAAAGTTTCGCGCATTGCGACGTTCGGCGCCTTCGTGGAGCTAGGCGACAACATCGAGGGCCTTTGCCATAACACGGAGATCGAGGACCGGCGGCGCCGCGACGAGGGGCCTTCGAGTTTCCGTCCAACGACAGGACCGCTGAAGAGCGCCGGCCCGCTGGAGCCTGGCAAGGAATACGATTTCAAGATCATCAAGATCAGCCAGGACACGCGGCGCATTGGTTTGAGCTATCGGGCGGCTGTTCGCCAGCAGGAACGGCGAGAGATCGAACAATACAAGTCGTCTAAGTCCTCGGCCACGGCAACCATCGGCGACGCGATGAAGCAGAAGCTGGCGTCTCGATAACCGGGAAAACGGTTTCTCTGCAACCAGGCATTCACCAGAAAAGTCATTTACCTGCGGTCTGTTTAGTGATAGGAAAAGGGTCAACCAGGCGCGCGCTGGCGCTCTAAGTCGTCTCGCTCCAGAAGCTTATGCGAGACGAACCGGAGAAGAGTGAAGAGGCAAGAGACGATGACAAAACAACCGACGTTGACGAAGGCTGACCTCATTGAGGAAGTGCTTCGCATTACCGAGTTGCCCCGCAAGGAATCCGAGACGATCGTCGAAACCATCTTCGAGAGCATCATCGAGGCTCTTCAGAAGGGCGACAAAATCGAAATCCGGGGCTTCGGCAGCTTTCGAACCCGGCAGCGTCGCGGGCGCGTGGGCCGCAATCCGAAGACCGGTGAAAAAGTCGAAGTTCCGGCGAAAAAGATTCCCTTTTTCAAGCCGAGCAAGGAACTGAAGGATTTCGTGAACAGCCCCGAAGCGGCCGCGTCGGCGGCTCAAGCGGATGGTCCGCACGCCTGAAGTTTTTACAACCAATTCCATGAATGCCGCCCCGCTGCCCGGGGCGTTTTTGTTGTGCGGAGATTGAATCCGTAATTGGAGATTTCGCCGTATTGCTCCCCGACATCCGTTCTTCCATGCGTTGTGCTCAATCTACGATATGCTGAGACATCACGAATCCATCCGGGGTCGCACGCAATGGACTATTTGTGGACGCCGTGGCGCTTCCAATACATGGCCGCTGTGAACCAAGGCAAACAGCCCGAGTGTATTTTTTGTGACGCTCTAAAGCTCAATCGCGACGAAGAGACGCTCATCACCTATCGCGGCAGGAAGGCGTTTGTCATTCTCAATCGGTTTCCGTACACGAGCGGCCACGTCATGCTCGTGCCCTATGCCCACGTCGCCGAGCTTCACTTGTGTGAGCCCGCCGCGCTTCAGGAAATGATGGAACTGGCCCAAAGGCTCGAAGGAATCTACAAGAGCGACTACCAGCCGGACGGCATGAACCTGGGCATGAACCTGGGGCGCGCCGCCGGAGCGGGTGTGACAGGCCATCTGCACTTGCATATGCTTCCCCGCTGGTTCGGGGATTCGAATTTTATGACCGTTACCGGCGAAACGCGTGTTCACCCGGAAGAATTGGCCACGACCTACAGCCGCCTGAAAAAAGCGCTGCATTCGTAGTTATCGGGGTATGTTCCGGTTCCGGATAACTGATAGCAAGTGTGACAGGCCCGGACACGCACGCTAAAATCGACATCGCCCTGGAGAAACGACGTGAACCTGGAGCTGACCGAAGAGCAGAAGCTGCTGCAAAAAAGCGTGCGCGAGTTTGCCGAAAGCGAGGTGCGGCCCGTCGCCAAGGAGTTGGACGAGACCGGCCACTACCCTCGCGAACTTTTCCGCAAAGCCGCCGAATTGGGACTGACGGGCGTTGCCTTTCCAGAGGCCGAAGGCGGCGCCGGATTCGATCACGTCGCATACACCATCGTCATCGAGGAAATTTCGCGGTGCTGCGCGTCGACCGGCGTCATTTTGAGCGTGCAGAATTCCCTATTTTGCGACCCGATCCATCGCTTCGGGAACGAAGAGCAAAAGAAAAAATTCCTGCTTCCCTTCACACGAGGCGAAAAAATCGGTTGTTATGCGCTGACGGAGCCACAAGCCGGCTCCAACGCCGCCGCGCTCCAAACCAAAGCGTTGAAGAAAGGCGATCGCTACGTCATCAATGGAACGAAGGCGTGGATCACGAATGGTGGTGTGGCCGATGCCGCGATTGTGTATGTGAACACCGATCCACCCAAAGGCGAAAAAGGAATTACTGCCATCGTCGTCGAGAAGAGCACCCCCGGTTTCAAGGTCGGCAAGGAAGAGAAAAAGCTGGGCATTAATGCCACGGCCTGCAGCGAATTGATCTTCAGCGACTGCGAAGTTCCGGAAGCGAATCGCATTGGCAACGAAGGCGAAGGCTACAAGGTGGCGCTTTCGACTCTCGATGGCGGCAGAATCGGAATCGCCGCCCAGGCCACCGGCATCGCTCAGGGCGCGTTCGAGGCCGCGCTGAAATGGTCCCAGGAGCGCATGGCGTTTGGGCATCCCATCGCGCAATTCCAGGCGATCCAATTCATGCTCGCGGATATGGTCACGGAGATCGACGCGGCGCGTCTCCTGGTCCGCAAGGCCGCCTGGAAGCAGGACAGTGGCGCGCGCTTCAGCCTGGAAGCCGCGACCGCTAAGCTCTTCGCCAGTGAAATGTCCACCCGCGTGGCGCATAAGGCGATCCAGATCCACGGCGGTTACGGCTACAGCCGGGAATACCCGGTCGAGCGGGCTTACCGCGACGCCCGGATCACAGAAATTTACGAAGGGACGAGCGAAATCCAGCGCCTGGTTATCGCCTCCTGGATGCTGAAGTCCTAGCCGCGGATTTGTCTATTCCGTTATTCTCCACTAGGACTCAGCCCGCCGGATTTTTATCCCACCTTACTTGCTTCTGTTATACTCGCTAAAGTTATTCTTAGGTAAACTCCCGACGGAGAGGTTGCGGCGCCAGGTTATGTTTGATTCGATCGCTATGGATGTCTCTGCGTTTGTCGCTGCAGTCTATGCGCTGAGCCCCGTGGCCATCCGCATGACCTTTGACTTTGCCGCGCACTGCAATCCAACGCAGATCTCCCTCGACGAACTCCCGGACGAAGTTGCAGCCTTGTTTCGAAACAGGATTCCGCAGATTCAGGCGTTGGGGTTCGAGCTGATTGGTTGCTTCGATTGCGGGCGCCTGGCCAGCGAAACTCATAGCTACACCGCTTATTTCTGCAACCATCGCACGAATGACTTTGCCAATGTATCCGCCTTAGTTTGGCCGAACAAAATGGCCAGCTACATCGAGTTCTCGACCCGTTTCACAAATGGCACTGTCCTCGAAACGAATACCAACGGCGTGCTTCCTTTAACGCCGCCAAATCCCAGCACACGCGTGTTCCGGTTCCCGGCCATCCAGGATGTCCGGCTGCTTTTTGAGACGCACCGCCGACTCGTAGAGAAATACGCGGGACACCTCTGGGTTCAGGCAGAACCGCGTGGACAGGAGATCCAGCGGCTTGTCCGCGTCGTGGAAAATTATGGCCCGCGTCATGCCGTTATGGGGTACATGGTTCCGTCCGAGGACGGCGCGTCTTACAAGCTGACGTGGAAGGGCGCATGCCTAATCACCTGGCGCGGATTGTGGCCGGTCTGCTCGCTGCGGAAATGGATGCACCGCAACGCGATGCAATCGGAATGGCGATCCCTGCAGTCTGAAGGACTCGCCGCGTTACAAAAGGCCTGAGCACGCCTCGGCCCTGAGCATCCATCCGCAAAGATACGTCCGTAGTATCCTGACTTCGTGCTTGAGTTGACTGCCGGCCTAGAGTTTATCCCGGAGGAGGATGCGGCCTTCTTTTCTCTGCTGCCCGCAAAGCCGGCCGTTTGCCTGATCGAATCCGCGGAGGCAACCGCGGAACCTTATCTGATCCGTACCGCGGATCTGCGCCGTCGGCTGCAGCGGTTACTCGGTCCACCAGATCCGTCTAGCAAGCGCTTAAACCTTCGCGAATTCGCGCATATGGCTCGGTACCGTGAAACCGGTTCGGCGTTCGAGCAGGCGCTGACCTACTATCACCAGGCAAAACACTACTTCCCGAAGCGCTACCGGCAATTGATGCGCTTAGGTCCTGCACCGGTTTTGAAAGTCAATTTGCGGAACGCTTACCCGCGCTGCTTCGTGACTCGCGGCATCGTTGTCGACGAGCTGGGGCAGCCCACTTCCGGCGCCTACTATGGGCCGTTTGCCTCGCGCCGTTCCACCGAGGCCTTTGCCGAAAAAATGCTCGATTTCTTTAAGGTGCGTCGCTGCCAGATCAAGATTCGTCGCGATCCGTCGTTTCCAGGGTGTATTTATTCGGAGATGAAGATGTGCCTCGCACCCTGCTTTGCCGGTTGCTCGAAAGAAGAGTACGACGTGGAAGTGGGCCGGTTGGTTCAGTTTTTGGATTCGAGCGGCGCCTCGCTGCGAGAGTCTTTTGCGAGTGAGCGCGAATTGGCAAGCGAGCAACTCGACTTCGAAAAAGCAGCCGCGCTTCACAAGAAGCTGGAGAAATTGGATGACGTTCTTCGCGGACAGCCGGAACTGGGGCGCCGCATTCAGGATCTCGATGCGGTCATTCTGCAACGGACGACGGAGGAACATTGCATCGCGTTGTTCGCGCTGCGCGGCGGTAGACTGGCGGAGCCTTTCTGGCTGAGGTTTGCAGACACCGGCAAGCCGGCTTCCGCGGAGGAAACCGTGCGGGATTACCTCGAAGGCGTGATGAACGCGGCACACGCGCCGACCGCGAACGTCCGCCAGAGCGCCTCCGACCTCGCCGAACATCTTTCCCTTCTGTCGCGCTGGTTTTTCAGCAATCCTCGCGAAGGCGAGATATTCTTTCGAGAGAAAGACTGGCCGTACCGCCGGATTCTGCGCGCCTGCTCGCGACTGTTGATGCCCAGAGCCGAGCAGAACGCAGATCCAGGCATCCGGCAAGTGAAACCTCAAGGTGAGGAGAGCAAATGAGCCGCTCGGCGACGCAAGAGGGCACCACTCGATACGCTTACAAATTCCAGGGGCACGCCGCCGATGGCCACTTTCGCAGCGTTCGGGAACTGACGCTCTCTTCGCTGGGTATCGGCACTTATCTTGGTCAGCCCACCGATTCCGTGGATTCCGGTTATGCCGCGGCCGTCGTCGCGGCGGTGGAGTCCGGAATCAACGTGATCGACTCCGCCATTAATTATCGCTTGCAGCGCAGCGAGCGCAGCATAGGAACCGCTCTCAAGGTCCTGACGCACAAGGGTTTTTCCCGCGAGGAAATCGTTCTTTGCACCAAAGGTGGCTACCTGACGCCGGACGGCTCGATGCCCGCCGATCCGAATCGCTATTTTTTCGAGGAATACATTCAAAAGGGCGTCTTTACGGCGAAGGACATCGCGGCCGGCTGCCATTGCATGTCGCCGCGATTTCTGGAAAATCAGCTCGCGCGTAGTCTGAAAAATCTCGGCGTCGATTGTGTCGACGTCTATTATCTGCACAACCCCGAAACGCAACTGGCCGAAATTTCTCGTGACGAATTTCTGAAGCGTGTCCGGGAAGCCTTCGTTTTTCTGGAATCCGCGGCGGCCCGTGGACGGATTCAGTTCTATGGCATGGCGACATGGAACGGCTTCCGTCAGCCAAAATCCGCCCGCGACGCAATGCAACTGGCGGAAATCGTCGCGATCGCCAAGGACATTGCGGGTGACGCGCACCGATTCCGCTTTGTGCAGTTACCGTTCAACCTGGCGATGACCGAGGCGCTCACCGTTGGCAATCAGACGCTGGACTCCACTGACAAGACAGCGATGGAAGCCGCCCAGGAACTCGGCATCACCTTGATCGCGAGCGCTTCGCTGTTGCAGGGCCAGGTGGCGCAAAATCTTCCGCCTTTTGTGGCTGACGCCCTGGGCCTCGAAGATGACGCCGAGCGCGCCTTGCAATTCGTCCGCTCCGCTCCAGGAATCACGACAGCGTTGGTAGGAATGTCCCGGGCGGCCCACGTGGATGCAAACGCTCGCCTGGTTCAGGTTGCGCCGGCGGGCGTCGAGCAATTCCGCAGGCTCTTTGCGCGCAGCGAAGGCTCCTAGGATTTCTGCAACTGCGGATGGCGTTCGATCATCCACTCCGTGATCGCTTCATCCACTTTATCGAGACGTCCCACAAAAAAGTGATCGGCGTCCTGTACGAAAACCAGGCGCGTCTCGCCCGCCATTCGCGTGACCACCTGCTCGACTTTTTCCCACGCGCCATGCTCGTCGTTCGTGCCTTGGATGATCAGCTTTGGCTTGGCGCAGCTCTCCAGATAGTCGAGGTTGGAGTTATTCACGGGGATTCCGAGGCCGAGCAACTCGTTCACACGCGCGTCCTCACAACCGACTCGCAGACCGACCCAACTTCCGAAACTAAATCCACCGACGAGAATCGGCGTCTGCGGAAATTCTCCGGCCAAAAAATCCATCGCTGCCTGCACGTCGCCGCGCTCGCCCTGGCCGTTATCGTGCTCGCCGGCACTCAGACCCGCGCCGCGAAAATTAAAACGCAGGACGGGAATGCCCAGCGCGTCCAGACTTTTCGCCGCTTGATACACTACTTTGTTGTGCATGGTCCCGCCGAACAGCGGGTGCGGATGACAAATCACCGCCGCAAGTGGCGCGGGCTCGAACCGTAACGGGGTCCACAGAATCGCTTCCAATCTGCCTGCAGGTCCATCCAAGAAAAGTGCGCGTGAGTCGTGACGAGGTTCCATGAGGGCCTAAGAAACGCTGAAGCAGTGTACATGATTGCGATCGAACACATGAATTTGCTCTAGGCCCTAAAGCAAGGTGGTTCTATACGGCCCACTACGCGATTTTCAAGTACTAGAGCTAAAATCCTTCGAGTTTCACATTGCGCAATCTTACAGCGGGTGTTAATTTTCACTTCGGTTGAGTCAGGCGTGGAGGACCGATGGGAGATTTGTCGGATCGGCGCGAGGCGAGACGTTTCGTCATGACGTTGCCCGTGCGCGTCCTGGCCCATGACCCGAACGGCCCGGAATTGAAAGCGCAAACGCGAGACGTCAGTTATCGCGGCCTGTACTTCCTCTCCGAAGCGACCTTTGAAAGCGGCAGCGAAATCGATTTCATCCTCACTTTGCCGCAACAGATGATTTCGGCCGGCGACGTGAATATCCGATGTCACGGCAAAGTGGTCCGCGTGGAGTCCGTCGAGAACGGCCGCACCGGCATCGCCGCAAGAATCGAGCGCTACGAGTTCGTGCCCATTCGCGCCAGCGCCGCTTGATCCCTCCAGGTTATCTCTTCAATTCCGCTCTTCCCTGTCCGTTTTGCGTAGAATGGAGACGTAGAGTTGCGCGGCATGTCGCCGCAATTTCGGAGGGACCCTTCATGTATCACTACAATCCCAATCAGGCGCTCGAAGAGCTGCAGGAAGACGCATTGCTGCCTCACCCGGTCAAGCTTCGTGACATGATCCTGCGCAACCAGCTTGGCCCGCAGGATGCACAGCTTTTGAATCACGACTTTCAAGAATATTTGTCGCGCTTTGGCGAACTGCAGAAGCTCGCACGCGCCATTCTAGAAAAACTCGCCACCGGCCAGCGCAAGACGGCCTGACGTGATTCGCGGATGAATCCGACGCTGTCGCTTCGGCGCGTTCCACGGGTTCTGATTCTCTCCGCTTCTTCCGGCGCCGGCCACGTCCGCGCCGGCCAGGCACTCGAACAGGCTTTCCGTTCGCACGGAGACTGCAGCGTGGAGCACGTCGATTCGCTGGAGTACGTCAGCAAGCTGTTTCAGAAAATCTACGATGACGCCTACGTCACGATGATCCGCAAGGCGCCCGATTTGATGGGTCTGTTGTACAAGCGCATGGATCATCCGTGGCAGAGTCCAAAGCGCCGGCTCGCTTTCGACCGGTTAAACGCTCAGCCGATGATTCGGATCCTCAAACGAATACAGCCAGACCTGTGCATCGCCACACACTTCTTGCCGGCAGAGATTCTGTCATGGTTGATCGAAAAAAAGAAACTTTATGCCCGCGATGCGATCGTTGTTACCGATTATGACGTTCATGCCACCGCGCTGTCCGTCAACATGAACCGCTACTACGTGGCGCTGCAAGAAGCGGCCGAATACCTTGCGAGGGTCGGGGTGCCGCGGGAGAAACTGCGCGTCACCGGAATACCGATTGATCCGGTGTTCGAAACTCCTCTCAGCCGCCGCGAGGCGCGCCGGAAACTCGGCCTCGACTGCGATGCTCGCATTCTGCTCATTTCCGCCGGTGGCTACGGCGTCGGACCGCTCGAACAACTCGTCCGCGACCTTTTGAATTTGAACCGCCCGTGGCAGATTGTGGCAATCGCGGGCAAAGGCGAGGAGCTGAAAGAACGCCTGGATCAAATAGCACGGCAGGTAGGAAGGCTTACCAGTGGCGCGGATCGCCTCGTCCCCTTGGGCTTCACAAAAGAGATCGACAAATACATGGCCGCCGCGGATGTGCTGATCGGCAAGGCGGGTGGGCTGACGACCTCCGAATCGCTGGCCCGCGCGCTGCCGATGGTCCTGATCGACCCCATTCCGGGCCAGGAAACGCGGAACGCGGATCATTTGCTAGAAGCGGGCGCGGCCATACGCTGCAATAACCTTCCTGCAGCTGCTTGGAAAATCGCGGTGCTTCTGGATTGCCCCGCGAAGCTTCGCGCGATGCGAACTGCGGCGAAGGCTATGGCACGCCCAGGCGCAGCCCGGGCAATCGTCGAAGATGCCCTAGGGCTGCTACACTGAAACGGTTCAACAATGCGACGCAATACGCTACTCATCGACGCCGACGATACGCTTTGGGAGAATAACGTTTTCTTCGAAAAGCTGATCGAGGATTTCATCAGTCTCGTCGAGCCGTGTGGCTACAGCCGCGCGTACATCCGTCACATCTTGAACGAAACCGAGCGCAAGAATATCCGTCAATATGGCTACGGCGTGCGGAGCTTCGGCCGTTCTCTCGAAGAGACTTACTTAAAGCTCGCGGACCAGATGGCCCGCCGAGAAACGCTGGCCGAGATCCACAACCGCGTCGTCGCGCTCGAACGCACGCCTCCCAAAATCCTGGATGGCGTCCCTGAGACGTTGGCATATCTGACGAATCGGCACCGCCTGATTCTCTTCACCAAGGGCGAGCCCGCCGAGCAAGCCGCCAAAGTGGAGCGCTCCGGGTTGCAGGGTTTCTTCGAAGCCATCGAAATCGTCGCGGAAAAGGATGCCAAGACCTACTCGCAGCTCGTGAACAAGCACAAAATTGTGAAGATTCAAGGCTGGATGATCGGCAACAGCCCCAAGAGCGACATCAATCCGGCCATGGAAGCGGGCCTGAACGCCGTGTACATTCCACATGTCAATACCTGGCAGTTGGAACACGAGGCGGTGATCGCCGGTTCCGGCAAACTGGTAATCCTGCCGGCCTTCCGCGAGTTGCGGAATCATTTCTGAAAACTTTGTGAGTGAAGCGGCAGGAACAGAATTTCCCGGCGAAAACCTGATTGGAAGATTTACTCGGGCTCGGGTCCACGGAATGGAATGTGGACAATCGCTTCCAGTGCTATCGGCTGGCCGGCTTTGCTCGCTGGCTCAAATTTCCACTGCGCGAACGCAGCAACCGAATTGGCATCGAGCTGCGGGTCCACTCCCCGCACCACTTGAATGCTGTCCACGGAGCCATCCGGCCGAATCACGCCGTAAAGAATCACTTCGCCCTGGATATGTTCCAGAATCGCGGATTGCGGATATTTGGGGTCAACCTTTCGAACCGGTACCGGCGCGCTGAGGTCGTCGCCGCTCACGGGCGCCACATCGGCCGAGTGCAGCTCCGAAAAACGGATGATCCAACTGCCCGTGACGCTGTTCAGATTCGGCATGTTCACATTCATCGAGTACACATGATGATGCGCAAAAATCTGCTCCGGGGGTGTGCCGGGTGGAAGCGCTCCGAAATCCGGCGGACCCGTGCGCTCGGGCGGATCGTCGTTCGGGTCTGGCCGCTTGTAACCCGCTTGTGCCCTGGGTAGCGTCAGCTTGCTGATTCCACCGCCCGCGCCGGCGCCTCCTGCATTCGGCTTTGGATTGCCACCGCTGATGCTGATGCCGACCGGGCTTTTCGCTGCTGCGTCGCCGCCGGCTTCCGACGGGCTGCT
>Ga0187783_10002931_pt1 | contig 12623 bp, 11 predicted proteins | sample 1015_SJ02_MP02_2_FD_132471 | JGI IMG/M metagenome (GOLD analysis project Ga0187783, IMG submission 132471) | Tropical peat soil microbial communities from peatlands in Department of Meta, Colombia - 1015_SJ02_MP02_20_MG | ecosystem: Environmental > Terrestrial > Soil > Wetlands > Peat | place... | reverse complement strand
GAGGTGGCCAAGCGCGTCGACGAGCTGTGGCAGCACCTCGACTTCGGCAGCCCGTGGTACAGCGCCAAGCAGCGGGCGACCGCGGAGGCCATGGTGACCAGGTTCCTCGACTGGCATCGCGCCAACCCGCGCGAGCTGGTGGCGGTCGAGCAGCAGCTGCGCGTGACCATGGGCGAGATCGTCATTACCGGCCAGGTTGACCGGCTGGAGCGAGACGCCAGCGGTGCCGCGATCGTCGTAGATCTCAAGACCGGGACCGGGAAACCCTCGGACGCCGAGCTCGACCGCCACCCGCAGCTCGGCGTGTACCAGCTCGCCGTGCTGCTCGGCGCGTTCGAGCAGCTGGGCCTCACCGAGCCCGGCGGCGCCGAGCTCGTCCAGGTCGGCAAGGCCGGGCTCAAGGCCACCGTACGGGTGCAGGCGCAGCGCGCGCTGCGCGAGGACCCCGATCCCGACTGGGCCGCCGGCCTGGTCGAGACGGTTGCGGCGGGGATGGCGGGGCCGGTGTTCCGGGCCACGGCCAACCCCGGCTGTCGGGTCTGCCCGGTCGCATCGAGCTGCCCCGTCGACGAGCGCGGCGGCCGGGTGGTGCCGTGATGCCGCAGTCGGCCCGGTACACGCCGGCGTATAGCCCCGCGCAGCTGGCCCGGCTGCTCGGCGGACCTGAACCGACGGCGGAGCAGGCGGCGGTCATCGGCGCGCCGCTGGCGCCACTCGCGGTTATCGCCGGAGCAGGCTCGGGCAAGAGCGAGACGATGGCGGCGCGCCTGGTGTGGCTGGTCGCGAACCAGCTGGTGCGCCCGGAGGGAGTGCTCGGCCTCACGTTCACTCGCAAGGCAGCCGCCGAGCTGGCCGGCCGGGTCCGCGCCAGGCTGGCCGCCCTGCGCCGGGCCGGACTCGAGCTGTCGGCAGGCGGCAGCACGGCCGATGATGAGGACGTCCTGGCGGGCGAGCCGGCCATCTCGACCTACCACGCATACGCTGGCCGGCTCGTCGGCGACCACGCGCTGCGGGAAGGGCTGGAGCCGACCCTCCGGCTGATCACCCCGGCCGTCGCCTGGCAGCTGGCCGCCCGCGTCGTCACGGCGTACGACGGCCCCACCGACGCAGTGGACTGGACTCCGGCGACCGTAACCGCTGCAGTGCTGATGCTCGCCGGCGAGATGGCCGAGCACCTGTGCGGAGCGGAGGACGTCGCCGGGCTCGGCGAGTGGCTGCACGGCGCGGCAGCGCGGCTGACCGGCCGGGTGCCCAGGCCGGTGGCGGACGTGCTTGCGACGCAGCGGACCAGGGAGCAGCTGCTGCCGCTAGTCGCCGCGTACGCGGCTGCGAAGGCCACGAGGGAGGCCATCGACTACGGGGATCAGGTGGCGCTCGCGGCGAGGGTCGCGGTCGGCCACCAGGTCGTCGGGGAGTCGGAGCGCGCTCGCTATCAGGTCGTGCTGCTCGACGAGTATCAGGACACCTCGCACGCACAGCTGGTGCTGCTGCGGTCGCTATTCGGGGGCGGGCACCCGGTGACCGCCGTCGGCGACCCGTGCCAGTCGATCTACGGCTGGCGCGGCGCCAGCGCGGGCAACCTGCGCCGGTTCGGCACTGACTTCCCGGCCGCCGACGGTTCGCCAGCCGCCGCGGTGGTGCTGTCCACGAGCTTCCGCAACACGGGCAGCGTGCTGCGTGCCGCCGGCGCGATCCAGCAGGAGCTGCGCGCCGCCGCGCCCGACGTGCCGCTGCTCACCGCGCCTGCGGGCCGGGCCGGTCGCGGCCTGGTCCGCTGCGCGCTGCTCGAGTCGGTGCACGACGAGGCCAGCTGGGTGGCCGATCAGGCCGCGCGGCTGCTCAGCCTCGAGCCGGGCCTGGCGCCGGACGGGGAGCCCTGGCCGGACGGCCGTGCTGGCCGGGTACGGCCCGGTGACATCGCCGTGTTGTGCCGCAAGCGGACTCAGTTCGCGGCGCTGCGCGCGGCCTTCGAATCCCGCGACATCCCGGTCGAGGTGGTTGGCCTCGGCGGGCTGCTGACCGTGCCCGAGGTCGCCGATATCGTGGCAACTCTCCAGGTCATGCACGATCCGACCGCGTCCGCTGCACTCGCGCGGCTGCTGACCTCGCCGCGGTTGCGGATCGGACCAGCCGACCTGGTCGCCCTCGGACGCCGGGCAAGGGCGCTCGCGAACGCCGGCCCCGGCCAGCCGCTGCCGTCCGGCGGAGGCCCGGATGGCGGACCCACGGCGCAGCCCCCCGACCGCGGCGCTGACCTCGTCAGCGGCGCGCTGAGCGACCTGACCAGAGACGCCGGCAGCCTCGTCGAGGCCCTTGACGACCTTGGCAGCCCGGCTGCCTACTCGTTTGCCGGTTACGCCAGGATGACCGCGCTGGCGGCCGAGTTGCGCGGGCTGCGCGGCCACGTGGCGAGACCACTGGCCGAGCTTGTCGCCGAGGTCGAGCGGACCCTGGGGCTGGACATCGAGGTGGCGTCCCGGCCCGGCACCGACCCGGCCGCGGCGAGGGCGGATCTGGACGCGTTCGCCGATGCCGCGGCGGCGTTCGCCGGCGACGCGCACGAGCCGACGCTCGGCGCCTTCCTTGCCTATCTCGCCGCCGCCGAGTCCGAGGAATTCGGCCTGGAAGCCGGGCAGGTCGGCGAGACGGACTCCGTCAAGCTGGCGACCGTGCACGCGGCCAAGGGCCTCCAGTGGCCCGCGGTGTTCGTACCGGGCCTCGCGGCCGGGTCGCAGCGACACGTGTTCCCGGCGAAGCCGCGGGTCTCGACGCGGTGGACCGACAACGCCCGACTGCTGCCGTTCAGCCTGCGCGGCGACGCCGCCGACCTGCCCGTGCTATCGGGATTGTCGGCCGCCGAGCTGGCCGACTTCACCACTGCCTGCACCGCCCGTGATCTGGCCGAGGAACGGCGGCTGTGCTACGTGGCGGCGACGAGGGCGGCGTTCCTGCTCGGCTGTTCCGGATACTGGTGGTCCGACGGGCCCGCGAGGGTGGGTCCATCACCGTTTCTGACCGAGCTGCGCGCCGCGTGCGAGGACGGCGCGGGTGACGTCGTGCACTGGCAGGCCGAACCAGACCCGGACGCGCTCAACCCGGCGCTCGCCGAGCCGGCTACCGCGACCTGGCCGGTCGCTGACGGTCGGGATGCGACCTCGGGTGCTGCGCGGTCCGCTCCGGTGCACGCTGCCGGTCAGCTCGTCGATGCCGAGGTCCGTCGGCTGCGGTCGGTCGCCGAGGTGCGGCCCGAGCGGTCCGCGCTGCCGCCCGCGGCGCCGGACGTCGACGACCGTTACCGCGACCTGGTGACCGCCTGGGCAAGGGACACTGACCTGCTGCTGGCCGAGCGGGAACGGCGGCAGGCGGATGCTGGCGTGCTGGTGAGGCTGCCCGACCAGCTGCCCGTGTCGTCGCTGGTGACGATGGCGAGGAACCCTGCCGACCTGGCCCAGCAGGTTAGGCGCCCGATGCCGCGCGGGCCGGTCCGGCAGGCGGCCCTGGGCACCGCGTTTCACCTGTGGCTCGAGCACCGGTACGGCCAGGTGCCGCTGATCGACACCGACGAGCTGCCGGACGCGGCCGACGATGGTCCGGCCCAGCTCGATGACCCCGACCTGGCAGAGCTGACGGCCGGGTTCGAGGCGGGCGCGTGGGCCGACCGGTGGCCTGCCGAAGTGGAGGTCCCGTTCGAGACGCTGATCGGCGACCGCGTGGTGCGCGGCCGGATCGACGCGGTGTTCTCCGACGCGCCCGGCGGGTATGAGGTGGTCGACTGGAAGACCGGCCGGCCGCCCGAGGCGGCGCGGGAGAAGCGAGCCGCCGCCGTTCAGCTCGCCGCATACCGGCTGGCCTGGGCCGCGCTCGCCGGCGTGCCGGTAGACGAGGTCAGTGCCGCGTTCTACTACGTCCGCGACGACGTCACGATCCGGCCTGCCGACCTGCTGGATGCCGCCGGCCTGACCGCTCTGATCGATTCCGTCGAGGTCGCTCCCGGCTGACGTGCGGGTTCCTCTGCCATCAGCAGATTGCGTTGGCGTGCCGCGTGGGGACCAGCGATCGTGGAGCTGCCGCCGGAACCGCCGGGCAGCGCGCGGAGGAGACCGATCATGCAGACCGCACTCGCTGACAGCGCCGTGATCACGGGCTCGCTCGATGATCAGCTGATCGCACGACTGCTCTACCAGCGCATCATCGTTCTCGGCACCGAGGTCGATGACCGGGTCGCCAACCGGCTGTGCGCCCAGTTGCTGCTGCTGTCAGCCGATGACGCCAGGGCGGACATCAGCCTCTACATCAACTCGCCGGGTGGCTCGGTCAGCGCCGGGCTGGCGATCTACGACACGATGCGGCTGATCCCCAACGACGTCAGCACGCTCGCGCTGGGGCTTGCGGGCAGCATGGCGCAGTTCCTGCTGTGCGCCGGCTCGCCCGGCAAGCGATTTAGCCTGCCGCACGCGCAGATCCTTATGCACCAGGGCTCGGCGGGATTCGGCGGCACCGCGGCCGACGTCGAGATCTACGCGGCGCAGCTGGAGCGAACGTCGGACCTGATGCTGAGGCTGACCGCTGAGCACACCGGGCAGCCGGTAGAGCGGGTCCGCGCCGACAGCATGCGGGACCGCTGGTTCAGCCCGGAGGAAGCGCTGGACTACGGGATGATCGACCACATCGTGTCCAGGGTCGAGGACGTGCGCCCCGCCGTGGTGGGCCGGATGGCGGGGCTGTGACGACATGGGCCAGTACACGATTCCCACCGTGGTCGAGCGGACGCCGATCGGCGAGCGGGCGTACGACATCTACTCGCGGCTGCTGTCAGAGCGGATCGTCTTCCTCGGCACGGAGATCGACGACGGCGTCGCCAATGTCGTGATGGCGCAGCTGCTGCACCTCGAGGCCGCGAGCCCGGACCTGGAGATCAGCCTGTACATCAACTCGCCTGGCGGCTCGTTCAGCGCGCTGACCGCGATCTACGACACCATGCAGTACATCCGGCCGGAGGTCGCGACGATCTGCATGGGCCAGGCTGCATCCGCCGCGGCGGTGCTGCTCGCCGCGGGCTCGCCCGGCAAGCGCGCGGTACTGCGACACGCCAAGGTGCTGCTGCACCAGCCCTGGAGCCAGTCGCAGGGCGCCCTGCCTGACCTCGCCATCGAGGCCAAGGAGCTGGCCAGGGTGCGCGCCGAGGTGGACGAGATCCTGAGCGAGCACACCGGCCACCCCCTCGCCAAGATCAGGGAAGACACCGATCGGAACAAGACGTTCGGCGCGCAGGAGGCCGTCGACTACGGCCTGGCGGACCGGGTCATTAGCAGTCGCAAGGCGATGCCGCTGGTAGCGGCCCGCGGCTGAGCCAGGGGCCAGGTGCGCGCGGGCCGCGTCCCTGCGCTCGGGATGCGCGCGGGCGCCGGGCCTGATGGTCGGCCGGTGTGCGGCCGATCCGCTAACGGCACGACAGCCGAGTCGCCGTCGCGGGCGCGCATCCGGCGGTGATCACGCGGCCAGGCGGCACACCGCGTCACCGGAACCGCGCACCGGCGCGCTCGCCTGGCTGACCGCGGGCGAGCCGACTGTCGGCGAGCCGGCGTCGGCTGGTCCGACGGCCGGGTCGGTCGGCCCGTCCAGTGCCGGAGCGGCCGGGCGGGACTGCGGGTCGCCCTCACGGTACGCGTCGAGCCGAACGAGCCGAGAGCGTCGAGTTCGCTGGTCCAGCAGCTCACGCCCGACGGCCGCGAGCAGCTCAGACAGATCGAGGCGGAGTGCCCCGCACAGCGCGGCCAGGATCTCCGACGAGGCTTCCTTGCGGCCGCGCTCGAGCTCGGACAGGTACTGCATCGAGATGCGCGCCGACCGCGCCACGTCGGACAGCGTCCGGCCCTGCTCCTGCCGGGTGCGCCGGAGCACGTCCCCGACCATGGTCCGCAGCAGCGGGCTGGGTCGCTGCGGGCGATCCCGGTGGCCGAAGGCAAGCAGGTCGCGCATCGCCGTCCCTCCGAGTGCCAGGGTCATCGCTGGCCGGGCCCAGTGCACGTCAACCTACCCAGCGCGCGGCTCGTCGTGACCTGATTTCGCATTCGGCGTAAGGCGCTCGGCGCCGCCGGCGACCGCCAGGGCCAGCGCCGCCGGTGACCGCCCAGCGCCAGCGCCGCCGGTCACCCCCCAGGGCCAGCGCCGCCATGCTCAGATCGCGCCAGCGTCCACGCCAAGGGGCGCCACTGCGTGAACCAGGCCGTTAGAGGGTCGTGGTTGGCACTCCCGCGCCCCTTGGGGGCGGGCGAGGGCCGCAGTGTGCACGCGCGTGCCCATCGGCGGCCGACCGGCGGGTCGTGGCGAGATTCGCGACGGCGAGGGGTAAGCATGGCATGACGGACAGATGGGAGAACGCGGTTGGCGGCTCGGGTTCGGCGGCTGAAGGCCTGCCTCAACGGTCAGCGCGGCGCGGCGGAGCACCCGGCGGTCCCGGTCACGCCTGGGCAGCTGGCTGCAGCGGCTGCGGCGGCCGTGGCGGCTGGCGCCGAGGCCGTGCACGTGCATCCGCGCGCGAGCGACGGTCGCGAGTCACTGCACGCCGCGGACGTAGGCGCGGCGGTGGCGGCGATCCGCGCCGTGAGCCCGTCCGTACCGGTTGGCGTGACGACCGGGCTCTGGATCACCCGCGATCCGGTTACCCGCCGCGACGAGGTCGCGGACTGGGCGGACCTGCCAGCCGAACAGCGACCCGACTTCGCGTCCGTCAACGTCAGCGAGCAAGGCTGGGAGGAGCTGGCGGTCATCCTGGACGAGGCCGACATCGCCGTCGAAGCTGGGGTCTGGTCGGTCCGTGACGCCGAGATCGCGGCCGGCGCCGCGCCCGCCGACTGGCTGCGCATCCTCGTCGAGGTCAGCGCGACTACTGCGGCTGCCGCGACGGCAGGCGCAGACGCGATCCTCGATCGGCTCAGCTCGGCCGGCGTCACCGCGCCGATCTTGCTGCACGGCGACGGCGAGAGCTGCTGGCCGCTCGTCGCGCACGCCGGGCGGCTGGGCCTGCCGACCCGGATCGGGCTGGAGGACGTGCTGACCGGTCCGCGCGGGGAGCTGGTTGCCGGCAACGCCGAGCTGGTGCGGCTGGCCCTCGTCGAGTGGACCGTGGCTCCAAGCGGCTGAGGCGACGTCGCTGCGGGCCCGGCACCCCGCGCGACGCGCCCCGCAGGCACCAAGGTGCGCGGGTCCGCGCGGCGACTTCGGTAAGATTCCCGGTCGACAGGGACGGAGGCACGTCAGTGACCGAGCGACGAGTAGCCATGAGCGACGGCATCGCCGAGCGCGTCGTCCGGCGCGCCATCTCCCACCTGGCGAATTCCTACGCGCACGCGCCGGCCAGGTCCAGCTCGGCCAAGGAGTTGCTGGTGCACGCGTTCGAGGGCGGGTCCGACGACGCCGACGAGGTGGACGGGTACGCGGCCGCAGCCGCGATCGCCGCGCTGGCACACGGTATCGAGGCCGAGGTTGGCCGCGGGCTGGACTGGCTGGCCGTCGCGGCCCTCGAGGAGTGGGACTCCCACCACCCCGAGAACCCGATCTAGCCTCGCGTGACGTCGGCACCCGGCCCGGCCTGACACCGACATCGACGCCGACAACAAGACCCTGACGCCGGGCATCGGCCTCACGCCCCGTCGGACCGTCGCGCTGCAGCGCCAGTGCACCGGCAGATCGTGGTCAGAGGTGGCGCTCGAGCGAGGCCATCTTCGAGTGCATGCCACCGGTCACGCCGGGCCGGATGTCGGCCTTCAGCGTCACGCTGACCCGCGGTGCCCGAGCCGCGACCGCGTCACACGCGTCCTTCACCACCGCCATGACCTCGTCCCACTCACCCTCGATCGTGGTGAACATGGCGTCGGTCTGGTTCGGCAGCCCGCTGGCGCGCACCACCCGCACCGCATCCGCGACGTAGCTGGCGACATCCTCGCCCACGCCGAGCGGTGTCACCGAGAACGCGACGATCACCTGCGTACCTCCTTCTGCTCCGGCGAAGGACCCGCTCAGGCCGTCAGCCGGTACGAGCGCTCTTCGCCGTAGTCGGTGAACCCAGCCCGGCGCAGGATCGGGGCAGACGTCTCTACCCGCCCCTTGACCAGCGCCAGGGTCGCACCGTGCTCGCGGGCCAGTCCGATCCTGGTCGCCAGCAGCACGCGGTAGGCACCGAGCCCGCGGAACGCAGGCCTGGCGCCCGCGCCCCACAGCCGCGCGACACCATCGACGATCGTGCAGCCGCCCGTCGCGGCCGGCTCCCCCTGGGCATAGACCACGACCCGGTAGCCGGACCAGCACGCGAGCTCCGCGCGGATCTCGGCCAGCTCGGCTGTCAGGTCGATAGCGGTCCGGTCTCTGCGCTCGTCCCACACCTCGTCGTTCACGCGCACGCTGTCCGCCAGCGTGGCCTCGTCGCGGACGAGCTCGGCGCGCAGCCCGGCCGGGTCGCCCGGCAGTCCGAGGTCGGGCAGGCCGGCGGACAGGTCGTACGCGAGCACCCGCACCGTCTCGGCGAGCGTCCCGCGCCGGGCCTGCAGCACGGCCTCGGTGTCGGCGGGGCGGGTGTCGGCCCGTATCCACCACCAGACGCGGTCGCGGTGCCACGCCCTGACTCGCGCCGTCACCTCGTCGATGAGGTCGCCCGCCGGACGCGCGGACGCGGACCTTACGACCTGCGTCGGATGCTGCAGGTGCAGGGGGTAGGCGATCAGCTGGTAGTCGTCGGTGCGGACCTGCTCCGCCTCCGGCGGCAGCCACACCCAGTCCGCGGCCGCGGCCGTCACGGCGTCCGCCGTCCAGCTCGGCACGGCCACCTCCCCTGTCCGTTGCCGTTCCGGCCCGGCCATGCTAGCGCCGATACGATCGAAGCCGTCCGCCTGCCACCGAGGGCCCGCGGCTGAGCAGAGGAGCGCCATGGACGTCCGCCAGTACATCCAGGACCACGCAGCCGAGTTCGCCGGCGTGCTCAGTCAATGGCTGGCGATCCCCTCCATCTCGGCCGACCCGGCCCGGCACGGGGACGTCGGCCGATCGGCAGAGTGGCTGAAAGACCATTTGACGGGAACGGGGTTTCCGGTGGCCGAGGTTCTTGGCACCGGCTCGGCCGAGTCGCCTGGTCTGCCGGCCGTGTACGCCGAGTGGCCAGCCAGCAACCCCGCCGCGCCGGTGGCGCTCGTCTACGGCCACCACGACGTGCAGCCCGTCGAACCGCTGGACGAATGGGACAGCCCGCCGTTCGAGCCGGCCCAGCGCGACGGGTTCCTGTTTGGCCGCGGCGCGTCCGATGACAAGGGCCAGGTGCTGTTCCACGCCCTCGGCATCCGGGCGAACCTTGCGGCGTCGGGTGCGACCCGGCCACCGGTCACGGTCAAGCTGCTGATCGAGGGAGAGGAGGAGTCCGGCTCACCGCATCTCGCCGACCTGCTGCGTGCCCACGCCGATCGGTTCGCCTGCGACGTCATCGTCGTGACGGACACCGGCATGTGGGCAGCCGACGTGCCGTCCATGTGCGTCGGCATGCGCGGCGTCGTGGATGCCGAGATCGACCTGCGCGGCCCGGACCGGGACCTGCACTCGGGCTCGTTCGGCGGCGGCGTGCCCAATCCGCTGCACGTCCTCGCCGACCTGCTCGCTGGCCTGCACGACGAGGACGGCCGGGTGACGGTCCCTGGTTTCTATGACGACGTGCTGCCCATCTCGGGGGCCGAGCGCGATCTGATCGCCCTGCTGCCGTTCGACGAGAAGGCCTGGCTGGCCGACGCGGGCCACAGCGGGGCCACCGTCGGCGAGGCGGGCTACAGCACGCTGGAACGGATCTGGGCCCGGCCGACCGCCGAGGTGAACGGCATGTGGGGCGGACACACCGGTCCCGGCGGCAAGACGATCGTGCCGGCCGAGGCGCACGCGAAGCTGTCGTTCCGCCTCGTCGCCGACCAGCAGCCCGCCGCCGTGCTCGCGGGCCTCCGGCAGTACATCCGAGATCGGACGCCGCCCGGCATCACCGCGACGGTCACCTCCCACGGCGAGGGCGTGCGGCCATGCTTCGCGGCGCCGGACACGCCGGCGGTGCGGGCGGGCCGCCGCGCCCTGGAGCGCGCGTTCGACGGGTCGGTGCTGTTCACCAGGGAGGGGGGCAGCGGCCCGGAGGCGGACCTGGCCGAAATCCTGGGTGCGCCGCTCGTGTTCGTCGGAGTCGGGCTCGACGCGGATCGGATCCACGCACCGAACGAGCGAGTTGAGATGGCTCTGCTGCTCAAGGGCGCCGAGGCGGCCGCGTATCTGTGGGATGAGCTGGCGGCTGCGGCGGGCGAGCTGACGTCGCGGAGGGGTCCGCGCGCGGGCCGGGCAGGCCGGTGAGCAGCGCCGCAAGCGCCGCCGGGGGCCTCGACCCGGCTCGGACCGGCGGCGAGGTCACGCGGCTGGATCCGCCGGGCGAGGGCAGCGCGACGGGCCTGGTGCTGACCGGGCCGGCGCTGACCGATCTCGCCCTGGCGCGCGGCGCGGTCGACCGGTCCTCGTACCTGCGTGCCAACGACGCCTGGCTGGCCCAGGCGTGGGCCGCTCCAGACACCAGGGTGGTGGTCGCCGAGCACGGCACGGCGCTCTGCGAGATCGACGACGAGCAGGCCAGCCTGGTGTTCGTCGGCCCTGAGCGCGCTCCGGCCAGCGTCCGGTTCCTGCTGGGCGTCGACGAGCTGAACACGGCGTTCTTCGGCGTCGCCGGGCCGCTGCCCACTGCACTCCCCGACGGCGTGCGCGCGCTGCCGCTGCGCGAGGCCGGGCCGCTGCTGTCCGATCGGGACGCGGGCCTGATGACGGAGGCGGTTGCACTGGCGAACTGGCACGAGACGTTCACGCACTGCCCGCGGTGCGGATCGCCGACCGTCACCTTCGCGGCCGGGCACGCCCGCAGGTGCCCGGTCGACGCCAGCGAGCACTTCCCGCGCGTGGACCCGGCGATGATCGTGCTGGTCACCGACCCAGACGACCGGGCGCTGCTCGCACGCAACGCGATGTGGCCCGAGCGCCGGGTATCGGTCCTTGCGGGGTTCGTCGAGGCGGGCGAGTCAGCCGAGCAGGCCGTGGCCAGGGAGGTCCAGGAGGAGACCGGTATCACCGTCAGGGCGGTGACCTACCTCGGCAGCCAGCCGTGGCCGATGCCCCAGAGCCTGATGCTCGGCTTCCGCGCCGCCGCGACGCGCACCGAGATCACCGTGGACGCCGACGAGATCGCGGAGGCGCACTGGTACAGCCGGGCGGACCTGCGCGCAGCCATCGAGAGCGGCGCGCTGCGGCTCCCGCCGCCGGTGTCGATCGCGCATCGCATCATCCAGTCCTGGTACGGCGCCGAGCTCCCCGGTACCTGGACGTAGCGCCATGGCCGGAGCGGGCAGCACGTTCGGTGTCCGGGTAGCGGACGGGGAGCTCGCCGGGATCCGCTCCGGGCGGGGGCGGCCGCTCCTCGTGCTGCACGGCGGGCCGGGCCTCTCCGACTACACCGGCTGGTTCGCCCGCGAGCTGGCCGGCTGGGCCGCGCTGCGCTACACCCAGCGCGGCGTGGCTCCGTCGACCACCGACGGCCCGTTCACCGTGGACCAGCACGTCGCGGACGCGCTCGCCGTCCTCGACCAGCACCGGGTCCGCGCCGCGGTGGTGCTCGGGCATAGCTGGGGCGGCTACCTGGCGATGCACCTCGCCGCGGCGGCACCGGCTCGCGTGGCCGGGCTGGTCCTGCTCGACACGCTGGGCGGCGTCGGTGACGGCGGCCATGCGGCGTTCGCGGCCGAGCTCGCGGCCAGGGCCGGACCCGACGTCATGGCCGCGATCGGCGCGCTCGACGACGTGGCCACGGCCAGCCGGGGGACAGCCGACGCAGAAGCTGCCGAGCTTAGGTCGCTGGAGCTGATCTGGCCGGCCTACTTCGCTGATCCCCCAGCCGCCCCGCCGTTTCCCGCCGACCTTGTTTTTTCGGCGAGTTGCTCGGCGGCCACGTTCGAGTCCATCAAGGCGGCACAGGCCGACGGTGGGCTAGCAGCCCGGCTGACGCGCTACCGCGGACCGGTGGAGCTGGTCGCCGGCGGCGCCAGCCCGTTCCCGCTCGACACGGCCGAGTCCACCGCTGCGCTGTTCGGCGCGGCGCACGTCACCGTGGAGCCCGGCGCCGGCCACTTCGTCTGGCACGAGCGCCCCGGCTGCGTGGCCGCTGCGCTCGACCGGATGGCAGCCCGCGCTCGGCGATAAGGCCGCGCTCGGCGATAAGGCCGCGCTCGCTGATAAGTAGATTGACAATGCATCGGCTATCTACTTATCGTGAGGCTATGGGTCCTCGACTGCCGATGCGCGAGCCGACGTACTTCGTGCTGGCTGCGCTGCTCGCCGGCCCGCTGCACGGCTACGCCATCATCAAGCGGGCCGAGGAGATGTCCGACGGCCGGGTGCGGCTCGCCACTGGAACGCTCTACACCGCGCTTGACCGGCTGACGGCCGAGGGTTACGTCCGGCTCGTGAGCGAAGAACTGGTCGCCGGCCGGGTCCGGCGCTCCTACGGGCTGACCGACGCGGGATCGGCAGCACTGCGGGCGGAGGCGCAGCGGATGGCCGAGGCCGCGCGGCTG
>Ga0187783_10002930_pt1 | contig 12625 bp, 11 predicted proteins | sample 1015_SJ02_MP02_2_FD_132471 | JGI IMG/M metagenome (GOLD analysis project Ga0187783, IMG submission 132471) | Tropical peat soil microbial communities from peatlands in Department of Meta, Colombia - 1015_SJ02_MP02_20_MG | ecosystem: Environmental > Terrestrial > Soil > Wetlands > Peat | place... | reverse complement strand
CAGGGTCTCACCCTGAACCAGGCCGTCGACAAGATGCGCGGCCCGGTGAACACCAAGATCAAGCTCACCATCATTCGCAAGGGCTCCGACAAGCCGATCGAGGTCACGATCGTTCGCGACATTATCCGGGTGAAATCGGTGCGTTCGCATCCCGACGGCACCGACGTCGGCTACATTCGCGTCACCCAATTCAATGAACAGACGACCGACGGTCTCAAGCAGGCGATCAACGATCTCAACAGCCAGCTCGGCGCCGATAAGATCAGGGGATACATCCTCGATCTGCGCAACAATCCAGGCGGCTTGCTCGACCAGGCGATTTCGGTCTCCGATACGTTCCTGGAAAAGGGCGAGATCGTATCGACCCGCGGCCGCAACCCCGAAGAGACGCAGCGCTTCAATGCGCGGCCCGGTGACATGATCAAAGGCAAGCCGCTGATCGTTCTCATCAACGGCGGCTCGGCATCGGCGTCGGAAATCGTGGCCGGCGCCTTGCAGGACCATAAACGCGCTACGCTTATCGGCACGCGTTCGTTCGGCAAAGGATCAGTGCAGACGATCATTCCGCTCGGCGCCGGCAATGGGGCACTACGGCTAACCACGGCGCGGTACTACACGCCGTCAGGCCGCTCGATTCAGGCCAAGGGCATCACGCCGGACATCGAAGTCCTGCAGGATGTCCCCGATAACTTGAAGGCCCAGACCGACTCCAAGGGCGAAGCATCGCTGCGCGGCCACCTCAGAGCCGAGGGCGCCGAGCAAACCGGCTCGCAATCTTATGTTCCGCCCAATGAGTCGGACGACAAGGCGCTCAAGATGGGCCTCGACCTGTTGCGTGGAACGGCGAGCAATGCCGCCTTCCCGCCCAATCCAAAGACGGCGGTTCCCAACTGACGAACCGAGCGTAGCTTAAACCCAACCGGGGCGGCCTCGTGCCGTCCCTTTTTGTGCAGCCGTCCGGAATCTGGCCCGATCTGGATTCCGGTCCACTATCATATGCTTGAAAACATAGGCTTATGATATGCTTAGGCACATGATTCGCGAGGATGCGGCGCGCGGTGGCTAACCCGATGGGTCCGAGAACGATCGCCCACAAAGAGACCGCCCAAAAGACCACTCATGACGCCGGATGATTTCGCCGCGCCGCTGGGGCAAGGACCGCGGAAACGCCCGCGCTCAATCAAAATCCGCCTAGCGCAAATCTTTGCCGGCGCCCTGGCTCTATTCCTCGGCGTGTTCGTCGTCTGGGCGGTTGTCGGCAACGATCCACAGGGCGGCGAACCGCGCGCGATCGTGCCCGCGAATCTGGAGATCGCGAAAGCGCCGGCGACTCGACCGCAAACGGCAGATGCCACCGGCTCGGTTCAAAATGCACAGCCGGCACCGGCAGCGCCGCCCGGTCAGCCGGCGGCACCCGCCAATACGATGACGGTGACGATCATCGACGGCAAGACGGGCGCCAAACAGGAGGTTACGGTGCCGCTGCGTGGCGCAGGGGTCACCGCGGGGGCAACGGGGGCCCCAACGGAGACGGCGGCCGCACTCGGGCTCGCTCAGAAACTGTCCGAGACGACGGCCTATGGACCCATCCCAAAAATCGCAGCCGACGGCACGAGGCCGGCTGATGCCTTCGCACAGCCGGTGCGGCACCTTGCGGGCAAGCCGGGCGCGCCCCGCATTGCCGTCATCGTCGGCGGAATGGGCGCCGATCGCAGCATCACCGCCGACGCGATCGCGAAGTTGCCCGCTTCGGTCACGCTCGGCTTCATGCCTGGCAACGATACCGCGCCGCTCGCCGCGAGAGCGCGCGCCGGCGGCCACGAACTGTTGTTGCAAGTCCCGATGGAAGCCGCGGACAACGCCAGCCACGACCCCAATGCGCAGGCCCTCCTGACCTCGCTTGCGCCCGAACAGAATATCGATCGGCTCTATCGGATGATGAGTCAGCTCCAGGGCTATGTCGGGATTATCAACGCGATGGGTGCGCGCTTCACGTCTTCCGAGGCCTCCCTCGCGCCGATCCTGAGCGAAACCGCAAAACGCGGATTGGTTTATGTCGACGACGGCTCCAATCCAGCCAGCCTCGCGAGGCACCTCGCCGCAGCCGATGGTTTGCCGTTCGCGCGCGCCGACGCGATCATCGATTCCGCCCCGGCGCCCGACGAGATCGATCGCGCGCTAGGCCGCCTGGAAACGGCGGCACGCGAGCGCGGCATCGCCGTCGGCTTTGCCTCGGCGCGCGCCGCCTCGATCGACCGCATCGCGCAATGGGCGAAGGCCGCCGCGGATCGCGGCTTGCTCTTGGTGCCGATCAGCGCCGTCGTGACCGTCAAGACAGCCGGGTCCGACGACGGACTACGGATGACACAAGTCAAATAATCCAGGAAAGTTCTTGGTTGCCAGTAAGAGAATGAGGCGGCCAATACTGTCTCATGCTGCCTTGTTTTATGTTGTTCGCTAGCAAATCGGCTAGCAAATCCTGTTTCACAAAATCTAGATTTTTAGAAATGAACAAGGGGCCGCGATGGCCCCTCCTAGTTCAATGCCGCCGACGTGGCGCTGCCGCGTGCCTCACAAGGCAAATCCCCGAACGTCGTCACGGTTCCATGTATGAAACCGCCCCGTCGCTCTCCGCCTAGTCGGTCGGTGATCCGACGCTTATCTGTAATTCGTTGAGTTGGGTGAGGAGCGTTTTCTTTGTCGGAGGTTCACATGGGCCTGATCATCCCGCTAATTATCTTCGTGGGATTTGCGGCCATTATTGTCTGGGTAGCAGATTGGGCGTCTGGCGCACGACGCTATGCAGTGCTTGCCGACCTTAATCGGCGCCTTGCCAGCGGCGAGATCGAACGGACCGAATACGAGGAGAAACGCAAATCGGCGGGTAAGATCCGCCGCCACCAAAAACGGCGCCACAAGGCGGAAGAGGCAGTGTAATTCTACAGATGATTGAACGCCGCTTCCCGCCGCCCTGATCTGTCGATTGCTCGTTTGCTACCTGCGTACTGTGACCTGCGGCACAGACCACAGCGGGAAGACTCGCTACTGCTTTAGTAGGCGATAGGGGATGCCGCCATGTTCATCCTGGACGGTGACGTGTTCGAAATAGCCGAACTCGATGAGGATATTCTCACATCTGACGTTCCAGATGACGCACTAGAGCGCGTAGCCGCTGCCTCAAATGGCCAAGCCGTAACGGTCGGATACTGCACTCAGTGGTACACCTGCGGTTGGCCTCTATAACGGGACGGGGTCATGAGCGTTCTTGATGCACTCGAAGAGGCGATGCAGTTTCCATCGATGAATGCTCGCCGCTTTCCAGCACCCTGGTCGGTTGAGGATATCGGAGCCGCCTTTGTCGTGAAGGACAGCGCCGGGCAGAAGCTGGGCTATTTCTATTACGAGGTGGAGGCCGGTCGGCGTTCGTCAGCCAAGCTACTCAGCAAAGACGAAGCCCGCCGCATTGCGGCCAACGTGGCGAAGCTGCCGGGGTTGTTAAAAAAACCGAGGTCGCTGCCAAGCTCAAGCGCGGCAACCGGTCCACACTGCTAAACCCTTAAGAAAAGATCGCGACCAACACCACTGCTACTACAAACAGCGTATAGAGATTTGCCTTCCATGTTGGCCTAAGCCCAATTTCCCCTAGACTCGTCATGGCATCCGGCCCTTTCTAATGTCTATTATTAAGTGTAGCTTCAGGATCCACTGTGGATGTGATGTGCGGCACACATCCACGTTTTTAAGCAAGCGCCGCCGCATCGAACTTGCGAACAGTATCGCCAGCCGCACCAACCCATGTAGCCGTAGTGTGGGATGGGGTAGCCCAGTACATAATAAGGCATTTTACAGTAATATGAGTAATATGGCGCATAGCGAGGTCGAGCGTAGTAGCCATAGTAGCCATAGTAGCCGTACGGGTACGAGTTTTTCGCGCCCGGAATACCGTCCAGTAACCGGACCGTTTTGAGCTATCGCAAACGTAGCTCCGCTCAGCAATAAGACCGCTGCTAGTCCTGCATCCGCTCAGCAATAAGACCGCTGCTAGTCCTGCTGATCTTGTCATGATCTTCTCCAAGCCAATTTGCCGTTTAGATTAGTTTGCAACGCGAGCCTCGTGGATCAAATCCTCCGCTTGGGCTCTTTCAATTGCGCCGACGACAACAAGATACAAAAGGTGAGGCGTCGAAAGCACACCAGAATCTTTGCCAGCCGTTTTGAGCGCCAGCAACGCAATTCCCGAGATTTTCGACGCACGACCATTCGCAGAGATCGACGACCGGACCTCCGTTGCCTTCATTTCTTTCACGGGAAACTCCTGAACGTCCGTGCCCACCGCAAGCGCACCGCGACGCCACCCAAACATTGATTTTTAATGTTTGCGCTGCAATTTTAGTCCTTCAAGCGATAGTCTCTCTAAATGACGTTGAAGGTCGCCATGTCGATTAGCCGCGTAACGCTTTCGACTTTTGCCTTCCTGGTCAGCATCATCACACCGTCACTAGCGTCAGCCGCTGATGCTACGGTACACATCGCCTACCCGGCTTGGAACGGTTGCGGAAATTGCACGTCTTGGGGCGTCTACCCCGGCTCTGCCGGTTCCTGATTACGTCTATTCCCCGGATACAGTCTGGGCTCCGGCGACCGACTATCCCTAGGTTCCAGGCCCGCGCGGCCGTATTATGATGGCTATGCCTTCCACGATCCGGCCTATATGAATCCGCGCTACCAACACGTGCCGCACCGGTGGCCCATCGTCTATTGAGGCACGCCGCAAGCAACGCGCATGTAGTGACTGAAGCCTAAGTGCGACTCATGCACGGGCGCGCTTTTTTTGCTTTCGCCGATGCTTCAGTGCAGGAGCAGTCGCGCAATTGAGACCTCGCCGGTATTTTGGTCAACAATGACGCGCAAATGGTGATGGCCGGCGTGGCGGCGAACTTTGCCAGGCTGCCGGAGCTTTTTGCAAAAGGCTTGAGTGAGGCGGCGCAGCCGAACGCTATTTGGTACTTACGCCCCTGGTAATCTCGCCACCTTTTCCCGCAGCCTCCGCTGTCTGGACAGGTTGCTCCGACGCGAGAGAAGGTGCCTCAGTCGCTGGTGACCCAGCCCAGCAGCTGTAGACCCAGCCCCAAGTCGGTGTCCATATCCAACAGGTACCGCCGCATCCACCGCAGCCGCCGCATCCACCGCAGCCGCAGCCGAAGCAGCGTCTAAAGAAGAAGCCTCCGCATCTGCAGGCGCGGCAGCCTCCATGCCAGCCAGCGCAGCCTACATGGATACCCGCGCAGCCACCCATCCGACAGCCGCCACCTGCGCAGCCCATGCGACAGCCGCCGCAGCCGCCGACACCAGCGTGGCCGCATCCGCACCCACCGCCGCACCCGTGGCAGCCACCAAAGGCCAGTCTTTGGTGTTGAGCGGGCGGTGGTGCCCCGGCATTCTCCTTGTCGAAGACATAAAAGGTCGCCAAGCTGACGTCGGAGAGTTCCTCCTCAGCAAGAAAGATTTCGTTACTCTGTGAGGGCGGTGGCGTATTCGCCGACGCTTCGCCGGTTGAGGCGCACGCGCCGCTTGCCATCGAGAGAGATACGCCGGCTAACCCTAATGCGGGTAAGGCTTTGCTCCGACACTTGCGCCTGGAAGAGCGCTTCAGCATGGCACAATTCTCCTGCCTACTTGGCCATATTGACCCAATCGTTCATGGAGGATACTCGTTCCGCACAGACACGGGCGCAAGTGTCAAAAAAGTCAGGAATAGTTGAGGCACGGCGGATTACGGAACAAACAGCAAAGCCGCCGGCATTGGAGGAAACCAGCGGCTTTGCCTTTTCGCCCCACACAAGGCCTCGGTGGGGTTGTCGAACCGGCAGTGAAGTTGTCGCCCCCTTCGCCGACTCGACCGAGAGAGGATAACACCCATGCGAGCGCCGACAACGGCGCAATCGTCGCACGGCGGAAACGTTCTGCCGCAAACTCAAACTTTCCGCCAACCTCGCTCCTAGCCACAAAACTTCCGTGGCTTCCTAGCGCGCGGCTCAACATCACGCCGCGACTGCAACAGCACTGCCCTAAGCCACTTCAGAAACCGTACCATCGTCAGCCGCGCGGCGCATGCTACGCACTAACCGCTCGCGATTGACCGCGCGGTTTCTTTAACGGCAGCATTCAACGCCGCTGTCTTGGTATCCAACTCGCGGGCAGCTTTCGTTGCACTATCGACAATCCGATTAGCCACGGCGGAAGCCGCATCGAGTTCGGCACCAGGGCAGCGTTAGACTGTGAGACCGAGCCATTGATTAAATGCGCCGACAATGTCCGTCTTCGGGGGTAGAGCGGACCTCTACCGGACTTTGCCGGACGACGGCCGTCGCAACAATTGCGAGGCGATTACGCGAAATCGCCGTCGGCGATTAAACTTTTGAGCCGCCCAATCTGCTCCAATAATCCCCTGGAGTGGTGCAGACGGGGGTGCCATAACTAGTTTAACCACTCCCCGCTCCTGACGCGCCGTTAATTGGGGCTCGTTCCCGACCTATCCCTGGCATCGGCGAGCATCTAAGTAGCAGTGGCGCAACCGTGTTCAGGCGTTCAGGCACCATTAAAACGAACATTGGACTCAGCAGGATGCTTTGCACTGAGGTTTTGTGGGCGGTCATGAGGCGACAGCTATCCCCAGGCGACCAGAGCCTATGCCTGGCCATCGCCGATAGTGGATAGAGACAAGCGGCGGTCTTGCTGCGCCGGCCACTGGTTACGGTATAGGCTGCGCGGGTCACGAGTGACCGCTTCATGTTCGGAACTTTTAATGAAGCGAAAAATCATGTCCGCCCACAAAACCGGAGATTCGCCACAAACATCCACAGCGAGCGCTCTTTGACAGATCGTCGCAATGCCGGATTTATATGTCGACTGTACATTGAATTGGCTCAGAATATTTGTCGACTCTTGATGCCGGGCAGCTTGATGGCGCACGTGGCCTAGCAGGCTACGAATCACGACGTCGTGATCCCAGGAAAATTCATATAAGTTCATGTTGTTAACAAATGCGACCCCCTCGTCGGCCTCATTAATCGCGGATAACACCGATGGCCCTTCTTGTCGGCGTAGACAAAAAATGTGACCGACGACGGCGTTTGTCGTTCGCGGAACAGTCCCAGTCGCGCAGGGGTATATTTTTGAATTCGCGGCATCGACAAAGCAAATGTCTTCGGCGAGATAGATCGAATTCAGTTGCGAACAAACAGCCTGCGAGGTCGTTGTTTTTCCAGTATTCGGCAAACCCATAAATAGTGCCGCAGTGGTTCCCGCGGAATCGAGCGTAATGGCCGCGGCATGCATAGGAATCTTTCGCGTAAGGATACTAGCCACGATAATTAAGTTGTTGAGCAGGTCTTCAAAGGCCGAGTTTTTAGTCAATCGGCTGCGACTTTCCCATAAATAATTTTTGGTCACCTGGATATTGATATCGATTTCTCTTCCCATGGTAATTTGACACCACAGAAAGGAATTCGGTAGCTTTCCGCGATAAAAGGCTTCGCCGCCCTCCACATTGGAAATGGCGTTGCAGTTCCTGTAGTAAAAACTATTTCCAAGTTTGAAATATCCAGTTTCTTCGCCTCGAAACAGCGACCTAATCAGCTCATAGTTTTCAAGCTTATTGATACTGAGATTGATTTCCGCCCGCAGTGCCGAGTTGGCTGTCCGATGGCTGACCCAATCCCAATTGGCGACCTGAATGGGCCACTTCAAATCAACGCCGCTTACTTTGCATCGAATAAAATCAGTAAGAAACACATCAATCATTTCGGATGGTCTCTTAGTGTAAGCGTGCGCCCGCCATCACGCGCGTGGAGCTGCAGCTGCTGTGGTATATATAATTGATCTAAATGGTATACTATCAAACTAGTCCGTCAAGTGTTTTTCACAAATTGTTCATCTAGGAGGTGATAGGGGGCTTATCAGCCCGCAGCGTCAACCACCTGCACCGCGTTCTCAGGCAAGCCCTCAAGCAGGCAGTGCTGTGGAGAGCGCTAGCCGATAATCCGGCCGCCCAGGTCAAGCCGCCTAAGCCAGACCACAAGGAAATGACCACGATTGACGCCGCTCAGACCGCAGACGTCATTGAAACCGCGCGCGGCACCGGGATGCTTATTCCAATCTTGCTTGGGGTGACGCGTGGATTGCGGCGCGGCGAAGTGGTGGCCCTCCGCTGGCGTTCGGGTCTGAACAGACAAATCACGGCACCCGCGAGAAAGAACCGAAGAGCGGGAAGGGACGCGCGGTAGCGTCGCGTGAGAATAGAAGGTCTAACGTTATTCCCACTTTCGAATGCTGGCCTGCCCGGAATGCAGAAAGCCGCAGCCGAAAGCATCAATGCTACGCTGCAGGAGGCAATCGACCGAAAGGGGAAGTGATTGGCTAGCAAATCGCTAGCAAGTGATGTCTAAGACTATTGAGTAATAAGGGCTGGAAACAAGTCAAATAAATTGGGATCATCGCCTGTTTGCCGGCTTGCCGCTCAACTTTCAGCCATGCGTTTCGAAGACCTTCCCTATCGCCCCTGTGTCGGCGTGATGCTCCTAAATCGCGAGGGCCTCGCTTTTATCGGCCGGCGGGCCGATGCGCCCGAACATGTCGACCCGCTGCATGCCTGGCAGATGCCGCAGGGCGGCATCGACAAGGACGAAAACCCACGGCAGGCGGCGCTGCGCGAATTGCGCGAGGAAACCAATATTCGCTCGGTCAAGCGCCTCGGCGAAATCGCCGAATGGCTGCAATACGACATTCCACGCGAACTTGTCGGCAAGGCCTGGAAGGGCAAGTATCGGGGTCAAAAGCAAAAGTGGTTCGCGATGCGCTTCACTGGCAGCGACGGCGAGATCGATGTCGAACATCCCGGCGGCGCATCGGAAGCCGAATTCGCCGCGTGGCGATGGGAGCCGGTGAAAAATATCCCGAAGCTGATCGTGCCGTTCAAGCGCGCGGTCTACGAACGGGTCGTCGCCGAATTCGCGAAATTCGCCGCCGCGCCGAAATGAGCTCTATTGCGTCAACACGCTCTGCAACGCCCGCAATTGGTCGAGATGGCGCGTAAGCTTGTCGCGCTCGGCCTGGTCCTTGCAGTCGGCGACATCTTCTTCGGCATCCCTGATGTCGCTGGCAAGCGAATGAAGATCGAAGTCCGCCCGGGCCACGGCGCGATCGGCGAGCACGATCAGTCCGCCCGGACCCACTTCGGCGAAGCCGCCGATAACGACGACCGGTTCGCGCGCTCCCTCGCGAATAATCGTGACGATGCCCGGCCGCAACGTCGTCACAAGCGGCGCGTGACCAGGCAAAATGCCAAGGTCGCCTTCGCTGCCGGGCAGATCCACCTGATCGACATCGCCGGAAAACACCACGGCCTCCGGCGATACAAATTCGAAATGTAGCAAGGCCATGGTCGCTCTTTCTTTCTCCTCCCCGAGGCTACGGGGAGAGAGATCGGCTACGCCGCCTCGGCGAGTTTCTTGCCCTTTTCGACCGCCTGTTCGATCGTGCCGACCATATAGAACGCGGCCTCGGGCAGGTGATCGTATTTGCCGTCGCAGAGGCCTTGGAAGCCGCGGATCGTATCGGCAAGCTCGACGAAGACGCCGGGCGAACCCGTGAAGACTTCGGCAACATGGAACGGCTGCGACAGGAAGCGCTCGATCTTGCGCGCACGGGCCACCGTCAGTTTGTCTTCTTCCGACAGCTCGTCCATCCCCAGGATGGCGATGATGTCTTGCAGCGACTTGTAGCGCTGCAAGATCTGCTGCACACGCCGGGCGACCTGGTAGTGCTCCTCGCTGACGATCATCGGCGAAAGCATGCGTGACGTCGAATCAAGCGGATCGACCGCCGGGTAGATACCTTTTTCCGCGATCGAGCGCGACAGCACAGTCGTGGCGTCGAGATGCGCGAACGAGGTCGCGGGCGCCGGATCGGTGAGGTCGTCGGCTGGAACGTAGATCGCCTGCACCGAAGTAACCGAGCCCTTGGTGGTGGTCGTGATGCGCTCCTGCAGCGCGCCCATGTCGGTCGCCAGCGTCGGCTGATAGCCGACCGCCGAAGGAATACGGCCGAGTAGCGCCGATACTTCCGAACCGGCTTGCGTGAACCGGAAGATATTGTCGACGAAGAACAACACGTCCTGGCCTTGGTCGCGGAAATATTCGGCGACGGTGAGGCCGGTGAGGCCGACCCGGGCGCGCGCTCCGGGCGGTTCGTTCATTTGGCCATAGACCAGCGCGCATTTGGAGCCTTGGACCGAACCTTTCCGCGGGTCCCTGTTGACCTTGGACTCGATCATTTCGTGATAGAGATCGTTGCCTTCGCGCGTGCGCTCGCCGACGCCCGCGAACACCGAATAGCCGCCGTGCGCCTTGGCGATGTTGTTGATCAATTCCATGATGATGACGGTCTTGCCGACACCAGCGCCGCCAAACAGGCCAATCTTGCCGCCCTTGGCATAGGGCGCGAGCAGATCGACCACCTTGATACCGGTGACGAGAATCGCAGCTTCGGTCGATTGGTCGATATAGGGCGGCGCTTCTTGATGGATCGCGCGGGTCTCGCTGTGTGGAATCTTCCCCGCCTCGTCGACCGGCTCGCCGACTACGTTCATGATCCGGCCGAGCGTTCCCTCGCCGACCGGAACGGCGATCGGACGGCCGGTATCGATCACTTCCTGGCCGCGCACCAGGCCTTCGCTGACATCCATGGCGACGGTCCGCACGGTGTTCTCGCCAAGCTGCTGCGCGACTTCGAGTATCAGGCGATGGCCGTGGTTCTGCGTTTCCAGCGCATTGAGAATCGGCGGCAAATGGCCGTCGAAGTGCACATCGACGACCGCGCCGATGACTTGGGTGATATGTCCGACTGGTTGAGCCATCATCGTCCCCTCGCGAAGGGTTTCACAGAGCTTCGGCGCCGGAAATGATCTCGATCAACTCCTTGGTGATCATCGCCTGGCGCGTGCGGTTATAGGTCAAGGTCTGCCGGCGAATCATGTCGCCGGCGTTGCGGGTTGCATTGTCCATCGCCGACATCTGCGCGCCGTAGAACGAGGCGGCGTTTTCCAGAAGGGCCCGAAAGATCTGCACGCCAACATTGCGCGGCAACAGATCGTGAAGGATATCCTCCGCGTCGGGCTCGAACTCGTAGACAGCGCCGTTGAGCGCGTTTGCGGCTTTCTCCTCGAACACCGGCGGAATGATCTGCTGTGCGGTGGGTACCTGCGCAATCACGGAGCGAAAACGCGAGTAGAACAATGTGCAGATATCGAACTCCAATTTGTCGAATAAGGCGATGATCTTTCCCGCGACGCTTACGGCGTTCTCGAAACTCAGAACGCGCACCGAGCGAAGATCGACCAGTTCGACGATCTGCTTGGGGTATACCCTTCGCAACTGATCGTAACCCTTGCGGCCGACGCAGAAGAATTTTACGTCCTTGCCTTCGGCCGTCAGTACGCCGGCGCGCTCGCGCGCAAGACGCACGATCGCAGTATTGAATGGCCCGCACAGGCCACGTTCGGCGGTACAGACAAGCAAGAGATGTTTCTGGTCGCTGCCGGTGCCGCGCAACAGCCGCGGCGCGGTGTCGACGCCGGCGACCGAAGCCGCGATATTGCCGAGCACCGTGTCCATCCGGCTTGCATAGGGCCGAGCCGCCTCGGCCGCGGATCGCGCCCGGCGCAGTTTGGACGAAGCGACCATTTGCATCGCCCGCGTGATCTTCTGCGTCGCTTTGGTCGCGGCGATCCGTGTGCGCAGGTCTTTAAGCGAAGCCATGGCTTCTCACGCGAAGGTTTTTGCGTAATTGTCGACGACGCTCTTGAGCTTGGCAGTGGTCGCATCGTCGAGATCGCGCGACGTGCGTATGGCATTGAGAATATCGGCGTGCTGATTGCGCAGCAGGCCGAGCAGTCCATCCTCGAATGCGCGCACGCGGTCGACCGGCAGCGGGTCGAGATAGCCGTTGACGCCGGCAAAGATGACGCAGACCTGCTCTTCCATCCTGAGCGGCGAAAATTGCGGCTGCTTGAGGAGTTCGGTCAGCCGCGAGCCGCGATTGAGGAGACGCTGGGTGGTGGCGTCGAGATCGGAGCCGAACTGGGCGAAGGCGGCCATTTCGCGGTATTGCGCGAGCTCGCCTTTGATGCGCCCAGCGACTTTTTTCATCGCCTTGGTCTGCGCCGCCGAACCGACCCGCGACACCGAAAGCCCGACATTCACCGCAGGCCGGATGCCCTGATAGAACAGATCGGTCTCCAGAAAGATCTGGCCGTCCGTGATCGAGATGACGTTGGTCGGGATGTAGGCCGACACGTCGTTGGCCTGCGTCTCGATGATCGGCAGCGCCGTGAGCGACCCGTTCTTGTTTTCGTCGTTCATCTTCGCCGCGCGTTCCAAGAGCCGCGAGTGCAGATAGAAGACGTCGCCCGGATAGGCCTCGCGCCCGGGCGGCCGGCGCAGCAAGAGCGACATTTGCCGGTATGCGACGGCCTGCTTGGAAAGATCGTCGTAGATGATGACCGCATGCATGCCGTTGTCGCGGAAGTATTCGCCCATGGTGCAGCCGGAGAACGGCGCCAGGTATT
>Ga0187783_10002929_pt1 | contig 12626 bp, 11 predicted proteins | sample 1015_SJ02_MP02_2_FD_132471 | JGI IMG/M metagenome (GOLD analysis project Ga0187783, IMG submission 132471) | Tropical peat soil microbial communities from peatlands in Department of Meta, Colombia - 1015_SJ02_MP02_20_MG | ecosystem: Environmental > Terrestrial > Soil > Wetlands > Peat | place... | reverse complement strand
CCGCTCGATTGGCGCCGGCCGTGGTGCGGTCATCTTGTGGGCCGGAAACGTTTGACCCCGAAAAATCGGGCTGACGGTGCGGCTTCAGGAGTTACATTCTGTCGCGTTCCGCGGCGTGGGACTCTCCGGATCTTTGGTGTGACGGCCACGCTCGCCGGCCTCGAATGCTGATTTTTCCAGATGGGTCGATCGATTGACGACCTGCAAGTTGGGCAGCCCCCAGAAGCCCAACAGATCTGGCCAATTGAGCTGTCGGTGTTCGCGCCAGACCTTGAAGAGCGGGACGCGATGATCGACCTCCGCGGTCCTGAGCAACCGCGCTCCGGTGACGCGGCAGCGGCGCTGCTGAACGATCTTCAGGGCGCGGACGTAGTCGCTCGGCGCCGTCCATAGATTCCAGGCGGCCACACAACAGCTGTGCCAAGTCGCCCGCTGGTTAAGGCCCTGATCATTCCAGATATCGCGATGCCAGCCGTAGCGGAAGACCGGCTGACCGCAGATACAGCAATGTCCCGGCCCCTTGGCATAGGCGGGATCTCGAAACGGCGTCGGCGGAAGGCGGAAGCTGGCCGGCAAATCGCCGCGCATGCCGTCGTCCAGACGCCACTGCCAGCCCTCTGGCGCGCCGCCGAGTCGGGCGAGCGCGCGGGCGAGGCGATCGGCGCGCAGCGGATGGTGCCGCCAATAGGATTCGATGGCGCGTCGCGGCGTCGGGGGGATGAGAGGGCGTTGCAGCGCGTGCTGCAGCACGACCGCCGGGAACGCCTTTGGCAGATGGCGTTGAAGGCGCGCGAGTGCCTTGCCGTTGCGCTGGTCGCGCCACGATGTCGCGGCCATCTTACCCATCCTTCGATTCGGGGTGCCGCGACAGTCTCCAACCAAAGTGTTGCCAATTCGTAGCAAAATAAGGCCAGGTGAGGCCAAAAGTGCACTGGACCCACCAATTCTCGCTCGCCCACCAGCTATTGTGGCCGAAGGATCGTACCGGACCTGCCGAGGCAGGCGCGTTGGGGCGCTAATGAAGGCTTGGCGTCTTGAGGAACCGGTTTCGATCGCCGGATGGCACCGTGATTTCCAGCGTGCGCCCGTCGCGATAGACGATGAGCGGGACTTTGACTCCCGCATGACCAAGTGACCAGATCCCGCGAAACAGGCCCGCAAGATCGTTCACCTCGGTTCCAGCGACCGCTACCACCAGGTCGCCGGTGCGCAGCCCAGCCCGTTGGGCGGGAGCTCCATTGGCGAGCCCGACCAGAACGACGTTGTCATCGATTTCGGTCGCGTAGACGCCAAGCCAGGGGCGCGGCGGCCGGTTGGGGCGCCCCAGCGTACGAAGGTCGTCAAGGATCGGTTTCAGGAGATCGATCGGTACCGCCATATTGATGTGCTCGCCGCTCGCCTTATCGCCCGCCTGCTGGAGCTGCAGCGAGCCGATTCCCAAAAGATCGCCGGCCGGACCAATGACCGCCGTGCCGCCCCAATTCGGATGGGCCGGCGCGGTAAATATTGCCTCGTCAATCAGATACTCCCAGTAGCCTGGGAACTCCTGCCGGGCCACCACATGCGCGGCGAGCGAATGATGACGTCCTCCGGCACCACCCACCACAACGGGCTGGCCGATCATCGCTTCGCCCGATTGGCCCAGTGGGAGGGCCGGCAAATCCAGCCGGCCGAGCGCCTGCACCAGCCCAAACCCGGTCTCTTGGTCATAGCCGAGGACGTGGCCGGCGACGACGCGGCCGTCCGACAACGTCAGCCAGATCGATTCAGCCTCCGTGATCAGATACCCGATCGTGAGGACGAGGCCGTCCTCGCGAATGATGACCCCGTTGCCGGCTCGCTCGGTTCCAAGGGTCTCGGCGGTGAACGCGTCTGGCGGAACGATGGCGCGCAAACTCGTCACCGACGCCAGCACCTGATCGAGGTCGTAGCCGTAATTCTCCGGCTTAGGCTGTGCAGACAGCGACACTTTCCAATCGCCCGACGATGACATGGCGAAATTCCCCTTCTGCCACCCGTAGCAACCACACGTTGGGCACGATTGTCCAATCCGATCAGGTTCGAAATCGCGCCGAAAAGGCCGCGATTGCGCCAGACCCCATTGGACACTGGCGCCCGGTACCCCCTGGCTCCCTATGCACCCACAGTGACGCGGATCGCACAAGGCAAAAGTGCAAGCAAAGGAATGTTCCGGGTCGCATGAAATGACTTGCCTGGTTCTCGACTACGGTGTCCGCTCGGCTCTCAATTTTTCGAGATGACCGAACCGGAACCCGCTATCCGATCATATCTCGCTCGCGCCCGATGGTCGGCCTTGACCAAATCAGTGGCGACCTGCCGCACGCCTTCGTGAACCGCTCGGATCGCCGCTTTCTAGCGCGCAAGCGACGCGAGATTGACTCGCTCATCGGCCGCCTGTGTCAAATCGGGTGATCGGCCGAGATCGAGAAGCTTGCGGCCTGCCATGTAATCGTGCGGCCGGTTGACGGCATCAACGGCTATCAGCGTCTCGCCCTTGAAGTATAGGACCGAGAAACGCCGTTCGGCCGTCGATCCGCGTACGACCAGACGATCATAGCCAGCCGAGAGCCCGGCCATTTGCAGCTTGGCATCGTACTGATCCGACCAGAACCAGGGCGCCGCCGTGAAGGGACGCTCAGCGCCAAGTAGCGCGGCGGCGCCCGACTTTCCCTGTTCGACGGCATTCTGCACTGACTCGAGTCGACGGAGCGATCCATCAGGCAAGCGCAGCGCCGTACAATCACCGGCCGCGACAATCGACGGATCACTGGTGCGCGAACACGCATCGACGACAATGCCGCGATCACAGCTCAGACCGCACTCGTGCGCGAGCTCGCTATTGGGGACGATGCCAATACCGACGACCACCAGGTCAGCCGGGTGGTTGCGACCGTCGCCAGCGGTCACGCCGGTCACGCGGCCGTTCTGTCCGACAAAGGCGGTGATTTGCGTTGCGAGACGGATCGAAACCCCCTGCGTCTCGTGCAGGGTCTTGAAAAAGTCAGACAGGAAGCGGGCTGCGGAGCGAGCCAGCAGGCGATCAAGGGCTTCAAAAACCGTTACGTCCTTGCCGAATTTCCGCGCTGCGGCTGCCACCTCAAGACCAATGAAACCGCCGCCGATGACGGCCACTTTGCTGGCCTGCGCAAGAGCGGCCGCGATATACCGACAATCCTCAATAGTGCGCAGCGTGATCACGCCCTCGAGCTCGGCGCCGGGCACTGGCAAGGCGCGGGCCCGCGCGCCGGTCGTCAGCGCCAGTGCGCCGTAAGCCTGATGGCTGCCATCGGAGAAACGCACCTTCTTGCCGGCGCGGTCAATGCCGGTAACGCGCTTACCGGTCACAAGTTCAATGCTTTTGGCCGCCAAGGCTTCCTGGCCGCGAATTATCAGCCGATGCTCGGTCGTCTCGCCGCAGAGCAATTGTTTGGACAGGGGGGGACGCTGATAGGGTGGGTGGACTTCTTCGCCGATCAACAGAATTTCGCCTGCATAGCCCTCGCTGCGTAGCGATTCGGCGACCTGGAGTCCGGCCTGGGCCGCCCCAACGATAACGAATGGCGCACTCACGGGCGGCTCTCCGCGGCGAGCCGGATTGGCGCCTCGTCGACCCCGAGCTCGCGCGCGACGGCGAGGATCGAGGCCCAGGCCTCGCGGCTGAGTGGGATGCCGTTGGCCAGACGCTCGGCGCGCTTGCGCGCCTCGGGTTCGCCCGGCAACAGCACCTCGCTGTCGGGCTCGATCGGTCGTGCGCTCTTTACAAATGCGGTGTAGCGGGCGACATCCCGGGGAAAGAATGCTGACGGGTCGATCCGCTGCGGGTCAATATAGAGTGAGAACATCCCGTTGGCCCAGCGCCGACCTGGCTCGGCCGCGCCGGTGCCGGTGAGCGAGCCACCAATCAGTTCGCACATCAGCGCGAGGCCCGAGCCCTTATGCTCGCCGAAGGCGCGCAGAGCGCCGGCTCCCTGCTTGTAGTTGCGTGGACCATCTGGAGCGTAATCACCATAGAGCAGGTGCGGGTCACTGCTCATTGTGCCATCGGGACCGATCAAGGCGTCATCGGGGATCTTGGCCCCGCCACGACTTGCAACCAGAACCTTACCCTCGGCGACCCGAGAGGTGGCAAAATCCAGCACCAGCGCAGCCTCGCCCTCGCGCGGGATGCCGACGCAATAGGGAGCGGTGGAGAATCGGCGATCGACGCCTCCGAACGGCGCGACCAGGACACTGCCGGCGGCATTGACGAAATGGACGGAAATCAACCTGGCCTCCGCTGCCATTTCGGCCCAGTCGCCGATCCGGCCGACATGTCCGGAATTGCGCAGGGCCACGGCGGCCAGTCCCATCTGCGCGCATTTTTGGATTCCGATCTCGACAGCCTGCGGCGCGACGGTCTGGCCAAAGCCATATTTCCCGTCGACGACCGCGAGCACTGGCGTGTCGCTGATTATCTCCACCTTCTGATCGGCATGGATCAATCCATCCTGTTTCATCTGAATGTAACGGGGCACTCGGATCACACCATGACTGTCATGACCGGTGAGATTGGCGCTCACCAGATATTGGGCGATGCGATCACCCTCGGCGGAGGAGCAGCCTGCCTTGACGAATATAATGCTGACAAAGGCCCGCAGGCCGGTGGCGTTGAGCAAGATCATTGTGAACGGACCCAACGCTGCGCCTGGGTGTGAGCGCCGATCATGGTCATGATGGTCGTCAGACGTGCGCGCGGCGAGGCAGTGCCGTGATCCCTGGATTGTCGGCTAACGGAACGCAAGGGCGACGACCTTTTCTCATCTTTGGTGTGAAATTGACGGCGGCCCGCATGGGCGGTCGTCAGGGCCCCCGTTGATATCCGATCATTTCGCTGAAATCGAGCCCTGACCGGGGCCAGGGGCGAGGCGTCGCGTCGCGGCTGATCACGCCGGGAGGTAACCTGCTTTCGCTCGGCCTGCCCAATATGCCGACCCGAGCGCAACGGCCGTCGACCGGGCCACGATCATCGAGGCATCGTTGCATCACGAAGCCGTTTGGCAGTTGTGCGGGTGACCAAATCCTCGGGCTGTTCCTTGGCCAATGCCTCAAACATTGCGCCGGCTGCCAGCCGATCGTCGTCGATCATGGCAAATGCCGCCAGATATTGGGTGCGCCATGACGCTGTCGTGTTGGCTGGCCAGGGTTCAAACACGGCGAGCGCCTCGTCCAGGCCGCGCACGGAGATCCTGCCGAGCGGGCGGAGGAGGTGCGGATCACACCGTCCAGCTGCGTTTGGCCCAACGCAAATCGCCGAGCCGAGCTGTTTGTTTGCAACCTGAAAACGCGCGGCAGCATTCACGGCGTCACCATAGGCGGTATAGTCGAGCTTGGTGTGCAATCCGACGTCACCGACGATAGCTTGCCCCGATTCGATCCCGATGCGGGTGCAACCAAACCCGATGGCAGCCGCAGACGGCCGCAAGCGGTAGGATTGCGTCCACGCGTGCAGCGTGACGGCGCATGTCACGGCCTGTTGCGAATGGTCGTCGAGATCGAGCGGGACATTGAAGAGCGCGTGAACCGCATCACCCACAATCTTGTCAACCATTCCGCCATGGGCGATGACGATGGCCGCAATGCCCTCAAAATAACCGTCCAGGACGGTCACCAGATGCTGGGCATCAGCGCGGTGTGTCATAGCCGTAAAGCCCTCCACGTCGGTAAAGAGCGAGGTGACTTCACGGCGTTCTCCGCCGAGCTTGACGAGGCCCGGTTGATCGACAATTCGTTTTACCACCGCCGGCGCCAAGTGCTGTTCAAAGCGGCGGCGCACCAGCACCTCACGTCGATGCGTCACGGCAAATGACGTCACCGACGTAGCAACGAAGACGAACGCCGTGACAATTGACGGTGTCAGCGGATCAATCAAACGATCGGCGAGGATCGAGGCCGCGAAGGCGGATCCAAAGGTCAGGCCAACGAGGCCTATCACTGCCAGCGCGCCAAATAGCGGCGCCAGCGCCACGCCGGCAAAAATTGCCAATGCGCCAAGTCCGCAGCCAAGCAGCAAGTCGGCAATATCGGCCGCCGCCAACGGTTGCGGGAACCTACCGGCCAGGATCTGCTCGACGGCATCCGCCTGAATCTGGACTGAGGGCGTGAGCGGATCAGTCGGCGTCGCGCGCAATCCGCCAAGTTCCGGGGCCGATGCACCCACCAGGACGATCGCGCCAGGCAGCACGGCGGCGCGCGGTGCGTGGTCGATGACGTCGACGGCCGAGAGGACCCGCGCCGTGCGCCATCGGGTCGGCACCGGAAGCAGACGCAGAAGCCCGTCGCGTGAGAGCGGAATTTCAAGGTCGGAGGTCACCACGCTTGGCGGATCAGACTGCACCAAATACACCGAAGCTCCGCGCGCGATCCTGATCGCCTCCAGCGCGAGGCCAGGCAGCAGCTGACCACCGGCTCCGACCAAGAGCGGAACATGTCGGACGATGCCATCGCTATTGGCCGGAAGTGAGAGTGCTCCGACGCCATTGGCGCGCTGCGCCAAGGCCGGCACCGGCCCGACCGCGCCAGCGCTATGCCATAATCCCTCCAAACTTGGTTTGCCTCGCATGACCACCGGGGCCACCGGCACGACATCGAACCGGTCCGGGTCAAGCACGAAACCGAACACCAGTCGTGTCCCGCTTCCAGCCTGCGCGAGGAGTTGGTCGCCGTCGGGCAGCTGTTCGGCCAAAGCGGCGACGTCGCGGCGGCCACTCAACGCGCCAAGCTCGCGGGCGAGCGCGGCCGGCGAACGTGCATCCGGCTGCGCGTAGAGGATGTCGATGGCGACAACCGCCGGTGCGAAGCTGGCGAGCGCGTCGATGAGGCGGGCCATCTGCAGCCGGGGCCACGGCCAGGGGCCGAGCCTCTCGAGGGACGGGCGGTCAATGTCAACGACGAGGACGTTAGGGGCGGACGAACTGGCGAAGAACGAATGAAACTGTTGATCCACCGCCAGAACGTGGTCGTAGGCGGATTCGTGAAAAACCTCGCGCCAGGGCTTCGGCAGCAAGAGGTCGGTGGCGAGCAGAGACGCCCCGGCGGCCGCACCGACCGCGACCGGCAACCAACGCATCGTCGACCGTTCAATCATGCAGGGGCGTGCCGATAACGAGCAATGCCCGCTGTCTGACAGAAAGCTGAAGCAACAGCAACGCCGCAGGGGGCCGAGCCCGAGGCGCATTATCGCATCGATCGGTCAACGTCCGCGATCGCCCCTAAGCTTGACCGTGGTTGACTTTGAGGATCTTCCAGGAAGCTACCGGACGCTATCGAGTGCCGTCCGAATACGTTCGGGCTTCCAGGCCGCGGCCGGAGTGGGGGCGGCACCAGGGTGGTCGACGTTGGTGCCCTGTCCGGCCCGCACCAAGACGCGCTTTCCAGCTGCCGAAACCGATACGCTGCCGCGCTCGACGAACACGCCGAATACGCCGGCACTGAGGCCTGCAAAGAACCGCGTCCCCCGCACAGCGATCAGCGCGAACGGGCTGCGGATTTGCGTGGGCGCGGGAGCGCTGCCGCTCGGGCGCTCGAACAGGATAGGGCCTGACTCAAGCGTGATTTCGCCCCCTGCATTCACCAGGAAGCGGTCAATGATCACGCGCGCGTAGGCGCCGACCCGAAGGGTCGTGTCGCGACCGAGACGCAGGGTGAGTCGTGAGTCCATCCCGGTCCCTATCAGGTCATTAATGTAGAGGGGCGCCGCGACCACGAGCGTGCGTCGCTCCGCCTCTGTCTGGGCATAGGCCTCACCCCTCACATCCTCGACCGAGCCGGCCGGAGCTGTTCTTTGTGCCCAGGACTCATCCGGAAAAAGACTGGCTGCACCTGTTGCGACCAGCCGAACGAACGTACGGCGGTCGAGCCGGACGCGACGCATCTTTTCTATTCGCCTTTTCATCGGCCCCTCCAGTCGTTGTGTTGATTTGACGAACCGCTGTGGCTGCTCCGGAATTAGCCGGGTTGTGGCGCCTGACTTGATTGAATTGAGCCCGGGCGGGCGAACAGCACGCGGCTTGACTTCGTGGCGCAGGGCCGGAGTGCCCTCTGAGGATGGTGACCAGATGAGCGCCGTCTTGTCCAGGGGCTTGCCCGCCATGGCGCAAGCGCCCGGACCCCTTCACAGATCAAGGATTTGTCCTTGCCACCAATGGTTGGTGCAGTCTGGGGTCCTAGTACGGCTCTAACGGTGTTTTATTGGGAAGCGACTTGGTGTCCACCTTGAGGTGAAGACCGTGCGGATCGATCGTTGCAGCCTCAACTGCGGACGGATTTTTCCCGGAACTTTCAAATGTCCACCATACCCCTAGTCCGACAATAGTGACCGCAATGGTCGCAACAAACAGCCTCGTCTTGTACATGACACTCTCCAATATCGTCTCTGGAACAGTGATTTGATTAGAAGTGACTTGGTCGATTGGATCTGTGATCGACATCACAAAACTGCCTGAGGTCCGCTCGCGTTGTCTCACCAATCAAGGCGATGCCTATGGCCAATGGGGCGCGGTGTCTGACACGCCGGGATGCTGCGCACTGGCGGATTCCGCTGTATCTTTTTCGCCGAAATGGTTCGCTGCAGTGCGCACGGACTGAGCCTCGGTATCGGTGGCCCAGTGCCGCAGTGACGCATTCGCGGAGCCCGCTTGGCCGCAGGCCTCCGGAATTATCATCAAGTATTTCGCGACCCCTATCGCGTAATCTATCGAGCTATCGGTCAGTCGATTTCTATCTATGTAATTGCCGACGCAGGCCCTCTTGCTAACTCTCTTGTTAGGTTGCTTCCCAACAAGCGATGATCTTGAACGGCTATCGTTGATTTGGATGTCAGCGCGGATGGCCATTTCGCTTGGTGACAGGACGCTCCATGGGACAAAGCGCAAAAAGCAAGCGTCTGTCCGCTGCAACTAGCCCTGCGCGGTCGTCTAGTCCCCAGGGCGGTGCCGGCGGGCCATGGTGAGCGTGAGATCCCACGCGTTGCGGATGTTGACGATAGCCAACAGCAAAAGGGCCGCTGCTAGCGCATGCAGTCCGAACTCCTTTTCTAGATAAATCGACGTGGCAGCCGCGAACAGCGCGAGATACGCGAGGACGGGTAACAAGCCGTAGGCTAGGTAGTCCTCAATATAGTTCGTCATGTCGGTGCGCACGACCTGGACGGTGATGTAGGTTGAGATGATTGCACCGACCAAGGCGGTGACGCCGATCAGCGCGGCAAAGAATTTGGCCTGATGCCATGGAAATAAAGCGACCGCACACAAGAAGAACACGCTAGTGAAATGGATGACTACCGGGCTCATGAACGTGCGCGTCGCCCACTGGCGCTCTTCGGTCAAATAGCCGGCGCCGAGCGAGACGGCAACGAACAGCAAGGCGAGCAAGGTCGCGCCCGCCGTTCCTACCAGCACATAGAAATCGTGCCATTCCTTCAGCGCTTCGACTGCCCACATAAAAAAATCCCACTTCTTTCACAGCCTTGAGGTCCTGGTGATGTTGATCTCGATACGGCCGAGCCATCTTTTAGGGGTTTCGGAGACACGCGATTCCAGAATCGTTGAAATCCCTGTTGTCGAAGAACGCGAATGCTTTGACGACCTTAAGCATCTTGATAGGGTTTGCCATCCCTGACGGTGGCCTTGGCACCGAACAGGATAATGACCGTATCGCCATCAGCAAAGATGCCTCGAACAGTTGGACCAGCCTTTGTGAAATCACGTGCCATAGCGGTCCGCCCCCTAGAATACAGTGATTAAGAGCGCCAAAGCGCAGGCACAGAGTAACTTGCCTGGTCAACATGTCGACCGTCTCTCGCGTCGCTTCGCGGCACTGATCGATCGCCCTTGAGCGGGCAATAGCCGGGGCCCGGTACTTCACAGGCACGTCGAATTGAGATTGGAAGTGTGGCATTCATGCGGATTCAGATTAAACCGTGATGCAATCGATCGAAAGCCAGTGATCTCGCCCTTCAGCGTAAAGCGCCGACACGTCACGCTGCTTTCTGGATTAGATGCCCTGCGAACCTCATTGCTCGCGGCGAGACCTGCACCGCATGGTCAGAAACTGATAAAGCTGCGCTTCTATCTGCAGCAGATCACGAATCTGCGCTATCAGAAATGTGCGGAGCAATGACCTTTGCGTCGGGCATGACGCCGGCTACAAGCCCGAAAATCGCGCTGAGAGCCATTGCAGGCCGGTAACGTAAACTCCGCTGCAATCCGTGATGCCTCGTAAGTGTTTCGGCTCTCGGGATGACGGTGCTCCTCGTCGCGGGCGCTGCTGGTGTCGACGCCGAGCACTTGCGGGATCTCAGGCCGGGGTGCTGGCGTGATAGGCGGCATCTGTGGCGGAGCGAATGCCTCTTGGGTGTTCGACGGCGGGCCCGACAACCAGACGACCAGCACCAAAATGCTGCTACAGCACAACACACCGGCGACGACAATGCCGCCGCCACTCATCACACCGGTGACGATGGCCGCCGCGAGACCCCAGACCCTCTGACGGCGGCGATCCGTCAGATACCGGTCGAACTCCCAACGTTTTTATCGTCGCGCAGTGTGGCATAGGCCCGGCAATACGTGCGAACCGCATCGGAGCGTCCGGATCGCCAGCATGAAGATCAGGGTTATGCTCTTTGGCGGCCTTGCGGAATGCACTTTTGATATCCTCGGCGCTTTCGTCTGGCCGAGCCCCGAGCAGATCGTAAAGAGTTTGAGGGGTGTGCTCTCGAGCGGTCACCGGGAACGCGATCCGCGTCGTGCAATCCGCCGTGGTCGGGCAACCCCGGTCTCTCCCGGTCGAGCCGGTTGGAGCGGCATCTACGCCGTGTCCTGTTGTGCGCGCGTGCATACGCCGCGGCGTGACAGCGTTCTCAAGGACGCGGCTCTCGTCGCGCTCGGCACCTGACCGACGCCTCGTTTGAAGGGCGGTTCGAACTGGCCTCCTGCGCGCATAGCGCCCACAGAGTAACGGCTCTACCGTGGCCTCCAAAAATATACTATTTCTATTGACTAAGTTAATTATAATGTTCATGCTTGGCTGTCTCGATAGCGCGTGTCGTGGCCGGGGAGTTGTTCTTGACGATCGAATTCATAGGCTACGTCGGTGCGCGGCATTTTTCCGAAATCCATCCAGCGCACGGGCCGGTGGTCGATCACGATCACATCGAGGCGGTCGCCAGGGCCCACGAAGACGGTGGCTTCGACCGTGTGCTGGTGGCATTTCATTCGACCAGTCCAGAAAGCATTCTGATATCCGCGCATGTTGCGTCGATCACGCGACGGCTCGGTTTGATGGTCGCGCATCGGCCTGGCTTCACGGCTCCCACCCTCGCGGCGCGCCAATTTGCGACGCTTGACCAGATTACGCGCGGCCGCGCAGCGGTGCACATCATCACCGGGGGCGATGACGCCGAGCAGCGCCAGGACGGGGATTTCCTCGGCAAGGACGAGCGCTATGCCCGCACGGACGAATATCTGGAGGTCGTCCGAAAAGTCTGGGAGAGTGACGAGCCGTTCGACCACCATGGTCGATACTATCGATTCGAGCGAGCATTCTCGGCCGTCAAATGTCTGCAGCAACCACATATCCCGGTCTATTTTGGTGGGGCGTCTGACGCTGCCGTCGCCGTGGCCGGACGGCATGCCGACACCTATGCACTGTGGGGCGAGACCCACGCCCAGGCGCGGGAGCTCACGTCCCGGGTGCGCGCGGCGGCGGCGGCGCACGGGCGCTCGATCCGCTTCAGCTTGTCATTACGGCCTATCCTTGCCGATACGGAGGAGAAGGCTTGGGCGCGCGCTGACGATATTCTGGAACGGGCGCGGGCGGTAGCGGACAAGACCGGTTTCGCCCGCAAAAAGCCGCCCGTCAATGCGGGCTCACTGCGGCTGTTGGAGGCGGCGGCCCAGGGAACACGGCTCGACAAGCGCCTGTGGACCGCGCTGGCGGCGCTGACCGGTGCCAAGGGAAGTTCGACGGCGCTGGTGGGCACTCCCGAACAGGTCGCCGACGCCCTACTTGACTACTACGACCTCGGCATCACCACGTTTCTGATCCGTGGCTTTGATCCCCTGGAGGATGCCCTTGCGTACGGCCACGAACTCATTCCGTTGACTAGGAGACTCCTTGCCGAGCGGGCCCGATCCGCCGGAACGGCCGCCGCGTGAGTCGGCCATTATTTAGTCTGTTTGGATCCAACCAAGAGGAAGAGCGATGGAGAGTTCAGCGGGCGATGTGCGGCAGCGCCGCGGACCGGTGAGAGAGGCCAATAGGCTGTCGCGACGCACGGTGTTGGGGCTCGCTGGCGCGCTTGGCACCGCAACTCCGTTCGGCTTTCTCCGGGCCGCGCGGGCGTTACCTGAACCGGATGGGCCAATGTTCGACACCCTCGGTGGCATGCCGCTCTGCCGCACCGAAGTGGCGCAGAGTGGCGAAAGCGGCCCGCCCCGGGCGCTCAAACTAGCTTGGAACGCCTCAGCGATCTGCACGGCGGCGGCACCGGTCGCCAAAGACCGCGGAATTTTCGCCAAACATCATCTGGACATCGAGTTCATCAATTTCGGCGGCTCGACCGAGCAATT
>Ga0187783_10002928_pt1 | contig 12626 bp, 7 predicted proteins | sample 1015_SJ02_MP02_2_FD_132471 | JGI IMG/M metagenome (GOLD analysis project Ga0187783, IMG submission 132471) | Tropical peat soil microbial communities from peatlands in Department of Meta, Colombia - 1015_SJ02_MP02_20_MG | ecosystem: Environmental > Terrestrial > Soil > Wetlands > Peat | place... | reverse complement strand
TAAGGCCCGCAGGTTCGGGCCTCCGATGCCTTGGCGAATCGAAGGGAAGATGGCCTTGCTTGCGAGCCACAGGCAAAGGGAACCGATCGGTCCGCTGCGCCCCTTGCCGCCCCGGACGTATTCTTGTCGTGCGCGGCTGAAGACATGATTTGCCCATCCGCCGCGCCGGGCGATCGCTTCCTCCACCTTGGCTCGGACGCGCTCAACTAAAATCGGCACATTCAAGAGATAGTCGGGGGCCGCGAGCTTCCATTCGTCGGCGAGCTTGGTCAAATCGGTTGACAGGGTCAGGACGCTCGACCGGGACAGTGCCGTAAGCAGCAGAATCCACGAGCCCGCGAAGCAAAAGGGCAGGTAGTGAAAAATCTGGTCCGGTCGGGTGGTGCGTCCCATCAGCTGATCGAGCCGCGCGTGGGTGCACCCCAGAATGTGGTTCACGTTGCCGGAATTCAGGACGACGCCTTTCGGCTCACCCGAAGTGCCCGACGTATAGATGATTGTCACAGCGTCGTGCTCCGCGTGATGAAACGGTCGAGCCGACGTGCGAGCCGGCGCTTGGAACATGGCATCGAGGGAGACGATCTCGGCTGCCCGCGCCGACAGCCTCCGCACCTCGGGAAGCAGGCTCTCCTCACAAATAATCAAGCGAGGCGTCGAGTCGTTGAGCATCGCGGCGAGTTCCTTCACTGCCTGCCGCGCGTACAAAGGCACGGTAACCAGACCTTCCGCCAGGATGGCCAGATCGAGAGCCGCCCAGCGGATGCTGTTGGCCGCAATCAACGCGCAGCGATCACCGGGTTCGAACCCCCGCACCGATAAAAATCCGCGTGCGTGCGATACAAGCGTCAGGAACTCGGAGGCGGTCACGGCGACCAGCCGCCCCGCGCGGACCTCGCGCATTAGCGGAGTTTCGCGGGCCTGCTCCAAGCGACCCAGGATGTCTTCGACAAAGGTCATGCCGCGAGCACTCCCTCATGTTTCTCCAGAAGTCGTTCGAGCACCGCGTCGAGCGGAGGAAGATATTGTTCCCAGCCGAGGATGCCCTGACGGACAGGAAAGTCCGGATATTGCCTGACAACATGCTCCTCCAAATAGATGCCCATGCGTGCCATGGTGCGAAGACTGCGAGCCACCGTCGAACCCATGGCTTCGCGAATCTCATCCGCCTCGGCATCGAGCGTCTCGAGCGCCGCGAAAATCCTGTCCGCCAGGGCCGGTTCATCGACCTTCATCAGTAAGTGTTCGTGCTTGCGTTCGCGCATCAGGTTGCCGATGCGCTCGTCCATGGTGACGCCGGCCGATGGCACGCCCGCTGGCATGGAAGTGACGATCGCGTGAAAACGGGAGGACAGCATGCGGTCGCACTGCCGCAAGATACTCACGATTTCGTACATATTGAGCTGATCGGAGGCAAAGATAGGAGCGCCGCCCAGTTTTTCTGCCACCCGCTCACACGCATCGCGATCTAGCATTTCCATAGCCACGAGCGCCACAAAAACGCGCTGCTTGCTCCGGTAGCGCTGTACTCCGCTGGCCATTTCCGAGAGATACTTTTCGTAAGCGGCATCCATCTCGGTTCCGGAGCGATGGAAATAGATGGTCCGGTAATGACTCTTGCGATAGGCGCCGCCGATCGAATGGGCCATCCATTTGGAAAGGGACGGTTTCACCGGCCACCAGAATGGATTGATCGGACAGACAGCGAGCACCGGCGCTTTCCCGTCCCATCCCGCGTCTCGGAGCGCTTGGCGGCCGTAGGACGCAACCAGGGGCTGAAAGGTCCAGGCGGTATCGGTGCCCAGTTCGGTCGCCACCCCGAGCTTACCCAACACCTGCTGCGACTCGACATTTCTGGTGATCACGGCCGAATCCCGGCAGTACCTGCTGCACATCTTTTGCAACAAGGCGTCCATTTCTCCGGCTTCCGCACCGTAGCCAATGCTGAGCTTATTCTGTGCGGCAGCAATCCCGAGCGCACCGATCATCATCGCCGTGAGCGCGTTGGCGAATTTGCTTTTGAACATAGATCCTTCGCAGGCAATGACACCATCGTGCTGCCTGACTACGGAATGCAAGAAGGGCGGAAACACGTCGGGCAGATGCACCTGCCGCGCGTCGCCGAAGTATCCGCGTGTCAGACGGAAGTCTTGCGTCATAACGCTCAAAGCGACGTTGTCCGGCCCCAGGATGTGCCGCACCTGCCGCAAAATTTCCTCGACGCGGATGTCCGAGCCCGTGTTGCGGGTGCCGTTGTAGCCCGCAAAAAGCAACTTCAGTTTCTCGCCGCCATTCCACGGGCTTCCGGCGCCAAGGATCCATTCGAGTTTGTTCAGTTCGATGAGCGCGCCGACCCAACCCTCCAAAATCAAATCCATCATCGCAGAGAATCCTGCGCCGCGGTCCTCTGGGGAAAAGCGGGCGCGGCCTGCCCAGCCTCCGGGCTGATCGGCAGTTCGGTGTAGTGGTAGCTAAAATTGTTCTCGCGGCTGAACCTCAACAGGGGAAAGCAGTATTGAGAAAACGGCGCCGGGCGGGCTCCGATTTCCTCGACGACACGCCGGTTGTCAAAGACCGTATTCCACACGAGGTAGGGCAAGAAGACCTTGAGCAGCGTCGCCAAGCCACCGATTTTTCCAGCACGTCCCGCCAGCGCGTTGATCGCTTTCGACGAGGGTCCTTCGAGGCTCGGCGCGTACAAGGGCCCCCGCTTGCCCTGAGTTTTCGCCAGTGCGTCGGTCAATTGGACGAACGTCTCAGACTCGACGCCCGAGGAAAGATGGTAGATCTCGTATGCAGGCCTCGCCTTTCGGTGCAACCTGGCGATGGCGTTCGCGACGTAGTCGACAGGCACGATGTCCACCTTGTCGCTGGCGCGAAACGGTAGCACGGGCAGTCCAGCCAGGAACACAAACGCTCGCACCATCTCGAACTGGTTGGTCTCCGCGCGTCGGCTATCGCCCAGCACGATGCTCGGTCGAAAAATCGTCTTCGCCACATCGGGTAGCAGTTGCCGCACCATATGCTCGCAGAACTTCTTGGTGCGGGCGTACGGATCGTAGTCCGAGCGGTTCCAGTCGATCGCGGTATCCTCTTCGACCACCTCATTGGCACGATGGCCAGCAACTGCCACGGTGCTGACATGGCTAAATCGGCGTAGGCCATGATCATCCCGCGCGCGCATGGCGAGCTGGATCACTTCCAGTGTCCCGCGAAGATTTACGTTGAGGCAGGTTTTCTCGGACCTTCGGTTGAGGGAAGCAGCACAGTGAATTACCGAATCGGTGGATTGGACGAGCTGCCGGTAGTCGTCCTCGCCCAAACCGAAGCGCTGTTCGGTCAAGTCGCCCTGGAAAACGCGCAGCTGCGATCGAAAAATGTCCTGGAACCGCCGTGCATCCATGTGGAGCTGCAGCGCGCGCCAGAGGCGGTTTCGCGCCTCGTCCCGCGCGCGCGCGCGCACCACTACGTTAAGCGGCTCGGGGTCATCCGCCAGCAGGTTCGACGCAACATGGGCCCCGATGTAACCCGTGCTGCCAGTCAGGAAAATGGCCACTGTGTTTGGACGTCAGGTCGTCGCCGAAGGTGTTCCCACCACCCCCCGGGCGCTCGCCTCGGCGTGGGAGGCGAAGGGCACACTACGCCGCGGGCCTGTTTCCGGCGGACGTCCCTCGATCAAAGGATAGCACCACTTTCGCAGCGCCGGAATGTGCACATTGATCCAATAGTCCCACCAGTCGATGGATCTTGTGTCGTAGCCGAAGGTGGTGCGTTCCTCGGCCGGCAGAACGGCACTCAGGCGCTCGATGTGGGCGGCCTCAAAAACGTGGTCGTTGTGCAGAATGAACGGCTCGAACAGATGAATGAGCTTGATCACTTTCTCCAGTTCGCGTTCCTGGCGTGCCAGCGGGGCCCGGACAAACGGGATTGGCTCCACGGTCCGATTGATCGCCTGCACAAGGATCATCTGCGCGGGCGCAGAAAGCTTTTCATACCGCGCCTTGGAGACCGGGATGGCATCGAACCTGAGTCGCAGTCGCTGCTGGAACCCGTTTTGCGATCGGTAAAACTTGCGGTGGCCCAGCCCCGTCAGCTCAATCGATCGTCGCATGTCGCAAGGATTCGCGACAGAGGTCGCGAGGTGGTACATGCGTTCCTGCCTCCGCTCGACCAGCGCCGCAGCAATCAGCGTCATTCCCCGGCAGACGACGTCCACGGGAATGAGATCGAGGCATTTGCTCGCATTGGTCGGCAGCTGGCGGAAAAATGTCCCCAATAGATAGGAAAGCGAGGCGGACGTGTTAACCCCCTCGTTCCATCCACAGAAGGGTTGCTCGATCGATGATTCCACGATCGAGGGTCGCACGACGGCGATGGCTGCCCCCGGGCAACGATTGAGATAGTCATAAATCAGCGATTCGGAAAGACTTTTCGTGAAGGTGTAGGTGTTCGGCCAGCCTAGTTCATTTGCCCGCTGCGTGCCTGCCTCAATCATCGCCTGTCGCAGCCAGCGCACCCGATTTTTGCGAATCTGATGATCCAGTGCAGTTCCGTGAAGATTCTTCGCGGCCTGCCGCTTATGGAGAGCTTGTTGCCGAAGCATTTCGGTGACCTCGGCAGATTCCGACCGCGCTTCGATTTCGCGCACGAGCTCCTCCAACCGATCCCATTCCGTTTTCGCATCGAAGTGCGGAAGGTCGTGGGGCGTATAATCTTTGGTAAGCTCCTCCAAAATCCGCCCGTCGCGCTGTCCCACGGCATAACAGGTCGAAAGATGCAGCAGCGCCGCATGATGGCATTGGCGCAGAAACTCCAGCAGATAGGCTACGGAGCGTACGTTGGTCGCCAGGCCATCGCGCAGGTCCGGATTGAAATCGGTCAAGCCCGAGCTGTTCACGATCACGTCCAGAGATCGCGCCAGGCGCTCGCGCACGTCGGCCTCGATCCCCAGGGAGGGCCTGGTCGCGTCTCCGTCGATTACTTCCACGCGCTCGCGCAGAAAATCTGCGAGTTTGTCGCCGTGTCGTTCGGCCAGCCGTTCGAAAACGGGCGACTCCTCGATCATCCGCTCGAAGCGCTCGACTGCAGTGGCTGTGCGATGGCTGCGAATCAGTAGATGCACGCGGCCAACCTCCGGTAGGTCGGCGAGAAGACTCGCGAGCCAGACTTTGCCGATAAATCCTGTAGCGCCGATCAACAGAATGTGCTTGCCGCGCAGTGCGCGGCGGACCGAGAAGGGCGTTTGGTTGCCATCACGATCAAAACGCACCAGGGGCATGCGTATCGTCGGCGTCGACCGCTCCGCTGGACGGATCGTTTGCTCCAGCACGTTGGGCCTCGGCGCAAATCCCAGATCGCTAAGCAGCTTTTCTCTGGTGACGGTTCCGTCGGGTCGGTCGGCCCGGAGCTTTGCGAAGGGACCCCGCGGCCGAATGACAGGTTCGAGCAGGCGGCCGGTGGCGATGCCGTCGCGGAAATCGAGCCGGTTGGAAAGAATTCGCTCGACGCCCAAATGCCTTGCGAGGGGCCGCATGATGTGGTCCAGCCCCTGGCTGACAAGCACAACGCTCGCGCCAGACCCCATGATCTCGCGCAGTTTTTCCATCCCCGCCGGCTTAAGCCGCGGCTGTAAATGGTACTGGAAATACTCCTCACCCAGCAGGTCGAGTCGGTCGCGGCTTTGGCCACGCAGCACGGCGTGCATGACGCGTGTGGCGAAAACTCTGTCGGTCGCATACAGGAACGGGCGCGTTACAGCCATCGTGCCCATCAGTCCACGCCGGGCCCAGCGCTCGAGGAAGCTTTGCGCGTTCCAGGTAAAGAACGCCACAGGTCTCACGGCGGTCAGATCCAACAGACTTCCTTCCACACGCCAGAAGACCGTGGCCCTTTCGGACTCTACGATACCTGCCTGCATCTCCAAACCCGCTGCGATGCCTTGAGAACGGGACATGTCTCTTCTTGAGTATGCAATAGATAGGGATCGCTACGGACAGCGCGAAATTAACATGCTTCTTGCGCCGCAATCAACTGTGCTCCCTGGCTGCTCAAGGTTTCACCCCCTCCGCAACCCTCCGTTCTCCCCCGGGGACCTGCATTTCATCCTGCACAGAGCCGCTCGGCCACAATATTCGCAGGACATCGGCAGCGCCTTCCCTGCCAAGCCCGGCTGATACCTCCGCAGGGCCCTGACCAAGATAGCCGGAGGCTCCCGCTACTTGTAGAGTCTGCCGTTCGACGCCGGCAAACAAATCAATGCGAGTTTCGCCGCCCAGGCGATGATCGGGGTTGCCGGTGACCCTCAGCTCCAACCAACGGTTCTTATTTCCGCCGACATTCTTCAGCAGCACCGGTGGGCCGTCATTTTGGGTGATCAGCAGGTCCGTTGCCCCGTCGCCATCGAAGTCAAAAGCCAGCACGGTTCGCGGATGGTGCAGCACGACTTTGTCAAGGCCGGTTTCATGCGTGGCATCTCGAAATCCGGCCGAGCCCTCGTTGCGGAATAAGACGATACGCCCTTCACCGGAAAACGTTTCTCCCACAGCCACCAGGTCGATCCACCCGTCATTGTCATAATCGATCGCGGCGATGCCCCAGCCCCGCATCCAACCCGGTCCTACCAGCGGCAGGCGCTGGAATGACCTTCCGACAACATTTCGCCACACGCTGATTCCGGGCGAAGCCCAGTGGGTAAACGCGAGGTCCATCCAGCCATCATGGCTGAAATCGAAGGCCACAACGCCCGACGTGGGGCCTGGCATGCTGATCGCCCATGGGTTTGTAGCGCGGAAACCGCCCTCGCGCGAGTTCAGTAGGAGAACAGGGAACTTTTGCCATCCCGTGAGGACCAAGTCGGTGGCCCGGTCGTTGTTGACGTCGGTAGCCACAGCTCCCACAGAAGGCGCGTTCCCGGCCGCGCTTGTTTCCTCGGTAGCGTCCACAAACGTTCCATCCCCCTGATTACGCCAGAGGATATTCCCGGGCGGGGGAGCATCGGGAAACAGAAAGGGCTGTTCCGCGTGATCAAGAGGGAAATCATTGAAGCGCGCGGCGAACAGATCGAGATTCCCATCACCGTCATAATCGAGAAACGCCAAGCCGAGCACCAGGCCCGCGGTGCGGACGCCGGCCGCGTCGGTCTCATCGGAGAATGTGCCGTCGCCCTGGTTGTGAAATAGCGCAATGCCGTTAGCGGAGCTGATGGCCAGGTCCGGGTGACCGTCGTTATCATAGTCGCCGACGGCACAGCCGGTCCCCTGTCCATGAAATTCAAGTTTCGCCGCTTTGGTCACATTGACGAACGATCCCTTACCCGTATTGCGGAACAGTGCCGAATCGCCCTGCCCATTCGAGTTGACTAGAAAGACATCTGGCCTGCCGTCGCCGTCGTAGTCGAAAATGCATGCGCCACTGCCGAGAAATTCCGCCAGCGCTGATTCCGCTACCTCCGGAGGTGCCGCCGTGGCCCGGCCTTTTATCTCGGATGCTTCGCCGCGAACTGTTTTGCGGGATATCGCCGGTGTCAGGCGCCACGCCAGCCCCGAAACTAGAGTTACGTCAACAAAACGAACCGGGATCGTGGCTGGAGCCGGCCGTGGCGGAATTTCCATCTCCTGCGCGAGCGAGTATTTCCCCTGTTCGCCGTAAACAAAGCGTATAGGCTTTGCGAGTCGGCTTGCCGAGAGGTGCTGAAAGCGCGCCAGATGAGCCTTGGCGCCGGCGATATCTCCTCGGTGTTCTTCCGTCTGTGACAGACCGTATTCGGCTGAGACGTGAGCGGAGTCAAGGCTTATGGCATTTTCGAAAGCCGTCGCAGCCTCATTGTAGTGCTGTGATTCCTCAGCCAAATACCCAAGAAAGAATTGGGTGTCGGGGTCATCTGGATCGAGTGCGGCGGCCTTTTCGAAGTCCTGCTTGGCCACTTCGAGGTTGCCCGATTCCCGTTCCAATAAGCCGAGGTTGAACCAGGTACGGGGGTTTTCCGGATGGCGTTCGGCCGATGTAAGCAAAATCTTTGCGGCTTCATCGTAGTGACCCATGTTCAGCAACGCGATGCCTATATTCAGGCAGCCTGTATCGGATTCGGGATTCAAGATGCAGGCTCGCTGGAATCTCGGCAGCGCTTCGGTGAACTCGTGACGCTCCATCAGCGCAATCCCTGCGGCGTTCTCGCGAATGGCGTCCCTGTAGATTTCTGGAAGCGCCACGGCAGCAACGCCACCTGCGGGCGCGGCTGCTTGACTGGGCCTGGGATGAGCGGGACGGGTGGGCTGCTGGCTTGCCTCGGCCAAACCGAGAGCCAGGGCACATAGTACCGCGGCGCACGTTGCCTTGCGGGCGTCGTCAGCAGAAAGCATCACGAAGGCTTGGCCAGATGCCCGGCCTGGAGGCGCGTCTGCAGGATACGGAGTATCGCATCACGGCCGATCATGCCCACGATCTGCTGACCGGAGAGGATCGGCATCTGATTGATGTCTTCGTGCTGCATCCGTTCGAGGATACTAAGAGCCAGATCGTCCGGCGCAGCCTTCTGTACCTTTGCCATCGGCACCATCACGGCCTGAACGGAGGTGTTGGGCCATTCTTCGCGCGGCACGGATTTTGCAGACTGAAGCGTCACCAGGCCAACAGGGACGCCCGCCCCCGTCACGATATGGCAACGACGGCCTGTTCTCAGGACCTCGTGTACGTACTCATCAATCGATACATCGCGGGTTACGGTCGGGATATCGCGCACCATGATATCTTCAGCTCGAACATCGCCGAGGGTGTCTCGAATCGCGACCTGCGCAAAACTCTCCCGCGCCGCCTCCAGCAGAAACCAGCCAATAAAGGCTAGCCAGAGCCCGCCAACCCAGTTTCCGTTGAGTGCCTGCCAGACGCCCACGGCAATCAGAAGGTAGGCAAACAGTCTTCCTGCGGAGGTGGCGATCTGCGTGGCACGCACGAAATTTCCGGTGACGCCCCACGCGATCCCGCGCAGGACACGCCCTCCGTCGAGCGGAAATCCGGGCACCAGATTGAAAATCGCCAGCACGAGATTGGTGAGCGCCAGCCACTTCGCTGCAGCGACCACCATCTCGCTTCCATGAACGAAGCGTGCAATCGACCAGAAGCACCCCGCGAGAAACAGGCTGGATAGTGGTCCGGCGATGGCAATGGTGAACTCCTGTTGGGCGTTGGGAGCGTCGTGTTCGATTCGCGCCAGGCCGCCAAAAACGAACAGCGTGATCGACTGCACTGTAATGTGGTACCGCATCGCCACGACGCTGTGGCTCATTTCGTGAAACACGACCGAAGCGAAGAAAAGCAGGCTCGTGATGATCCCAAGAACCCAGTGCTGTGCGGCGGTCCAGCCCGGGTGCTGTGCCGTGAACTGCGTCCGGAGCGACAGGGTGATCAGCAGGAAGATGAGGAACCAGCTGGTATGCAGATAGATCGGGATTCCCAGAATGCGTCCTAATCGAATGCCCGAGCCACGTTCAGTTTGCGCCATGTTCACCCAGGGCGGATTTTACCAAAAGCCTCAGGCTGAGTCCGATTTTCCACGGCGTGTTTGCCGCCCCACGCGGTTTGGGTCTTCTTGGCTCCCTAACTGCTTTGGGACCAAGCGATCGCCCGTTGGCTGTCGGTCTGCAGATGGCCCTATCGCAGGGCCAAATCAGTCAAAAGGCGCGTGGCGCCAAGGACCCGACCAATGGAAAGCTTTCTGGCATACGTCGAGGTAGTGGGAGCCTTAATCGCGGCATTTGGGTTGGCGGTCGGTCTTGAGTGGGTTGGGTTGTATGGCCTGACCTCCATGATGTCGCATCGTGCCGACCGTCCCGGCAGCGGCGCAAACAGCGATGGCGTGAGCCCGCTCTAGAAAGGTGCCATCCAGGCAAAAGGAAGAACCATGGTATTGCTGAAATTCATGCTGTTGTCAATCGGTTCTGGATTGGTCGCTTGTGCCGCTGGCGCCATCGTGTACGATATTTACCTTGCCCTCGAGCTTCGCCGGATTCTAGGCCGCGGCGAACGATCCCCGGACACCAACCCGGACACGCCCAGCGTAACTTTACCCCGCCCAACACGCACGATTCGATGGCAACTGGCGGCGAAGCTGGCCCTGATCGGCGTGCTGGCAGGGCTGGCGGGCGAGAGCGTGCTTGTGGTACCGGATGGCCAGGCAGCGATCCGAATCAGCCAAATCTCAGGGATCCGGTCTGGCACGCTCGGTGCGGGAACTCACCTTTTGGTTCCTTTGATTCAGCACGCCTCGCTTTATGACATTCGCGACCGCGTCTTCTCGACGGCAGCCCTGGATGTCCGTGCTCAGAAGCTCGAGGTGCTGAACGTGCAAGCGCGCGAAGGCCTGCAGGTCGGCCTGGCCGTCAGTGTGCGGTACCGGATCGACCCTTCACGGCTTGGCTACATCCAGGCGAACCTCCCCCAGCCGGTCGACGACGAGATCGTTGCCCCCGTCGTACTTAGTACCTTCCACGCTCTCGCGCCCAACTATGTTGTGCGCGATATTTTCTCGATCAAGCGCGAAGAGTTCCGAGCAAAGGCCGCTCAAACGATCACAGTGCGTTTGGCGAGTGATGGAATCATTGTGAAAGAAGTCCTGCTGAAAAAGGTAGAGCTCCCCGAGGAGTACGCCAAAGGTCTCGAGGATCTTCTGTTGAAGGAGCAGGAGGACGACCGTACCTCGGTCGACGCGAACATTGAGCAGAAACGCGTGGCTATTGCTCAGTCGCAGGCCGAGGCCCAGAAGATTCGGGATGTGAAACACGCCGAGGCGGAGGCGCAGTCGCAAGTGATCATGGCTAAGGCGCAAGCCGATGCGATGGTTTACACCCTTCCGCTCAAACAGAAGCAGATCGAACAGTCGCGCCTGGAGGCCGAGGCCAAGAAACAAACCACACTCGAGAATGCCGATGCACAAGCGCAGGCCAAAGTGATCGACAGCAAAGCTGAACAGCAACGTCAGAGTCTCCTGGCCGATTCCGAAGCGAATCGTATTCGAGTGCTCGCGCAGGCCGCCCAGCAACGGCAGAATCTCGAAGCCTCTGCCGAAGCCAATCGCATCCGCCTGACGGCAGAGGCCCAGGCCGAGCAGATGCAACTGGAAGCCTCCGCCCTCAAGTCGAATCCGCTGCTGGTCCAACTCACCGTCGCGCAGCGACTTTCCGACAAAGTACAAATTATGATGGTGCCGAACGATGGAAAATTTTTCTTTACCAATGACGTGCTGCGCTCAGCCATGGCGGTGGACTCGGGCGACCCGCCGCCGGTCCGGCCCAACGCGCGACCGTAGGGATTTCCGGCCGGTCCGCATCCCGCAAGGCTTCGGGCCAGGAGCGTGAGGGAGGCGAGCCGGCGGAAGTGCCGGCAAAACCCTTGCCGAGGCTTCGTTCGGTTCAACGGAGCGGGCGAAGCCTCGCCGGCTGCTCTTTCATCTGGCGAGAAGTACAGCGCAACGACACGGCTGGGCCAAGTGTTCGAGCACAAGCCTGTCGTTTTCGATGGCAACCGACCCTGTACCGATGGGAACGGGCCACGAAGTGGCACTCGAGCGGTGTGCTATGATGGCATCTTACGAACGCGTTGCGCATTTGGTCCAAGCCGACACGGCCGCGCCAGCGACTTTCTTGTCTCTCCCTTGCCTTTTGCCTGATCCAGTTTGTGCCGACCCGATTGCGCGCGCAGGCTCTAGGGCCTGCGCCGGCCGGTTCTGAGGAGTCTGGAGCAAATCAGACCACGAGCACCCTACCCACAGCGTGGGCAGACGAGCTGCGTGAGGTTGCGGACCTGGTGGCTCGCGTCTCCCCACCGCCTGGAAAGATCGAACTCCTGGTTAGTAACATGTCATCGTTGAGCGCGGACCAAGTTGCGGCCATTGACGAGTGGCTTCGCACGCGTTTGGAAAACCGACAGTATCGACTTGTCGACGGGGAACCGGTCGACACGCATCTCCACGTCACGCTCTCGGAAGGGACGCAAGGCTATTTGATCGTCGCCGAAATGCGGCGCGGCGCCGATGAACAGGTTGCGATTTTTCCCGTGGGAACGCTATCGACAGCAGCGAAACGTGCGGGGGGCGTTAACCTACAGGATCAGTTGATCTGGGAGCAGGCCGGGAACGTTCTCGATTTCGCGTTGGCACCACCGGAAGCTGGAGCTCTCCCGGCCCTCGTCGTGTTGGAAGCAGGGCGCCTCGCCTTTTACGTTCGCAGGCAGGGGCAATGGCAACTCAATGGTTCGATGACGATCCCGCCGATGCGACCGTGGCTCCGCGCACCGCGCGGCTACATCGATCTCTCGCGAGGTCTCGCGGACGCAACTGCCATGCTTTCGGGCGTCGATTGCAAAGGCGACTTCGGGCACCCTGAGACGATCCAGTGCAATTTCGTATCGCAACAGGCCGCACCATGGGTCATCGAAGCGGCCTGGAAGTCGAAGAACCTCCCAACGGCCGGGGATGCGGCGCTGGTCTCACTTGAATGCGACGGTCGGGACGTTGCGCTTGCGACCGGCGGCGGCGATTGGACGCAAACCGACTTCGTGCAAGGATACGAAATCGGCACGCTCAAAGGGCAGGGGGCGATGGCATCGGGTAATCGGATTGAATTGAAAGGTCCCGTTAC
>Ga0187783_10002927_pt1 | contig 12627 bp, 9 predicted proteins | sample 1015_SJ02_MP02_2_FD_132471 | JGI IMG/M metagenome (GOLD analysis project Ga0187783, IMG submission 132471) | Tropical peat soil microbial communities from peatlands in Department of Meta, Colombia - 1015_SJ02_MP02_20_MG | ecosystem: Environmental > Terrestrial > Soil > Wetlands > Peat | place... | reverse complement strand
GTGTGCCGAGCACTTCGGCGGCATCGATATCTGTGTCAACAACGCCTCGGCGATCAATCTCGCGTCGATCGCCGAGATCGACATGCGCCGCTACGACCTCATCCAGCAGATCAACACCCGCGGTACCTTCGTCACCTCGCGCGCCTGCCTGCCGTACCTCAGGCGGGCGGCGAACCCGCACATCCTCACGCTCTCGCCGCCGCTCGATCTGCGGCCGAAGTGGTTCGCCGGGCACCTCGCGTACTCGCTGTCGAAGTACGGCATGTCGCTGTGCATGCTCGGCCTGGCGGAGGAGTACCGCGCCGAGGGCATCGCCTGCAATGCGCTCTGGCCGCGCACGATGATCGCGACCGCCGCCATCGAGTTCGCGCTCGGCGGCCCGCAGATGCTGCGCCGCTGCCGCACGCCGCAGATCGTCGCCGACGCCGCACACGTGATCCTCACGCGTCCCGCGCGCGAGTGCACCGGGCAGTTCCTCATCGACGACAGCGTGCTGTACGAGGCGGGGGTGCGCGAGTTCGACGCCTACAGTGTCGAACCCGGGAGCACGCTCCTCGGCGATCTGTTCGTCGATGCGACATCGCCCGCACCGCCCGGGGTGCAGCTCGAGTTCCTGAGGTGAAACCATGACCGACGCCGTGCAGAACCGCCGCATCGTGCTCGCGCGGCGCCCACAGGGCGCGCCGACCGCGGCTGACTTCCGTCTCGAGACCGAGCCGCGACCCGCAGCGGGTGCCGGCCAGGTGCTGCTGCGTACGCGCTACCTGTCGCTCGACCCGTACATGCGCGGCCGCATGAACGAGGGACCCTCCTATGCTCCGCCAGTCGCGCTCGGGGCGCCGATGACCGGGCAGACGGTGAGCGTCGTCGAGGCCTCCAACGTGAGCGGCTTCAGGCCCGGGGAGCTGGTGCTCGCCAACAGCGGCTGGCAGGACTACGCGCTCTCCGACGGCCACGACCTGGTGAAGATCGATCCATCGCTCCCGCAACCCTCCTACGCGCTCGGGGTCCTCGGAATGCCCGGGCTCACCGCGTACGTGGGCCTCATCGACATCGGGCAGCCGCGCAGCGGGGAAACGGTGGTGGTCGCCGCCGCGACCGGTGCGGTTGGCGCGGTCGTCGGCCAGATCGCGAAGATCAAGGGCTGCCGCGTGGTCGGCATCGCCGGTGGGCGGGAAAAGTGCCAGTATGCACAGAGCACGCTCGGTTTCGACGTGTGCCTCGATCATCGCGAGGCGGAGCTGCCGCAGCGCCTCGCCGCCGCGTGCCCGCGCGGGATCGATGTATATTTCGAGAACGTCGGTGGCGCCGTCCTCTACGCCGTGTTGCCGCTTCTCAATCTGGCGGCGCGTATTCCGGTGTGCGGGCTGATTGGCTGGTACAACCTCGATAAGCCGCCGCCGGGCGGCGACCGTACGCCGCAGCTGCTGTTCACCGTGCTGCGCCAGCGTCTCAAGGTGCAGGGATTCATCATCTTCGACCACTACCAGCGCGTGCCGGCCTTCCAGAAGGACATGCGCGCGTGGTTGCAGGAGGGGCGCGTCAAGTACCGCGAGCAGCTGATCAAGGGCCTCGAGAACGCACCGGGCGGGCTCATCGGGCTCCTGCAAGGGGAGAATTTCGGCAAGCTGGTGGTGCAGGTGTCCGACTGAGCGCATGAAAGAGAACGTCAAGGTCCTGTGGGTATTCGATGTCATCTCGCCGTTCGCCTATCTGGCGTTCGCGCGCCTCGCGCAGCTGCCGGCTGATGTGCAGCTCGAGATGGTGCCGGTGCTGCTCGCGGGACTGCTCGAGCGTTTCGGGCAGATGGGACCCGCGGAGATCCCCTCCAAGCGCCGCTTCACCTACCGCTTCGCCCTGTGGCGTGCGCGCCGCCTCGGCCTGCCGATGCGACTCCCCCCGGTGCACCCGTTCAACCCGCTCGCAGCGCTGCGGCTCATCATCGCCGCCGGCGGTGAGCGGCGCGTGGTAGGCACGGTGCTCGATGCGGTGTTTCGCGACGGCCGTGACGTGAGCGATCCGGCCGTCATTGCCGAGCTCGCGCGGTCAGTCGGCGTCGCCGATCCGCACACGGCGCTCGCCGATCCCGCCATCAAGCAGCGCCTGCGCGAGAACACCGAATGGGCAGGCGCGCGCGGCATCTTCGGCGTGCCGACGCTCGTCATCGGTGAGGAGATCTTCTGGGGGCATGACGCCATCGACATGGCGCTCGAGTACCTCGAGGACCCGCGCGACTTCGAGGATGCGGCCATGCGCGCCGTGGAGACCTTACCGGTCGGCGTACAGCGCCGGAAGTAGCCGTACGCGGTGGCGTCGCCGGTGCGAGGCAGGTCGATGCGGCGGTTGTGGCTCGCGTGGCTCGCCGCCGGAATCACGGGCGCTCTCGCCGCGAGCGCCGCGGCCGCTGCGGACTCCACGCCGGCCTCTGGCGCGGGCGCGCAGCCTGGCACACCGCCGCTGCGTGCGATCACCGTGTTCGTCGAGCTCGATGCGACACGCTACGAGGAGCAGTTCAATCAAGCCGCGGCGGGTCTGCGCGCGGCACAGACGGTGTTCGAGCAGGGCGGCTTCAGCGTGCAGACGCTGCGCATCACCACGCAGCCTTTCATGCAGTACGTCGGCGGCCTCGGGCACGAGCGCGCCGTGGCGCTCCTCGACCGCCTGGAGGAGCTCGGCCGCGCCCGACACATCCTCGTGAACATCGGTCCGGCGGTGCTCGATGACCACCCGGATCCCCGGGCGCTCGAGATTCTTGCGTCGGTGCAGGGGCGCGGCCGCCAGCTCGATGCCAGCATGATCATCGCCGCCGCCGACGGCATTCACTGGAACACGGTGCGCGCCGCCGCGCATCACGTGTGGCAGGTCGCCGCGGAAAGTCCCCGCAGTCAGGGCACGTTCCATTTCGCCGCCACCGCCATGCTCGGGGAAGGGGCGCCCTTCTTTCCCGGCTCGTGGCACGTGGGTAGGGGTGGGCGCTTCTCGGTGGGCCTGCAGTCGGCGAGCGTCGTGCAGCAGGTGTTCTCGAGGACTCACGGCGATGCGCCGCGCGCCATCTCCGAGCTCGCCGCCGTCCTCGGCAGCTATGCACAGCGACTGGAGCAGCTGGCGCGGGCGGTCGAGGCGCACACGGGCTGGAGCTACTGGGGCTTCGACAGCACTCCGGCGCCGCTCAAGGACGATTCCATCGGCGCAGCGCTCGAAGCCTTCGCGCCGGCCGCTCTCGGCTCGCCGGGGTCACTCACCGCCGCATACGTGATCACCGAGGCGGAGCGGCAGCTCCCCGGCGCGCGCGTCGGCTATGCCGGCCTCATGCTGCCGGTGCTCGAGGACGCACGCCTCGCGCAGCGCTGGAGCGAGGGGATCATCGGCATCGATTCGCTGCTCGCCTTCTCCGCGGTATGCGGCACGGGGCTCGACACCGTGCCGCTGCCCGGCGGTGCCACCGAGGCGCAGCTCGCGCGCATCATCGGTGATGTCGCGGTGCTCGCCTACAAGTGGCGCAAGCCGCTCACCGCGCGACTGCAGCCGGTGCACGGTCGCACCCCCGGCGAGATGAGCACGTTCGACGATCCCTTCCTCGTCAACGCGAAGCTGCAGCCGCTGCACTGATGGGATCGTCCGCTGCCGCCGGGAGCTGCATGCGCGCTGCCGTGCGGCGTCGCGGGATGTTGCGGCGGCTGGGCCGGCTATATATTATCGAGAACATAATAACTACGCGGGGTCTCTGGCGCGTGTCCTGGTACCGCGAGGCGAAGCTTCTCCAGGCTTCCCGCTGCAGGCGGCTGCAGTATGCCTCGTGGCTGTGCCTCGTTCTCGGGGTGCTGGGCGGCGGCACGACGGGTGCCGCAGCGGCGGCAACAGCGGCTGCATCTCCCGCGCCGCCAACGCCGCCCTCCGGCGCCAAGATCGACCTCGACAGCTTCGATGCCCGCAAGCGCACCGTGGCCCTGCCGAACGGCGAGACGCTCGCTTATGTGCCGCTCGGTGATCCGGCGGGCCCGCCGGTCGTCCTCATTCACGGCTATACCGACAGTGCCCGCGACTGGGTGCCGCTCGTGCCGTATCTCGCGTCGCGACTGCGTCTGCTGCTCCTCGACCTCCGCGGGCATGGGCACTCGGGGAAGCCCGAGTGCTGCTATACGCGGTTCGACTTCGCCTACGACATCAAGCTGCTGCTCGATGCGCTGCAGATCACGCGCGCGGACATCGTCGGCCACTCCCTCGGCAGCGTCATTGCGCAGACCTTCGCCGAGTTCTGGCCGCAGCGCACCGGCCGCGTGGTGCTCATCTCCTCCACCGGCTGCCCGCCGCCCGGAGCGCCGCCGCGCCCGCCCGCATATGACTATGCGGCCGAGATCCGCAAGCTGAAGGAGCCGATCGATCCGGATTCGCCCTTCATGATCGAATGGTGGTCATCGCCGACGAAGGTGGACGAGGAGTTCATCCGCCGTCAGCGCCGCGATGCCGCGGCGATCCCCCTCAATGTGTGGCTCGCGGTGCTCGACCAGGGGCTCGGCAGCTGCGACCTGCAGCAGACGCTGCCGCGGCTGCGCGCGCCGACGCTCCTCATCTGGGGGAGCAAGGACCCGATCATGCCGGAGGAGGTGCGGCAGACGCTGCGCGAGGCGCTGCCGCACGCCGAGGTCAGGGTCTTCCCCGGTCTCGGCCACAACCCCTTCTGGGAGGACCCGGCGGCCGTCGCCCGGGTGATCAACGCTTTCCTCACTGCGCCCCGCGGCGCAGTACAGCCGAAGTAGTCCGACCCGTGTCTCGATCAACCAGGGAGTCTTGAGTCATGAAGTCGATCATCTTCTCCACCGGGCTGCGTTACGCGGCGCTGCTGTTGCTCGTCACAGACTTGAGCGGCTCGCCTCCGGCGCGCGCACAGGAACAGGAATCCGCCACCGAGAGCGGGGCGCAGGTCGAGACCGTCATCGTCAGTGCGCGCAAGCGCGAGGAATCTCTCGCCGAGGTGCCGACCAGCATCACCGCCTTCACCGCCGAGACGCTCAAGGACTACAACGTCCAGTCCTTCGCGGACTACGCCACCAAGACCCCGGACCTCTCCTTCACCTACGGACAGGGGCCGACGGGTTTCGCCCAGGCGCGCACCATCGCGATCCGCGGCATCACCGGACAGAACCTGTTCGGCACCGCCGGCGCCACCGGCTTCTACATCGACGATACGCCGGTACCCGGCTCGATCGATCCGCGGGTGGTCGATCTCGCGAGCATCGAAGTTCTCAAGGGACCGCAGGGGACGCTCTTTGGTGAGAGCTCCCTCGGCGGCAACGTCCGCCTCATCACCCGGCAGCCCGACCTCCACAGCTCCGGTGTCGGCTACACGCTGAATATCGGTGCCACCTCGGGCGGCGGCAGCGTCGATGGCGGTGGCAATCTCATCGCCAACATGGTGGTGGTGCCGGACACGGCCGCGCTGCGGGTGGTGGCGTACGCCAACCACGACGCCGGCTGGATCACGCGCACGTATCCGACCGACCCCAGCAGTCCGGGCGGCGGCGATCCGTTCCTCTCCGTGCCGCGCACCAGCTCGGGCGATCAGGGTGCCAACAGCTCCGCGGGCGGCTCGGCGGCGCTGCTGGTGCGCGCAACCGACAATTTCGACATCACGCTGCGCGTGATGCTGCAGGACACGAAGATTCACGGCTTCCCGACCGCATTTGCGCCGCTGCCGGATTTCACGGTGTCGAGTTACATCGTCGACCGGGCGTTCGACGTGCAGCCGACTGCGACCGACAGCTGGACCCTGCCGACGCTCGATCTCAAGTACTCCGGAAGCGGCTGGGCGTTCGTCTGGGCGAACAGTTACTTCTACCGCCACACGCAGGACATCGAGGATTCCAGCTACGGTACGCAGCAGGTGCTCACCGGCTCTTTCTATAACCTGGTGGGTCTGCCGCCGCAGCCCTATCTGTGGGTCGGCGACCGCTTCCACGATCAGATATCGAGCGAGGCGCGCGTGTCCTTCGATCCGATCCACAACATCAGCGGCACCTTTGGCCTGTTCTACTCGAACACTCACACCCGCTTCACCATCCCGAACACCTATGCGTCGGGCCTCGACACGGCGACGGTGGGGCCCGGAGGTCCGCCGGCCGAGAGCCTGTGCACCCCGGCATGTCCCCCGGGTCTCATCTGGACGCAGACCAATCCCGGCACCGAGGAGGACAAGTCGATCTTCGGTGAGCTGTACTGGAAGTTCCTCGACAAATGGACGCTCACCCTCGGCGGGCGTCAGTACTGGCTGAACCAGACCACCGACTACACCGCGGACGGGTTGCTGAATTTCGGTCCCACGCTGAGCGACCCCCAGTCCAACAGCCAGTCCGGCTTCAATCCGAAGTTCGCGCTGCAGCTGCAGGCGACCGAGGAGGCCATGGTGTACGCCTCGGCATCGAAGGGGTTCCGCGCCGGCGGCGCGCAGGCGAACTTCCCGGGTTGTTCCTCCAACATCCCGGCTGAGGATGTCACCCACATCAAGTCCGATACGCTCTGGACCTACGAGCTCGGCACGAAGATCCAGCTGCCGAAAGTGCTCATCTCGGCCGCCGCGTACGACATCGAGTGGAGCGACCTGCAGCAGCAGGTGGCGCTCGAGTGCGGGTTCTACCTGCAGGTGAACGGCGAGAAAGCACGCATCCACGGGGGTGAGATCGAGGCGAACGGGCGCGTGACGCAGGACCTGCAGTTCCGTGTCGGTCTCGGCATCGAGAAGTCGGACATCACCGAGCCTGGCAATCTCGCCCTGGTCGCACTCAATGGCAACCCGGGAATTCAGCCCGGCACGCGCGTGAGCGGCGTGCCCGACTTCACCGCCTTCGTCGGTGGCGTGTACACGCACGCGCTGAACGCCGACACGCAGGGCTTCGTCTCGGCCGACTACAGCTACACCGGTAACAGCATCTCGCTCATCGTGGGGGGATCGGGCGTGGTCGCGACGCGCCCGGGCTACGGGCTCGCGAACCTGCGCTTCGGCGTCGACCGCGGCCCGTACGAGTTTTCGCTCAACTTCCGTAACCTCTTCAACGCCAAACCGAACCTGGGTGACATCGGTTATATCGGCTACGTGCAGTTGAACCAGGCGGGCAATCCCATTCCGCAGGTGGCGACGCTGCAGCCGTTCACGACCACACTGCAGCTCACCCGCTCGTTCTGAGCGTTTCATGGCGGCGGGCGCGATGCCCGCCGCCCGGGCGCCGCCCTCAGGCGCCGGCGGTGCGCTTGGCCGGTGGTGCGCCGCTGGCGCCGATCGCCCACGCGTGCAGCAGCTCGAGCTGCAGGCGCAGCTGCGCAACCTGCCTCTCGGCTGGCCAGTCGCCGGGATTGGCGACCGCGCTCGCGGTGAGCCCGTTGATGAAGGTCACCACCGAGCGCAGCACCTGCTCGCGCGTGCCACGGCTCCAGTAGGCCCAGTCGATCCACGAGCGCGCGAGGCAGCGCTCGAAGAGCCGCATGTACTCGCCGTGCACCCAGGCGTTGATGCGCTTCAACCGCCGGTCGGCGGTCACCTGGCCCCAGAACGTGATCCAGAAGGCGCACTCGATGTGACGGTGCTCATCGACCGGCAGCGCCTCGGTGAGCAGCGCGAGCAGGTCCGGCCGCGCTCCGCCAGAGCCCACGGGCTGCGTGAGCCGCTCGTCGATGCGGCGCAGAATGAGCCGCAGCGCCGCGATGATGATCTCCTGCTTGCTGTCGAAGTAATGCGCCAGCATGCCGGTGGTGTAGCCCGCCTCGCGGGCGATGCGCACCATGCTCGCCTGGTCGAAACCGTGCGCCGCCACCACGCGGCAGGCGACGAGTGCGATCTCGTCCCGGCGCTGCGCGTGGTCGACGATCTTCGGCATGGGCGCTGCCGCCGGACTCTAGCGCGCCGGCTCGCCGGCGCGGTCGTCCGGATCGAGTCCGACATCCGCCGCCGCGGCGCGCCGCCGGTCGTGCTCGAGGTCGATGGAGCGGCAGGCGAGGAGGTAAACGCCCGCCGACACCGGCAGCCCGATCATCATGGCGATGTCGGCACCCCCGAGCGCGCGCGCCACCGGTCCGCTGTAGAGCGAGGTGCTGAAGAAGGGGATCATCACGATGAAGCCGATGGCATAGGCGAGCAGGCCGCGCCAGTTCCACTGGCCGTACATTCCGGCCGGGTTGAAGATCTCGCGGATCGAGTAGTGACCCCGGCGCACCAGGTAGAAGTCGACCAGGTTGATCGCCGTCCACGGCGTGAACAGGTACAGCAGCAGCGCCAGGTAGTCCTCGAAGCGGTTGACGAAGTCATTCGAGGAGCTCACGGCGATCGCACAGCTCGCGAGGAAGGCGACGAGGAGGCTCGCGAGGCGCTTGCCCGCCGTGCACTTGAGCGGCTTCACGGTGTCGGCCACGCTCAACAGCGTGAGTGAGGCGCCATAGAAGTTGAGCGCCGAGATCGTGACGAGTCCGAGCAGGGCGGCGAACAGCAGCACCTTGCCGAGGCCCGGTATCACCGCATCGGCCGCCCGTTCCATGGCGGCGGCCAGGTCGAGCCGCGGCGCCGCCGCGGCGGCGACCGTGCCGACCAGCATCATCCACGCCCCGCCGACGAAGGCTCCGAGATAGGTCCACCAGAACGACTCGCGCACGCCCACATCGCGCGGCAGGTAGCGCGAGTAATCCGACACGTAGATCGACCAGCTCAGCTGGTAGGAGGCCGCGGCGAACATCTGCGCGAGGAATGGCACGGCGTGCAGGCCGTGCAGGTCCCACTCGGCGGCCGGAAATCTCAGGAAGAACACCGCACCCACCGAGAACAGCGTCAGGATCGCGATCATCATGTAGGCGAAGCCACGCTGCGCGAGGTGGATCTTGTCGTAGCCGACTGCCGCGAGCGACAGCGCGAGCAGCGCAAACAGCACCATGGCGCTCGGTGAGGTCGCGGCGATCGCGGGCGTCAGCTGGTGCAGCGCCTGCGCGGCGAGCACCTGGTTGAAGGCGTTGTAGCCGATGTAGGCGATGAGCGCGACGCCCCACACCAGCAGCGCGCCGGTGTAGCCGAACTGCGGCCGCGACTGGATCATCTGCGGCAGTCCGAGCTGCGGTCCCTGCGTCGAGTGGAAGGCCATGAAGAAAGTGCCGAGCAGGCAGCCGAGCACCACGGCCACGGAGGTCCACAGCAGGCGCCCGCCGAGGGTGATGCCGAGCGCGCCGACGGCGAGCGTCGCGAGGTGCGCATCGCCGGAGAACCACACCGGCCACAGGTGCCATACCTTGCCGTGCCGCTCGGCGAGCGGCACATAGTCGATCGAGCGCGTTTCGATTAACGTGCCGTTTCCCATGGAGCGTCGCCAGGGCAGGTGCGCAAATATTATGACGTCAACATTATGAATGCGAGGCCGGCCGCGGCCGCACCTCGTACCCTGGGATCTTCGGCTCCGTATCGACGATCTGCGCGGGAAATCCTGGCGCCAGCACGCGTACGCCGCAGGCTTCTTCGAGGCGGCGGATGATGTTCGGCGAGAGCTCGCGCTCGCCGTAGCGCTGCGCGCCGTCGCGGAAGATGCCGAGCACGAGCGGCGCCAGCTCGAGCGGCACGCGCTGCTGCCGGGCGAGCGTGTCGAAGAGCCCCACGTCCTTGATGACGAGATCCATCGTGAAGTTGATGTCGCGGCTGCCGTTGAGGATGACCTGCGACTCGGTCTCGTGCACGAAAGAGTTGCCGGAGGAGATGCGGATCGCCTCGTAGGCGGTGTTGAGGTCGAGACCTGCCACCTTCGCCACCGTGAGCGCCTCGGCGAGCGCGGCGAGATGCACGGTGCACAGGTAGTTGGTGAGCACCTTCAGCTGCGAGGCGCTGCCGATCGGACCGGTGTGGAGGATGCGCTGCCCGAGGATCGTGAGCAGCGGCAGGACCCGCTCGAAGGCCGCGCGGCTGCCGCCGGCGAAAATGGAGATGTTGCCGCTGGCGGCGCGGTGGCAGCCGCCCGACACCGGGCAGTCGAGCGCCATGGCGCCGCGCTCCTCGACCCGCGCCGCAAGGCGCATGACCTCGGCGTGATCGGTGGTGCTCATCTCGAGCCAGATCTTGCCGGGCGCAAGTCCGCCGAGCACTCCATCCACCCCCTCCATGACCTCGGCGCACACCGCGGGCGAGGGCAGGCAGGTGATCACCACTTCGACTTGTGCCGCGAGCTCGCGCGGCGAGTCGGCCGCCCGCGCACCGCGGGCAACGAAGGCTGCGACCCGCGCGGCATCGAGATCGCGCACCGTGAGCGCGGCGCCGTGGCGCAGCAGGTTGCCGGCGAGCTGACTGCCAACGTTGCCGAGACCGATGAAGCCGATATGCATGTCGGACATGGGAGCGCGGCACTGCCCTCGGGTTGGACCGGGCTCCCGGGGCCGACTCAGCGATCGGGCTGCGGAGGGGCGGCCGCGGGCGCGGGCGACGCCACGGTCGCGGCGGGACGTGCAGTCCCGGCGGGCGGGGTCACCGGGCTGGCCCCCGAGGCCGCTGCGCTGCGCGCCCCTTGTCCGCCGTTCGCTGCCGTGCCGTCCGCCGGCGTGCCTTGAGGCACGCAGGGCAGGGGAAAGTCGCGCGTAGCGGCGTAGCTGCCGGTCTCGAGCTGCTGGCAGGTGGCGCGCTGGCCCTGTGCGAGCTGCTGCTCGCCGCTCGTCTTCACCCAGCGGATGCTCACCCACAACCGCCCGGTGAGGCCGCCGCAGGCGGCGTCGTTCGCGAGCTGCAGGAGGTTCCCCTGATAGCAGCCCACGACCGCCAGCGGCTTGCCGTCCGGGCTCAGCGCCTTCCACGAGACGCTGCAGGCCGGGTGGAAGCCGTGGCTCGCGTCGCCTGAGAGAAGCGGCAGCGGGCGATCGGCGGCACGTGGCCCGAGGATGCGATTGTCCGGGATCTGGCAGGCATTTCTCGCCGGCGTGGCGCTCGGGTCATCGGCCGGCACGCCGCCGGGACACAGAGCTGCGCCCGCAAGCAGCACGAGGAGCCGTCTCTTCATGTGGGGTGTCCGCCGGCCGTGCGCGCGACATACAGCTCGTCGATGCGCCGGCCGAATTCGAGGATGGCCGTGTGGGCGAGGAAGAAGCCGAAGGCGGCAAAGGAGAAGTAGCCGAGCCAGTCGCCGGGCGGCAGCCGCAGCCAGCGGTAGCCCACCCACACCGCCCCGACGATGACCGCGAGCGACAGACTCATGGCTGCAAGGTACAACAACAGGCCACGCAATCGCTCGCGGATCTCGCCCCCGCGGGCGACGCGCAGCTCGATGATTATGACAGTGACGATCAGCGCCGCCACTGCGATGAGCTGCAGATCCCGGTAGGCTGCCATGAGGAGCAGCAGCACGGTCGCTGCGAGAATCCATACCGGCGTCGGAAAGCGGGCGAAGAACGGCGCGATCCAGCTGCGCGCGGCCGGGGAGATCTCGAAGGGACTCAGTCCGAGCGGCCGCACCCCGTACAGCCACTGCTGCCGCCAGAGAAAAATGGCCGCGAGCAGCCACAGCACCAGCAGGTCGTAGCTGTAGAAGGCGATCTTCGGCGTGCGATATTCCTTGCGGACCTTGGGGCGCCCGTCAAAGGCCAGCAGGTTCTGCAGGGCGGCCGCGTGGTAGTAGACCCCGGGCAGCAATGTATGCAGCGGCGTGGTGACGAGATCGGCACTGCCGCGGAAGTTACCGCCGACCATGAGGAAGGCGCCGTCGGTGAGCGCGAAGAGCGCGTCGGGGCCGAGCGTCGGATCCTCCGCAGGATCGAGCAGCACGCTCGCAAACAGCGTTGACACCGGCGGACAGCGCGACTCGCGCGGCAAGGCGGGCTTGTTGAGGACCGCCTGCACCGGCGACAGCGCCTCGACGCACGGAGCCTGTGTCCAGCGCTGGTTGAAGGGGTCGCCCGCGGGCGACCAGGCAAGCTCGAACCCGGCGCCCGCGGGCATGCCGCGGGTGAGCCCGGTGACGCAGCCCGCAGGCGCCGGCGTGGCGTCACAGTACATGCGCACGGCGGCACTGGTGATCGCAGTGCCGTGCCGATGGTTGCTGTCGGCCGCTTGCTCGAACGGATAATGGCGGCTGACGAAGTCGCTGTCATCGGCCTGCCGCTGCACCGACACCGGGATGAACACGCGCTCGACCGGCACGAGCTCACCGCCGGGGTCGCGGCAAGCGGCCGCCTTGAGCGTCGCCAGGTCCTCCTGCCGCGTCACCGCGAGGTAGAGCCGGATGCCCTCGGCGTTCAGCCGCGAAGCGATCCCGAGGAGATCGCAGATATCCTGTTGCGGAGCGGGATCGATCAGCAGGAAATCGAGCAGGATGCCACGCGGGCGCAGCACTTCGAGCTCCGCGAGCAGCTGCGCGTGGAACTGCACCGGAACCGGCCAGCGCGCCCCCCGCAGCGCCAGGGCTTTCTCATCGATCATCACCACGACCACGTGCGGCGGGGCGGGTGCGCCCTGCGCGGGCGCGCGCGGCCGCGGGTACAGCCACTCCTCATCGCCGAACCAGGCGTACACCAGATCCTGCGAGTAGCGCTTGCTCGGGCTCGCCGTTCCTACGAGATTGAAATTCAGGAAGAACAGAGCGACTGCCGCGAGCAGCAGCGCGTGCAATGCGCCGCGCAGCAGGCGCGGGC
>Ga0187783_10002926_pt1 | contig 12627 bp, 11 predicted proteins | sample 1015_SJ02_MP02_2_FD_132471 | JGI IMG/M metagenome (GOLD analysis project Ga0187783, IMG submission 132471) | Tropical peat soil microbial communities from peatlands in Department of Meta, Colombia - 1015_SJ02_MP02_20_MG | ecosystem: Environmental > Terrestrial > Soil > Wetlands > Peat | place... | reverse complement strand
TCGTGCGACGAAAGCGGGCAACGGCGTTGGCGGAAGGTGAGGCTTCTTAGCTTGCGCCGGCTCCCGAAACTCTGCTCGATAGGCTTTCGCAACGGGCGTCGGACGTGCAGAGCCCTGCTTCTTGGCACCGGCCAGCTCGCCTGGCTGCTCCTTTCGGTCGCAGCCGTAACTTCGCTCCCGGCGTTCGCCCGTAAAACTGCCTCACCGAGCGCGCGAGCTTCGTCGCTAGCCAGCGCGGCAGCGGTAGAGGCGGCACCCCCTCCCTCGCAGACCGGTGGCTTTGACGGCGGGGCAGCCTACGATTTCACTGCCAAGCTTGTCTCTTTCGGCGCGCGCCCGCCGGGATCCGCCGCCATTCGCAAGACGCAGGACTACATTCGCTCACAGCTCGAGGGTTTTGGCTGTGTTGTCGATGAAGACGCCTTCAACGCGCAGACGCCGATCGGCACGCTGGCGATGAAAAACATCGTCGCCAAGATCCCCGGTACGGGACCCGGAATCATTCTCTTGCTCACGCATTACGACACGAAACGCTTGGACAACTTCGTGGGTGCTGAGGATGGTGGTTCGTCCACGGGACTGATGCTCGAAATGGCACGGCTCCTGTGCGGCCGCCCGAAGCAGCGGAATGCTGTATGGATCGCTTTCCTCGATGGAGAGGAGACGCAGGCCACTATGGAATGGTCCGACGTTGACAGCGTCTACGGCAGCCGTGAGCTAGCCGCACGCCTCGCTGTTTCCGGCGATCTCAAGAGAATGAAGGCTGTGATCTTGGCCGACATGATCGGCCAGAAGAACTTGCACATTTTGCGCGAATCAGGTTCCACCAAATGGCTGACCGATCTTGTTTGGCACACCGCCGCCAAGCTCGGTTACAGCGACATTTTCCTGGCGGAGCAATCCGACGTCACCGACGATCACGGCCCGTTTATCCGCCGAGGAGTTCCTGCGATCGACATCATCGATTTGGCGGACTACACGAATCTCGGCTATTGGCACACACCGCAGGACACACTCGACAAGATCAGCCCCCGCAGTCTCGCCATCGTTGGGCACGTAATCGTCGAATCGATCAACGAACTGCAAAAGCGTTGAGACACTTCCGGAGCACAAACGTCCACCCTGCTAGGCCCTTCGCGGGCCCCGTAAGACGCGCGCAGGCAGCAGAATGAGGGCGCGAATGACTTCGAGCACACCATCGACCGCGATCCCGACCATCCGGAACGGCAGCAGCAGCAACCAAACGAGCGGATAGAGAACCAGAGCCAGCAGCGCCAGCGGCCAGCACAGCAATAGCAGAATGCACCAAAGAACAAAGGTCATCATAACGCGGCCTCTCCGGGTCTATTCACTTCGCACCTCCCGGGGCGCTCCTTACGGGCCATCCCTGCCTAGGGTTACGCGTGGCGTCGCTACTTTGTTTCCGGAGCCTCGTTGAGCCGGAAAACGCACAGGACTGTTTCACTGCTCTTGGCTGCTCGTTTATTCCCTCAGGCTCCCTTCTTTTGCTACATTTTTCTTCTCGTTCATGTCTAGGATTCGCGTAACCAGTTCCTTCGGCGGGTATACCGTCTATTGCGGCGAAGGCGCACTCGATCGCGCCGCCTCGCTGATTGAAAGCCTCGGTGATTCGAAGGAGACTTTCATTCTCTCTTCACCGCACGTCTGGCGGTACTGGGGACGTGCGATCGGCAGGGCCATTCCGAGCCGGAAGACACGTCAGCCGATTCTCTTCGATGATGCGGAATCGTCCAAGCGATTAGCCACCGTCGAAGGGATCGCACGCCAGCTTGTCCACGCGGGCGCCGACCGTCGCGCCATCCTCATCGCGGTCGGAGGGGGCGTTGTCGGCGACGTCGCCGGATTCGCTGCCGCAAGCTACTTGCGCGGTGTGCAACTCGTGCACATCCCGACGACGGTCGTCGCGCAAGTCGACAGCGCGATCGGCGGCAAGACCGGCGTCGATCTCCCGGAGGGGAAAAATCTTGTCGGAGCCTTTTACCCCCCGAAATTGGTCATCACCGACCCGGCCTTTTTGCGTACGCTTCCTGACCGCGAATATCGCTCCGGCCTCTACGAGATAGTTAAATATGGAGTGATCGTGGATGCGCAGCTTTTCCTGTATCTAGAGCGCCACATGGATCAAATTCTCCGCCGCGATCCCCCAGCGCTTTCACGGATCACCTCTCGCGCCATCCGCATTAAGGCGCGCATCGTCAGCGCCGATGAGCGCGAAGGCGGACTGCGCCAAATTTTAAATTTCGGCCACACGCTCGGTCACGCCCTGGAAACTGCGACGGATTATCGCCGCTTCCGCCACGGCGAGGCCGTGGGCTGGGGCATGATCGGGGCTACGCTTGTTGCGCTCGCCGAGGGCCATCTGACGGACCCCGATGCTGCTCGGATCATTCGTTTGGTTGCTTCGATCGGCCCACTGCCGGGGCTGGGTGCGCTGCGGGTCGCTTCGCTTCGACCGATTCTTGCGTCCGATAAGAAATCGCGCGGAGGGCGCGTCCGCTGGGTGCTTCCGCGGCGCATCGGCAGAACCGAATGGGGCATTGAGGTACCATGGCCCGTCGTAGCCCGTGCCTTCGCCGAATTACCTTACGTGGCGGCGGCAGCCGCCAAGTGGCCACCCGGGGGAGCGTCGCGCCTGAAACGAGGAATCAGCGAGCCGGATCGATCGCGGTAGTCCCCTCGTGTTAGACGACGGCACGTCATAGCAGGCCTCGTCCTCGTTGTGCTTGCGCCTGCGTCCGCCGCGAGCCTGCAAATCAGGGACGGCGACTGGTCCAAGGATGACTGGTATGCACAACGTACCTCCTGTTAGCGGAACGCGGCCCCAGGGCACGCGCGACGAGCGCGAAGCGGCTGCCCAGGTCCGCGACATGTTTTCGCGCATCGCTCCGCGTTACGACTTTCTCAACCATCTGCTTTCGTTTTCACTCGATCACTTCTGGCGTCGCCGCACAGCGAGGGCATTTCTTCACATTCTGCGACGCCCGCAGTCGCGTATTCTTGACCTTTGCTGCGGCACGGGCGACCTCGCCTTCGCTCTCGATCGGGCTCGGGCCTCGACCCTGGGCGAGGCCTGCGGTGTGGGGCGCGGCTGGATTCTTGGCTCCGATTTCGTAGAGCCAATGCTCACCCGCGCGCGCAAAAAAGGTCAGACCGGGCATCCCAGCGTGCTTTTTGCGGCTGCCGACGCACTCCATCTGCCATTCCCCGACGCTAGCTTCGATCTCCTCACAACGGCCTTCGGTTTCCGAAACCTTGCCAACTACGAAAACGGACTGCGCGAATTCGCGCGAGTCCTCAAACGGGGCGGGGAAATGGGCATCCTCGAGTTCGCCGAACCAAATTCCTCCGGATTCATGGCCGGCCTGTTTCGCTTCTACTTCAAAAACATTTTGCCGCGCATCGGAGGCGTTGTCTCCGGCAACAGAGAGGCGTACGCCTACCTTCCGAACTCCGTGTTCAAGTTTCCCTCACCCCCGGAACTTTCGGCCTTGATGGAAAAGTGCGGCTTCTCGGAGGTCGGCTTGACCTGTTGGAATTTCGAAAGCGTCATTCTCTATTCCGCGAAGCGCGTCTAACAGAGCGGTTCACGGGGAGCCTAGGCTATCTCTACGGAACGGCCTCGGGTATCATGTCCTCGCCATGCCTGCTGACGTCGAAACGCCTATCGATCTGCGCAGCGATACGGTGACGCGCCCGACACCCGCGATGCGGCGCGCGATGGCGGAAGCCGAAGTCGGCGATGATGTCTATTCGGAAGATCCAACGGTCAACCGCCTGCAGGCCCGCGCCGCGGAAATCTTCGAACGTGAAGCGGCGCTTTATTTCCCCTCCGGCTCGATGGCGAATTTGACCGCCATCAAGATCTGGACCCACCACGGCAGTGAGGTCATTTGCGAGGCGCAGGCGCACATTTACCTCTACGAGATGGCTGGGATCTCGGCCATTGCAGGGTGCCTGCCCAATACGGTCCCGGCGCCGAGCGGAATTCTCACCTGGGACCTCATCGCCCCTCACATCCGGCCGCATATTTACTCTCGCGCGCAAACGGCGCTTATCGAGTTGGAAAATACGCACAACATGCATGGCGGCACGGTCTATCCGCCGGAAATCGCAGAGGACATTTGCGAACACGCGCACGCAGCCGGCCTCCGCGTGCATTTGGACGGCGCCCGTATCTTCAACGCCTCCGTCGCCCTGGGCCGTAGCGTCGCCGATATCACCCGCCCATTCGATTCCGTGATGTTTTGCCTGTCAAAGGGGCTCGGCGCTCCGGTGGGCTCGATGCTCGTCGGTTCCCGGGAATTCATCGACAAGGCGCGCGTCATGCGCAAGCTTTTGGGTGGCGGCATGCGCCAAGCCGGAGTGCTGGCGGCCGCCGGATTGATCGCGCTCGAAGAAACCCCCAAGCTGCTATCTCGCGACCACGAAAATGCGCGCCACCTTGCCGAAGGGCTCGCGCAAATTCCAGGCATCGCCATCGATTCGAACAGAGTGGTGACAAATATCCTGATCTTTGACGTGCGCGGCACCGGACGCTCTGCCTCCGACGTCTGCGCCGCTCTGGCGCGCCGAAAAGTACTCTGTGGCGCCACCGGCGAATTTACCATTCGCATGGTCACACACCGTGATGTCAACCGCGAGGGCATCGACCGCGCTCTTGCCATCGCGGCGGACGTTCTCGCCGAGCGCGCGAGCACCCGCACCGCTTCCTAGTAAGGTTTCGAGCTTCGAGGGCGCAAGGTGCGCGTGATGGGAATCCCTGTGTTCTCCTTCTTGATCCCCACCTCGGCCTGCTAAGATAATTGTTTGCGCAGAAAGAAGCCCTTGGAGATTCGGTCGGCCGCTTTTGCTCTCGTCCTCCTGTTCGTTCCAGCATTCTTCGGTTGCAGCAAGAGAGAATCCAGCGAAGCGACGAATCAGGAAGCTACCGCCGTGGTCGATCCCTCAACCGCGGGCTCGATCACCGGTATGGTCAAATTGGAAGGGACGCTTCCCGCGTTGCGGCCCATCGACATGAGCGCCGAGGCCGCCTGCGTTCAGGCCAACCCCCGGCCCGTGTCGCCGCCCATCGTCGTGCTCGGTGAACACGGCGCGCTCGCCGGCGTGGTCGTCTACGTCAAGTCCGGCCTGGGCAGCTATCGCTTCGAAACGCCGAAGGATCCAGCCGTGCTCGATCAAAAAGGCTGCTTGTACGAGCCCAGGGTTCTTGCGCTGATGACCAACCAGCCCTTCGAAGTGAAGAACGCCGATCCCACGACACACAACGTGCACCCGATTCCACGCGAGAATCGTCCCTGGAATCGCTCGATCGGCGCGGGCGAGGCTCCTTACGTGACCACGTTCTCGCATCCCGAGCTGGCGATTCCGGTTGTCTGCAATATCCATCCCTGGATGCGCGCCTATCTCTTCGTTTTTGCCCATCCGTATTTTGACGTGACCACAAAATCTGGCAGCTTTCAGCTGAAGAATCTTCCGCCGGGCACGTACACAATTGAGGCCTGGCACGAGCGCTTCGGCACCCAAGATGTCTCGGTGACCATTGCACCGAAACAATCCAAGGCCATCTCGTTCACCTTTAAGCCCACCCAATCGCATTAATGGCCCCAGGATGTGATACCTACCGAATGTTCGCTTCCCAATTTCATGGGCCGTGTAGATACTACAGCCGTGATCTCACCCACGGCTGCCGTTCTCGGCAAAGTTGGCTCACCGGTTCCTGTCCGCGAGCTCGCCTCGCGTCGGTGGGATGTCATCATTGTCGGGGCCGGACACAACGGACTTGCCTGCGCGGCCTATCTGGCGCGCCGAAATAAGCAGGTGCTGGTGCTGGAGAGTCGCCTGCGCGTTGGTGGTGCCTGCACGATCGAGGAACCGTTCCCCGGAGTGCGCATGTCCCCGTGCGCGTATTTGGCAGGATTGTTGCATCCCTTGGTTGTTTCCGAATTGGACCTGCCAGCACGCGGCTTCGAGTGGATACCTGCTGTGAACGGCCTGTTTGTTCCCTTCCTGGACGGCTCGAGCATTCAACTCTGGGACGATAACGACCGGTGCGAGACGGAAATTCGCAATTTGAGCCCGCGCGATGTGACAGGTTGGCGCGCCATGAATGAGGTGCTTGGCCGATTGCGCGATGCCCTGCGCCCGGCCGGTGACGGCGATCTGTGGATCGGCGAGCCGCCCACGCAGCAACAGATTGAAGAGCGCCTCGGGCCAGACGAGCACGCAAGGCACGTTTTGTTTGACTGGTCGATGGCCGAGTTCGTTGAATACTACTTGCAGGACGAACGCCTGCAGACGGCCTACCTCGGGCAAGGAGTGATTGGAACGAATGCCAGCCCCTTCGATGCAGGAACCGCCAGCATCCGCTTCCATCACTCATCAGGCCGGCTGGGTGGAATGCCCGGTATGTGGGGCTACGTAAAAGGTGGAATGGGCATGGTCTCGTTTTATTTTTGCGATGCAGCGCGCGAGGCGGGAGCGGTCGTGGCCGCCGGCGTTCCCGTTGCACAGATCATGCCGGCCGAAGGTGTCCAGGTTGAGGGCGGAGAGTTTCTTGCCGCACCCGTCGTGATCTCCAATGCCGACCCGCGGCAGACGCTGCGCCTGCTGGGCTCGGCAGCCGATCCTAGGTGGCAACAGCGGGTCGAGGAGCTGCCGATGGAGGGAGCGACCGTAAAGGTGAACGTGCTGCTGCGCGAGCTACCGAATTTCATGGCGCGCCCCGGAACCAATCAGCCGCACCACTACGGGCAAATCAACACACCGCTCTCCAAAGGTGAGTGGAAGGCAGGGTTTGCGGCCGCGCGGCGCGGCGAATTGCCGGGGCATTTGTGGTGTGAGCTTTATTTTCAGAGCGTCCACGATCGAACTGTGGTGGCCAACGGCCAGCACACCATGAGCGTCTTTGCGCAATACGCCCCCTACAAGTTCGCACGCGGCACCTGGGACGAGAGGCGAGAAGAAGTTCGCACGCTTGCGCTCAATTCTCTGGCTCGCTTCTGCTCCAACATCGATCGTGCCGTCGTCGAGACACAGGTTCTTGGTCCGCCTGATATCGAGAGCAAGGTCGGGCTCACCGGCGGCCACATTTTTCAAGGTGAGTGCTTGCCTCGATACATGTGGTCCAGACGCCTTCCGGCGCGCACGCCTATGCCTGGCGTGTACCTGTGCGGCGCGTGCACGCATCCAGGAGGCAGTGTGATCGGCATCAACGGGCGCAATACGGCCATGGCCGTTCTCCACGACACAGCCTAGGCCGCATCCATGACTTACGATGCTCAACCCGCGCTTCCGCGGGAACTCGGACTGCGTGACCTTACGCTGTTTGCCACCACCTGCGTCACCTCCGCACGATGGATCCCGATCGCAGCGCATGCCGGACCGCTTTCCGTCGTGCTCTGGATTCTCGCGGCCGTATTCTTCATGGCGCCCCTGGCGGTGGCCGTGGCGACACTCGTAGCCAAATATCCAGAGGCGGGTGGATTGTATCTCTGGACCCGGCGAGACTTCGGAGCGTGGCCTGGCTTCCTCTGTTTCTGGATTTACTGGGTAGGGATCGCATGCCTATTCCCGACGGCGGCGCTTTTGTATGTCCGGGTCGGCTTCTCCCTGTTTGGCAGCCGGTTTGCTCGCCTGGGCGACAACCGTTTCTATCTTCTCGCTGCTACACTGGCATTGATTTGGCTCGCACTTGGCTCGAACCTCATCGGCCTAAAGATCGGTAAGTGGACCGAGAACATAGGAGCGCTGGCCACCTGGGCAGTAGGGTTGTTGCTGGTCGCGGTCGCATGGGTGATCGGGACGCGTCGAGGTTCGGCGACATCGATTCACATTCTTCCCGAATGGAATTGGGGCACGGTCGCTTTTTGGGCCGCGATCGCCTATGCGACTTCCGGCATGGAAGCCGCCGGCATGATGGCAGGCGAGATTCGCGACCCTGAGCGCATGATCGGTCGCGCCGGCTGGATGGCGTCCGGCTTTGCAACGGCCTTTTATGTGTCGGCTACGGTTGCCTTCCTCGTAGTGCTTCCACCCGGAAGTATCAGCGAGCTAAACGGCTTCGCGGACGTGGGGGGTGCAGCTGGCCAGCTCTTAGGGGCTCGGTGGCTTTCTCCGCTCATCGCATTCTTGGTCGTGGCCAGTGGCGTGGGCTTCATCGGTGGAATCGGCACGGCAACTTCGCGGATGCCATTTGCCGCCGGGGCGGATCATCTTTTGCCTCGGGCGTTCGGCAGGGTTCATCCGCGATGGGCAACGCCGTACGTATCCATTCTCGCCTTAGGGCTGGTGGCTAGCTTCCTGCTGGTGATTTACCAACTCGGTGACAGCATGCGCACGGCCTACGATGAACTGGTGTCTCTGATGGTGATCACCGGCTTCCTGCCTTATCTCTATATCTTTGCCAGCGCCTGGAAAGCCGGCAAGCGCCTGAGCGCAGCGTCGGGGGCTGCGATCACTCTGCTGGCGCTGCTGTGCTCGGTGGTTCCACCGACGGAAGTTGCTAGGGTCTGGTTGTTCGAAGGAAAACTCGCGGCGGGAACAGCAGCGGTCGTCATATCCGCTTGGCTTATTTACCACCGCAAAAAGCACTCCTAGCTTTGGTCGTCCAGAGAAAGTGCTTTGATCCGCAGTCAGGCGGCCCCCACGAGGCCCGCAAGGCGCTTCTCTTGACAACCCTTCAACGGGGGTGTTTAGTGCATTGTCGAACAGGGGGGACCATCATGGCGGAACCAGCACAAGCACGACGCAGCCCGGATGGCAGCGCCTATGGCCGTCTAGCGCAGCATCCTGACAACGAGCTCGCCCGGGTCGGCACCGGCACTCCCTGCGGAGAGCTGCTCCGGCGCTACTGGCAGCCCCTTGCGGCCTCCGCAAATGTCACGGACCGTCCACAAAATGTCCGCCTCCTCGGCGAAGATTTGATCCTGTTCCGCGACAAGAAGGGCCGCCCCGGCCTGCTCTACCCGCGCTGCATGCACCGCGGCACGAGTCTGTTCTACGGCAAGGTTTCCGAAGAGGGAATCGCCTGCTGCTATCACGGCTGGCTGTTTGACGTGGAAGGCCGCTGTCTTCGCCAACCCTGCGAACCTGACGGCGGACGGAATCTCGAGGTCGCGCGCCAGCCCTGGTATCCGGTCGAGGAACGCTACGGTCTAGTCTTTGCCTACATGGGTCCGCCCGAGAAAAAACCCCTCCTCCCACGTTACGACATCCTCGAGGACCTGGACCCCGGCGAAGAAGTGCGCGGTTTCGTTGGTGCCTTCGGCGCCACGGGTGACAACAGCCTACCCATCGCGCCCTATAGCTGGCTGCACATGAATGACAACGTCATGGACCCATTTCACGTGCAGGTTCTGCACTCGACTTTCAGCACGGTGCAATTCGTTCCGCAGTTTGCGCTCATGCCCAAAGTCGACTTTTTCCTCACCGATGAAGGAGTCTGCTACTCGGCCAAGCGCACACTGGACGACGGGCGCGAATACGATCGTATTTCTTCCTGGCTGATGCCCAATATCATGAGCGTTCCCAATCCGGTCGATATAAACCAGGTGAGATCGAACATGATCTCCTGGTCGCTGCCGGTCGACGATTCTCACTTCACCATGGCGACGGCCGCGCGCGTTCCCAGGTCTGCGCCCAACATTTTCGGCGGCATACGCTTGAACGGAAAACTGTGGGGCGAGATGAGCGAACAGGAGCATCAAGACACGCCCGGCGATTACGAGGCGCAAGCCGGTCAGGGACCGATCTCGCTCCACTCCGAAGAACATCTCGCGTCGAGCGATCGCGGCATTATTATGCAGCGTCGCATCCTCAAGGCGCAGATCAAGATCGTCGCCGAGGGCGGCGATCCCATCGGCGTTGCCTTCGATCCGAGCGGGGCACTGGTGAAAATCCGCTCGGGGAATTTCTACAACGCTCCGCAGCACGCATAGGATTTGACTTCCATCACACGCGGAAGGCCAGGGGGTGCGGAATGATCGTTTCGACCAGGGGTGGGACTGATCGCGCTGTGCCGGGGAGAATCGTTCTCGTGGTACTGGTGGCACTGTTGCTCGCGGGCGGGGCGGAACGCGCGCGGGCCCAATCGGAGAAGGACGAGGCGCTCAAGCTTCAGAGGGAATTTCAGGACAAGTGCGTTGCGGGAGACGTCGATGCGATCGGCGCAATGATGACAGACGACGCGATCTTCATCCACGGCAACGGCGCAGTCCAGGGCAAAGCGGAATTCCTCGGCTCCATTAAGAGCGGACAGCTTTCTCTCGCTGGATACGATCTGAAAGATCCCAAGGTAATTCTTTTTGGCGGCGGAGCGATCGTCTCCGGCCTGGAAGACCTCACCTTTAGGCCTCCGGCCGGATCCAATCAGCCGCCCCGCGTGATCCATATGCGTGGTTCGGCAGTGTGGATTCACAACGCCGGTGCCTGGCATCTCCTTCTCGACCAGGACACCACGCTCGCTGGGCCCCCACCAGCCGCGGCGCCGGCGTCGCGCTAAACGCCCGAGAATGTAAGTCACCATGGCCGAGGTCATCAGCCTTGAAAGCGTTCCGCTGATTGAACGCCAGCATGTCCGCGAGGGTATCTTTCGGTCTCGCCGAATTCTGAATGGGATTGCTGGCGCGCCGGGCAACTTCTCTTTGCAGCTGGGGGTCACCCCCAATTACTACTCACCACGGCACCGCCACAACTTCGACCAAATACGCTACCAGCTTGATGGCGAATTCGATTTCGCCGCCGATGGGGTGATGCAATCCGGTTCGATCGCCTATTTCCCCGAAGGAACGTACTACGGGCCCCAAGCGAGCGCCGCGGCCAATTCGACGCTGGTTCTGCAATTTGGCGGCGCCAGCGGCAGCGGCTACATCTCACCCGAGGAATATGAACGAGCTTCGGCCGCGCTGCTGAAGCATGGCACCTTCGCCAAAGGTATCTACACGCGCCCGGGACCCGACGGCAGCAAGATCAACAAAGACGCCTACGAAGCAGTCTGGGAGGAAGTCAATGGCCGCTCGCTCGTTTATCCTCCCCAACGCTATCAGCGTCCCGTTTTTATGAACCCGGAGAGCTTCGCCTGGATGCCGCTGGACGGGCAGATGGAAGTGAGTTGGAAACATCTCGGGCAGTTTTCCGAGCGTCGCACGCGAATCAGATTTTTCAAGGTGGAGCCCGGATCCGCGCTCGAGTTAGAAGAAAACTCCATTTATTTCGCGACCAAGGGCTTGGGCGGGGTATCCAGCAAGGATCGCGCAAGGCCTGCGAATTTCGAGCGGCACGCGACCATCCATCTGGCTCCGGGTGATCACGCAACCCTGCTTGCTAGCGGGGCGGAGCCCGTCGAGCTTCTCCACATCGGCCTGCCCGATTTCCGCGGCGTGAGCACCTTCCCCCCACACAAATTCTAGACACCGTCCGATCCCCCATCCTGTCCAGGGAGGGTAGCTGCGCCGGCAGTCGGTAGACTGTCGTGAGGTGCTATGCTCAAGACGTGGCCAAAAGAAGCGCGGGGCTAGCGATGTACAGAGTCCGAAGGGGGGCCGTGGAAATCTTGCTGGTGCACCCGGGCGGGCCGCTCTGGGCAAAGAAGGATAAAGGGGCTTGGTTCCTGCCCAAAGGCGAAGTCAAGAACGGGGAAGCCGATCTGGCTGCGGCCCAGCGTGAATTTGAGGAGGAAGTCGGTTTGAGGCCCGCAGGGCCGTTTTTCGCGCTCGGCAGCATCAAGCGGAAGAGCGGCAAAATCGTCGCGGCCTGGGCTTTTGAAGGCGACTGCGATCCGTCCGTGATTCGCAGCAATACGTTTACGATGGAGTGGCCGCCGCGATCGGGCAAGCAACAAGAGTTTCCGGAAGTCGACCGCGCTCAGTTTTTTACACGCGAGGCGGCCCGCGAGAAAATGCATCCAGAGGAATTCGAATTCCTTACGCGCCTGGAGACGGCCCGGTCACCGATAAAGCCGTCTCCTGGCAAGGCAAGGAAGAACCAGCTGGGGCTTGGTTAAGCGCTCCGTCATGCGCCGCATCAATTTTGCTGAAATTCACGAGCGGCGGTGGTTTCCGCAAAAGCTGCGAGACGACGTCACCGATACGCTCCAGTTCATTTTCAACGCCACGCGATTGTATCGCCCGATCGCAATCTCGCTCGGCGCAGCGATCCGCGCAGCCCGAAGCGAGCGAGTCTTGGACCTCTGCTCGGGAGCCGGAGGGCCCTGGATCTGGCTACAGCGCACGCTTGCGGAGCAAATAGCCGTGCCGACGAAGGTGATCTTAACAGATCGCTATCCGAACCTCGCTGCATTCCGCCGCACGCGGGAAGCCTCTGACAATCGGATTGGCTACTGGCCGGATCCTGTCGACGCCCAAAAGATTCCATCCGAGCTCACGGGCTTCCGGACAGTTTTCAGTTCCATCCATCATTTCACGCCGGATGAAATTACCACGATTCTGCGGGATGCCGTAGCTCGAGGGGAGGGAATTGGGTTTTTTGAGGCAGCGAAGCGGCGCCCCCAGACCATTCTCTACGCATGCTTCATGCCACTTGCCACGATTTGCCTGACTCCGTTCATGCGACCCTTTCGGCTCACGCGGCTGCTTTGGACCTATCTGTTAC
>Ga0187783_10002925_pt1 | contig 12630 bp, 12 predicted proteins | sample 1015_SJ02_MP02_2_FD_132471 | JGI IMG/M metagenome (GOLD analysis project Ga0187783, IMG submission 132471) | Tropical peat soil microbial communities from peatlands in Department of Meta, Colombia - 1015_SJ02_MP02_20_MG | ecosystem: Environmental > Terrestrial > Soil > Wetlands > Peat | place... | reverse complement strand
CCTCTTCGCAACGATGATCTTTTCGGAAAACCTCTGTTCACTCGCACGCGCGAGGAAGCGGTGATTCAAGTCGGCGCCGAATTCCACGGAGACGCCGCGGCCCTCTTCGTCCGCGACAATGGGGTGGGCTTCGATCCGAACCACGCAGAGAAGCTCTTTGGCGCCTTCCAGCGCCTTCATCACCAACACGAATTCGAGGGCACGGGAATCGGCCTCGCCACGGTTTATCGCATCGTTCAGAAACACGGCGGACGCCTCTGGGCGGAATCGAAGCTCGACGGCGGTGCGACGTTTTACTTCACGCTCGAAACTTCGCCGGTCACGGATTCAAATCGCCATGGGAAGCCGGCGGAAGAAAAATGGCTAAACGCGAAGACGCAAGCGTGAGCGCTTCGACGTCGCGCGAGTTCCAATCATGACCAAGGAAAGCCCCATCGTCGGACATGCCACTTCAGAAGCCCCACCCCTCGCCGAAGCACCCGTCCGCGTCCTGATCGTCGAACACGACCAGGACGACATCGAACTCTCGCTGCGGGAATTGAAGAAGTCCGGCCTTGAGGTCGAGGCGACGATCGTCGGCACACGGGAAGATTTTGCGCGCGCTGCCGAGCGCGGCGCATTTGACGTGATCCTCGCCGACTATCGCATGCCGGGTTGGACGGGCCTCGATGCGCTTGCGCTCTCGCAACAACTCGGTCTTAAGACCCCCATGATTCTTGTCACCGGCACGCTCGGCGAAGAGTTGGCGGTTGACTGCATCAAGAAAGGCGTGAGCGACTACGTCCTAAAGCACCAGCTTCCGCGATTATCGGTTGCGATCCGCCGTGCGCTGGAGGAAAAGCGATTGCGCGAGGAGCGCGCACGCGCTGACGAGGCGTTGCGCGAACGCGAAGTCTACTACCGCACGCTCGTCGAAAACGCGCCGGAAGCGATTGTCGTTTTCGATGTGGACCATCACCGTTTCCTCGAGGCGAATCGCCGCGCCGAAGAATTGTTCCGAATGTCGCGCAGCGAGCTTCTCGGGTGTTCCTTGGCGCAGCTCAGCCCCACGATGCAGCCCAACGGCCGCTCATCCAGCGAAGCAGCCGAGATGTACATCGCTGAGGCTCTTGCCGGCAAAATCCCGAATTTCGAGTGGGTGCATCGCAATGCCGCGGGTGTCGACGTGCCATGCTCGGTCTCACTGTGCGCCATTCCGTGGGCCAGCCGGCACATCGTGCGCGGCAGCATTGTCGATATCACGGACCGCAAGCGATCGGAAATCGTGCTGCGCGAAAGCGAAGCGAGATACCGGAATTTATTCGAGTCGGCGACGTGGGGTCTCTACCGCGCGACTTTTGAAGGAACGCTCCTGGACGTGAATCAGGCGCTTGTCTCGATGCTCGGCTACAACTCGTCGATCGAGCTGTTGGCGCTCGGGCGCACGGAAAGCCTGTACGTTCACCCGAGCGAACGCCAGCGAATGATTACGCAACTGGATCGCGACGGCAAGACGGACATGCTCGTGGAATGGAAGCGCCGGGACGGCCGGCCGGTCACTGTCCGCCTCGTCGCGCACAAGGCCACTGACCCCGCCACCGGGACCGAGTGTGTCGAGATGATCATTGAGGACATGACCGAACGTCTCGCGCTCGAAAAAAAACTTCAGCAATCGCAGAAATTCGAAGCATTCGGCCAACTGGCCGGCGGAATCGCGCACGATTTCAACAACATGATTGGCGCGATTCTGGGCTGGGCCGATATGGGCCTCGACGAGACACAGAACGACGCCGGACTGCATCGCCGTTTCGAGAAAATCCGCCTTCAGGCCGAACGCGCCGCCGCGCTCACGCGCCAGCTTCTTGCATTTGCGCGCAGGCAAACGCTCGAGCCTCGACATGTGGATTTGAATTTGATCCTCGAAGAGACGCTAAGCCTGCTCGAAAAAGTGATTGGCAGCAACATCGAAGTGGTGCTTGACCTCGCGCCGGGGCTGGCGATGGTCCGCGCCGATCCGACGCAAATCGAACAAGTGGTGATGAACCTCTGCGTGAACGCGCGCGATGCCATGCCGGACGGCGGCCAGCTAACCGTCCGCACGCGGAACACTGAGTTTGATGACGATTTCTGTCGCAAGAACCCCCAGGCGCGTCCCGGCCGCCAGGTCTTGCTGTCCGTCTCCGACACAGGTGTCGGCATGGACGCGAAGACGCTCGACCGGATTTTCGAGCCGTTTTTCACCACGAAAGGTCCTGCCAAAGGCACTGGACTCGGCCTGGCTACTGTCTACGGCGTTATAAAGCAGCATGGAGGGCTCGTGCTCGTAGACAGCGAGTTGGGTAAGGGCACCACCTTCCGGCTGTTCCTGCCGGTCTCACAGACGCCGGTTGGACGAATCGTGGCGCCGGACCAAGATGCCGCAGTCCGCGGCGGCACCGAAACCATACTGGTTGTTGAAGATCACGAAGGACTTAGAGAGCTGGCTCGTGAAACCCTCACCGCCCTCGGCTACCAGGTCCTCGTTGCTTCCGACGGCGAAGAAGCTCTGCAAGTCTTTCGCGCACATAAAGATACGATCGATTTGGCGCTCCTCGACGTCATTATCCCCAAGTTGAGCGGCGTCGAAGTTCACTCACGGATTTGCGCCGAGAAGCCTGAATTGCCCGTCATCTTTGCCACCGGCTATTCTGGCGCTGGAGCCCTCGCGAAAAAGTTGGAGTCCGCCGCTTATCCGGTGCTTCAAAAGCCCTACTCCCGCAGCGAATTGTCCCGAAAAATTCGCGAGACCCTCGACAAACATGACAAGAATGTGAATTCAACACAATCGAGTTGACACTCCATCCATGGCGTGTTATCTCGACCCTAATCTCGCTCCGGCGTCTCTGCCGGTGCGTCTGGATCCCTGCGGACAGAGGCCAAGTTTCGACGGGATCCACCCAGCAACACCCCACCCCGGGAGGTGGTGGCCGCGAGGCCGTCACCTCCCGTTTTTTATTTTCGAAGGCCCAGCGAGCCAGATTGCTCATACGCGGCATTCCGGCTCCTGCGATTGCCGCTCAGAGTCGCGGCGGGAGTATAATGCGCGCGGGCCGAACTTACGGTGCATTCCGAGTTTTTCAAGGAGTGGCCTATGGGCTTGCAGTTTTGCCTCCGACGTCATGACGATATCGTGATCATCGATCTTCGCGGCCGCATCACGATCGGCGACAGCAACGACGAGTTGAGCCGCGAACTTCGCTCGCTGGTCAGCACCGGCGCGAGCAAAATTCTCGTGAATCTAGCCAACGTCCCGCAGATCGACAGCTCCGGGATCAGCACGATTGTCCGCACATTCGTGACACTGCGTCGCGGAGGCGGAGGCCTGAAGCTCCTCGGACCATCGGGCCACGTCCAGGAAGTTCTCGACATCACCCATCTCCTGCAAACCATTCCGGCGTTCGACGATGAAGCGACGGCGCTCGAAAGTTTTCGCGCCGCCGAAAAGCCGTCTGCCCAGACGTCTTCGCAGACGTCTTCCTAGCCGTGTTTCTGGCAACGATCCGGTGGATTGCAGTTTGCCTTCTCGGGGCGCTGGCGTCTCTCGCCATACCATCCGCGGTTCGCGCGCAAGAGAATGGATTGGCGAAGCTTTCCGCCGAATGCGCGCACAAGATTTCGGCTGAAGGATGGAAGGCAGTGATCGTCTGGGATTTCTCGAATCAATCCGGAAAATATACGAAGTTGGGAGTCGCGCTCGCCGATGATTTTTCCGCCGCGCTATCGAATTCGAATCCGAAGTTCGATGTGATGCCGCGCTCGCGCATCGCTGAATTCGCCGCCGATCAAAAATTGAATCCAAGCGCCGCCGGCAATCCTATCGTCATCGCTTGGATGGCGAAAAAGCTCGGCGCCGACGGAATAATTTTTGGAGAGACGCAGGCTTCGAGCGATGGGGTCAATCTCGAACTTTCGCTTGCGAAGGCGTCGGAAGCGAAGCCCTTTGACGCCAAATTTTCGAAGAAAAATTTACAAGCCGATGTCGCGCTAACCGACGACCAGAAAGCTTTGCTCGATAAGCCCCGTGGCGACATGTGGAAGTCGCCACGAATCACTGCGGCAAGAAACTACGCGAAGCCGCCGCAATGCACTTACTGTCCCCCGGCGCCATTTTCCGACGAGGCCCGGAGGTTGAAAGTTGAGGGCGTTGTCGTCCTCCTCGCCGATGTCTCCGAAGAAGGCGAAGTCACGAACGTGCAGGTCTTGCAGGGGCTTCCGTTCGGCCTGAATGAAACTGCCATGGAAGCCATTCGCGAGTGGAAGTTCAAGCCCGCTCTCGGCCGCGACGACACTCCCGTCGCCGCCTCCGTCCCCATCGAAGTATCCTTCCACCTCTACTAGCCGTGTCGCAAAAGCCTAGCTTGTTCGGAATTGCCGCGATCGCCGTGGGCTTAATCGGCCCCACCGCGAGAAAAACACGGACGTCCGCATAAATGGCGACTCGATTTACCAACGGAATGAATGCAATGTGTGATATTCGGTTTCGGAGGAAGAATGCCCTACAAATTCGGCGGAAACCACGAGTCGAATTGCCTTTGCCCACCTTGCAAGAACTGGGGAGGAAAACATGGGAGCAACTGCCAATGTCCTAAATGTGGCTATTGGGGCGGCGACCACGCGAGCAACTGTCGATGCGAAAACTGCGGTCATTGGGGCGGCAAGCACGCATCAAATTGCCGCTGCGAGCAATGCAAAGCATGGGGTTGACGGGTGGGGAAAGAGTTTCCCCTGTTAGAGCTATTTCGACGCAACCCTCTGTCGAGTGTAAGCAGCGGCTATGCGTTCTTCTTCAGTTCATTGAGGACAAGCTTGGCGACTTCCTTCAGCGTGTCAAAGACGCCCTGTCCGGTGATGGCCACGCCTTCGAGCACCGGCTCTTCTTTCACCACGAGCTGCTTCTTCAATTCTTCCACTGGAAGAATGTTCGGAAGATCGCGCTTGTTGAGCTGAAGGACGTAGGGAATCGTATTGAAGTCGATGTTGTGATCGCGGAGATGCTCGCGCAGGTTATCGAGCGTCTCCAGATTCGCGTCGAGCCGCTCTTCCTGCGAATCCGCAACGAAAACGACGCCGTCCGCGCTTTTCAGAATCAGCCTCCGGCTCGCCTCGTAGAACACCTGGCCGGGAACCGTGTAGAGATGGAAGCGCGTCTTGAATCCGCGCACCGTGCCGAGATCGAGCGGAAGAAAATCGAAGAAAAGGGTGCGATCGGTTTCGGTGGCGAGCGAAACCATTTTCCCCTTTTGATTTGTGCCCGTGTGGTCGTAAATCCACTGCAAGTTGGCCGTCTTCCCGCCCAATCCGGGACCGTAATAGACAAGCTTGCAGTTGATTTCCCGCGCGGGGAAGTTGATGAACGGCACGATTTCCTCAGAAATTAGTCGGCTTCGTACTTATAGCACACCAGTCGTCACGGGCCAACGCGCCCCATCCTGCTCGATTCCCAACAGATAATGCCAATTGCGCCACGGTGCACCGGAATGCCAAATTTCGTCACCCCAGCCGTACCGCGTACTGGGCCTAACGCTAACCGGGGTTCGATGCTGCCGGACTGGACGCTCGACGGAACGCGGCAGAATCCTACGGGCTGGCCTCCGAGTCCGTCCGGGTCGGAAAGGATTGCGCGGCCGGAACCTGGCGGTAGTCGCGGTACCACGGTGCGTGGTAGCGCATGAGGTTCGCAAAGCCCCGGCACGGGTTCAGGAACGACATCGAAAACAGATAAAACGGGTTCGAGGTGCGCTGGTCAAGCCGCCGGATGATGTACTTGTCCATGAAATCTTCGCCGATGGCCCAAACCCACCCGCCAATCGGCGTCACGACGAGCCCCACGGATCCGGTGCCGTTCGTCCACTTCTTCGCGTCGTGATCGTAGTAGACATGCTGGCCCGTATTGCCGAACGACGCTTCGCTGACCGGGCCGAGTTTCCATTCCCAACTGTAAATCGTTGACCAGGCGAGCGCCCAAAGCCGCGAGTGCCAATACGCCTTTGAATTTTGAAACTGGAGCGTTTTCCCGCGCGGATCGTTCTGCACGAAAATGTCCATGGCGATCGCGCCCATTATGGGGTGGCCGACGTAATCATCCAGTACGGGATTCGAATCATTCCAGCGGCTGAAGCGGAAACCCTCGTCGGCCTGCATCCAGTCTTGAAACCAATGCCCGTGCGTAGTGGCGAACCAAATCCATTTATTCGTCGTCAGATTCCACACCTCCTCGACCGTGAGATCTTCCGCCTGCTCGAGGAGCGCGGGCCGCCAGTGAAACTTGCAGGATTTCTTGTCGAGCTCGCCGTCGGCGCATTTTTGACTGATGTGGAGTTGTTCTTCGGATCGCAATTTGCGGACGTGGACTTCGAGCGGCGCAGGCTCGAGAGACAATTCCGGAATGGCGGTAGGTGTCGCACTCGAAGTCGCGGGCGCAGCCGACGCAGCGGCCGGCTGGATTAGAAAATTATTGTCGCGCGATTGCCAAACGGGAACGAGAATATCCGCGGGCTGCGAATTGGCCACGGCTTGCGCGTTCGCTGGAAGAGGAGCAAGGCCGAACAAAGTAAAACAAAAACCGACCAGACACAGTCTCATCAGCAATTCCTATACTCATGCGCTCCGGCTGATACGCGTAATGCATCCAGGTTGCAAGGCATTATAAAAGACGCGAAATCGTTCTCCAAGCTGAATGGCAATTCAGAGCCGCAACTCGCCAAGCTGCGTGTGCATTCGCGTCGGGAGGTTCAGCTCGCGCGGCTCTTCCATTCCGTTTTCGAAAGTTCGTAGAGGAGTATCACGCGGCCGCTCGCGGCATATTCCTCCCGGCTCAAGTACTTGAATCGAAATTTCTGCAGAATGTGCTCGGAAACCTCGTTTCTGTGATCCACCTGGGCCAATATCCGATTCAATTTCAACCTGCTGAACCCGGCATCAATGAAAGCCTTCGCGGCTTCCGACGCAAAGCCTCGCCGCCAATACGCCCGCACGATAAAGAATGCGAGATACGCCTCCTTCTTGCCCGCGGACGCGCGCAGGCCGCAACGTCCGACGTACCTGGCTTCCGCTTTCAGGATCGTCGCCCACACGCCATACGTTTTTTTCGGTAGGCCGAGATACTCATTGCGAAAGCGCGTCCGCGCCATTTCTTCCGGCCAGGCTTGCCCGCCGACGTAGCGGCGAACTTCGGGGTCCGTCTGCATGGCGACAAAACCGTCTTCGTCCTGCGGTTCGTGCGTGCGAAAAATCAATCGATCGGTTTCAAGGAAGATCATGGGCAGCGGCGTGCTGGGCCTTCTTCGAATCAAACTTTACCATCGCAAATCCGAGAAGAGCGCCCGCAAGGATGGGCGGCCCGTGAAGGTCGCGAAACAGCGTGAGGACTGCAGCGCCGAGAAGGATCACGGCGCCGCCGATACGCGCCGGAGCGGCTCCTCGTTTCCATAGCAGCCACGCGGCAAGACTTCCAAGAAGCCCCGCTCCCGCAACCGATGCCCCCGCTCCATGCGGCTTCCACGCATATCCGGCCATTTCCCCGACGATTCCGCAAAGAAAATAAATCCCGAGCCAGCGCCATTTTCCCCAGACGCGCTCGGCGAGAATGCCGACGATAAGTATCGCCGGAAAATTGAAGGCAATCTGGCGCCAGCCATCCGCGTGTACGAAAAGCGGCGTGATGAGCCGCCACCATTCGTGTTGAGCCAGAGCGGTGGGCGCGCGCTCCAGAGACGGCAGCAACGGCGCATACACGAATTGAAGACCTGTGACGATGCCGGTCACGGCGAGAACGCTGATTGTCGCGACGGGCAATCGCTTGAGATTCATTTGCGCCAAGTTTGACCGCGCGTCAATGCCCTGCGACGGCTAAGCCCGTTGCATCAGACATAATTCAAGTGACGGCGAGTCCGGCAGCCTGTTTGACCGCTTCGCTTGAGGGCCGTTATAATTGAGGTTCGCGCTCGGCCCTAAATTGCTCGCTGGGATAGGGGCCGCAGGGTTTGTACTTGCAAACCCTGAGGTGAAAAGGACCGAGCGTGCCGCTGGTGGCCCTGCTGCTGGCCGAAACCCGCTGAACGCGGAAGCAATCCTACGAGAGAATCGGGAGTAAGTCATGGTCAAGGCAACACAACTGCGCCCGGGAATGATCATCCGCCACGAGGGCGAACTATATACGATTTTCAGCGTCGATCACCGCACGCCGGGCAACAAGCGCGGGTCCATGCAGACGAGAATGCGCAGCCTGCGCAGCGGATCGATCGTGGATTACCGGTTCCGCGCGGAAGAAACCATCGAACGCGCGATTCTCGACGAAGTCGAATTCGAATACCTCTACAGCGATGGCGACGGTCACCATTTCATGAACACGGAAAACTACGAACAGATGACGCTCCAGCAGGACGTCCTCGGGGATGCCGTCAATTACCTGATTCCCAACATGCCGGTGAAGCTCGAATTCTATGAGGGCAAGCCGATGGGCGTGTCGCTGCCCGATACGGTGGACCTCACGGTGGTCGAAACGGAACCTAGCATTCAAAAGGCGACGGCCAGTGCGGTGATGAAGCCGGCCAAGCTCGAGACCGGGCTTGTCATTAACGTTCCGCCATTCGTCGGCACGGGCGACAAAGTGAAAGTGGATACCGCTGAGGCGCGCTACATTCAGCGCGTGCAGTAATCCGCGCGCTCTGTTTACACCGTGAAAGCGTTTCGTGGAATTTTGTTGCGCCGTCGGAGAAATCGAGCGCAGCAAGCAGCGCCCCCTGCACAAACTGCTTTGCAAACGTAGCAATCAGACGGCGGCGCGAGTTTTCGCGCTGAAGACCCGCCGGAAGATTGCGTCTACGTAGCGCAACTGGCGATTGAGATCGAAGGTGTGCGCGAGCGCCTTCGCGTCGAGATATTTCGCGATGGCCGGGTCGGCGGCAACGCGATCGCGGAAGCTGGTCTCCGACTCCCAGGCCGCCATGGCATGCGCTTGCACGGTTGTATAAGCAGCATCGCGCGGCATGCCGTGTTCCACCAAATCCTGCAAGAGCGTCCCGGAATAGACGAGACCCTGCGTCGCATCCAGATTGCGCTGCATGCGTTCAGGAAATACTTTCATGTTGGCGACGATGTCGGCCATGCGCGCGAGCATGTAATCCAAAAGGATCGTGGAGTCCGGCAGAATGATGCGTTCGACCGAACTGTGCGAAATATCGCGCTCGTGCCAAAGCGCGATGTCTTCGACAGAAGCAACCGCGTTGCCGCGAAGCACCCGCGCCAATCCGCAAATCTGCTCGCAGCTCACGGGATTGCGCTTGTGCGGCATCGCCGAGCTGCCGCGCTGCCCGCCTGAAAACGGCTCCTCCGCTTCGCGCACCTCCGTGCGCTGAAGATGCCGGATTTCAAGCGCGATGCGCTCGAGCGACGCGGCGAGAATCGCGAGCGTCCCGACGTATTCGGCGTGACGATCGCGCTCGATTACTTGCGACGTGATGGGCGCGACGTCCAGGCCAAGCCTGCGGCAGATTTTCTCCTCGATGTCAGGCCCGAGGTGCGAGCAATTTCCGACCGCGCCGGAGATTTTCCCGACGGCAATCTGCTTGGCCGCCGCGCGAAATCGTTCGAGGTCGCGGCGGTTTTCGGCCCACCAGTTCGCCACTTTCAGGCCGAACGTAATCGGCTCGGCATGAACGCCGTGGGTGCGGCCGATTTCCGGCGTGTCCTTGAACTCGTACGCGCGGCGCTCGAGAATCCCGCCCATCTTCTCAAGGCCGCTGTCAATCAGCCGCGAGGCGTCGCGCAGGACGAGCGCTTGCGCCGTATCCACAACGTCATTCGATGTGAGGCCATAGTGCAACCAGCGCGCGGTTTCGGGATCGCCGATGGTTTCGCCAACGGCCATCGTGAAGGCGATGACGTCGTGCTTGACGCGGGCCTCGTGCTCGTGAATCCGGGCGACATTCACGCGCGCCCGTTCGCGCAGGCGCGCCGCAGCTTCGCGCGGTACTACCCCGCTCTCGGCCAGCGTTTCCGCCGCAGCCAGCTCCACATCGAGCCATTTCTGGAAGCGGTTCTCGTCGCTCCAGACGTGCCCCATTTCCGCGCGTGTATAACGTGGAATCAACTCGCGCTCCTTTCAGAAAACCGCACAATCACAGATCGAATTCAAGAAAAAGGCGGGGAAATTCCCTGTCCCATCATAGCTGAAACGCCCGTGAATGGGCAGTTGGGCTTTGCAGAGGCCCGAGCAATCGCAGCGGGGAAGCGAGTGGGTTCACGCAAGTGAACTTTCGTCCGGACACAAGCCAAGCGTCTCCCGAGGACGTGGAGAGACGCGGCTTGAAAACTGATTAGGCGGTGAGAAGACGGCCGGGGAGACGAACCACGCGGCCGCCGCGGTGACCGAGAGGAGCCAGGGGGCGGCTTGCGGGAGCAAAAGCCGGGTTGCTGCCGGCCATCGATTCCTGCATGACCTTCTCTTCGTGAGACGCACCACCGTTCGCAAACAACGCAGGCGTTTTGCGGATCAGTTCGATGCGGCTTCGCACCTTGAACTTCACAAAGAGCGACGACACATGGAACTTGACCGTGCGCTCGGAAATGCTGAGTCGCGACGCGATTTCCTTGTTGGCCAGGTTTTCGAGAACGCCGTTGAGGACTTCTTTCTCACGGCGGCTGAGACCGATTGGGCAAGCGATGGCGCGGCCGGCATCCAGAAGCTGGCGGGCCTTCGACGTAACGCGCTCGAACAGGCTCCCAGCAGCCTTCACCATCACCTGATAATCGCTCGGGGATTCACCTCGCACCAGACAGTGCATGGCAAGAAGACTTGCGGCTTCCTCGAGGGGCAGCATCCCGTCAGTACCGGCTGGAACTTGAAATCGCGCGGCGCCTGTCTCTTTTTCGCAGAACACATACACCTGAGGGGTACCGGGGTGGGTTTGAAACGGACGATCAACGAATGAAGCAGGGGACTTGCGAGACTTTTTCAGGGCGACCTCCCTGCTGCTTAGATTTAGTAGCGAGGGGCAAGAGTCGAGAAGAGCAGCGCCCTTATTCAATTTTAGGGTGACCGTTCACTCAACCGCAGTTCCCATTTCGAACCTGCGACTTCTAGGCCCGCAGCGTTCAAAAAGTGCATCGACCCCCACGGACGACACCGAACCGCACCGGTACTAGAGCAATCCTAGTACCACAATTTTCAAAACGAGAAGAAATTGAAAGTTGGTGAAATATCAGCGGTTACGTTGACATGCGTTCGGTATACCAATCTGATACGCGTGTAGAGATTACGCGTGGCTAGAAATTTTTCCATTACGCCAAAAATCCACATGCCACTCGGGCTGTGGAAATTAGACAAACTGTTTACACCGCGATCATAGATCGATCACAAAAATCTATCGTAAGACGATGGATTACAACAGCAAGGGACCAAGCGGCGTGTCTTGCGACGCGAGCAGAAGTTCACCGCGAAACGCGCACTCGCTTGGCCGCCGGTTCAGAGCCTCTTCGGCGGAGATGCGCGCGAGGTCGGGCGTGTTGTTCTGCTCGGAGAGGTGAGCTAGTACTACGTACCGCGGCCGCGCATCGAAGACATCCGGATCCGCAAGAAATTCGCTGACCACCGTATTCGAGAGATGCCCGGTGCGGCTCATCACGCGCTGCTTGATGTACCAGGGATACGGCCCCACCTTGAGCATCTCGAGATCGTGATTCGATTCGAGGATCAGGCAATCCGATTCGCGCAGGTGATGCTTCACCAGCTCGGGCAGGTAGCCGAGGTCGGTGACGATCGCGACTTTCATTCCATTCGCGCGGAACGTGTAGCCCACCGGATCGGCGGCGTCGTGCGGAATCGCGAACGCGGAGATTTCGATGTCGCCGATCATGAAGACATCTCCGGCGCGGATATGTTCGACGCGTGACAATTTCTTGCACGCGCTCTCCGGCAAGAATTTTCGAATTTCGCGATGCGTTGCCTCGGTGAGATAGGCGGTGGCGCGCCACTGATGGCTGATTTGCGGCAGGCCGCACGTGTGATCGGAATGCTCGTGCGAAATCAGGATGGCGTCAAGCCGCTCGGGCATGATACTGGCGGCTTCCATGCGGCGAAGAAGTTCTTTGCGGTTGATTCCGGCATCAACGAGGAGGCAGGTGCTCTCGGTTTGGAGCAACGTGGCGTTGCCCGCGCTGCCGGAGGCCAGAATGGAAACTCGAATCGAAATGCCCGAACCCCGAGGCGGAATCTGACGCACGCCCGCCGAGGATGATGTCAAACTGGCGTGCACGCGTCAATCGAGTTGTATTGGCAGTTTGGTCGCACGGGGGCCGCAAGGCCACTCCGAGGAACCAAGCGACGAAAAATCCCTCTTTTGTGCGACAGGAACGAAGGGAGACTCTAGGAAATCAGCAAGCCAAGTCAGCGGTTGTGAGCTTGAAGCCTTCGATCGGGCCGAGGACGGTGGCGGCGATGCAGCCAGGGCGGAAAAAATCCTGCGCCACGCGCTGAATATCCTCGCGGGTCACCGATTCGAGTTCCGCGATCAATTCATCCATCGTGAAGAATCGCCCAAAGTAGAGATAGTGCCGGGCGATGTGGGACATCCGCGAGCCGGACGATTCCATCGAAAGCAGCAGCGCGCCCTT
>Ga0187783_10002924_pt1 | contig 12632 bp, 10 predicted proteins | sample 1015_SJ02_MP02_2_FD_132471 | JGI IMG/M metagenome (GOLD analysis project Ga0187783, IMG submission 132471) | Tropical peat soil microbial communities from peatlands in Department of Meta, Colombia - 1015_SJ02_MP02_20_MG | ecosystem: Environmental > Terrestrial > Soil > Wetlands > Peat | place... | reverse complement strand
GTCAAAATAAATGATGTCCTCTTCGAAGGACTTGCCCTGGGCGATCACCTCGCCCGCGGCGTTCAAGACCAGACTGGAACCGTCGAAAATCAGGCTGTCGTTCCCTCCTACCTGGTTGACCATGGCGACCGGGATGCTCTGGGTGCGAGCGATGGAGGCCAGCATTTTCGAGCGAAATTCCCGCTTGCCCAGCCAGAAAGGAGATGCCGAGATATTCAGCAGGAAATTCCCCCCCGCCTGAATCAGCGCCTTCACAGGGTCGAAGGGATACAGTCGCCGCGTTCCAAAATGGGTCTCGTTCCAGGCGTCTTCGCAGATGGTCAAAGCCATCTGCTTGCCGCAAAACGGGAAGGTGGTTTGACTGGCGGCGGGGGCGAAGTTGCGCATCTCATCAAATACATCATACGTCGGCAGCAACATCTTGGATTGGAGGAAGGCCAGCCTGCCGTCTGCCAGTAGCACGGCGGAGTTCATCACCGGCTTGCCCGTTTCTGCATGGGCGGGCGTGACCAGACCACAAATCACGTTGATCCCCCGCGTCTGCCCGGCGATGTGCTCCATCGTCTCCCGATTGCGAGCGACAAAGGATGGGCGTTCTACCCAATCGCGAGGCGGATATCCACAGATGGAAAGTTCCGGGAAGAGGATGAGTCCCGCGCCGGCCTGCCGCGCGATCCGCGCGAACTCGATGATCTTGCTGCTGTTCCCCGGGAAATCGCCCACCGTGGGATTGATTTGTCCGAGCGCGATCTTCACATCTTTAAGTGTAGAGGGAGAGGCTGAAGTAGCCAAGTCTAAGCCGTTCCCCGTTCCCTGAACTAATTCAAAATGGCATGGTCCTCGCACCGGCGCCTCCGGGGCGCAAGAATCGAACCCGCCCGATTGCGGGTGGGTAGGTGGGCGGAAGCACGAGCGGCAGTTCTGCCAGCAAGAGGCTGGAGTGGTTTCCCGAGGACCCCGATCCGGCTTCGGTTCAATCAGCCCAGGAGGTTTGGGGGATTTCCGTTCGACGGTGGGTCGCTTGCAGGAGGCGGAGGAAGGGGCTTGTTGGGCAGGGAACTGGGAGCGTCGCTGGGCAATTCCTCTCCCGGCCGTCGCAGGGTTGGCGCATTGGGAGGCCGCTCGCTATCGGACGCCTTGGCCACGCTTGGCTGCGGCTTGAGGTCGATTTCCTTCTCGGTGCGAACCATTTTTTCCCCGCTCACCTTCATGGTTTCAACTCGCACCACCTCGTCTCCGACAAAACGCACGAAATCCACGTCCTGGGGCGGCTCGCCGTAGATCCAGTCTTCATACTCCGTTTCGCCGTCCTTCTCGCGAATTTTCTTAGGCGGGCGCCCTTTGGCGTACATCACCATCTCGCGATTCATTCCCACCAGCACCTGGTGACTCTTGATGGCATCTCTTGCCTTCGGGGGAACCGTCTCGAGATAGGCCTCGACGGCGGATTTCGCGTCGAAGTCGAAGACCGGGCGCAGGAGTTGCTTCAGCTCCTGCGGGTTCAATTCCGGCACATAATGATCAAAGACAAGATCGACGGAGGAACCGCGTGGGTTCGCATTCGCGTCACTCGGGGCTACCGGGACGCTGCCGCTGGCGCCACCGACTTGAATGTGCTGGTACCACTTTTGTTTCTTGACGGGTCCCCCATTGATCTCGAAGTGAATTCGATCACTTTTGATGTCGATGGCGCTGATGCGGGCCTGATCTCCCGGCTTTACCGACGGACCCCAGGTGGCGATCATCGCCTGCAACTCCGGACCGCTGGGGGAGACAACCCCGTCTTTCAAGGTCAGCCCTTTCTTGCCCATAGGGAATAAGGTGCGGATATAGACAAGCTCTGAGTCGAACGTACGAATCAGCGCCAGGCGGGTCTCCTTGGAGATGTGGGACGGAGAAGAAGCCGGGTGAGCCGCGCCCGCCTCCTGATCCGAGGCGTTCGCACCTGCCATGCCGAGGAGAATGAAGATCAAGCAAACGTAGTGCCAGCATGGCTTCATGGGCCCGAGCCAACCTTTCATCCATTATACCGCTCCCCGCTCGGTCGACATCGCCTCTTCCGCAGCCTGCGAACCCCAGGGTCACCAGGTTCACCCAGGCAATATTCAGCCCTGAAGCGACGCTCTCCGGCCAGTGCCGGTCGCTCGGATCGATCCCGGGATGCCCGAGCATGGCATCGCGGTGCGGAGGGTCAAGACTGTCTATCTTCGCTAGATTCAACAGATAGATGATGAGTCTCCCGGGAAAGCATCGCCGTTCGGAGGGTTAGGAGGGCACGGCGGTACTATCGCGGCTGGCCGAACGAAGCTCGCGTTTCAAGCACGGTGAGGCCATCCCGGGCGACTTGCCAGGGCAACACTCGACCCCCATTTTCTCCGATCGCGGTCGCGACGCGGCTTACAGCGCCTTGTTCGACGAGGAAAATCACGCAGCCTCCGCCTCCGGCGCCGCATACCTTGGCCGCTTGCCCGCCGTGCTTGGCAGAAATCGCGATGAGCTTGTCGATTAAGGGCGTGGTGATGCGCGGGGCGTTGGTACGTCGAAGTTTCCACTCTTCACGCAGAAGGCGCGCGATCGATTCCCAGTCGCCGCGAAGCAAAGCCTGGTGCATGGCGCGGGCAATCGCCGTAATGCGTTCAAAGTTGCGGAAGATGTGTCGATCTCCCTCCAGGTGAGATTTGAACACCTTCCAATTGTTAATGCCGGATTTGCGGGGTTCGCCAGTATAGGCGAGCACGAAGCGCGACTCGATCTCCTGCGGAGCCAGGGGGACCGCTTCGCGGTGAATACCGTCCACGTCAAGGTGGATGGCGCTGATGCCCCCGTAGAGAGCAGGGTAGTAGTCCTGGCAGCCCGTGGGCACCTTGATGATCTGCGCCTCGACGTTTTGCGCGATGACGCGCATCTGTTCGAGCGTGAGGTTGCGCTCGGTAAAGCGTGCCAGGGCCGCCGTGGTGGCGATCATCAAAGCAGACGATCCCGAGATGCCGGCGCCGGCAGGAGATTCGGAATTCGTCTCGAGCAGCAAACCCGAGCGCGGGGCAAAGAACTGCACCAGTCGAGCCGCCAGGGGCAGCCGGAAACGGCGCGCCGTGCGCAATTGATCAAAGCTGTCGAACCACTCTTCCTTCTTGGTATCGAGCGAGCGCAAGTGGATTCGGTTGCCTTTTTGTGGAGTGATGCGGCAAGTGGTCAGGATCTTGAGCGCGAAGTTGAGGGTCAACGCCCCCGGGTGGAAAAGATACAAGGGCCAGAGGTCAATGGTTCCACCCGCCAGGTCCGCGCGACAGGGTGCCTGGGCGATGATGCTTGGTTCGCTGACTGGATCGGCGAGATTCCGGTTGTATCCTAAGTGGCTCACGTCTGGCTCTCGAACGGGCTTGCGGCCAGCTACGCAGTTCCTCTACCTGTTTCTGTACTCGACTGCTCCGCCAACGGCCTTGCTTGCTGGCAAAATTCGTGGGTTTCTTTTCGTCCTCACGAGAATTCAGCCGCGCTCGGGATGATCGGAACCGGCCGCCGACTGTTCGGAGGTGAGATTCAGGGCGCGCTTCACGGTTCCTCGCTCCTTCTGGATCTTTTCTTGCAGAAGCGTGATCGCGTAGATCAGCTGTTCGGGACGGGGAGGGCATCCGGGGACGTATACATCTACGGGAATGACTTGGTTGACGCTTTGCACCAACGCATAGTTGTTGAACACGCCTCCCGAGGTGGCGCACGCCCCCATGGAGATCACCCACTTGGGCTCGGGCATCTGCTCCCAAAGCTGGCGAATCACCGGCGCCATCTTGTTCGAGACGCGGCCGGCGATAATGATCAGATCCGATTGCCGGGGCGACGGCCGGAATACTTCCGCGCCGAAGCGCGCGATATCGAAACGGGATGCACCCATCGACATCATCTCAATCGCGCAGCAGGCCAACCCGAAGGTCATTGGCCAGATCGAGTTTTTCCGCATCCAGTTCACGGCATTGTCCAGGGTGGTCAGCACAACTCCTTCTGGCGCAGCATTGCCATAGGTGAGCTCCTTGACTATTCTCCTGCCATCCTCAAGCGTGACGTAGGGTCCGAAGCTGATTCCGTTATTACCCATGCTTGCTTTATTTTAATTGGGATTATGGTGAGCCGTCCAAATTTGCCTTCTGGGAAATTTGCCGGATTGAAATTCAGAGTGCGGGGCGGCTAGTCCTTCTCTCGAGCCCGTCCAGCTCACTGACACCTTTTCGCCATGGCGATCACTGCCGCCGGTGATGCTCGAATGCGCTCTCAGCCCATCGGCCTTGCCCGATACCATTGCTCCCAAGCCGGCTTCTTTACCGAAGAGTTCACAATCGTGGCTCGGAATAGGCTGGCTGAGCCACCGCCTTTAGAGATGGCACCCATTGGTCAGCTACTTGAGGTCATTGACCAGATACAAATCGGAAAGGGTGCGACCGTATTCGTAGACGTAGTTATTGCCGTCGGGAGTGATCAGAATGGCGCTGATAAATGTGACCCCGGACACATCCGGAGGCGCGAGTTCCTTCCAGGGCTGTTTGTGTCCCGTTACCATGTCCAGCTTTTCGACGTGGGTGGGCACTTCGCCGAGATGATACACAAATAGCGAGTGGCCATCGCTTCCCCAGCCGATGGGTGCGTCTCCGAAGTCCAGACCGGGAATGGACTGTCCTTCACCACCATCGACCGGCAGCAACACCGGTCTCCGATCCGGACCAATGACGACTACCTGTTTGCCGTCGGGAGAGATGGCAAACAAGCTGGAGTTCACGCCCTCGCCGGTAATAGCCCTTGGCAGACCGCCATCAACGTCCTGAACGTAAAGACGAACTCCTTTCCCGGGCTCATCGCCGGAAAACATCACTCGCTTGCCGTCCGGAAACCAGCGGGCCCACATGTGATTGATGTTGTCATGCGTCAGTGGCTTGACTTCTCCCGCCCCAGTCGGAAGCAGGAAAAACTGCACTGGAGCCTTGGGCAGGCCGCCTACCACCCATTTCTTGTCCGGGGAGAGCGTGAAACCGCTACCCTCACCGAGCCGGATCGCGGGAGAACCGTCGGTCTGACGAAGATACGTGGCGTAATTTGCCCCACCGCCCTCGCCGGATTCCGCAAACAATAGGGTCTTCCCATCGCTGGACAAATCTCGCGGTGCCGACCAATCCATCCAGGAAAGGTCGCGCTCGCGGCTCGTGCCGGCTGTCATTCCAACCATGCCCACTCGAGGCACATCGCGAGTGACCAGCACCCGGCCGTCACGAGCCACATCCTGCAGAGTCAAAGTGCCAGGTTCACGCGCCAAGAGCCGTTCTTTTCCGGAGAGGTTCACAGCCGAAAGAAAGCGGCCGTATCCAACCCGGGTGCCGGAAAACCAGATTTCCGTTCCCTTGGGCGACCAGTTCAGACCCCAGAGGGTTCCCCAGCCGGGAGAGAGAGTTTTTTCCTTTCCCGCCAGATCGACCACCGCCACCGAGCCAGCGTCGTCTCTGCGCACCGGGTGCTCAATGAAGGCCACCATGTCGTTCGTGGGCGATACCCGCGGGTGGCTGATCCATCCTCCGGTCGAAAACAGAACTTTTCCGATGGGATATTCCAACCGGCTTTGACCGCCAGACTCCCGCACTACGGCGAAGTTGTTGCCATCGTGCGACCAGTCTGCCCATTGCACATTTTCCAGGACTTCGCGAGGAGCGCCACCAACCAAGGGCACCCGAGCCAAGGTGCCGGTGTTGATGTAAGGTTCTATGTTATGAGTGTCCAGCAGTACCGCCATCTCTCCCTCTCCAGAGACGGAGAGTACTTCTGCCTTACTCAGACCGATTGAACGCGATTCCGGACTCTCCGGGCGCGTGGTGTAGATTTCGGGCGGATTCCCCTCCCAGGCTGCGCTGTACACAATGGTTTTCCCGTCAGGCGTGAAATGCGCCATGCGTATGGTTCCGCCCCGGAAGGTCAACTGGCGATAGGTAGGCGGCGTGATACTCGCGGCCAGCCCTTGGCGTTTTCCTTCCCAATATGCCCCGCTAATCAGCGCCAGGGCGATCACCGCACCCAGAGCGGCAGAACTTGAGCGTCGGCCGCCCGCCTTCGCTGCGGCGCCCGCGGTGCCAGCCGCAACTGCGGGTCCCGCGCCACCCGGCACCACTTCTGGCTGGGCTTCGGCGCCACTTGTCAAGGAATGGGAGTCCGATTCCCTTTTGAGTCGCTGCAGGTCAACCCTAAAGTCAGAGGCAGCCTGGTAACGCAGCTTGGGATCCTTTTCGAGCGCCTTGTCGAGAATCGAATCCAGCCGGAGCGGCAGCTGCGGATTGAGTTTTAGCGGTCGCGCCGGCTGACGGTGCAGAATCGCATCAAAGACAGCGGCCGTCGTTTGCCCCGAGAAGGCCTGCCGGCCGGTCGCCATTTCATAAAGAACAATGCCGAGGGAAAACAGATCGGTGCGGCCGTCCAACTCCTCGCCCATGGCCTGCTCGGGCGACATGTAAGCCACCGTCCCCACGGCCGTGCCGGGGCTGGTCAGCTGAGGGTTAGCCGCGGTGGGCATGGAACCGGTCTCAGCGGCATTCCGCGGCAGTTGCTGCTCGGCGGTGTATTTGGCAAGACCAAAATCCAGCACTTTGGTTTGCCCGCTGCGACCGATGAAGATATTGGCTGGCTTAATGTCGCGGTGCACGATTCCCCGGGCATGGGCGGCAGCCAGTGCGTCGGCAATGGCAATGGAGATATCCAGCAGTTCAGCCAGCCGCAGAGGCTTGCCTTCAATCCGGTGTTTCAGCGTCTGGCCGTCAATGAACTCCATCGCGATGTAGGCGGATCCGGCTTCTTCGCCTATGTCGTAAATGGTGCAAATGTTTGGGTGGTTGAGCCCCGATGCAGTCTGAGCTTCCCGTCGAAAACGCTCGAGGGCTGCGGGGTCTTGCGCCGTATCTTCCGAGAGGAATTTCAGCGCAACCGTACGGTGGAGGCGTGTGTCCTCAGCTTTATAGACCACGCCCATACCGCCGCCGCCAAGTTTTTCAAGAATCCGGTAATGGGAAAAGCTCTGGCGGTTCATCGTTCGAAGCACCGACATGGTAGGCGGACCGGCATCGCAAAGTCAATCAGAATGACCATTCTGCGGACCTCGGTTGAGGCGGGAAGATCCTTCGGCCAAAGTCAGAGCGTCAGCACGATTTTGCCGAACATCTGGCTTTTTTCCATGTACTCGTGGGCGGCGCGCGCCTCCTGCAAAGGAAAAGTGCGGTCGAGGACGGGTTTCAATCGCGCCGCAAACACATGGTTGAGGACTTCGTACAAGTCTCCCATGGTCCCCATATAGGAGCCGAGGAAGGAGAGTTGACGCGCGTACAGGAAGCGCAGATCGAAAGCCGCATTGGGCCCCGTAGTGGCGCCTCAAGTCACGATGGTTCCACCGGGCTTGAGAGATTTCATGCTCTCCTCCCAGGTTGCCGCGCCCACATGTTCGAAAACAATGTCGACTCCTTGCTTGTCCGTTATCCGCCGCACCTCTTGTGAAATCTTTTGCTGGTAGTGATCGATGCCGTAGTCCGCGCCGAGAGCGGCGGCTCGTTCCAGTTTACCGGAGTCTCCGGCGGTAGCGATCACGCGAGCGTGGAAAAGCTTGGCGATTTGAATGGCCGCGCTGCCCACGCCGGAACCGCCCCCGAGTACAAGGACGGTCTGCCCCTGGCGAATGCCGGCGCGCGTCACTAGCATGTGCCAGGCAGTAAGAAAAACCAGGGGCACGCTGGCCGCCTGCGCGAATTCCAGCCCATCAGGAATCGGAATCGCAATCGCGGGCGGCACGGCAATGAGCTCACAATTGCCGCCATCGACGAGATTACCTAATACCGTGAATTCCGGACATTGATTCTGCAGTCCCGCCATGCACTTCGCACAATGATTACAGAAATGCATGGGCGCGACGAGCACGCGCTGCCGAGGTTCGAAGCCGGTGACGTACTCACCGACGTCCGCGATCTCGCCCGCGATGTCGCTACCCAGAATGTGCGGCAGCTTGACTCCGGGCAGGCCCCTGCGTACCCAGAGATCGAGATGATTCAGGGCACAAGCTCTGATCCGAACCAGAATCCGGTCTTTGCGCAGGGGGGGATCGCTCACCTCTTCATAGCGCAAAACTTCCGGACCGCCAAACTCGTGGATGCGAATGGCTTTCATGCCTACGACTCCTGACGCTTCAAACTAGCATAGGTCGGTATCCTCAAGCTGCGCTTTGGCGCCGCACCGCGTGCCATGGGGCGCCTCGCCTCTAGCACCTCCCTCGAGCGCAATCCATTCTACCGTCCCTTGAAGCGAGGCCGGCGCTGCCCAGGGGCATAGCAATGTCACCCTCACGCAAGTAACCGGTGGCAGGAGGCGCCATCCACCCCCCCGGGCTACGACTTAGTTTGCGTTGACTTGCCCCCGGGTACGACGAATAATCAAAGCGATGGACATTTATGAGGAGATCGTCAAGCTTCGCCGCGAAGGCCGACGAGGTGCCTTGGCAACGATCGTGAACGTGCGCGGCTCGATTCCCTCTTTTGAGACGGCCAAGATGCTGGTGCGCGATGACGGCTCCATCGCCGGTACCATCGGCGGAGGTTGCGTCGAGGCAGAAGTTTGGCAAGCGGCTCGCGAAGTCATGGAAACCGACAAGCCTCGCAGCTTGACTTTCAATCTCAACCAGGATCCGAAGTACGATACCGGGCTGGTCTGCGGCGGCACACTCGACATCTTCGTAGAGCCAGTTTTCCCTCCAGCATTACTTTATATCTTTGGTGCAGGTCATGTATCGACAAGCCTTTACAAAGTTGCATCTAACGCAGGCTTTGATCTCACCGTGGTGGACGATCGGCCAAACTACGCGAACCGTGAGCGCTTTCCTGAAGCCAAGGAAGTAATCGCAGAAGACTTCGAGCAGGCGATGGCTCGGATCACTCCCAACGAGTCCTCCTACATCGTCATTGTGACCCGCGGCCATCACGATGACATGCGGGTGCTGCGCTGGGCGGTGCAAACCCAGGCGCGGTATATCGGTATGATTGGTTCCAAGCGTAAGACGATTGCCATCTTCAAGGAACTCACCAAGGAGGGGCTTCCCGCCCACCTGTTTGAGCGAGTACACGCCCCGGTGGGGTTGGATATTGGAGCGATCACGCCAGAGGAGATTGCCGTCGCCATTACCGCTGAGCTGATCGCGGTACGCCGTCAGACCGAGCGCTCGTTGCCCCACATGAGCTGGTTCAAATCGCACCCCGGAGGGGGCGCGCCGGATCCGGTGGCCGCCCGCGAAGACGCTGAGGAAGAAGTTTAACTGGCACACCTGCCGAGATCAGAGAGAAAAAGGAACTTCCTTTTTCTTGTGGCGTTTCACGGTCGTTGCCCTCTCTGAGTTTTCGTGTCTTTCTGCTATCTTGCCCCCATGGCCACTGCGCCCAACCTATGCGGAGTGATTCTAGCAGCCTGCAGGTCTTCCCGCATGGGTAGCGATAAGGCCTTGTTGAGTTGGCCGCCTGCCAACACGGGTTCGGGGCTTTCTGGGCAAACCTTTCTTTCCGCTGCAATCCAGTCCTTCGATCCTTACTCCGAGATGGTGATTGTCGTGGCCGGCCTCAATGCGGCGAATCTTGCCCCCGTGGCATACGCACACGGAGCCGTTTTGGTAACGAACCCGGCTCCGGAGCGGGGCCAATTCAGCTCACTGCAGGTTGGATTGCAGGAGGTTTTGAATCGGGGCCGGGACGCCGCCATCCTCACCTTGGTCGACCGGCCACCGGTCCAGCCTTCGACCATCGAAAGCCTCTACCATCAATTTGCCACCCGGCCGCACGAGATATGGGCAGTCATCCCGGAATATCGCGGCGGGCACGGCCATCCTGTTCTCCTGGGGAGGGAGATGATGGAAGCATTCCTGAAGGCTCGGCCGACCGCGAATGCTCGCGAGCTGGAGCACCTGAACGAGCAACATATCAAATACATCGCCCTCGAGGATCCGATGGTTATTCTAAACGTGGACACGCCGGAGGATTATGCCGCACTGGCTTCGTCCTTCTACCCCCGTTAGGATTCGAATGCAAGCGATCGTCGCCAAGGAAGCCTGTTGAAACCGGCGGAATTCATCGCATCTGTCGTCAAGCTCGAACCCAAGCTCGCGGTGTTTGATTGTGACGGCACCCTGTGGGCGGGAGTTGCTGGCGAGGAATTCTTCGCTTGGGAACTTGAGCGCGGGCTGGTTTCCGATGACATCGTGCGTTGGGCGCATCGCCGCTATGCCGACTACAAAGCTGGGAAGGTGGATGAAGACACCATCTGCCGGGAAATGGTAACCATGCATCGAGGGCTGGCCGAAGAGGAAGTGCAGGCCGCGGCTAACCAGTTTTTCGAGGAGCGCTTCCGGGACCAGGTCTTTCCCGAAATGCACAGTCTGATCGATCAGCTGCGACTCTCCGGGTGCGATGTCTGGGCCGTATCTTCGACCAATGAATGGGTGATTCGAGCCGGGATGAAATATTGCGGAATCCCGGAGGGCAGGATCTTGGCTTCCTCGGCGCTGGTTGAAAACGGGCAGGTGACCAGCCAATTGGTTCGCGTGCCTACCGGGCCAGGGAAGCCTGCCGCTATTTGCGAGGTGATTGGCCGTCGTCCCAACGCCGCCTTCGGGAACTCTCGCTGGGACACGGAAATGCTCGCCATGGCGGAGCACGCCTTTGCCGTGAACCCCAATCCCGACCTGAAAGCAACCGCCAACGAGCGGGGCTGGATGACTTACTACCCCGCGCTGGTTCGAGCCAGACAAGTTGATGGCTGCTAGCTCCAACTACAGCTATACTGTAGGGGGCCACGGCAGAAGGTGACGTGGACAAGGCTTATGGTTTACCCGCCGAAGAGAATGTCAAACAAGCTAACTCCAACCAATTGCTTGTTTAGTGGTTTCAACCATGCACCCAACGAGACCAGCTGTTGCGACATCTAAGAGGTGGTCGATGCTGATATCGATGAATATACGCTGTGACCAGTGTGGCTACGAAAGCGACTCTCGTTATCGCTTTTGTGGAATGTGTGGTGCTAAGCTGCCTCTTCCCCGTACCCCAGCGAGCGAAGCCGGAGCGGCGGCGCCCCCGCGGGAGGAGTCCAGCCGGTCGATGAGCGCGCCGTCGTTCTTGGGCTTGAGCGAGGAACCGACCAGCAGTGTCACCTACCTGCTTGAGGACGAGCTGAGCACAAACCACTGGAAGCGCACGTTGGCTTTGATCATTTTCCTCGCGGCCCTTGGCATTATAGGCTGGCACTGGCGTACGGGACTTCGTGCCTATGTGACCGCCAGGCTGGCGCAGCAGCCTGCCACGAATCCGTCGGAGACGCCTCCCGAGACACCCATTCCCACGTCCACGGCCGAGGCGGCAGCGGCCAGTCCGAACGCGAACGCCTCCCCCGCAAATCCAGCCACCAGTGTCGGCGACTTGCCGGCAAACCCAACGCCAAACCCGCCGCAAAACTCCGCGCCGCCAGCTCCGACCGCCCCGGCCATCCCGAATCCAAACCCGCAGCCCGAGGCTGCGAAGCCGGAGCAAGCCCTCGAGAACCAGCCTCAGACCGCGAAGGAAGAGGCTCCCACAGCCTTATCCCAGGCTTCCAAGAGCACGCAGCCGCAAGTCCAAAAACCCGCTCCGGTACGTACCCCGAGCGACCAGTTAGAGGCAGATGGCGAGAAGTATCTATACGGAACCGGAGGCGTCTCGGCCGATTGCAGCCGGGCGGTGAAGGATCTCAGCTCTGCTGCAGGACAAGGGAACGCCAAGGCGTACAGTGTGCTCGGAACGATTTATGCGACCGGTCATTGCGCCGACCGGGATCTGCCTTTGGCTTATCACTGGTTCGCAAAGGCTTTGCAGCAGGATTCGGGGAATACCCGGCTGCAACGTGATCTGCAAGTTTTGTGGAACCAAATGAGCGACGATGAGAGGCAGGTTGCGATGCGCACCCGGCGCTAAGCCCTGAGGATCACGCCGTACCGACTGGCGTTTCAACCCCGCAACGTAGGGTGGCGATTGCCGGATTTACAGGTGCCGTGGCGAGGCACTCCTAGCATCAGGTGTGCCTAACGGCAGGCGGCCATTGCTCTGCTGACTGAGCTAAACCAGGCTAGGAGCGGTCTGGCGTTGCTTCGGTCGACAGGTTCCCGGGCGACAAGCCGGGGATGCTGCACCCGTCCCGCCAAGTTCAAAGTTGGCTTCCAGAGCGGCAAGTGGCCGTTCTCGACTGGACCCCAGTTGGAATCGGGGACTTCGAGACCACAAGATGATTGGCATGAGCACCTTAGACGATTGCCAGGCCCATCAGAGGCTCGGGCGCGTCCCGAGCCGCACGCTCAAAGGATCTAATGCCATTGGGCTAAGGTAAAAATCCGCTTGACACTAGTCCAGGATTTGCTACCTTTCATGGACAACTTGCAGAAGTACGCCACTTCGCGTTTACCACGTCACTTCGCGTTTTACCGGTTGTAGGAAAATAGCCCACTTCGCGTTTACCAGTTGGGGTCTGCTCGGCGACGAACAAGCAGCGCGCCGTGGTTGTCTGAAGTTTCCTGGTCCAACTAGGAAGCAGGACATGCACCGAAAGGTGATCTAGCGCCT
>Ga0187783_10002923_pt1 | contig 12636 bp, 13 predicted proteins | sample 1015_SJ02_MP02_2_FD_132471 | JGI IMG/M metagenome (GOLD analysis project Ga0187783, IMG submission 132471) | Tropical peat soil microbial communities from peatlands in Department of Meta, Colombia - 1015_SJ02_MP02_20_MG | ecosystem: Environmental > Terrestrial > Soil > Wetlands > Peat | place... | reverse complement strand
CGGCGCTTGGGCGACCTCGGTCGAGTAGCCGAAGAGGTAGTGCCGGCGCAGGAGGGACGAAAGTCCGCTCCGGCTTTCGGCCATGAGCAGAGCGGCCGACCTGGTGCCCCGCAAGAGACGGACACCCGCGAGTTAACCGCGATCGAGGTCCAGAACCGTTTTCGTCAGATTGCCGCGGCTCACGGAACAGCGGCCAAGGCCGCTCTGGTCAAAGAACTCCTTTCCCAAGCGACCCCGGGGGAGGCCAAGTACATCGTCAAAATCATTACCGGCGATCTGCGCATCGGGGTGAAGGAAAGCCTGGTCGAGGAGGCGGTGGCCAAAGCCTATGGCAGCAGCCTGCAGGAGGTTGAGCGGGCCAACATGCTGCTCGGCGACCTCGGGAGGACCCTCGAGCTGGCGGCTCGCGGTAAAGTTTCCGAGGCCCGCATGCGTCTGTTCCACCCTCTGGGCTTTATGCTGGCAAGCCCTGCGGCATCGCCCGAGGAGGCGCTCGGTTACTTTGCCAACCCCTGGGTCGAAGACAAGTACGACGGCATCCGCGCCCAGGCGCACTGTTTGTCCCCGGAGGTGCGCCTGTTCTCGCGCACCCGCGATGACATCAGCAAGTCATTTCCGGATTTGCTGGATCGACTGGCTGCGCTCCCCCAAGACGCCATTCTCGATGGAGAGATCGTGGCCTGGAGCTCGTCGGCGGCCGGGCCGGACGAGCCCGGGCGCGCCCTACCCTTCAGTGTCTTGCAGCAGCGGCTGGGCCGCAAGGCGGTCAGCGAACCATTGATGCGGAACGTGCCGGTCGCCTATCTCGTGTTTGATGTGCTGTATGCGGGCGGTGAGTTGTTGATCGATCGCTCCCTGCCGGAGCGAGGCAGGATCCTGGATGCCTTGCTGGCGGCGGAGGGGATTCCCCCGCCAACCCGGCCCCTCGCGCCGCAGCTGGTTCTGGCGCTTGATCCGGTCGAGCCTCGGAGCCTGGCTCGCGTCCGGCGCTCGCCGGTAGTGCGCGCCTCCTCCCCGGAGGAGCTCGAGCGATTGTTTGCCGCCGCACAGGCGCGCGGCAACGAAGGCTTGATGATCAAAAGTCCCGACTCGCGCTACACCCCGGGACGCCGGGGGAAATCCTGGTTGAAATTGAAACGAGAGCTGGCCACCCTCGACGCCGTGGTTACGGCCGTAGAGTACGGCCATGGCAAGCGGATTGGAGTTCTCAGCGATTACACTTTTGCCGTCTGGAGGGAAGACGAGCTGGTTAACGTCGGCAAAGCCTATTCCGGGCTGAGCGACGCCGAGATCGCCTCGATGACGCAATGGTTCCTGGAGCATACGCTTGAAGATCAAGGATTTCGCCGCCTGGTCGAGCCACAGATCGTGCTCGAGGTCGCCTTTAATAACGTAATGCGCTCCGACCGGCACACCAGCGGGTACGCCCTGCGGTTTCCAAGAATTGTGCGTTTGCGCCCGGACAAACCGGCCGCAGAGGCCGACACGCTTGAGCGGGTGAACGAGATCTATGAGAAGCAGAGCGGAAACTGATGCGGCGGAAGGCTCTTCGGGCGAGATCGCGCTAGTGGTTATGCTCATGTTCGGCTGGGCTCAGGGGTATCACGCATCCCCGGGCGCCGTCGCAGAGCACGTGCTCAAACTGAATGGTGGTGTGATCAATCTGAAATTGTTCGTGCAGCTGCTGTTTCACCGCCTGCAGGATGCGTCCGCTGGCCGAGGGCGGGATGTCGGCAATCGAGATATGGCAGGAAAGCGCCCGGGTTTCTGAGCCGATCGACCAGACATGCAGATCATGAACGTCGTTGACTCCTTCCACCGTCCGAATGGCGGTTTCGACCAGCTGCAGCTTGATGCCTCGCGGAGTTCCCTCGAGCAGAATATTCAGGGTCTCCCGTACGATTCCAACCCCTGACCATAAGATCACCGCCCCGATGCCGAAGGAAAGCGCGGGGTCGATCCAGTAACGCCCCGTGGCAAGAATCGCCCAGCCGCCGACGAGGACCGCGGCGGTTGAAACCGTGTCGCCGATTTCGTGCAGGATGGCGCTGCGAATGTTGACGTCCCGCCCCGATCGATAGAGCAGCAGGGCAATGGCGCCGTTCATGAGCATGCCGGCCGCCGCCACCCAGATCATAGTTCCGGCGCCTACCAGCTGGGGATTCTCGATGCGCCGCAGGGCTTCATAAAAGATCAGGAATGAGACCGCCACCAGGGAGCCAGCATTCACCAGGGCGGCGAGCACGCCCGCCCGGTGCCAACCGTAGGTTTTCGTGGCACTTGGCGGCCGACCGTGGAGATAGACGGCAACCAGGGAAAGCAGCAGGGCGAGAAGATCCGCCAGATTGTGTCCGGCTTCCGACAGCAGGGCCAAGGAGTGGGAGCGAATGCCAGCCACAACCAGGAGAGCGATGTAGGCTAGGGTTACCAGCAGAGAAACCTGCAACAGTTTCGAGGTTCGTTCGTCTACACCGTGGTTGGCATGGGTGTGCATCTGACTCAAGTGTAAGAGGAAGCCGAGAAGGGTTCAAGCTGCTGGGCGGGCAATTACGAATGGGAGCACAATCAGCGTCCGGCGCTGGCTGCCATTTTTTTCACCATCGCCAGGACGAGCTTTCGGTCACTGTCGTTGAGGCTTGCGGCGTAGCGGCGGATCTGGCTAAGGAAGCGCAGTTCGTCCTCGGAGAGCTGCGGCAGCCCCTTCGTACCGTTGCTGTGCCCGGCATCGGAAAAAAACTGGGAAAGCGAAATCTCCATGGCGCCGGCGATTTTCGAAAGCGTGTCAAGGGAGGGAATGGTGTGGCCGTTCTCCACCCGGGACAGGTAGCAACGCAGCAGGCCGGTACGCTTTTCGATATCGCCCTGGGACATTCCCTTTTGCAGCCGGTAGCTTCTGATGCTCTGACCGATGTTCATAAAGGAAACCGCCCAGCCTCGGTACTGTCCCGCTGAATAGTAACCAGAGTACTACGGTCTTTCAAGGATAATTTTCTCCAGTCGCTAACATCTAACATCTCAGTATTCTAGCCTTACTCAACCTCGAGCGCAGATTGAGTTTTCACAGGCTGACAAATTCGCAGATTAGGACTTAAGCGTGCTCGCCAGGAAGTTCGTGGTGCGCTTCGATCGATCGGCGGCATCCTCGACGCGATACCCGGTTTTGTGGTTCGGATTCGAACCCATGGCCGGCGTCGGGATGGATGACAATCGCGACTTTTTTGCCTTGCTGCTCTAGTGTTGGTTCGAACTTTTGCACGTCTTCGACCGCCACGCCGATCCTGGCCGGCACAAATACCAGCCCGGCGGCATGGATTTTCTTGATCGATCCCGGGTCGGTTACCAAATGTCCGTCATTGATGACGGCGGCGCGCAAGCTCGGCTCGAGCCGCGCCCCATCGAGCGAATAACCGCCACCCATGCACCAACCGATCGATCCAATCCTGTCCTAATTCACGGTCTGCGCGGTGAGGAATTCTACGGCGGCCTGTAGGTCGGGTTGCGCGCGATCTTCCGGAACTCCCCGCATGATCTCGTGTGCCTCATCCGGGGTGGTTGCGACCTTGCCCCGGTAGAGATCGACGCCTAGGCGGCGTAACCCTGATCAGCGAGTTTCGACGCCTGCACCTTCACCCAGTCATTCAGCCCCCACCATTCATGGATCACCCGGAGTGCGGGGAACGGACCCTTGCCCTCCGGCGCGTAGAGGACGCCAGTGACGACTCCGGGCCGATCTGGTAAAGACGGTGCGCGCGGTTGGAGCGAACCGAGCGCCGACCAGCAGCAAGACGACCAAAACAGCATGCTTCATGTTCTCCAAACCAAAGGCATTCCGAAACTCTTGCGCTTGCCAGTTCGCAGCCTATCTTTCTCGTCGGTCAAAGTCCTCTGTGGCCGAGATCCAGTTCCAGGTAGAGAGTGCCCGGCAGCGGGTTGGCCCGGTACGGGGCAATTTCCCGAAAGCCGAGCTTACGGTACAGAGCTACGGCATCGATCATGAGCGGTTCGACCGTATCCAGGCGCATCCGTTGATATCCGATCTTTCGAGCTTCGGCGATGACGGTCTCGGCCAGAATACGCCCGAGGCCTTTTCCGCGAAACTGAGGGCGCACATAGAGACGCTTCATCTCGCAAACCCGCGGCTCCCATGGATGCAGGGCCACACAACCGGCGGGGTCGCCAGCCAAACCGGCGAGCAACAGGCGCCCCTCCGGCGGAGCATAGTCGCCTGGCAATTGCGCGAGCTCTCGGTCAAAATTCTGAAAGCACAGACTAAAGCCGAGTGATTGGGAGTATTCGCGGAAGAGTTCGCGGGTCATGGCGAGTTGTGCCGTCGACTCGACCGCAACAATGGTGGGACGCATCGCGCCGAACCGGCTGGGGGGCGGTTCCCGCTTTCGCTTGAGTTCTGCCATCCTCTCGCGGGACTCTGGTTGGTCCTTCATGGTCCCCTATCCCATGAGCATGCCGCCGTTCACATTGAGCACGTGACCGGTGATGTAGGCGGCCTCTTCGGAGGCAAGGAAGGCCACAGCGTTGGCAACGTCCGCGGAAGTTCCCAGCCGTCCCAGGGGAATCTGCTTGAGGGCGTCTTGCCGGACGGCTTCCGACAAACCCTCCGTCATGGCGGTTGCGATAAACCCGGGAGCGACGGCGTTACAAGTTATATTTCGTGAGCCCACTTCGCGGGCAATCGCCATGGTCAAGCCGATCAATCCCGCCTTCGAGGAGGCATAGTTCGCCTGCCCAGCCTGACCCATTTGACCGAAGATCGAGGTCAGGTTGACGATTCTGCCCCAGCGTTGCCGGAGCATGCTCCCGATTACCTGTTGGATGCAGAGGTAGGCGGAAGTGAGATTGGTGTTGAGGACCGCATCCCAATCGGGTCGCTTCAAGCGCAGAACCAGCTGATCGCGAGTGATGCCGGCATTGTTGATGAGAATGTCGATCCTTCCCCATCGCTCGAGTACTGCCTTGCATCCCGACCTGATTTGTGGTTCGTCGCCAACGTCCATGACATAGGCAGCAGCCTGTCCACCGTTGGCGATGATAGCTTTGGCCAGTTCCTCGAGTTTTTCCTGATTCCGGGCGGCCAAGGCGACCGACGCTCCGGCTTCGGCCAGCTTGACCGCACAGGCGCGCCCGATGCCCTGGGACGCACCGGTAACCAGAGCAACTCGGCCGGATAGGCTCATCGCTTTCCCTCCTCCCTCGAAAGCCGAAATTATAGCTGGACGCGGGCGGGAGTATCCTGCTGCTCATCCCTCCGCAACCGCCGGGTGCTTTCTTTGATGCCGAACCAGCCCAGGCACACGCCTGCTCGCGAGGAGCTGTCGTGAAGACAAGAAGGCCAGGCGGAGGAAGGAAACTATGGGCCTTGAGACCGTGCGATACTTTACGAGGGAATCGAGAAGGACGGTTCGCTTGCCCGATCGTTGGGGGTTAAGCTTAGTCCTTGCCCATCCCTTTCGAGTCGCTTCGAAATTAGAGGTCCGCCATGTCCGAACCCGTGATTGCGATTGATTCCACGAATGGCAACCAAGCTGCCGCTCCCGGCTCCCCCGAGGTCTATGTGATCTATGGCGCCGAGCCGGAGGTGCAGGCCTACGCGATGGCGAAATACTCGCGTTCGGCTCTTTCTCTGAAGGAGTCGCTCCAGGAGGTCAGCCAGCACAAGGCGGAGAAATTTCTCAATACCTTCTATTTCCAATACGGACACCGCTCCATTGCAGATTTGGCCCATGTCGCCCTGGCCATCGAGCGGCTCTCGATCCTGGCCGCGATTGCGGTCGTCGACCAGCAGCGTTGGGACGGCCAGGAGCGCTCGACGCGCTATCAGGACTTTAAGAAAAGCGGCTACTTTGTTCCTGACTTCGCAGACGACGAGCAGGCCTCGGAGCTCTACCAGACGAGCATGCACGAGCTGTTCCTCGAATACGAAGTGCTTTCCGAGCGCATGTTTCGCTACCTCAAGCAGATCACGCCTCAACCTCCGGACATGAAGCCGGAGGCCTACGAGCGCACCTTGCGGGCGCGGGCCTTTGATATCTCGCGTTATTTATTGCCGCTCGGGACCAACACTTCACTCGGAGAGATTGTGAATGCCAGGACGCTCGAGAGCCAGATTTCACACTTGCGCTCCGCCACCCACAAAGAAGTGCGCCACTTAGGGGAACTTCTCAAACGGGCGGCTTCGTCCCCTGCCTATAACGTTGCTGGCAACGGGTTGGGGGAGCTGGTGAGCGCGATCCGTGCCGTCTCGCCCGAACTCGGCGTGCGCGCCGAGGAGCAGCTGCTGCGTGAGATTCGGGTGGCGCCTACGCTGGTGAAGTACGCCGATCCCAATCCCTACGAAATCGAAACTCGCCGCGAGCTGAGGCAATGCGCCCAGGAGCTGATGGGAGGTAGGCCCGTTCATCCGTCGCCCTCGGTCGATCTGCTCGAGGCAGAGCCGCTCGAAGTCGAGCTGGCGACGACTCTGATTTACGAACACAGCCATTATCCCTATCGCCAGATTCGCAGCGTGATTGAGGAGAGCGGCGAACGCGTTCGCCGCGCGATCATTGATCTGGGGCTGCGCCACCGTGGCTCGCACGATGAAATGCTGCGCCCCTTTTGTGCGGGACAACCTTTCCGCTTCGACATCCTGATGGATGTCGGAGGGTTCCGCGACCTGCACCGCCATCGGCGCTGCATTCAGATTCTCCAGGATTTCACCACCCGGCACGGTTACGACACTCCGGAGGAAGTGAACGCCGCCGAGCTGTCGGACCACTACCACGCAGTCATCGAGCGGGCTGCCAGCGCCGTCGAGCGTCTACGCCAGGCTCCCGGCGAGGAAGCCGGGGAGAACGCTCAGTACGCTATTCCTCTGGCATTCCGCAAGCGAAGCTTGTTCAAAATGGATTTCAGCGAGGTCGTCTACATTTGCGAACTAAGAACCACTCCCACCGGTCACCGATCCTATCGCAATGTGGCCTACGCCATGTTCGAAGCGGTGGCGAAAAAATATCCGGGGCTGGCGAAGTCCTTTCGCGTGCATGACGTGCATGAGCCTGTCGATCTGCTGAAGCGCTAAGGGTGACACTCGCGGGAAGAGGTGCGAGTGGAGCCGCTAGAAAACGGGGGCGCGACGGACGATCGAAATTGATCCTCTCCTGGCCTGGTGGATGGTTCCCCCTTTTATGTGTACAGAACCTTTCGATCCCCCTTCACGATCCGGCCGACGGTGTGGGCCTTTTCTGCCCCACGCTCCAACACGCTCTGCGCTTTCTTGAATTTCTTTGCCGGCACGACCAGCAACATGCCCAGTCCCATATTGAAGGTCCGCAACATCTCGTCTTGCGGGACATTCCCCAGCTTTTGCAGGTGCTCAAAGATCGGCAACACCGGCCAGGTGCCCAAATCGATCACCGCCGCCACGCCCCGCGGCAATACCCGCGGGAGATTCTCGGTAATTCCGCCGCCGGTGATGTGCGCCATCGCCGACACGCATTCTGCGGCCAGCAGCTTCTTGATGATCGACCAATAGCTGCGATGGGGGTGCATCAGTTCGTTGCCGGCTTTGCCTTTGAGCTGGTTCACGTAGGTGTCGGGAGTGTAGCCGGCGACCTCGAAAAACAGCTTGCGGGCAAGCGAGTAACCATTGGTGTGCAGACCGGTTGAAGGCAGGCCGAGGATGACATCTCCCACCTCCACTGCCTTGCCCGTAATGAGGCGTTCCCGCTCTACGATGCCGACCACGAAGCCGGCCAGGTCATACTCGCCTTCCGGGTAGAAGCCGGGCATCTCAGCCGTTTCGCCGCCGATCAAGGCGCATCCGTTGTGTTTGCAGGCTTCCGCCAAGCCTTCGATAACTTTCTCTGCCACTTCCGGATCGAGCTTGCCGGTGGCCAAATAATCCATGAAGAACAGAGGCTGCGCGCCTTGCACAGCAATATCGTTCACGCAATGGTTGACCAGGTCGGCGCCCACCGTGTGATGCATCTTCATCTCGAACGCGATTTTGAGCTTGGTTCCGACACCATCCACGCTCGAAACCAAAACCGGATCCAGATATCGCTGTTTGTCGATCCAGAACAAACCGCCAAAGCCGCCAATTTCGCTGAGCACGCCCTTGGTAAAGGTCTTGTGGGCTAAGTACTTGATGCGCTTCTTGGTACGATTCGCGCGGTCGATGTCCACACCGGCATCGGCATAGGTCACGACCGTGCTCTCGGGCGGATTCTCAGCCACCGGTGGTTTCATCTGGGTGCGGGGATTTGGCGCCTTAAGGAGAACTTCGAGCTCTCAATGGCGGCTCATTTTAGCACGAATTCGCCACACTTCAGTCGATCCCGCGCCCGAAACGTCTGCCCCCGTCACCATCGAACTGGGATCCTCGGAACCAGGTGGCGGGAATGATTTCGCGCAGAGAATCGTTCGCGGTTATCGCTTGGTTTTTTTTCGAGGCGAGTGCTACGCAGTAAGGCTTTGGGCGCCGGCAACGGAAAAGCGAACTCCCATTCTCGCGCTCGCCCCGAGAACTAGAAACCCGCCGCCGGTGCTACACTACCAGCATCTATGGCGGGGAACGGTCGCTCGCGCACGTTGCTCTGGGTGCTCATCGGGGGCGGAGCTTTTTTTCTGTTTGTGCTTGCGGTCTTTACCCTGGTTTATCTTACTTTGCACGCCGGCGGGGCGGAGACTTCCTTCACCAGCTTCGGGGATAAGATCGGAGTGGTGGACCTTGAGGGTGTTATTTTGGACCCCAAGAATGTGGTTCAGGATCTCAAGCGGTTCGGCGACGACGATTCCATCAAAGCGATCATCCTGCACGTCAATTCGCCCGGAGGCGGCGTGGCGGCGTCAGAAGAGATCTACCGGCAAGTCAAGCGGCTGCGGGACGAGAAGCACCGCCACATTGTCGCCTCGATTGAAACCGTGGGAGCAAGCGGGGCTTACTACGTTTCCTCAGCGACCAAGAAGATCTATGCCGACAATGGCAGTATCGTGGGTTCGATCGGCGTGATTGCCGAGTGGGTGAACTATGGCGAGCTGATGCACTGGGCCAAGCTGAAGCCGCAGACGCTCAAGGTGGGTGAATTCAAAGATACCGGAGACCCCACCCGTGAGATGACCCCGGAGGAGCGCGCCTACATGCAGTCGCTCATCGACAACATGTACGGTCAGTTTGTCCAGGCAGTGGCGGACGGTCGTCACGCCAGGAAAGAAGATATCCGCGCGATCGCTGACGGCAGGGTGTGGACGGGCCAAGAGGCCCTTTTGCTGCACCTGATCGACCAGGTGGCGGATTTTCAGGCAGCGGTCGAGGACACAGCCAAAGCCGTAGGCATCCGAGGCGAACCTACCATCGTGCACCCGGAAAAGAATCGCCAGAGCCTGTTCGATCTCCTTTTTGGCGACCTTGCCCAGTGGCTGCCCACGCGGGAGAAGTTATTGGAGCAACACATCGGTTTCTATTATCTCTGGCGTTGAGACCAGCTGACACCCGGTCCCGAGCCTCAATCGAGTTGGGCGGAACCGGGCGCCCGGGACCTGAGCAGCGGAGCTCGAAAGGGGGGAGCAGAAATTCCCCCTTGCGCAGAACCCCTGAAATTTGAGAAGGTTATGGAGGTCCAAGGGTGACTCGGGAGCGGGACGTTCAACAGCGAGTCGGTTCAACACACAGAAACAGAGCGGGGGGCGTATGACGAAAGCGGACTTGATCGACGAAGTCTCTCGGTTAGCGGAGCTCACACGAAAAGATAGCGAAGTCATCGTGGAGACGATTTTTGACAGCATCGTGCGCTCCTTGCGGGTGGGCGACAAAATCGAGATTCGCGGGTTTGGCAGCTTCCGCACCCGTCAGCGCAAGCCCCGCGTGGGACGCAACCCGAAGACCGGCGATCGGGTGGAAGTTCCCGCCAAGAAAATCCCCTTCTTCAAACCGAGCAAAGAGCTGAAGGACCTGGTGAACAGCGGAATCAGCGAATCCCCTGCAACGCCGCCGGCCTCCGCCACGCCGGCGCAGCAAGTCTAACCCCTCGCAAGCTCTAGGTCGCCAAGGCCGCTGCCAAAGTACGCCGGCCGTGCGCGCCAATTTTCTGCCGACCGTCGACCCTTCGCTCTCCACCTCCGTGTCTCCGCCACGGCAAGGGCTTGGGAAACCTGTGCCTGATCGAAGGTTGCGGCGACGATAGCGTTCGCGGCGATACGATTACAATCGTAGTATGTTTCGCCGCAAAATCCGGGTGGAGTGCGAGGAGAATGGGGAACAGCGTCCCTGTCCTTTGCCGTGGCTGGACAGCTTCTCGATGCGCAACTTCACCAATGCGAGCGTTTTTGACGATACCTTGCCCGTGGCCGATGGCCTCATGGAAATCGGCACCAACGTGCCCCTGGCAGAGCTGAACCATGCCATGGAAGATTGGTTTCGCCGCAAGAGCTATTTATCGAAACAGGGCAGCTTGCGGCTCAAAGAAACCTGATGGCATCGCGCGAAACCGGCTCTTATCAAGCTTGCCGTCAACATTTATAATCTTGACCGCGCCACCGACATTTCGAACCATGCCAAAAACCGCCCCTGATCGCCGCAGAACACTGGTAAGAATCCTTGCCCTTCTTTGTCTGCTCACTTTCGCTCGAGTCTACTCCCCGGCGGACGCACGGGCTGGTGCGCCGGCCACGATCGTTTTCATGACCGACTTCGGGGTGGTCGACGACTCGGTGGCCATCTGCAAGGGAGTCATGTATTCGATCGTTCCCGATTTGCGTATCGTCGATCTGACCCACCAGGTCACGCCGTACTCCATTCTTGATGGCGCGAGGTTTCTTTACGGCGCCAGCCCGTATTACGCGGCCGGCACCGTTTTCGTGGTGGTCATTGATCCCGGAGTTGGCAGCGCCCGCAAAGCCATCGTGGTGAAATCCAAGCGCGGTCAGTTTTTTGTTCTTCCCGACAACGGTTTGATGACGCTGGTTGCGGATCGGGATGGGGTGGAAGCGGTGCGCGAAATCACGAATTCAGCTTGGATGATCGGGACGCGACTGTCATCGACATTTCACGGACGTGACATTTTTTCGCCGGTCGGCGCGCACTTGGCGCGGGGCGACGATTGGACGCAAGTCGGCCCGGAACTCGATCGAAGCAAATTGGTGCGGTTGGATTTCGAACCGGCTCGCCGAGACGACCGCGGTCTCACCGGGGAAGTGATTGCCACCGATGGCCCGTACGGCAACCTGGTCACCAATGTGAGCGGAGAGGAATTCCTGCAATTGGGGTACGGGCATGGGCAGACGGTACCCATCAAGCTGGGCAACAAGACCATGGATCTTCCCTTCGTACGCACCTTCAGTGAGGTGCCGCTCAAGGAACCATTGCTCTATGTGGATTCTCGCGGAAGACTGGGGATCGCGGTGAACCAGGGGAGCTTTGCCGCCATCTACGGCATTCAACCCCCGCAACCGATCTTTATCCCGAGCGCAGGAAAGTGATCCGCTTGATCGAAGCGAATCTACCTCCGGGCTCGAGGTGCTGCCTCTCGAATGTCTTTGGCAATCTCGGGCAACACCGCCCCGACCAGCGCCACAAAGTCTGCCTGCACGCGGGCGGTCGTGGCGAGCACCTCGCGATGATCGAGCGGCTGGTCGAGAATCCCTGCCGCCATGTTGGTCACACAGGAAACCGCCAAAACCTTGATTCCCATTTGGCGGGCGGCAATCACTTCCACGATGGTGGACATGCCCACCAGGTCGGCGCCGATGGTTCGCAAGTAGCGAATCTCGGCCGGCGTTTCATAGCTCGGGCCCAAAAGGCCGGCGTAGACGCCCTCATGAACCGTCTGGCCGAGCTTGCGGGCGGCGGCGCGCGCCAGTTCGCGGTAGGACTTCAGGTAGGCATGCGTCATGTCGGGAAAGCGCGGCCCGAAGCGCTCGTCATTCGGTCCTACCAGCGGGTTCTGTCCCTGTAGGTTGATGTGGTCAGAGATGACCACGAGCGCTCCCTGCTGGTAGGCCAGATTGATGCCGCCCGCGGCATTGGTGAGGATAAGAGCATGAATCCCCATGCGCCCCAAAACCCGCGTGGGGAACGCCACCTCGCCGGCAGAATAACCCTCGTAAAGGTGCACCCTTCCTTGCATGGCCGCCACGGCTGTGTCCCCTGCCTTGCCGATGACCATCTGCCCCAGATGACCGACTGCAGTCGAGCGGGGAAAGGAGGGAATGTGCGGGTAAGGGATGCGGACGGATTCGGTAAGTTGGTCGGCAAAAGCTCCGAGGCCTGAGCCGAGCACCAACCCGATCTGCGGACGCAGCGGGGTCTGGGATAACAGAAAGGTGGCAGCGGATTCAGCCAGCGTAAAGGTCTCGCTCATGTTGCAAACTTTGTTGCGGCCGACCGGTCAGGGGGTGGACCGCCCGCTTTTGAGGCCAGCTCCCCCCGCGAGGGTTCACCCCACAGAATACCTTGGCCAGGCGCAGGCTGCGAGCGGGGACAGCGTGTCAGGGCACCACAATCTTCTCCGTCAACCTTGCAGCGCTGAAAAGCCCTGGCCACCTCGACGGCAATCTCTCCCGCCGTCTCCAGCTGGGATTCGAAATCGTAAACCTCACCCGAGGCAATATGCAGGTTGGCGTGGCGCGACTTCGCCAGCCGCG
>Ga0187783_10002922_pt1 | contig 12639 bp, 9 predicted proteins | sample 1015_SJ02_MP02_2_FD_132471 | JGI IMG/M metagenome (GOLD analysis project Ga0187783, IMG submission 132471) | Tropical peat soil microbial communities from peatlands in Department of Meta, Colombia - 1015_SJ02_MP02_20_MG | ecosystem: Environmental > Terrestrial > Soil > Wetlands > Peat | place... | reverse complement strand
TTCACGAGTCTATATTTAGCTAATCATCGAACTATTGTCAAGCGCCAATTTCGAAGTACCCAAGAATGGGGATGATTCCGACGTGGATAACGTGATTCCGTTTGGTTTCGACTGGAGTCGCCCGGCGCCACTACCGTAGCCGTAATCTATTGATTCTGTGGGGTTGGTAGCGATACCGGGAATCGAACCCGGGTTTCCAGATTGAGAATCTGGCGTCCTAGCCCCTAGACGATATCGCCTGAGAAGAGTTGACATTATATAACATCTTCGAATGGGGGATTGGGCCGAGCCTGATAACTGCCTCTTCGTATAGTCGCCCATCGAATCAAAGCATCTTTCGCGTCGTCATCGCCAGTGATGCAGGGATATCTCTAGCTGGGGTTGCAGGGCTCGCTTTGGTTGCTCGGAGAACCTAGTCCTCGCCCCTGTCTTCGTATGGGAGCCTTCTCACATTATCGGCCGTGGCGAGACCGCGGCCCAGATCAAGAGCAACCGGGCAGACTGTCGAGGCGGCTAGCCGCATTCCCAAGGTCCATGTGGAGGTGCTCGGTCGTCGAACTGGACGAAAATCAGCACCGCGCTCAATTCAGCGTTTCGAGCGTTTGCTTAGCCATCTGGTTCTGCGGCTCTAGCCGCAACAGCGACTCGAGTACGCCCTTGGCCTTTTCCCGATCGTTCAAGACGACATACAGATGGGCAAGATTCAGATAGGCCCGGGCAAAATGAGGTGCACACCGGATGCACGCCTGGAACTGGCCTTCGGCTTCGGCGTATCTCCGCTCTCCGGCAAACAGGACCCCGAGATTATTGAGCGCCTCGGGATAATCGGGACGCAAGCCCAGAACCTTCCGCAGGTACATCTCGGCGCTCTTCCCTTCTCCTTCCTGCGCATACAACATTCCCAGGGAGTAGTTGATTTCAGGATCATTCGGCTCGAGCTCGACCGCCCGATGAAGTACTTCTTCCGCCTGGCGGAACGCTTTCTGGCGTCGGTAGATATTCCCGAGGTTCGCCAGGGCGACCGCATACTCGGGTCTCTGGGCAAGCGCCTGCTTGAAATTCTGGATCGCTTGATCGGTGTCGCCTTCCTGCGCGGCCAGCAGACCCAGATTGTTCCAGGCCTCGGGATAGTGGGGACGCAGCTTCAGCGCCTTCTCGAAATTCCCCCGGGCGTCTCCCGGTCTGTGTTGCCGCAGATAGAGTGTGCCCAGATTGTAGAAAGCCCCGGGGCTCTGCGGCTTGCGTGCGATGACCTGCCGGAAGGAGTCGGCGGCCTGGTCCAAATACCCGTGCTCAAACAAGGCCACCCCATAGGTCAAATCGTTTCGCTCGAACGTGCCCAAGCAAAGCCGTCCCGGGAAGGGAAGGGACAGTCGCACGCGTTCCTCCGCACTCCGCGGAACTCGGTCGAGATCCTCACCCACTCTCTCGACGGCAAAAGCGCCCTGATAGATCTTGACGATCTGCCTCTGCCCGTCCAGCAGGAACGACACGGGAAGCGCCAAGTCACGATGGCGATCGAATAGATAGCGGCAGACGATGTTGTAGACGCCAGCCGTTTCTGGCGTGCCCAAGAGCACGGGGAAGGGAAAGGCTTCCCTCACGAGGAGGGAGCGAACGGCCTCCTGATTTTCGGGAGGATCGATGTTGACAGCCGCCAATTGCATTCGCGAGCCAAGCGCTGCATGCTGCCCCCGCAGGTTGCTCAGCTGGCCCGCCTCTTGCTCGGAACCGACGGTCCAAAAAGTGAGCAGCAGAAACGCGCTCGGAAACTTACGAAGTTCCCAGATCGTTCCAGCCGCATCGGGAAGCGAGAAATTCGGCGCGGCAAGCGGCTCGACGAGCCAGGTCTCGATCGTGGCGGGAGGTTTTTCGAAGGGCGCGCTCTGCTCGTCCGCATTCGTCGTCCAACGTGATTCGCCATAAGGACGCGCGAGGAATCTCGCCGCTCCTTCCTCGACGTCAATTCGATGGTTAACCGGCAGGCCTTCAAACGCCTGGCTCGCCCCGCTCGGCCATCGGACCGTGGCCCGTACCGTCCCGACGGTCTCTCCCAATCCGAAGAAGAGTTCCTTGCTGTGCTGGGAGAGGAATCCTGAGCCAGCCTGGAGATACTTGGTCTGGCGGTCCGGCCCGCTCTCGACGGTGACCCGGGAGCCGATCCCGTCACGATTGCTTTTTGTCCCCCGCAGTCGAAGTACGACGGAATTGCCAATCTCCTTCATCACATTGCGAAGAATGCGAACCTGCGGCGCGGTTCGATTCTTCAGAACGAGCTCGGGGCGACCGTCGCCATCAAGATCCGCCAAGGCGAAGGCGCGGCTGTCGTCGGGCAAATCCAAACCGGCCACGGCGGAAATATCGGAAAATGTTCCGTCGTGATTGTTCGAATAAAAGACGTTTCTCTCATGACCGTTCCAGCAGCCGTCGGAGCGGATCAGTTCGTTGATGGCGTTCCATCCCGTTTCGTATGCCGGAGAGGGCGTCGCGGTTTGCGGAGACTTCGCAATGACCTGCCGCCAGAAGAAACTGGCAAGTTCAGGTGAGTTTGGGCCGGATACATAGCCGTTGGCGACGTACAGGTCGGGATAGCCGTCCTGGTCGAAATCCCAAGCATCGGAAGACCAGCTCCAACGTCCCATTTCCACCCCGGCCTGTGCACCAACGTTCTTGAAGTGCCCATCCCCCTGGTTTTGGAAAAGCGAGTTCCCTCGCGCATGGCGCCGATAGAGAGCGCGTATGCTCTCGGGCTCGGTCTCATGAAACAGCTTCTGTTCGGAAACCCGTATCCCAGCGGCCGACCACATATTTCCGGCGTAAATATCCTGCTTCCCGTCTCGGTCAAAGTCGAACCAGCAGGCGCTCATCCCCGCGCCCACTTCATCCACGCCTGCCTCGCTCGCGATGGCGGTGAACGTTCCGTCGCCGTTGTTGCGGTAGAGGTTGGCTCGCCCGAAATCGTTCGCGACATACAGGTCGGGGCGGCCGCCGCCCTGCGCGTCACCCCACGCGCAGGCGAAACTGTAGCGGTCATTGTCCACGTTCAACCCGGCGGCTTGGGTTCGATCCGTGAAAATTCCATTCCCTTCGTTGTGAAATAGGAAATTAGGGGGACCGTTACGGGCATCGAAATATGGCACCGGATAACGGTACTGATCGAGACCGCCGTAATAGCTGTATGTGCAAAAGTACACATCCAGCCGGCCGTCGCCGTCATAGTCGGCGACCGCGGCATGGGTGAATGCGCCCTGGTTTGGCTGAGCGAACCGGAAAGCATCCTCCTTCCAGGTGAATTTGCCACCGCCCTGGTTCAAGAACAGTAGGGGACCACTCGCGCAGACGACCAGCATGTCTTGCTTGCCCTGGTTTTCAAAGTCCGCGAACAGCGCACAGGCCGTGCCATCCAGCACTCCGACTCCGGCTGCTTCCGTTACATCTTCGAATGTGCCGTCGCCGCGGTTGCGATAGAGGCGGTTCGGAAGTCCGGAAGCTTGACAGATATATAAGTCGTCGAACCCGTCGCCGTCGAAATCGCCTGCCGCCACGCCGTTATTGGCGATGACGTCGATGTCCGTGGCGGCATCGAGAATCGTTCGCCAATCATCCGCTCCGCGCAGAATCTGACTCTTGTAGGAGGGAACCGCCCCAAGGGCCTGGGAGGTCACCTCCTTGAAAATGGGCCCGCGAGAGCGGCTAAGTTTTTCTTCGCCTGGATACCAACCGACTGCCTGCCATCCGGCCGATGGATTATGCTGCCATCGTGTGCGCCAGTCGCCAACGCGCTGCTCGCGGCTGGCATCGGTTGAGCCCGCGATCTCGTATCGGATATCTGCCTCGACGGCATCGGGCGAACTCGCGACCTGCTCGATCCTGAGCACCTCAAACTCGGCAACCTCCACCTTGCGGAACGCCGAGAAATAGCGAGCCGCGTCGGCGAGCCACATCGGAAGACCCCGCATGGGCTCGGCCTGGAAACGCCGCCGCAGAACTTCAATCCCGTAACGAGCCGACACGAGCGTCTCCTCCGAGGGAACCAGGGAACGGGCCTCCATACCGGCATCTAAGACTGTTGACAGGTAGTCGAGCGCCGGAGCCGACCGTTTGAGCGTATCTCCCCATCCACGCAAGATGCGCATGATCTCGAAGGCGTATTCCTCGGCGACGTAGCCGTCTGCCCCCGGAATGGCGAGCCGCTGAATCTCTTCCAGAGGAGACTTCGCCGGGTCATGAGGAGTGAAGCGAATCTCCGTCGATGCCAAAAAAGGCCGGCCCCCTGACACGAGGAGAGTTCCAGGGGCGAGGCTGTCCAGCGGCGCGTGCAGAAACACGATGGGCGACCAACGAATCTTCTTAAGGAATGCGCGCCGCGAGATGTTGCCCCTGCGGGCCTGCATCACCGAATGACCATGTGATCGCGTCGAGTTGCCAGATGCCTGGGTAGAATGGCAGGCATTCTAGCAGCAATTGGCTCTGTGACAAGGAAAGACAGGATTGCGACTAGGAGTGTTGTTCGCGATGGCGCGTGATGAACTGCTTCAGGTATTCGCCGGCGTCCATGATGTGATCCCAAAGAGCCTTCTCGGCGATTTGGGGATCGCGCGTGCGGCAGGCCTGCAGGAGCTTGCGATGCGCATCGCCGGCCAGGCGCAGATTGCGTGTGACCACAAGATGCAGTCGCGTATAGCGGTCGCAATTCTGGTTGATGGTCTTGAGTAAACCGAGCATGGTCGGACGATCCGCTGGCGCGTACAAGGTCGAGTGAAACAGCCAATTCCACTCGCCCCAGGAGCGTGTTTCGGATTCCTTTTCGAGTGATTGCTCAAACTGCCGCAGCACATCCTCAGCGCGCTTGAAATCCTCTTCCTCGAGATTCGGCAAGGCCTGACGGAGCATGTAGCATTCCAGGACCGCGCGCGTCTCGAACAGTTCCCCAATCTCCTCTGGAGAGAGCGAAGAAACGATGGCCCCTCGGTTGGCTACCATCTTGATCAGGCCCTCGGCAGCCAAATGGCTCAGGGCCTCTCGAACGGGGATCCGGCTGATCTGAAACTCGGCGGCGATGGCGTCCTGACGCAACTGCTCGCCCTCGCGCAGTTCGCCGCTCACGATCTTCTCCCGCAGTCGCTCGACGACGGCAGCGGCCAGGGATTGCCGGGGGATGGGCGTGGTCTTCTTAGCGGCCGAGGATGGAACGATGGCAGAGCGGCCTGCTTTTCGCGAATGGAGTCCAGCTCGCGTGGCTTCTGTCATGAATCAGCTTCACTCCGCGCAGATCACGGCAGCGGATCATGAATCATAATGGCTGTTGTGTCAATTGGCCGTCTACCATCCTCCAGATTCCGAGCGGGTTGGCGTTTTGCAGCTCGCGGGGAAGCGCGGAGTCTGGGAGATTCTGAAAGCAGACCGGACGCGCGAATCGGAAGATGGCCTGGCTGCCCACCGAGGTTGTCCGACTGTCTGTACTGGCCGGGTACGGCCCGCCGTGAACCATGGCGTGACAAACTTCGACGCCGGTCGGAAACCCGTTGAAGATGATGCGACCGACTTTGTTTTGAAGCGTCGATACGAGCTCGGCAAATTCGCGCAGGTCCTCTTCGGTGCCGTGAATTGTCGCCGTCAGGTGGCCTTCGAGGGCTCGCGCCGCTTCGAGGATGTGCTGTTTCGTCGCGTACCGAATCAGAAGAGTGGAGGGGCCGAAGTGTTCTTCGGACAATTCGCGGCTGGCCAGGAAGGGGGCAATCTCGGTCTGGTAGAGAACGGTCTGCGCGGCGAACGGGTTTGCCGACCGCGGCGCTCCCTCGGCGATGACGCTTACGTCCGCTCGCGTTCTGCGCTGCCCCAATTCACGGTCGTAGTCGCTGCTGATTCCTTTCGTCAGAAGCGCCGATTCCGGAGCCGACGTCACTTTGGTTTTCAATTCATCAAGGAAGCTGCTGGAAGGCTCCGCCGCGGGAAAAAAAACCAGTCCCGGTTTGGTGCAGAACTGTCCAGCTCCGAGCGTAAACGAGCCGAATAAATCTGCCGCGATTTTCGATCCGCCCTGGCGCAGGGCGCCCGGCAAGATAAACACGGGATTGGTGCTGCCCAGTTCTCCATAAAACGGGATTGGTTCGGGGCGCGCGGCGGCTAGGTTCATCAGGGAACGCCCGGCGGCCGTCGACCCCGTAAAGCCGCCGGCTTGGATCAACGGGTGCTGGATCAGACTGACGCCCACCGAGGTTCCCGGCCCGAAGAGCAGCGAAAAGACACCTTCGTGCAGCTGGCAAGCGCGCACACTATCGCGCACGGCTTGGCCAACGATTCGGCTCGTTCCCGGATGATTCGAGTGCGCTTTGACGATAACCGGATTTCCGGCCGCGAACGCGGAGGCGGTATCGCCGCCCGCTACGGAGAAAGCGAGGGGAAAATTGCTCGCCGAGAACACCGCGACGGGCCCCAGCGCGACCAGCATCGACCGGATGTCCGGCTTGGGCAGGGGTTTTCGCTGGGGATCGGCGCGGTCGATGCGCGCCTCAACCCACGACCCCTCTTGGGCCACCTTGGCGAACAGACGCAGCTGACCCGAGGTACGCGTCACCTCCGACTGCAGCCGCGGTTTCGGCAGCGCTGTCTCCTGGTGCGCGCGGTCGACCAGGGGTTCTCTCACTGCTTCGATCCTGTCCGCGATGGCGTTCAGGAACTCGGCCCTTTTTTCTCCCGAGCACAGCCGATAGGAGGCGAACGCTTCCGAGGCGAGCCGGGCCGCCAGATCGACCTCTTCCACAGTTGCCGCCTGAAACTCGGGTTCGAGAGCCTGGCCCGTTGCCGGATTGAACGCGCGGAAGGTGATCTGGCCCTGCGCGGCTTCTCGAAATCCAATGAATGACTTCCCCGTAGCAGCCATCAGAGCTCCCCTCCTCAAGCGGATCGTTGAACCAGTCGTGCGTCGTGTTTCAATTGCGTGCTGGAGGACTTCGGCCGGTCGCGCATAGCCTGGCGAATCAATCTCCGCGTGGCCTCGAGTTCTTCGCCGACCAGCTCGAGTTTCGGCGGTCGAACTCGCGCGCTCCCGACCCCGAGTTCCGCCTGGACCAGCTTAATCAGCTGCACGAATTTCGGCACCGTGTCCAGGCGCAGTAGCGGAAGAAACCAGCGATAGAGCTCGAAGGCCTGGGCTGATTTCCCTTCGATCGCGTAGCGGAAGAGGTCAACGGACTCGCGCGGCAGCGCGTTGGCCAGGCCGGCGATCCAGCCCGAAGCGCCGACTCCGATTCCTTCCACGATGGCGTCGTCCACGCCGACAAATATTTCCAGGCGGCCACCCACGAGCGCGCGAATAGCGCTCACGCGGCGCAGGTCGGCGCTCGATTCCTTCACCGCAGCCAGATTCTGGTGCTCGCTCGCGAGTTCACGAATCTGTTCGGGCAGAAAATCGGTCCCGTAGGAAATCGGATTGTTGTAAAGCATCGAAGACAGAGGCGTAGCGGCGAGAACGCTCGCGACGTGCGCCTTCATTTCGCGCCAGTCGCCCTTATATACATAGGGTGGCAGGATCATCAGCCCGTCGCACCCGGCCTCCTGCGCGGCCTTGGCAAGGGCCACCGACTCGGCCGTGGTGAGCGAGGATATGGCCGCGACGACAGGCGCTTCGCCCCGCAAGCCCTTCACAAATGTGCGCAGAACCGCAAGTTTTTCCTCAAACGATAACGTGGCTCCCTCGCCGAGCGAGCCGAGGACCACGATTCCCGTACACCCGTTTTCAACCAGCCAGCGGCCGTGGTCGGCCATGAACCCGTGGTCCGGGAGACCTCGCTCGTCAAAGCAGGTCGTGACGGCAGGCATGACGCCCTTCCAGTTCATATGCTCTCCTTCCCTGAAGGCCCAACGTTCGAAGCGGCAGCCAGGCTCGCGCAATCGACTGCCAGAACGGGCGGTCGCACCGAATCCGTCCCCCAGCCGAAGAGAAACTCGGCCGCCGAACCGCAGACCCGTCCCTGGCAGGGGCCCATCCCACAGCGCGTATGCAGTTTCGCCGCCCGCCAGGAATCGAATGGGCTCACGCGCCCGACGGGCACGTCCTCACACCGGCAAAGCAGTGTGCCCGGATCGGCGAGCGACTTCAGTTCCCCCCGCAGTTTGAAGGCCCGCGCGAGCTCGGCGGCAAACTCGACGTAGCGCGCTCGTTCCGCAAAGAGCCTGCGGGCAGCGGCCCGATCGCCGGCCGCCGTCGAGCCCGCAATCTGCCCCTCGAGGATGGAAAGCTCGAGGCCGCCGATGCTCGTCGGCTCGCCCGCGCAATAGACGTTCGGGACGGAGGTGCGCTGAAATTCATCGACCTTCACGAATCCCGCTTCGATTCTGCAGCCCACATATTGTGCCAGTTCGATATTGGGAACCAGATGAAAACCGCAAGCCAGGTAGTCGCACTCCATCTCGCGGATGCGCCCATTATGCAACAAGCGAACGCTTTCGATACGCTCGCGGCCGATCGCCGCGATGGGCCAGCAATTGGTCCAGTAAGGAATGCCGCGCAGATCCCACCCGAGAAGCACTCCTTCCTTCAATTTCCGCGGCAACCGGGCCGCGGCCATGCCGAAGCGGGCCATCTTCTCAAAGCCCGCCTGTTCACAAATCCCCAAGACTTGCGCCCCGCGCTTGCGCGCATACGACGCGACGGCCAGAAGCAGCGGCCCCGTCCCCGCGATCGTGATGCGCTTTTGCTCAACGGGCAGACCCGTCTTCAGGAGGGCCTGAAGCCCGCCGGCCCCGAAAACGTTGGGAAGCGTCCAACCCGGAAACGGAAGAAAGAGCTCGCGAGCGCCGGTTGCCAGAATCAATTCGCGATGGGCGATGGCGAGAACGCCGCCCGCCGTCTCCGCCACCAGAACGCCGCTCTCGATGTGGAACACTCCGGCGCCCGAGATCACCTCGACGGGCAAACTCCCCAGCGCCCGAAACCACCGAGCCGCCTCCGGATTCCCTCCGGCCTGCGCTTCACCGCGCCAAATCTGACCTCCGACCGCGGGGTTATCGTCGAGGAGAGCGACGCTTGCTCCTGCTCGCGAGGCGGCAACGGCCGCAGCCATTCCGGCCGGTCCTCCGCCGATTACGGCGACGTCGAAATGAAAAAAGGCCGACTTACCCATGGGTGCGAATGTCCATGTCAGGCCGGCAGAGTGTCTGACAACCACGCCGCTGTGCTTGGCCGTTGATTTCGCATCGGCACTCGAAACACGTGCCCATTCCGCAGAAGGGCATGCGCGGCCGCCCCGATACGGAAATGCGCGAGGGTGCCTGCGCCATTACCATGGCCACGGCGACCGTGGCCCCGGAGGGAACCTCGATCGAGGCACCGTTCACGCGCACGACCATCGTTCTCGCCTCCTGGTCAGGCATGCGTGTCCGACATCAGCCTCCACGGCAAATACGGCTCGATCGGTATCTCCGAACGCCGGCCGAGGATCTGGTCCGCAACCAAGCGCCCGGTCGCCAGCGAGGTCGTAATCCCCAGGCCTTCGTGCCCGGCCGCCAGTATCAGGCTCGGATCGTCCGGATGTGGGCCGATCAGGGGCAGTTTGTCGGGAGTCGCCGCGCGGAACCCGGTCCATGTGCGAATCGTCGACGCCGATCGCAGGGCCGGTAGATAGTCGAATGCCCGCTCGAGCATGCGCGAGAGGATCTTGACGTCGACCCCCGGGTCATCCCTGTTGTATTGGCGCGATGACCCGATCAGCACCTGCCCCGTCTTTCGCGGCTGAACATTGAAGGCCACCGAATCCCTGGTGAGCGAATGAGCGCTTTTCAGATATCCGAGCTCAACGAGCTGATGCCGGATCATTCCCGGATAGCGATCGGTGATGACCAGATGACCCTTGCGGGGCTTAATGCTGATGCCCGCCGTCAGATGCGGAGCGCCGTGCCCGGTTGCGTTAATGATAAAACCTGCCGAAACCGTCTCGCTTGCCAGTCGGAGCGCCCCCCGCCCAATCTGTTCGACCGCAACGCCCAGATGAACCTTGGCCCCCGACTGGCGCGCGCGGCTGAGTAGATGTGCGGCCGCGCAGGGCGGATAGAGAACCGAATCTCCCGGCACGCGCAGGCCGCCTCGAAGCGAGCCGCTCAGGTTCGGTTCCGCCTGGTGCAACTCCTCGGCGTCGAGAATTTCACTCGCCACTCCGCGTTCGCCGTAGTAGGTATGTTTGCGGCGCACCTCAGCCATTTCTTCTTCGTCCGCCGCGACCCAGATCGTGCCGCAACGTTCGAATTCGACGCTCGGCGGCAATTCGGACTCCAAATCGTCCCAAAGAGTTTGCGAGTAGCGAGTGAGCGCGAACTGCGCCTCGGAATCGTCCATGACGACGATGTGCCCCATGCCGGCGGCGGTCGCGCCCCCGCCAATAAATCCGCGCTCGAATACGGCGACACTCACACGCTGGTTGACGAGTTCGCAGGCGCAGGCCGCGCCGACGATTCCGCCGCCGACGATGGCCACTTCCGCGGTGAGACTCACCGGGGAATGCCGTGACGAAACGGATCGCGAGGGTCGACGATCAGCTCGGCATCGGCAGTTACGAACGCCGCACCTCTGATCCTCGGTATGATCTGCCCATCATTCACTTGAATCGTGCCTTCGAAAACGCTGCCGATGATGCTTTCCTGCCTCCAGACTTCTCCCGGCCGCAGTTTGCCGTCCGCATAGAGGCAGGCGAGTTTTGCGCTGGTGCCCGTGCCGCAGGGAGAGCGGTCGTAGACCTTCCCGGGGCAGAGCACGAAATTCTTGCTCTGGACTCGGGGAAGCTTCGACGGGCCGTAAAGCTCGATGTGATCGATTTCATTCCCGCCCGCGCCGGTGATGCCCTTCTCCTGGAGGGCAACGCGAACCGACCAGGCAAACTCGGTCAGCCGATCGATGTTCAACGGAGAGACTTCCACGGGACTGTTGTGTACCAGAAAGAACCAATTCCCACCCCAGGCCACATCGCCGCGAACCTTGCCGTATCCGGGAACCTCGACGGAGAGATTCGCCGCGCAGCGGTACGAGGGCACATTTTCGACGGTCACTTCGTTTCTGTCGTGCAAATGGGCCGTGACGGTTCCCACCGGCGTTTCGATGCGATGTGCGCCCGACTGAATTTTGCCGAGATAGCCGAGCGTGACCATCAGCCCGATGGTTCCATGAACGCACATGGCCAGGTATCCCACGTTGTTGAAGTAGATCACCCCCGCCGTCGAGCGTCGATCTTCGGGCTCGAAAACAACGGCGCCCACCACGACGTCGGAGCCGCGCGGCTCGTTGACCGTGGCCTTGCGCAAACAGTCCCACTCGCGAGAAAACCACTCCAGGCGTTCGGCCATTGAACCAGCCGGGGCTTGCGGGCCGCCGGCAACAATGATCCTCGTCGGCTCCCCGCCCGTATGGGAGTCGATCACCCGTATTCGCTGCGCAGCCTCGTGGTGGTTGTCGACCATAGCAGATGGGCTGGACCTTCTAAGCCGGCCTTGCCTTTCCGGACGCCTATCAGAGCCGTTCATGATTGCGCCTATCGCATGCCGTCCCGAAGGGCAGTCCCTGAACCGCTGCGGCGCCCGAGGCCCACAAGCGGCCGCTGCGGCCCGGCAACTTGCATACATTATACATATTCTCCCCGACGCGCAACCTCGAACTCGATTCGCAGCGTTTTGCAGTGGATAACACCCCGTTCGCGGCCGGTTTCGGCTCGGGTTCTGCTCCCGCTCGGGCGCTCGGAGCGCGCCAGGGGAGCCATCGGGGTGCGCTTCAGGAGACGATGATGCGGCTCTCTTCCTCGTGCGGCGAACTCCTTCCCGCGGATTTTGCGGCAAGGAAAGCGAGGAAGGATCGGGAAAGCGGCCGGCCGCTTGTCTCCCTCTTATGCGTGCGCAACAAAAAGACGAGAACAAGGAAAATGTCAGAATCCCGAAGCGAGGTGAATCCGGTTTGGTTGATCTCCCGCTTTCGAAACTCCTCGAGGAATTCGGCGATGTGTGCGTAGAGCGCGCGAGCCAGAGGCGCATCCGGCGGGCGTTCGTAATAGATCCCGGTGCCCAGCGTGCGATAGGTTTCCGCAAGCGCTTCCAGGGCCAGGCGGGCTGCCTGGTCGTTCAGATCCTTTCTTTGTATCTGAAAACTGACCACGGCCCCGGCAATGGCGGCGACGACTCGCCAGTGTTCGTACATGAATTCCAAGGGCACGTCGATATCCGGATAGGGGAAAGCGTCGGGCGAGAGGGCTTGACGATGCGCGGCCTCGTAGCGGTGGGCCGCGAGAAGGTAGGAGCAGTCCGGGGTGCAATCAATCGAGACCTCGCGGCCCGTCCCGCAACACGGCGCACAGATTTTCTCTCCTTTGGCGGGACAAAACCTTTTCTGCGGGCGACGCTCACAGATCGTACACTTCATTCGACAGCCCCCATCGAGCCCAGCCGCTTCGAGCCAGGGTACGGGAGCCGGGCCCGAATCACAAGGGGACTCGGCGGTTTGTGCCACGCGTTTCCCCCACGAGGGGGACCTCGCTGTATTTTTGTTTGACTCGCCCTGGCGCCGTCAGGACGCTCTGGCGTCCCGAGCGGCGTGCAAGCGTTCGAGCGCGGCGATGTTTTCAAGCGTGGTACCGACGACGTATTCGTCGCCGAATTTCGAAT
>Ga0187783_10002921_pt1 | contig 12642 bp, 9 predicted proteins | sample 1015_SJ02_MP02_2_FD_132471 | JGI IMG/M metagenome (GOLD analysis project Ga0187783, IMG submission 132471) | Tropical peat soil microbial communities from peatlands in Department of Meta, Colombia - 1015_SJ02_MP02_20_MG | ecosystem: Environmental > Terrestrial > Soil > Wetlands > Peat | place... | reverse complement strand
TGAGTCTCAGACCCAGTTGGTCGTGGCCGAAACCTGCGCAAGGTCCACGGGTGAAGATCTTGATCGGCGCCGGCGCAAGCAAAGCCACGTTTCGAGCTGTGGCCGACTACGCCGACGGATGGATGCCGATCGGGGGGTCGGGCATCGCTTCGGCTCTTCCGGAGTTACGTCGCCTGTTCACCGAAGCAGGTCGGGACCCGGCTGATCTCCGAGTCGTGCCGTTCGGAACGCTTCCAGAACGGGGAAAACTCGACCATTACGCGTCGGTAGGAGCTACCGAGGTCGCGTTGCGAGTGCCTTCCGGTCCGGCCGACGCGATGCTTCGCGTGCTCGACGACTACACGCAGTTCTTGTGACCTCACCAGCGTTGTGGCAGCGCACCGACTACCAGCTGAAGGCCTCGGAGTAGGCAAGGATCCCGTCGACGTAGTTGCGTGTCGCTGGGATCATTCCCTGTGCTTGTACCGAGCGCGCCCCTTGGTAGTAGTACGCGAGCGCCGTCCCTTGGTTCCCCCCTGCAACTTGAAGAAGTTCAGAGAGATAAGCGGCTGCCATCTCGATGTTGTCGGAAGGTATCCAGGGATCCAGACCGGGGTCGCCCAAGGTTTGTCTGAGTGTCAAGACGGTGCCGGGCTCGAGCTGTCCGATACCGACCGCGCCTGTCGGAGAGACGATCGACTGTTGCCAGCCCGATTCCCACCAGCACATCGACTCCAACAACGGCGACGGAACACCGAACTGTGCGGACCAATACTGGAACAGCGGCCGAAGCGCGACTCGATCGGGATATCCAAGAAGGAGCGCCGGCAGCGTTCCGCTGATCGGCTCGCTCACGACCGACGCGGTCGGGCCAGATTGGGTGGAGACCGGTTCACTGGGCGACGTCGAAGATTCGCCTTGTCCGGACGGTTCGTATGTATCGGAAGACGTCGAAACGTTCACTGCGGGAGACGTGCCGGACGGCGAGGAAGTTTGAGAGCCCGTTGGAATCGTGAGCAGTTGGCCGGCTCGGATGTAGTTCGGATTGCTGATCCCGTTCGCGCTCGCTAACTGGCCGACCGTCGTGCCCCAACGCGAGGCCAGAGACCACAGGGTCTGTCCCCAGAGGACTATGACGCCGGTCTGGGTCGGTGCATTCGATGTTGGCTGGTCCGAGCCGGCACTTTCCGAAGTGGAGGGGAGAAGCAGGTCCGACCCCGCGAAGATCAAGTTCGGGTCCGATATCCCGTTGGCGCTCACCAGCGCTTGCACGCTTACGCCGTAGAGGGCGGAGAGCTGGTCGAGCGTCGAGCCCCTGGGAACGGGAATCGAGGCCGCTGCTGCTCCCTGTGCAGAACCGAACAGCGAGAACAGGCCTGTGAGAGCGGCCAACCCTAGAGCGATGAGCCACATCTGCCACATTGACCACATCGACCACTTTGAGCTCACTAGCCACAACTGTGCTACTCATCCGGGGCTCTGGCAAGAGGGAGTTTCACAACCCCACGACCACTCTGGGTGCCTGAACGCCTGACCACGGGCCAGGCACCCCTCTAACGATGACTGATCGGGCTTACCGGGTTCGTAAGGGAGACCAGGGATTTCAGAGCGCGATGAGCCAGTCGCGCACGGTGGTGGCGACGATGGAATCCTTGCCCTTGAGCCCATGATCTCCGCCCTCGATCCATACGTGCGTGACCGGGCCTGCAATGGCGACAGTTGCGGCTTCCAGCTCCTCTTTCGAACCGAACGCGTCGCGTGTGCCGGAGACGAACAGGCAAGGCAGCTTGAGCTCGGGGAAGTGATCCACCCGAAGCTGCTCGGGCTTGCCAGGCGGGTGCAAGGGGTAGCTGACGAGCACCAACGCTGAAGCGGGAAGTCCTTGGGAGACGGCTATCGAGCTCATCCGTCCACCGAGGGAGCGGCCTCCGAGCGCGATCTGTTCGAGCGGAACCTTCAACTTTGCGGCAAGCGCGTTGGCTGCCTCGACGACGGTCGCGACGAGGATGGGAGGCCGGTCCGGAGCTTTTCTCCCCGCTGCGCGGTATGGAAAATCGACGCGTTCGACGCGCACTCCGTCCGAAGAGACCGCTTTTTCGATCGCGACGAGAGCGCTGTGGTTCCGGTCGGCTCCGGCGCCGGGGGTGAGCACCAGTCCGGCGGGACGAGACTTCGCGGAGTCAGATGATCGGGGCACCGGTCTCTCATTCTGATACGAGTGAAACCTAAGACGCACAAAGCGAAGTGAAAGCAGATGATCGAGCGAAGGGGCGAGTATGGACCGCCGAGGAAATGTCTTCGAGGTACGAGCCGTCGGGAGAGTTCACTCCTCGCGCGCAGAGATAGTCGACGACGACTGGGGTGAGGTAGAGGCGACCATCAGCCTCCTCCCGCCCTTCGAGCCGGAGTCGCTCGCCGGTTTGACGGAGTTCAGTCACCTCGAGGTCCTGTACCTGTTCCACGAGGTCGATTCGGCATCGGTATGCAACGGTGCGCGCCATCCGCGAGGTCGCCCGGACTGGCCACTTGTGGGGATATTCGCGCAGCGAGCAAAGGACCGACCGAACCGTCTGGGCCTGACCACCGCAGAATTGATCGGTGTCGAAGGAACCTCGATCCGACTCCGCGGTCTCGACGCCCTAGACGGCACCCCGGTCCTGGACATAAAGCCGTACATGGAGGAGTTCGGTCCGAGAACAGCGGTGCGCGAGCCTCGATGGGCACGCGAATTGATGGCGGATTACTTCTGACTCCTGGCGGGGGACGGTTCAGTCCCGATGCCTCAGTTTCGTTCCTTCAGTCCCGATGCCTCACCCGAGGCACTTCGTCTACGCCGGCCTCACATCTTCGACCGGGACGATCTCTTTTCCGAGGGGCGCGATCGCGACCCCTGCCAGCTTCAGATTTCCGAATCCGAGGGGAATCCCGATGATCGTCAGGCACAAGGCGATTCCGGTCACCACGTGCGCTATCACGAGCCACCATCCGGCGAGCACGAACCAGATGACGTTGCCGATCGTCGATGCGGCGCCGGCGTCGGGTCGACGGATCACGGTTCGTCCGAAAGGCCAGAGCACGTAGGCGGCGAGGCGGAACGAGGCGATGCCGAAGGGGATGGTGATAATGAACACAAACATCACGATGCCTGCGATCACGTATGCCAGTGCCAGCCAGATGCCACTCAAGATCAGCCAAATGACGTTGAGGATCGCCCTCACGAGCCCAAGCATTCCACGGCTGGAAGTGCTTGCCTACGGCTGGAAGTGCTTGCCTACGGCTGGAAGTGCGTGCCTACGGCTCGAAGTGGTTGCCCAGGCTCGAAGTGCTTGCCCACGACAGTCGGGCGGCGAAAGGCGGCACTCTCTGGATCGGTAGAGACGTCGACGGTCGCCGCGGTCCCGGGTGAGTCGGCCCGCAGGCGCAACAGTGGATCAGTGACTGAGTTGTGTTGCGGTCTGCCTCAGTCGTGCACCCACGTGACCGTAAAGCCTGTGCCCGCCGCAGTGAGGGCCGAGGTGGACGCCTTGATACCCACCTTTCCGACCATATCGATCTGATCGACCTCGCTTTGTGGAAACGCGGAGATCGCTTGACCATCGGCTTCAGCGTTGCTGAACGTCAGACTCGAGAAGTCGGCGAGATGAGTGATTCGACACCCGTCTGTTGAACAAAGTGATGGCGCTTCCGCGATCCACTCAGCCGATGATCTCGCAGGAGCCGAAGTTAGCGAGACCACGATCTTGTACTGCCATTTGCCTTGGTCGACGAGCGTAAGGGTGAAGGTCTTTCCGGTGCCGCTCACAGTTCCCGTCAAGGTGTCGTTGGCGCTCACGGGGTACAACTTGGGGTTGAGGTTCTCCGACGGACCCGGGTACATCTCGTACCAGGCGTAGTACACGCCCTTGGAACCCGCGCAGTCCGAATCCGTTCCGATCTGTTCGACGGTGTTAGAGCTCCACCCGTCGAGACCGACCCAGAACGACGAGTACTTGTGCTTCGATCCGCTGCAACTGACGACGGGCTCGTTCCACGAGCCGGTCACGCTGCTGTTCGAACTTGCGGTTTCCACGTATCCCGCCCAATTCAGGGTCGCCACTTGTGCGTTGCTCGGCGCGATGCGAGATGCCGGGATCGACCCACTTGGAATCACGCTTTGAGGTGGCGGACCACCGCTTTGAACGGACGGGCCTCCGGGGACGAGAAGATCGTCGGCCGAGGCCGCCGTTCCGTCTGACGAAGGTGAACCGGCGATGTGATCGGTCACCGCACCAGCTCCGAGCCCTGTAGCGGCGCTCGGTCCGGCAAGTCCAAGTGCCAACACGGGAACGCCTGCCAGCGCCCCCCCGAGCACGAGCGCCCGAATCCGTCTCATCACGCGATCCCCCCCACCGTCACGGATGTAAGTCCGGTAACGCTATCAGGCGCAATCTCCCGAGTAAACAACCTCTACGCGTTTTCGCATTCGCTGTTGAGGGGACGCAATCCTGGGTCAGACAAGGGCGATGGGCATGATCCATGAAGATGCGTCCGACCCACGGCCATGAGGTCGTGACGCGCTTCAGCGATAACGCCGTCGCGAACTTCGGAGTTCAAACTCACAGATCCGAGTGTCCGTCCGCCTCGTTGCTGGGATCACCGGACTTGCCTGAGCCGGTACCCGGACCGCCCGTTATGGACCACGTTGGTTTGTCACCGGTCGCTGAGTTGGCACCACCGCTCGAGGAGTTCCCACCACCGCTCGAGGAGCTCCCACCTCCGCCATGAGAAGGACCCGATCCGCCAGCGCCGCCCGTCCCACCTGTTCCTCCGCCGGTGCCCGGCCAATCTCCTCCGCCCGAGGATCCGCCACCCCCGCCGTGGGAAGGTCCTCCGTTGCCGGAGCCCGACGCTCCGCCGGACGACCCCCCACCGCTCGAACCGCTCCCCGGGTTCGAGGTACCGGTACCGCCCGAGTTGCCAGCGCTTGCGCCCGATCCGCTTGCACCGGAACCGCCAGGCCCTCCGCCCCGACCAGACTTTCCTCCGCTTCCTCTGTGGCCGCCTCCTCCGCCTCCGGGACTGAAGTTGCCAGCATTCGACGATCCTCCGGATGCGCCGTAACCCGAGGTGCCACCCGAGTTGGCGGAGTTATTGCCGCCGGAGCCGGAGCCGCCGCCTGAACCCGAGCCCGAACCCGAACCCGAACCTGACGAGGAACCGGGGGTCCCAGACCCAGGGGCGCCCTGGGTCGTCGTGGGCCCGTTTCCTGATACCCCGAGGATCGGTACGCCGGAGCCGCCCGAACTGCCGGCGCCGTAACCGGAGGTATCACCCGAACCACCCGAACCTCCAGAGCCACTCGAATCACCGGACCCACCCGGGTGCCCGTGTCGACCGTGTTTGGAGGATCCGGACCCGGTCCATCCGGACCCGGTCCATCCAGTTTCGGTCCGTTCAGAACCGTGGCCGCCCATTCCGTATGAGGATCCGCCGCCCGAACCTGAAGAGCCGGGGATCGCAGAGGAGAGGAGACGGTCGAGACCTCCGTCCCCTTCCCAACCGGTGTTCTGCCCGGACTCGCCGGCGCTCTGATCCACGCGTCCGTCGCCGGTACCGAGGGGATCCCCGAGCTTCGATCTTCCGGAGTCGCCGTGCCCGCCACCGAAGGGTTGATCGCCCGTCGGGCTCACCACCCCCGGAAGGACGATCCCCGCCGCTTGCTGGAAAAGTTGTGAGGCGACGAGTTGCGTCGAATGCGGCAAGGCTCCGGCGGCAGTGACGCCCCCAGCGACCGACGCGACACCGGCGATGGTCCCCATGGCAAGCTTCGCCGACAGGTTTCCCGATCTGTGCATGGTCATCGCCGCGACTGCGTCTTTTTCCAATGCGACGAGCAGGTCGTCGAAGTCGTCGAGAGCGAGATCCTTCGGCCAGGCGCGCTCACCGAGCACGCAGTCGAGAATGGCCTCGAGATGTTCTGTGTCTTCGGCCGTCACGCCGTTCGTCATCGGGACGATCGCAGCTTCGCGCTGCTTTTCATAAGACGGTTCTTTCAAGATCCGCTCGAACTCGTTTGCGGACACGGCCGGGCTGAACCTGAAGCCTTGAACTTGATCGCAGTTCAAATTCCGCAGGAACTTGTACTGGAGCTCGGTTTCGACGCCTTCGGCCACGACCTCGATGCCTAAGCCGTGTGCGAGCGCGATCAAAGCCGCGACGATGTGGTCGGTGCCCGACCCCGCATTGATGCGACGGACGAACGAGCGGTCGATCTTGATCGCGTCGACGGCCATGTCCGCCAGATATCCGAGGGAGCTGTAGCCGGTGCCGAAGTCGTCGATCGAGCAGCGCACTCCCATCTCTCGCAATCGCCTCAGGCTGTCCGCGACTTCGTGGACGTGGTCAACGAGGACGCTCTCTGTCACCTCGAGCTCGAGCAGTGTCGGGTCCAGTTCGGTGCGTTCGAGCACTTCGGACACGAGCTCCACGACCGATCTGTGAGCGAACTGGCGGGGCGACAAGTTGACCGAGACCGGGACGACCTCGAGTCCGCCCTCGCTCCACTGTTTTGTCTGGCGACAAGCCGTCTCGAGCACCCAACCGCCGAGTGTCGAGATGAGGCTGGTCTCCTCGGCCAAGGGGATGAACGCCCAAGGAGGAATGAACCCGAGTCGAGGATGCCTCCAACGCGCGAGGGCTTCTGCGCCCACGACCTTCCGGGTCTCGGTATCGAGCTTGGGCTGGTAGTGGACGGTCAGACGTCCCGATTCGAGAGTCGTTCGCAGGCTTGACTCGAGTGCGAGCCGAAGCTTCGACTTTGCGCTCATGGCCAAGTCGTAGACCACGTACTTGTTGCGACCCGCAGCCTTCGCCTGGTACATGGCCGCGTCGGCGTGCTTCAGAAGTGTGTCCGGATCCGCACCGTCGTAGGGAAAAACAGCGACGCCGATGCTCGCTTGCACGGAAAGCTGGGTCCGACCGACTGCGAAGGGCTCGACGAAAGTCGCCATGACCCGCTCGGCCATTCGGGTGCAATGCTCTTTTCCGTTGGCTTCGGGGAGCAGGATCGTGAATTCGTCCCCACCCATGCGCGCGAGTGTGTCCTTTTCACGGAGCCTTCCCTGAAGCCGGCGAACGACCGCCTGGAGCAGTTGGTTGCCGACCGCGTGTCCGAGACTGTCGTTGACGCTCTTGAACCTGTCGATGTCGACGAACATCACACCCACGCTGCCGCCGGTACGCCGCGCTTGAGCGACGCTCGTCGCCAGGCGGTCGTCGAAGAGGACTCTGTTGCAAACTCCGGTCAGCGGGTCGTGTTGAGCGCGGAACTCCGCTGCTGCGCGGGTGAAGACCTGGTGGATCAAATACACCACGATGAGAAGTGGGAGAACCGTCGATCCGAGCAGAAGAACAGGCACCCGTCCCGGACCGTCGACAGGTTGCGCGATCAGAACGGCGGGCACCGCCAAGATCGCCGCGACGAGAAGAGCCACATGAGCCGCGCCGGGTCGTGTCGAGCGCTGCAACGGCACAGGGTCGAATGCCGCGCGCTGGGAATGGTGTAGGAGAGAGAGACCCCACAACAACACGCCCCACAGTGCGATCGTCGTGAGGGGGCCGTCGGGCGTCGTGCGACCCGAAATGAGCAGTCCCGCCACGACCGCGTGTTCGAGAAGGAGGCAGACCAGTCCTCCAACCAGATAGCGGTAACCGACGGGGTGTTTCTCGCTCAGAGACATGACGGCCGCTACGAGCCACACGAGGACGAGGTCCAACAGCGGGGGGAGCAACGCGAAAAGCTGCTCCGAGGGATGCCAGCCCCGCTCTGGCACGACGACGAGCCCGAGCACGACGAAGCCCAGCGCGCACGCGGCGACCACGGACTCGATCAACGACTCCATCGATCGCCCCGGGAGCCGCTGGCGCACGAGCACGACGAATCCGCAAAGCGCAGCGAGGTCGCCGCCGATCGTAAGCGCCGTGGGAAGGGACAAGCCGTCTAGCGCCAAGCTGTGGGTGGCGGCTTGGGTTACCACGGACGCGACGATGAGAGCCAGACCCACTCCCGCAAGGGTCCACGAGAAACGCCAGGCCGCAAGGTGGAACCTGCCGTTCAACCTGAGACCGGTGAAGAACATGGCCAGGGCGAGAGACCCGAAAACGATCGAAGCCACGAGGGGACTGACGCCTGCGAGGACCCGGGCCAGCACGGCCAGCGAAACCAGGACCCCTGTTCTTACCACTCTCTGTGTGGCCCCCCGCACAGTAAATGACTATAGGACTACAGAAAGGAGTAATCAAGTGTCGGAGAGTGAGATTTTGCCCAGGATCTCCATCATCGAGAAGTCCCCCAGGGGTGTACAACATCACCATGAGTGAAGGGCGCCATTCGCAGGGACCGGACGAGCTCCCTGCTGGTCAAGCGACGGAGGTCGCCGACGGCGTCTACGCGTTCATCCAGCCCGACGGGAGTTGGTGGCTCAACAACGCAGGCTTCGTCGTAGGTGCGTCCGACGTTCTCTCGGTCGACGCCTGCGCCACCGAAGCTAGGACGAGGCGGTATCTGTCAGCGATCGAACGGGTCGCGGGGTGCCGTCCGAGCACGCTGGTCAACACCCACCACCACGGTGATCACACCAACGGGAACTGCCTTTTCTCCGAGGCAACCATCATCGGGCACCGACTTTGTCGCGAGCTCGTCTTGGAGAACGGAATGGCGAGGCCCGAAGGCCTGTGGGACCCGGTCGACTGGGGCGACCTCGAGATGGCGCCGCCGATCGTCACCTTCGAGGACCGACTCGACGTCTGGGTGGACGACCTCCGCGTAGAGCTGCACCACTTCAACCGCGCCGCGCACACCAACAACGACGTCGTCGCATGGCTCCCAGACCGCGGCGTTATGTTTGCCGGCGACCTCGTGTTCAACGGCTCCACGCCGTTCGTCCTCATGGGATCGGTCGCGGGCGCTCTCGAAGCGTTGGACCGGTTGGAAGAGTTCGAGCCCGAGCTCGTTGTCCCGGGGCACGGCGAGGTTTGCAGGATGCCGGACGTCGACATCGTGGGTGAGTACCTGCGGTTCGTACAGGTGACCGCCGAAAAAGCCAGGTCGGCGGGTTTGTCGCCGCTCGAAGCGGCACGCGAGGTGGATCTAGGTCAGTTTGCGGACCTTCTCGACAGCGAGCGTCTGGTCGGCAACCTTCATCGCGCTTACGCCGAATTGGAAGGAGTCAGGCCAGGTGATCCCATCGACCTGGTTCAAGCGTTCGCCGACATGGTCGCGTTCAACGGAGGGCGACGGTTGCGCTGCCGCGCTTGACCCGCCAACGCGACCGTTACATCGTGACAGCGCTTTTCTGTTCGGCCGCGCGCCAGCAGTACCAGGCCACGACGCTCCTAAAGGGTCGGAAAGGCTCGCCGCGCTCATCGAGCTCCTTCGGGGTCGGAAGCTCGTCGAGCTTCCAGGCTTTGGCGAAACCAACCCTCACCCCGTAGTCGCTCACAGGCCAGACGTCCACCCTCCGAAGCGTGAACATGAGAAACATCTCGGCGGTCCACCGTCCAATGCCTCTGACCTGGACCAGGTGGTCGATGACCTCGGCGTCCGGCACCCGGCCGAGCTTCTCGAGCTGCACCTCACCGCTTCCCACCTTCTGGCTGAGATCCCACAACGACCGCGCTTTGGCTCCGGAAAGCCCGGCCGAACGCAATTCTTCGATCGAGCTTGCCAGCACCCGTTCCGGTGTGACCTCGCCTCCCAGCTTGGCTACCAGTCGCCCGTGGATCGCGGTGGCTGCGGCGCCGGCGAACTGTTGGTAGACGATCGCCTCGGCCAGGGCAGCGAACCGGCCGCTGGCGGGCGTTCTTCGTTGTAGACGCACCGGGCCGTACTGATCGACCAGCAGTGCGACGACCGGGTCGCGCGCGGCCAACTCGCGTGTCCCTTCGGTGAAAGAGGTGCTGCTCACAATCCGAGGAGCCTATGGGTGAGGGCGCGGACTGACGACCTTTTTGGACGCGTAGCCTTGATTGCGGTCCCTCAAGCCCTTCCGATCCAGTGACGATGACTTGAAAGACCGTTCGTGAAAGGGGCCGGACGTGGAGACGTGGACCGCGACCGGGGTGGACACAACGCGTCTGCTTCGCTCGGTCAGGGAACACTGCGGTGGATGGTTGGCGTTCATAGCACTGAGGGGGCCGGAGAGGTCCTTCACCATCACCTCTGTTCCTGAGCCGGGTGTCGACAATCCCTGGAGCTTTCAGTCGCTGTCTGAGCTTGCGGCGAGCGCCTGGGACGACCCGAGGCTCCGGCACGGCGAGATCGTCGTCCGTGGTGCGGAGGCACCCGACGGCGTCTGGCCTGGCAGGAGCGGGCCCCCGACTTTTGCGGCTGCGCCGCTGCTCGCGGTCGGACACCCCGACGGGCTTTGCGGGTTGCTCTGCATCGCGAAGACGGCCGACAGCCCCTTCACGACCGAACAACTGACCAACCTTGCCGCTATGGCCGACGAACTGGCGTTACACCTGTGCCAGGCCGAAACAGAGGACCTCGCGACGAACGCCGCGATCGTAAGCGAGGAAGTGCCGGCGCAGGCCCCGTCGCAACAGGAAGCACCGGCCGCACCGATCGAGGAAGCGGTCGTCGCTCTCGAGGGCCAGTCGGCTACTCCCGCTGCCGTCCACGCGCCGGCTGTCGCGCAGGCCCCTGCTGCGACCACCCACCGGGTCGTCGTGCATCACGCCCCGGCGGTGGCGACCCACGCCGTCGAGCGGGACTTGGCGGCCGCGGCCTCTCCTGTGCCCTCGCCGTCCGCGGCGCCGTCGGCTTCTGGCCCGCAGTCGCCGTCTGCTTCCGGCTCGCAGTCGCCGTCGGCTTCCGACTCGCAGTCGCCTTCTGCTTCTGGCTCGCAGTCGACGCCAGCCGGGCCGTCGGTTTCTGGCCCGCAGGCGCCATCGGCCGCAGCGTCTGGTTCTCAGGGCGAGGCGGAAGCTGTGACCCAAGTCGTGCAACCCGACGCCTCTTCACCGAGACCTTCCGAACGCGACCAGCCGGCATCGCCAGATCGTGTGCCCAGAGTCTCGGTACCTTCCGCCAACACCGCGGCCGCTCCGCCGTCCGCAGATGCTCCGGTAGCACCGACCGAGTCCGAACTCACCTCCCTTCCACCTCCCGAGGTCCCAGCAGGCGGCGAATCGGCAGAAGGCAGCGACACCTCGTCTGCCGCAGCTGCCTCGGCAACGCCCGCGCCCAGCCCTGTTCGTTCACCAGGGTCTCAGAGCGGCTCGCGCGGCGGCGGCGGCGACTCGTGGCTGTTGTCGCTCGTCGACTCGGACCCTCTGACCCAACTCGCAGGCCCACTGACTTTCTTGTCGCGCATCGGTGCGACGCTCTCGGTCACCGATGCCTCGGAGTTCGAGGTGGTGGTCGTGCTGGTGGACCTCGCGCCGGTGACCGAGGCGATCGGGCCGCCGAGCGATGCCCTCCTGCTGGCGATCGCCGCACAGCTGAGAGGACAGATGCGTCCGAACGACGTGATCGGCCGAGTCGGACCGATGACCTTCTCGGTGCTCGCAGTCGTGCCCCTCGGAGTGCTCGGTGCCTCTGCAATCGCCTACAGGCTGGCGGAGGCCATCGACGCTGTCGCCAGTTCGGTCGAGCCGGGCTGGCGAACTCGTTCGTCTTTCGCGACTGCCGACCCGAACGTCGACGCCGAGGAGCTGTTCCGAAAGGCCGTGGTTCGGCTGGAGAGCTGATTCGGTCAGATCCGGGCGGGGCCCGGGCCCACGCGTCGGCTGATTTGGCGCCGACGCCAGAGCGGATTTGGCGTCAACCGCGGATTTGGAGCCCACGCCAGAGCGGATTTGGCGTCCACGCCACCGCGGACTCGGCAGCAATGACCCGGCGGCGTCGGCAGCAATGACCCGTCGGAATTGTCAGGAATGACTTAGGAGACTCCCAGGGGGCTCAAAGAAGCGGGCAGGACACTGTTCGCCGTGAGCGAAGCAGCGGTTCTCCCGCACATGGCCCTGACATCATCCGACACGGTTCTATCCGCCTTAGACGCGGTCCCTCCAACCACGGTCGGCGCCGTCGCACTGTCAACCGTCAAAGCCACCGCCCCCGACGTGGACGTCGTCGTGCCCGTTTACAACGAGGAAGCGAGCCTCGAGTCAAGCGTTCGTCGATTGCATCGATTTCTCGCTACGGCGTTTCCATTCACGTCCCGGGTTACCGTCGCCGACAACGCGAGCACCGACGCCACACCGGCTATCGCGGATGGTCTCGCAGAAGATCTACCGCAGGTCGTAGCTCTCCATTTGGATCAAAAGGGTCGTGGTCGGGCCCTGCGGGAAGCTTGGTGGAGAAGCGACGCATCGGTGCTCGCCTATATGGACGTAGACCTCTCCACCGATCTCGCTGCACTCCTGCCACTTGTTGCCCCTCTGATCTCGGGTCACAGCGATGTCGCGATCGGCACCCGACTGACAAGAGCGTCGAGGGTGAGAAGAGGGACTAAGCGAGAGGTCATCTCACGCGTCTACAACGCTCTCCTACACCTGACTTTGGCGGCCCGGTTCTCTGATGCGCAGTGTGGATTCAAGGCGATAAGGGCCGACCGAGCGAGAGAGTTGCTGCCGCTCGTGGAGGACAACGGTTGGTTCTTCGACACCGAGATGCTTCTCCTC
>Ga0187783_10002920_pt1 | contig 12644 bp, 10 predicted proteins | sample 1015_SJ02_MP02_2_FD_132471 | JGI IMG/M metagenome (GOLD analysis project Ga0187783, IMG submission 132471) | Tropical peat soil microbial communities from peatlands in Department of Meta, Colombia - 1015_SJ02_MP02_20_MG | ecosystem: Environmental > Terrestrial > Soil > Wetlands > Peat | place... | reverse complement strand
TGCGCCGACTTCGTCTATTTCCTGCGCGCCTATTTCGCCTTCAAGATGGGACTGCCGTTCGGCTATTCGAATTGCTCGCGCGGCGCCGGCGGCTCGCCGCCGAAATGCTACGAGTGGTTCGACGTCCTGCATCCGGAGAAGACCCGTCCGGCGCCGCCGCCGGAGCAAGAGGTCGCGTCGGCCACCGGCACCGCGCCGAACGCGGCTGCGGCGCCGGCGCCCGGGCTGAGCCTGTTGCAGATTTTTGCCCCGGCCCAACCGGCCACGCCGAGCGCGCCGGGCGCGCCACCGACCAACCCGTTGGCGCCGCCGCCGAAGCCGCTCGGGCTCGTCGGCACGTTCGGCGAATATCTGCGCGCCGTCGGCGACGTCGTCCATTCCGGATCGGTGCGAAGCTCGGCGCTCGTCGACAACACCGATTTCTATATGGTGCCGCTGACGCAGGAGACGCTGCGGCCGGGGACCGTCTACGCCGATCCCTACGGCCACGTCCTGATGCTGGTCGAGCGCATACCCGAGACGAATGGCTCGGCCGGCGTCTTCCTCGCCGTCGACGCCGAGCCCGACGGCACGGTGACGCGCAAGCGCTTCTGGCGCGGCAATTTTCTGTTCGTGCACGATCCGGCGCTCGGCAGTCCCGGCTTCAAGCGCTTCCGGCCGATCGTGCGCGAGAACGGCGCGCTGCGGCGGCTGACCAACAAGGAGATCGCCAAGAACCCGCAATACGGCGATTTCTCGCTCGAACAGTCGCAGCTCAGCGCCGAGGAGTTCTACGATCGCATGGACGAGGTGATGTCGCCGGAGCCGCTCGATCCGCGGCGGGCGATGCAGGCGGCGATCGACGCGCTCGAAGAACAAGTCAAGACGCGCGTCGTCGCGGTCGAGAACGGGCGAAAATTCCAGGCGAGCGGCCGCGGCGACGCCGACATGCCGAACGGACCGTCGATCTTCGAAACCAACGGCGCCTGGGAGGATTTCTCGACGCCGGCGCGCGATTTTCGCCTGTTGATCGCAATCGACGTGGTGCGCGGCTATCCGGACCGCGTCGCGCGGCGGCCCGAGCGCTATGCGATCGCGAACGGCAAGAGCATGGCCGACGTGAAGGCCGAATTGCAGAGCGCGCTCGCATCGGAGCTCGCGGCGCGCAAGTTCTCCTATACGCGCAGCGACGGCTCGGCCTGGACGCTGACGCTCAAGGACGTGGTCGACCGCGGCGCCGAGCTCGAGATGGCGTACAACCCGAACGACTGCGTCGAGCTGCGCTGGGGCGCGCCGGAAGAGAGCGAGGAGGCGGCGACCTGCAAGCGCCATGCGTCGGCGGCGCAGCGCGCCAAGATGACGGAATACCGCACCTGGTTCCGCGAACGGCACTGGCCGCACGTCTAGCGGCCGCGGCTTGAAGGTTACCGCTGGCGTAGCTTACTTTCACCGACATTCCGGAGGGATTCGTCAGATCCTCGATTGATCGTTTTTCGATTGTTGTCAGCTCTTGGCGGCATGGATGGGAGCGCGTCACCGCTTGCCAAGCTCCGAGTGGCCGTTAACCGCGAAATGGCCTCTGCTACCCAATCGCCCCCAAGACCGAATTCTGTGGTAGCATCTTCTGCAAAAATCAATCGCCTGGCCCGGCAAAGGCCGATGCCGATGGGCGTGATGGAGGGCTCCGTGCCCGAGCACAAATTCAAAGTCGGTCAATCGGTGAGCTTCACCTCCGGGCCCTTCGGTCGCGGCGGCGCGAACGGCATCTATAAGGTTACCCAGCTCTTGCCACCCGAAGGCGACGATTACCAGTACCGGATCAAGAGCGCGAATGAACCGCACGAGCGGGTCGTCAAGGAAAGCCAGCTGGATCGCGTTGCGTGACGACTGAATCGTGACGCTTGGCTGCCGTGAAGGCGAGATCATGACGTTCGATTACCGCTCACCGGCCGAGCTGTTCACCGCCAAGCGCAAGGGCGGTCCACGGCAACGGCTGGGTTATCGTCGCTTCGCCACCGCCGCCGAAGCCATCCGGTTCGCCGTGGAAGAGTTTCCTGCAATCCATACGCTCGGCGCATGGATGCAGGTCGGAGACGAGCGCTTCGACAGCGAGGACATCCATCGCCTGTACCAGAGCGACAATTATCCTCTGCGGCGCCGAACCGGTTAGCGCCAGAGCGGTGTTGGATTCTCGCCTCGGCAGCAATGACCGGGGCAAAATTATAAAAGTCGTGGACCCAGGCGCACCTCGATAATGCGCTTGGCCTCGGCGACGATCTCCTCCGTGCTGCTTTTCTCGAGATTGACCGGACTGTTCGGCCATGGAGACGTCGACCCTGGCGAGAAAATAGATGCCCTCCAGCCCTTTCCTACGGGGCTGACCTCAATCCGATAGCCTTTATAGTCAATGACCGTCATTGTTCGCGTTTGCCCGCTTGGAACGGCACGCCGGGCATTTGAGACGGCGGGGCGTCGAGGCCCTCAAACAGCATTTTTTGGAGAGCCCGCTCGGCGCACCGGGCAGCCGGACTGTCGGTATCAACCAGGCGCATGCGCGCCGGCGCACCTATAGCCTCGATATGCGCCACTTTGCCGATCCCTACCAGGTTAAAAAATCCTTCAGGAACCACCATATATCAATCGAGTAGCCGGTCCGACCGGAACCTTCAAGTTGATTGGCGCGGCATCGAACGCGCGCCGGCGCAGGTTTGCCGAAGAGGAGACGACATTGAGCACTCAATCTGGTGAGGCCGCCCGAGCGCGTGCCGAAGCGAGTTTCAGGAAGGAAGAGCGCGCCAAAGAGGGTGCGAAGGCGATGATGGAATATCAGGCCAACAGCCGAATGATTCGTGAAAAGACGGCCCGATTGAAGGCGCTTCGATTGGCCCAAGAGGCAGCCGACAAGCAGCGTTCCGGTTGATCGATGCCAGCGCCTTGAAACGAACACATCGATGGCCCACATGAGAGGCGCGGCCTGATGGGCCGCCGGCGAGCCGCGTGTACGGGATCCCGTCAAACGGCTTCTGGCTCGCACTTTTTTAATCTCACTGACAGCCCAGATCGCGCGGGGTGTCCTGTTTCACCCGCAATGCAAGCCGTGGCGTATCGCCTGGCGGCTTGCAAACGCGCATACTGGAAAAAGTTTCCTCGATGACCTCCTTTCATCACTTCACACTCAACGATGCGATCATGCGCGCACTGGCAGAGGAAAAGTACCTCATCCCGACCCCGATCCAGGCGCAGACAATTCCGACCGTCATGTCGGGCCGCGACGTGATCGGAATTGCCCAAACCGGGACCGGCAAGACCGCGGCCTTCGCACTGCCGATCCTGAACCGTCTCGCTGGGAGCCCACGGCCGCCGACGCGCAAGGCTTGCCGGGTGCTGGTGCTCAGCCCGACGCGGGAGTTGTCGGGCCAAATCTGCGACAGCTTCCGCACCTACGGCCGCCACCTGCGCGTCAGGGCCGCCCTGGCGATCGGCGGCGTGTCGATGGGCGGCCAGGTTCGCGCCCTGCTCAACGGCGTGGACGTCCTTGTCGCCACGCCGGGCCGGCTCCTTGATCTCGTCAAGAGCAATGCGCTTCGATTGGGCGCGGTCGAGTGCCTCGTGCTCGACGAGGCCGACCGCATGCTCGACATGGGCTTCATCCACGACATCCGCAAGATTGTCGCCGCGCTTCCGGTCCAGCGGCAGACGTTGATGTTTTCTGCGACCATGCCTCGCGCCATCGCCGAACTCGCCGCGCACATGCTGCGCGATCCGATCAAGGTCGCGGTAACGCCTGCCGCCTCGACCGTCGAACGCGTCGAGCAACGCGTTATCCGTGTCGATCGCTCCGCGAAGCCGGCAATCCTGATCGAGGTGTTGCGGCGCGAAACTATTGATCGCGCGCTCATTTTCACCAGAACCAAGCACGGTGCCGATAAAGTCGTGCGCGGCTTGATCCGGGCGGGGATCGGCGCCGAGGTGATTCACGGCAACAAATCGCAAAACCAGCGCGAACGTGTGCTCGCAGCGTTTCGCAAGGGCGACCTCAGGATACTCGTTGCCACGGATATCGCCGCGCGCGGCATTGATGTCGATGGCATCAGCCATGTGGTGAATTTCGACCTGCCGAACGTGCCGGAAACCTACGTGCATCGTATCGGCCGCACCGCGCGCGCCGGCGCCGACGGCATCGCGATCTCGCTGTGCGACGGCGAGGAATTGGCCTTCCTGCGCGATATCGAGAAGCTCATTCGCATGACGATCCCGGCGAGCGAGCGACCCGCCGGTCGCCGGCGCGCCGAGCCGCCGCCCGCTCAGCGCGGCTCTGTCCAGTCATCTGCCGCTTCCAAGCGGCACCGGCATCGCGACGGTCCGCCGCGCAGCGAGGCGCGCCGCGCTCGGCCAAGTGCGGACCCGAGCGGTATTGGCTCGGTTGCTTTCTTGCATCGCGACGTCCGCAAGGGCGCGGCCGCGCGTCCCGCGCACGGCGCCGCACCAGTTACGAGAGGGACATAGCATGCCGAAGGAAGAACTCTTGCAATTCGACGGTCTGGTCCTCGAGATATTGCCGGACGCGCGTTACCGCGTTCAGCTCGACAACGGCCATGAGCTTGTCGCCTACACCGCCGGAAGAATGAAGAAGAATCGGATCAAGACCCTGGCCGGGGATCGCGTGACGGTTGAAGTATCGCCCTATGATTTGCAAAAGGGACGATTGATCTTCCGCCACAAGGACGAACGCGCCGGATCGGCCGCCCGCCCGCTGCAACGTAACCAGTTCCGGCGCCGGTGACGGCCAATGGCTGCGATCCGATCGGAATCATAGGACTACGGAGCGCGGCTTCTTTTGCCCGCCGATTGCTGATCTGGGCCGCGTGCGCTTAGCCGCGGTCGACCGGGGATGAGAGCGCCGGCGGCCGCGGCACCTAATGCCAATGCGGCGGCGATCAGCATGACCCAGCGAATACTCTGCGCCAGCGATCCCGTGATGATCATTTCCGCCGTGGAACGGTCGACGCCCTCAAGGCCGGCGATGGCCGGCCCGATCACCAGTTGTCCGCGCGCCGCCCGGATCGCGTGCCTGACATCTTCGGAGAAGGCTTCGCCCTGGAGATGGTGGTCAAGGGCTTGATTGAGAATGGCCAGCGCGACGGCGCCAAGCATGGCGACGGCGAGCAGATCGGCCACCGAAGCGACGGCATTGTTGATGCCGGAGGCCACGCCGACCTGATTTGTTGGGACGGCGTCGACGACCGTGGTCGTCAGCGGCGCCACGGTTACGACCATACCCAAGCCGGCGATAGTGACGCAAGCGAGGAACTCCCAATACGATCCGCGGGCAACCGTTGCTGCCAGCAGGCCAAATCCAAACGCAGCGATCGCGGGGCCGACGATCAGAGGAGGTCGGGCGCCGAAGCGATCGAGCAATCCGCCCGCCCAACGCGATAACGCAGCCATGATGATCGTGAACGGCAGAAAGGCCACACCGGCGAGGGTGGCCGGATAACCGTGCACCTGAATCAGCGCAAACGGCAGGAAGAAGAATACACCGCCCAGCGCCGCGTAGAGAAGGAGCGTCAACAGATTGACGGCGCTGAACGTGACCGACCGAAATAGGGCGAGCGGCAACATCGGTGTGCGGACTTGACGCTCCACCCAAAAGAATGCGGCCAGCAGTGCCAAACCCGCGACGATTGAGGCGAGCACAATCGGATCGCCCCAACCCGCGATCGGCGACTCGATCAGCCCATAGGCGAGACCGCCGAGCCCGAGCAACACCAGGAGCGATCCGCGCCAATCGAGACCCGGCGCCGCTTCGGGATCGCGACTTTCCGGTACGTGGGAGTAGGCGATCCAAATCGTCGGCAGCGCGAGCAGAGGATTGATCAGGAAAATCCAGCGCCAGCTGCAGTGATCGACAATCGCTCCACCCAGCAACGGGGCAATGGCGGTCACCACCGCGGCGGAGCCGGCCCACGTGCCGATGGCTTTACCGCGCTCGTGCTCGTCGAAAGTTGCGCCGATGATCGCCAGCGAACACGGGATAAGGAGCGCGGCGCCGACGCCCTCCACGGCGCGCGCCACTATCAATTGCGCCGCGCTGGGCGAGGCCGCGCACCAGAGCGAGGCGGCGGAAAAGATGCCAATTCCGGTGATCAAAAATCGACGGCGACCGAATTGATCGGCGGCGGCGCCGCCGACCAGGAGCAGCGCGGAAAGACAAAGCGTGTAGGCGTTGACAAGCCACTGGACCACCGTCGCCGACGCCGCAAGATCAGTTTCGATCGCCGGCAGGGCGACGTTGACGATTGCTCCGTCAATGTTCGCGATGCTGGACGCGAGAATCGTAGCGAGGAGCACCCAGGGCTTGGCACGAGCAGCGCAATTTCCCGCCGCCCGCGTTGCTCGGATGGTCTCTGCCTCACAGGGTCTTGCCCGCAGATTGGCCATCAGCCAGTGACTCCGGCGACCGCTTCCGGGTCTGGAAATCGGCGCCACCAATGTCGGCCCCGCAACGGCGCCGCTTCGGTCACGCAATCAGGACAGGCGTCCTAAGAAGCCGCTTCCGGGTCTAGGTTCGGAACGCTGCACCTGGTGTTTCGCTCTCGTCGCGCCGGCGAGTTTTGTAGTAGGACGTGCGCGACCAAAGCGCGAATGATGGCGGCCTGGGGCGACGATGAAATTCGCCAAGACAATTGCGTTTCATCTCTCGGCTATCGCTCTATCAACCATTCTGGCCGCGGCGGTACTTTTGGGTGTCTGAAACTTATCGACAATCGCTTGCTGTCGCATCGTCATCCGAGTGTTCCCGACGAGGACGCCGACCCGGCTACGATGCGGACGATGGAAAATTACCCATTCACCGGAGAGCAAATTCAGGCTTACATGCGACAGCAAGGCAGGCTTCCGTGGTTGAACTATGACGATGATTTTGATGTTGTGAGCGGCGAGTACGGCTTTTTTATTGATTTTCGCCTGGAAGCGCCACCGCCGAAGCAAGACCACGAAATACGCATTGTGCTGACTGGCGGCAGCGCCGCGCAAGGCTGGGGCGGCCGCACCAATGCCGACATGTTTTACAAGCTGCTGCCAGTTCGACTCGATCAACGACTGCGGGAGGGCGGTCAGAGCTGCAAGGTCACGGTGATCAACCTGGCCATGGCAGCTAGTCATATCTACCAGAATTTCATTGTCCTGAATAAATGGGCGCACGCGTTGCAGCCCGATGCGATCCTTTCATTTTCGGGCCATAACGAAATCTATGTTCCGCGGGAGACCCGGAGCGATGCCGATTTCGCGGCAGCTTTGATCGGCGGCTTTGCTCAGGTGTTGCGTTATTCGGCCAGCCCACACTGGCTCAAAGTAATCGCGAGATACTATCCGGGTATCGTGCGACGAACGGTCATGGGCCCGCTCATTCGTTTCATGTATCTGGACGCCTACAAGGACGAGTGGCAAGCCAATTATTTTCTGAGCAGGACTGATCCTAGCTATCGACCGATGCCTGCAGCGGAAACGCTACGACGCTATCAGGCGGCGGCAGGGCCAATGACCACAGCGGATATTGTGCGGAGCGTGTCGATCCCCCTTTACGAACACGCCATCGAGTCGATCAGTCGCGACTTCCCGGACACGCCGGTGTTCGCCGTATTTCAACCCCTACACGGTGATTTGGAGGACGGGTATGCGCCTCATGAGGGCGGCCGTCCCGGAGAAAGTTCGGGACCAAGATCACTATGGCAACGTCAAATTTGTCGATCTTCAACGGGTGTGGGAGCAAAACGATTTTTTCTCGGATCATTCGCTGATCGTTTTGTTCATCTCTCCAACAGCGGTCACGTCCTGGTGGCGAAATATTTGAGCGACAGCCTATTTCCCTTCGTGCGAGGCCGCTGCGAAGAGCTCGCCGCGGCGAACGCCGCGCCCGCACGCTAGGGCGGCTTGGGTCTCCATCGTCCAAACGACTGATGCTATCGGCGCGGCGGCCGATACCGGTGGCCACGTCTTCAAGATGCGTTGCCACGTTCCGGATGACACAGTCAGTATCTGGACGACACAGACGGTGTCTGGATGATACAGATGGCGCTAAAGTCCTGGGCTTTTAGGCCAAGGAATGGTGGGCGCTGTAGGGATTGAACCTACGACCTTTCCTACTTTCCGTAGCCGCTCCCCGTATTCTCTTCATGTTGGTGGAGTAGGCAAATCGGCACGCTCATCGCAAATGCGAGCGCGCTTTATTGCAACGCCTCGCACGCTCATGTACTTTGTCAAAAGACTGCCAAATCGACGCAAGAAGGGACACCGGCAGTGCCGCTGACGCAGGACACCGAGGTCTGGCAGAGAAGGCTCGCCGAACTTCCGCTCGCAAGCTACGGCGCGGGTGAGACCGTATTCTCTGAAGGCACTAAGACCGGGCGGCTGCTGATACTCAAAACCGGCCGAGTCAGCATCGTCAAGGGTCGCACTGAGATCGCTCAAGTAGCGGAACCCGGCGCGGTTTTCGGCGAAATCTCGGCGCTGCTCGATCAACCGCATACCGCGGACGTGCGCACCTTGGAGCCCTCGCGGTTTCACGTCGCCGACGCTGCCGCATTTCTTGTGCAAAACCCAGCCGCGCTGCTTTACGTCGCGACAACGCTGGCCCGGCGTCTTAATGGCACCACCCAAGCCTTCCTTGAACTAAAGGCCCAGCTTCAGGCCGGCGAGCCGCCTGTTGTGATCGATAAAACAGTCGAGAGGATCGAAGGATTGCTCAGTCTCGATTGGAGAAAATATTACGATAAGGAGACTCAGGAGAAGCTGCTGGCGGGATTTGAAATAACATAGCCCGCTGTTAACCGGGTCTGGCGGCCCCCTCCTTGCGCTGCAAGCTAACGATGCACATGCAGTTTTCCTGGGGGCGATGTGGCCCAGGAACACGTCCTGATATTCAAAAGTAGCTGATCGCTCAAGCAGATCGCTGAGGGGCGCCGCAGGGATTGAATCTACGACCTCTCCCGCGCGCCCGAAGCGGACTTACTCGACACTGATGAAACGGATCAGATCGCGTTGCTGAGGTGGTTGAAACATCCGGACAAGAAGAGAATAGCGGGTTGAAGGCAGGTCGTTTACGTGCGGCGACGCCCTGCGGCCAAGCTCCATCTTGCTCGAAAGACCTGCTATTTAGATACTTAGATCGTTGTGTGGGGGAGCGAGATGAAGGACCAGGATATCGGCGAGAACGATACCGAGGGGGATTTTAATTTCCCTCCTGCCGAGCGGCGTGTCATCCCCAGCCACTCGATCTATCAGTGCAAACACTGGTCGAGCAGTGGAAGAACGGGCAACTGGTTCTACCTGAAATCCAACGCGAATACGTGTGGGACAATGCCAAGGCAAGCAGACTTATCGAATCCCTGCTCCTGAATATCCCTATTCCTGTTCTTTACTTTGCCGAAACAGATGAAGCAAAGTACGAAATTTTTGACGGCCATCAACGCGTCGCCTCCATCGTCCGATACTTCAATGGCGTTTATCGTCTGAGCAGGCTTGCTGTTCTGCAAGAATATCGCGGGCTGCGTTACATCGAGCTGCCGCAGCGCGAGCAGCGATTTCTCACCATGCGCACCCTCCGCACAATTCTAATTTCCATCGAGTCCGCGCCGACCATGAAATTCGAAATATATGAGCGGCTCAACACCGGGTCGATCTCACTGAATGCCCAGGAACTGCGCAATTCGATATACCGCGGTGAGTTCAACGACATGCTTCATGAGCCTGCAAATTTTCCTTCATTCCGCGCGCTTGTCGGCACCAAGCAACCACGACGACGGATGGTTGATGAGGAAGCGATCCTGCGATTTTTCGCGATGCGTGATGGCATCGGGTCTTACCGGACACCTCTCAAAAAGTTTCTCAACGACTTCATGGGGAAAGTTCGTCACTCGAGTGCAGAGCAGATTGCTGAATAAACGCGGGTGTTTCACTATGCGGTCCATCGCGCAGCGACTCTCTTGGGAAATTTGGCATTCCGGCTTCTCGATCGCCACGGCGAACCCGAGGAGAGTGGGGTGAATCGCGCGTTGCTCGAAGCGTAGCGGGTCTGTTCAGAAGAGAAGAGTTCCTTGATTCGGTGGAGCGCGCGACTGGCGACCGCGCGCGCACGCTTCGCTGGGCCCAGGAAACAGTCGAGGCACTTCGCGCTGCCGGAGCTAGAGTTCTTGTTCCTCACAGTCTTCACCCGTAGTTATGCCCTCCCAAGCGCTCCAGTCGTTTTTGGGGGCTGTTGACGAAATTGACGCCCTCGGCACCGCCTCACATCCTTCGCTTGCGCCCGATGATCCCGGTTCGCTTCGGATCGCGCGGGCCGTCGGCCGCGGACAGATCGTACTGCTCTCGTCCCATTTTGAGCGCTACATCTATGCGCTCAACGAAGAACTCATTATGGCCCTCAACAGTCAAAACGTGCAGGGCGAAAGACTGACCGAGACCTTCCGGCTACAGCACTCAATGAGCCCCATTGATGAACTTGCACTCACGGATTGGTCGAGGCGGGGCGACCAGCTTAAGGACTTCGTTGTTTCGGACGCTTGGCTCTGGATGCCGCAAAGCTCCGGTACCATTGCCCACGCACGCCTTCTTGCTTGGATGAGAGCGCCTCATCCGAAGAATCTCGTTCGCTATTTCAAACTATGGGGAATCGAGGATGTGTTTACAGCGATTACTCGAAAACCCACGACGCGGCAGGCATTTTGGTTAAGTGTACAGGGACTCGTAGACCTCAGAAACAACATCGCACATGGGGATTACTTAGCACAGGCAACGCAAGGTGACGTACGACAGTACGTAAAGCAGGTTAGCGAGTTCTGTAAGCGGACCGATCGAAAGATCGCCGGCGTCGTCGCAAGTCGATTCGGCATCGCTGCTCCTTGGTGAATAACCGCACGTGTGGGAAATGAAACCGCGCAACAGGCTCGCGCTTCAATCTGCCAGTGTCCCTGGTCTACATGACAATGCGCCCGCCTTCCGAATGTCCGCCTTTGGCGGAAGAGCGGACACCCGGTGGGGCGAACAATGGTGGGCGCTGTAGGGATTGAACCTACGACCTCTCCCGTGTGAAGGGAACGCTCTCCCGCTGAGCTAAGCGCCCGGGCCGCCGACTGCGGGATTTAGGGAACGCGTTCGCGGGGTGTCAAGCCAAGCTTTTGGCCTGATCATAGCCGGGCCAGTCCAAGCCATTCACGTATTCGATTCTTCGCAGAGATGTGGATGCCCGCGACACAGGCGAGCGAAGCGACGCCGTTTTTCGAACGGCTAAGCGCGGGCGCGACGGCTCAATTCGACGCGACCCGCGAGGCGCTCGATTGCAGCGCGCGGATGCGGTCGGCGAGCGAACCCTTGCCCGGCTGCGGCGCCTCGAGCTTGCCGCCTTCGCCGCGCGTCCCGTTGAGGCCCGCGCCGGCGTGACCGCCGACCGACGCCTCGGCCAGGATCGAGTCGATCGGCGAGTCGGGGCCTTCGAGCGCGGCGGTGAGCCGCGCCACTTCGGCGGCGACGTCGTTGATGCGCTCGCGCAGCAGCGCGTTCTCGACGCGCTCGGCCGCCCAGGTCGATTCGGCTTCGCGCTTGAGATTGGTGATCTCGCGCTGCAGCTTGGTGCGTTCTTCGACCGCAGCGGTGAGCTGCGTCTCCAGCTCGCCGATATCGGCGCGGAACTTTTCCGCGGCCGAGGTGCTGCGGCTGCCGGCGGCGGTGAGCTCCTCGCGCAGATCGGTTTCGGTCTTGCGCGCGCCGTCGAGCTCGCCGCGCAGCCGGTCGATGGCGAACTCGCGCTCGGCGAGCGCCCGGCCCTGATCGCCGAGCCGCACTTCCAGCTCCTGCACGCGGCGGCTTAGAATCTCCGCCTCGGTGGTCTGCACCACGAGCTGGCGCTCGAGCTCGGTCGCGCGGGCGCCGAGGTTGTCGAGCTTGCCGCGCGCCTGCTGCAACTCGTCGGCGACGGCGGCGGCATCGCTGCGCTCGCGCGCCAGCCGCGCTTCGGTCTCCTTCACCGAGCGCTCGTAATCGGCGACGCTGACCTTCATCGCCTCGACCTGGGTGCGCAGCGCCGCGAGCTCGACGCGCTGGCTGTCGGCGGTGATCGAGCGCTCACCGAGCTCGGCGAGCAATTTGGCAAGCTCCGCCTCCTTGTCGGAAAGCGTGCGCTCGGCCTCGCGCAGCGACGCCGATTTGAGCTCGAACTCTTCCTCGGTGGCGCGCAGCTGATCGCGCAGCGTCTTGTCGCGCGATTCCAGGTTGAAGATCGTCGCGGTCTTCTCGCCGAGTTCCCTCTTGAGCTGATTGATGGCGTCGCTCTTCTTGCCAAGTTCGGCGAGCTGCGTCGTCGTCTTGTTCTTCATCTGGTCGACGTTGATCTCGAGCCGCCGCGTCGACATCGCGAACTCGGCGCGCAGCTGATCCTTGTCGGCGCGGATTTCGGCGATCGACAATGGCGTCGCCGCTTCGAGCCGCCGCATCGTCAGGCGCACGGCGCGATTATGAACCAGGGGGATAAATAGCAATCCGAGCAGCGCCGCGACCAGGAAGCCGATACCGAAATACATGATCGGTTCGATCATGACACTCACGCCTCCAACACCATCTGCCTTCGCCCCGACGCCAGCGGGAAGGAGAGGGCGTGGCCTCACACTGCCACG
>Ga0187783_10002919_pt1 | contig 12647 bp, 8 predicted proteins | sample 1015_SJ02_MP02_2_FD_132471 | JGI IMG/M metagenome (GOLD analysis project Ga0187783, IMG submission 132471) | Tropical peat soil microbial communities from peatlands in Department of Meta, Colombia - 1015_SJ02_MP02_20_MG | ecosystem: Environmental > Terrestrial > Soil > Wetlands > Peat | place... | reverse complement strand
CTGACAGAGCGCAACCAGGCCCTGCAAAAACTGCGCGAAAGCGAGAGCCGCTATCGCGACCTGGTCGAGCACAGCGAAGACATCCTCGGCACCCACGAGCTCGACGGCAGAATCCTATCCATCAACCCCGCTCCTTGCCGCCGTCTCGGTTACACCGTCGAAGAAGTTCTGCAAATGAGAATGCAAGACTTGATTGCTCCCAGATTCCGCGATCTCTATCCCCCTTTCGTCCAGCGCGTTCTCGAAAATGGCCAAGACACGGGCTACATGATCGTCGTTACTCGCACCGGCGAGGAGCGCGTCTGGGAATACAACTCCACTTTGCGAGCGGGTGACATTCCCACGCCGGTCATTCGCGGCATGGCCCACGACGTTACCGAGCAATACCGCGCCGAAGAAGCGTTGCGCCTTTCTGAGGAGAAATTTGCCACCGCCTTTCGCGCCAGTCCTCACGCCATGACCATCACTTCGCTCCGCGATGGCCGCTTCATCGATATCAACGCCAGCTTCGAGCGGCAAAGCGGCTATTCGCGCGATGAGGTACTCGGCAAAACCGTCGTCGAAGTCGGAATCTGGGCGGACAGCGCCGATTTTGCCTCCATCATGGCCGATACCCTCAAACGCGCTAAAGTGGCTGGCCGACAGGTTCGCCTACGCACGAAGTCGGGCCGCACCGTCTACGCCCTCTACTCGGTCGAGGTCATCGACATCGACGGCGAGCCCTGCGCTCTTGCCGCCGGTGAAGACATCACCGACCGGCTCCAAATCGAGCGCGCCCTTCGCGAGAGCGAGGCGAAGTTCCGTCTCGTCGCGGACACCGTCTCGGCCGCTATCTGGCTTATGCAGGATGACCGGTTTGTCTACTTCAACAAGGAATTTGAGAAGATCGCGGGCTATTCACGCGAAGAAATTATTTCCATGAGCCCCTGGGAACTCGTGCATCCCGACTTTCGCGAGGAGGCCTACTCCCGCACGCGGGCTCGTCTCCGCGGCGAACCGATATCGTCGCGCTACCAGTTTGCGATTCTCTCCAAGAGTGGCGAAAAGCGCTGGCTCGATTTCTCTGCCGCTCTCACGGAATTCAATGGCAAGCCCGCCATCCTGGCCTCCGCCTTCGACATCACCGCGGCGAAGCGCGCCGAGCAGGACCTCAAAGAGCACGCCATGTACATGGATGCTCTCATCTCTAACACGCCTCTAGGAATCGTCATCAAGGACGAGCATCAGCGCGTCCGCTTCTGCAACGCCGCCTTCGAGCAGATGTTTCAGTACAAACAAGGGGAAATCCAGGGCCAGTCTCTCGACGACATAATCGCGCCCCACGATCTCGACGAAGCCATTCTCCTTTCCTCCGCCGTCCAGGACGGCGGCGTAGTTCACACCACGGCGCGCCGCCGACGAAAGGACGGCACTCTCCTGGATGTTGAGCTCTATGGCGTCAAGGTTATTTCGGACGATTCTTTCATCGGCGCCTTTGCCATCTATCAGGACATTACCGAACGCAAACGCTCTGAGGAAAAACTGATTGCCCTCCGCAACCGGCTGACCCGCGCGCAAGAAGAAGAGCGCGCGCGGATCGCCCGCGATCTTCACGACGATGCCGGGCAGCGCCTCGCCCTCCTCAGTATTGACCTTGAGCAGTTAAAGCAGGCATCCGCCGACCTCAAATCCTCTCTCACTCACCAGTTGGAATCCCTGGTTCGTGCTGCCAGCGAAATTACTTCGGATATCCACAACGTCTCGCGCCGCTTGCATCCCTCCCAGGTCGAGCTTCTCGGCCTGCGCGCGGCTCTCACAAATTTCTGCCGTGACTTCGCGGCTCGCAATGAAATGGAAATTGAGTTTCAGGATTCGGGCACGCAGCAGAAGCCTTCCCAGGACGCGGCGCTCTGTCTGTTTCGCGTCGCACAGGAAGCTGTTCGAAACGTCCAGAAGCACAGCGGCACGCGCCGCGCGCTCGTTCAGCTAGACGAAATCTCCGGGTCTCTCCGGCTCCGCGTTTCGGATCAGGGAACCGGCTTCGCCGCTGATTCCACCGAGTATTCGGAGGGATTGGGCCTGCTCAGCATGCAGGAGCGGCTGCACAGCCTGGGCGGCGAACTTTTCATTCACTCGCGCCCCGGCGGTGGCACCTGCATCGAGGCGTGCATCCCGCTTTCTCCTACGGTTCCCGCCTAATCCTGCCGCGCAACTATCGCCGCGTTACTACCACACCTTGCACACCTTTTCGAGTGGCTTCGTCATCGGCTGCCCCGCCTTGCACGCAAACGCCTTGGCAAATTCCGGCATGTTCACCACCACGCCGTTGATGCGATATTCCGCGGGCGAATGTGGATCGGTCGCCGCGCGCACCCGCAGCTCCTCCGGCCTCTCGTTCTCGCACGCCCACTGCGCAAACCCGACAAAGAACCGCTGCTCCGGCGTCAGCCCATCGCGTGGCTCAAGCGTCTGGCCTTTGGTCGCATCCTGCCACGCCATGTACGCCAGAATTTCCCCGCCCAGATCGGCCACGTCTTCCCCAAGCGTCAGTTTGCTGTTGATGTGAATATCGTCCACCACCACGTATTTGCCGTACTGATCTTCCACGCACTTGGTCCGGGCATCGAACTTTTCCCGGTCTTCCTTGGTCCACCAGTTTTTCAGGTTTCCGTTGGCATCATACTGGCTGCCTTCGTCGTCGAATCCGTGCGTCAATTCATGCCCGATCGTCCCGCCCGTGTCTCCATAATTGGGAGCGGCGTCCTCCTTGGCGTCGTACAGCGGCGGCTGCAGTACGCCCGCCGGAAAATTGATGTCGTTCATCTGCGGGTCGTAATACGCGTTCACCGTCGGCGGGCTCATCTCCCATTCGCCGCGGTCCAGCGGTTTGCCGATCTTATTGATTTCCCGGTGATGCTCAAAGCTGCTGGACCGCCCCATGTTGCCCGCGAAGTCGATCCGTGAAATCGTCACGCTGCTATAGTCCCGCCACTTGTCCGGGTATCCAATCTTGTTGCGGATCCCGTGGAGCTTCTGCAGCGCCTGCTGTTTCGTTTCCGGGCTCATCCAGTCGAGCTGCTGGATCCGGATCGCCATTGCATCCTCAATGCGTCGCACCATGTCCAGCGTACTCGCCTTCAGTTCCGGCGAGAACACCTTCGCCACGAAAACCTGTCCCAGCGCTTCTCCCAACTGCCGGTCCGTATAACTCACGCAGCGCTTCCAGCGCGGCTGTTGCTCCTTTGCTCCCCGCAAGTACTTTCGGTAAAACTCGAAATTCTCATTCACAAACGGCGCGGAAAGGTAAGGCGATGCCGCATCCACCACATGGAACCGCAAATATGTTTTCCAGTGATCTAGCGGCTCATCCTTCAACTGGCGATTCACATCCTTGAAAAACTCCGGCGCTCCCACATTGAGTATTTCAAAGCCGGGATACTTCGCCGTGCTGTAATACGCCGTCCAGTCAAAATTGGGCGCCAGCGTGTCGAGCTCCGCCATCTTCATTTTGTGTTTCAGTTTGTAGGGGTCGCGCCGCTCCACCCGGGTCAGCGACGCCTTCGCCAGCGCGGTTTCCATGCGCATTACCGTTTCCGCATCTTTTTTCGCCGTGCCCGCGTTTTCGCCCGTCAGCTCGAACACCTTCTGCACGTGCTGCACGTAGCGTTCGCGCGTTTCCTTGGACTTGGCATCTTCCTTCGTGTAGTAGTCCCGGTCCGGCAAGCCAAGTCCACCCTGGTCCAGCTCGGCGATAATCTTTTCGGCATCGTCGGGATCCTGCGTCGAGCCCCCCGTGAACAAAACCGATCGGCCATAAACCATTTGCAATTTCGCGACGAGCGGCGCCAGTTCCTTTGTGCTTTTCAGGTTCCCGACTGCCTCCAGATAGTCTCGTATCGGCGCAAGTCCCTGCTTTTCCACCTCCGCCTCGTCCATGCAAGCCGCGTAGAAATCCCCGATCTGTCGCGTTACCTCATCGCGTTGCCCGCTCGTTTGCGCCGCGTGCTCCAGAATTCCGCGGAGGAATTGCAGGTTGTCCTGATAAAGCTTTCCGTACACCGACCAGGAAGTTTGATCCGCGGGAATCGGGTTATTTTTCTTCCAGCCCCCGCAGGAATATTCATAGAAGTTCACGCACGGGTCGGCCTGCTTGTCCATCGACGCAAGATCGAGGCTTGGCGTGTACGGCAGCGTGGGTTCCTGACCTGCCACAATTCCGTTCAGCATCAGCCCTAACAGTGCAGCACACCCATACCCAGTTCGCATATTCACCCCCGCGACATTCTCTTAAAGACCGCCTCGCTCTGCAACTCGCGAGCGGCCTAGGCTTGCAAATTGTCTTCGTGAGTGCTACCGCCCGAAAGGTCCTTGAAGGATTGGTTTTGGATCACTCGGCGGCTGCGAGCAACGAATCGGTCTTCCGCCGCACGGAAGGTCAGAACGCAAAACTGCTAACCGCTTCTCACCCCGGCAGCAGCGTTTCCTGACTCGAGATCGCCTGCCAGCCTCTTTGCCCGTAAACATACACGTGCGTCACTCGCGACTGCTTCGCAAAAGGGCGCCCGTTGCGCGTGCCTCGCGAAGTCCACATGCACGTCACCACCGCGGTTTCCTCGAACATCCTCACTCGAATATCCGAAGCAATAAACGATTCATACTTGGCGTCCGAGCGTTCCACCGAAGCGATCCACCCCATTTTGTTCAAAATTTGCCCGCTCGGCAGGATGGCCACAAAATCATCACCGTAAACGCGCCGGAAGAAGGTTCCCGTATTCCACTGGATCGCGCGCGCCGTTTCTGTCTCGAGGTTCACGAGCTCTTCTTGCAGAACCTCTTTTTCTTTCGCCAGTTCGCGTAGCTTCTGCTCCTCAAAGCTCGCGGGTGCTTGCGCCAGTCCGGAGCCGACCGGCAACAGACTCGCTCCAACCAATAGGAAAATGAGCAGTTTCCGCATTTCACTCTTCCTCGGCAAAATTTTGGGCGAATTCGTTTTTTTCGACCTGTTATCAGCGTTTGCCCATTCTTTTCGCAGTATAGCCCGCCCGGGCGCAACTTCCCGGTTTCCCCCAGGCGGACTTGCCGTTCCGGTAACACGTTATCGATTGGTCCCTTTGCGGCGCCCCAGCCTGTGGCTGGTTCCGGCCCCACGTCTCTGCTAAAGTCTTTCTTTACACTGGGAGAGCGCTAATGCCGGTCCCCGATGAACTCCTCGCCATCCTTGTCTGCCCGGTCTGCAAAACGCCGGTCCGCTACGTGCCCGACAAATCCGGCCTCAAATGCGACACTTGCAAACGCGTTTATCCCGTTCGGGATGACCTTCCGGTCATGCTTCCCGAGGAAGCCACCATCGTCCGCGACTGAGCCGGAATTTCGATGACCAACGAATTTGCTGCTGTCATTCCCAGGCTCAAACGTCTTCTTCCGCGCTTCCGTAAAGTCCGCGTCGCCGTGCTAGGCGACCTAATGCTCGATCGTTATCTTTGGGGCGAGCCAAATCGCCTTTCTCCCGAGGCCCCCGTTCCCGTCGTCGATTTTGCCTCTGAGACCAGTCATCTTGGCGGAGCCGCCAACGTCGCGGCCAATCTTGGCAGCCTCGGCGCGCAGGTACGTATCTTCGGCCTGATCGGCGGCAGGAAAACGGCTCAAAAAAAGGTCGCTGACGACGAGCCCGGAGCCACGCTGCGTTCCTGCCTCCGGAATACGCGCATCGACGACACAGGCGTTCTCGCCGATCCGTCCCGCATCACCACCGTCAAGACCCGCGTCATCGCCCGCCACCATCATATTGTGCGCATTGATCACGAACGTCGCGACAGTCTTGCCCCCGAAACCGAAGAAAAGCTCTTCCGCCTGCTCGTCTCTTCTCTCAAGCGGCTTGACGCGCTGGTTATTTCCGACTATGACAAAGGCCTGATCACGGACAGCTTTGCCACGCGGGTCCTCCACGCTTGCCACCAATTCAAAGTTCCGGTCTTCGTGAAACCCAAATCTTCTCGCCTCTTCGCTTATAACGGCGTGCGTGCCATCGTCTGCAACACGAAGGAAGCGAGTTCTTATCTTGGACACTCCGTCGCTGACGACAAATCCGTCGATGAAGCCGGCCGTGCTTTGCTTCCACACTTTGGTTGCGCAGCTGTTGTAATTACTCGCGGTGAACGAGGCATGAGCATTTTCGAGGAAACCTCCCCGCGCCATCTCCATATCCCCGCTACTAGTGTCGAGGTTACTTACGCGCGTGTCGGCCAGACCGGCGTCGCTCGCGGCTCCTCCGGCCGTCAGGTCTTCGATGTTACCGGCGCAGGTGACACTGTTCTCAGCGTCTTATCGCTCGCCGTCGCTGCCGGCGCATCGCTTCCCGATGCTGCCTTTCTCGCCAACACGGCGGCCGGCGTGGTCGTCGGCAAACTCGGCACCGCCACCGTTTCGCCCGCCGAACTCACCGCCGCCCTCCATGACGCCTAGCTCCCCGCAGTTGCGTACATTGAGAGTGGTCTAACCCAGTTTCTCTTACTTCGTTGAGAATGAGTGTGGTCGGTAGCCACGGGTCACGGAACATGGGTCACGTGTCCTGCGGGACACGGATCACGGGCCACGCCTTCTTGCTACGGTGGGAAACTAAACGACTTGTCCGACGGCGTAATCCACAGCGTCACGACTCGGGTTTTCCGGCTCTTATCTGCATCGGACTCTTGCGGCAACGGCGCGTACGGACTGATCGCCACATTCACCTCGACCGAGTCGCTTTTCTTCGGCGCCGTCGCGCCCATAATTTTGTAACTCTTCACTGGCCCGTAGTAGCCGCTCGGGCCCCAGTCCGCCAGAAAATCGTCTTTCCGGTAGCTTTGTGTTGGCTTCCAGAGCGCGTACGCCTTGTCTGTGTCACCCGCGACGAGCGCGTCGAAAAATTGTCCCGCCGCCTTCTTTTCCGGGTAGTAGCGGAACAGGAAGTACAGCACCACGCCCAGCGCGGTCAACAACACCACCGCCGTGATCGCCATCGCCCGTGATTTGTTTAGCTTTTCTTCTGGCGGTGGTTCCAGGAGTGACATCATGCCTTTCGGATGCGTCGAATCCATCGCGTTTTCTTCCCGCCTGGCGGCACAAAAACTCTATCAGGACAAATGCCTAGCCGCAAATCTCCTATAAAATTTGACGCCACGCTCTCCCGAAATGTTTCCTTGATGTACTCGTCATTCCGAGCTTGCCTGCGGCAAGCACGCGACGCGAGGAATCCCTCTTTAGCGTTCTGCTCGGACGGCAACTCCGTCTGGCTTCCTTTCTAATCCGTCCACCCGGAAGCACTAACAAGTGCACCTGACATGCCGAGGAGAGTGTGCCTGCGCTAGCAGGCACGCGGAGCGAGGAATCGCTCTTCGATTCTACCTGCTGGCCTATTTCGGAAGCACCGTAGGTGCGGCAAATTCTAGCCCAGGGCGTCAGCCCTGGGAATAAGGCACGACACAATGCGAGCGCCGTAGGTTGCGACACACCCATTCAGCGCCGCCTACCCCGCCAGCGCCCCGCCCGAACCCTCGGGCAACTCAATCGCGTACTTCGTGCGCATCTTTTCTTTGTGCTGTTCGAACGCCAATTGAATCAGCTGGTCGATCAGCTCCCGAAATCCGATTCCGCTCGCCTCCCACAGCTTCGGATACATGCTGATGGACGTGAACCCCGGAATCGTGTTCACCTCGTTCAGGAAAATTCGTTCGGCGTCTTTTTCCAAGAAAAAATCCACACGTGCCATTCCGCTCAGCTCCAGCACCCGGAACGCCGCAACCGCCATGCTCTGAATTTTCTGCGCTTGCCCCGGCGTCAAATCCGCGGGAATCAGCAATTTGGTTCCGTCTTCCAAATACTTCGCCGTGTAGTCGTAAAACTCTCGGTGCGGCACGATCTCTCCCGGCACCGACGCCCGCGGGTCATGATTTCCTAGCACCGAAACTTCGATCTCCCGCGCGCTCACCGCCTTTTCCACCAGAATCTTCATCCCGAATTCGCACGCCAGGTTCAGCGCCGATTCCAGCTCTTCCGCGCTATGTACTTTGGTCATGCCCACGGAAGAGCCCAAGGTCGCCGGTTTCACGAACACTGGGTACATAAAGCTCTTCTCGATCTCCGCCTTCACTGCCTCGGGCTCCTGTTCCCAGCGCCACCGCTGCACCGTTACCCACGGCACCACCGGAATGCCCGCCTCGTTGAGCAGCCGTTTCGCCACGTCCTTGTCCATCGCCACCGCCGACCCAAGCACTCCCGCTCCCACATAGGGGATCGCCGCCAGTTCCAGCATCCCCTGGATCGTCCCGTCCTCTCCAAACGTTCCGTGCATCACCGGGAAGATCACATCCAACCGTTGCGCTCCCGCGCCCCTGTCCAGCGGTACCAACGCCGCCTCCGTCGGGTCCGCGGTCAGCATCACACGCCGCCCCCCACGCAGCACCTCCGGCAGCATCTTCACCGCGCCCTCGCCGATCAACCAGTGCCCATCCTTGGTGATCCCGATCGGTACTGCCTCGTACTTGTCCGGATCCAGCCCACGAATCACCGACGCCGCCGACGCCAACGACACTTCGTGCTCTCCGGAGCGGCCTCCAAACAGCACCCCTACACGCAACAGTTTCTTTCTGTCTACGCTCACGAGTCTTCCCTGGCTGGCGCAGACCGTTGTCCCAAGGTCCGAAGGGAGACGGGCGCCTTTAGCATCGCTGGCGGCTCGCTCTAAATCCTCGAAGCGTTCTGCCAGCGCCTATCAGTTATAAGATAAATCTCAAGCAGATGGGAGCGAAGCCCCGCACTGCGTTGCCCAACCCGCAAATGCACATTCCAGCTTTCTTCGCGCATGCTCCATCCTACAAATCCCCTGGATTTCCTCCGTTACTCTTTTTTGCAAAGACAAAATTCAACCGAGCGATGCAGCACAGGGGCGGGAGAGGCAGGATCTAGGCGGGTATGCTTGACCAAGATGGTCGCAATTCACCACGCCTTATGTCCCGGGCCCAATCTGCCCGCACGTTGACAAAAATCTGCTAAGTCCAATTATTCCCGCACCTACCCAGACGGGGGGTGGGGGAGCCGCTCTCAGCCCGGCTCACAGACTGTTCACCGCATCTACAAACTAGCCAGGAAGGTCTGAAATTCGTGAACGATGCGAGCAGGTAGACCGGAGGCGGACTTCTTAGAGAGCAGATCGTGGGCAGCGCCATCGACTTCCATCACACGGTGAGGAGCAGAAATCAACGCGACCGCGGATTGCAGCTCATCAGCTGTGGCGAACGGATCGCGCGTCCCGTGCACGAAGAACGCGGGCTTGCCGAGACTCCGGAAATGCTTGGTGCGAAGCTCGGACGGCTTGTTCGGGGGATGAAGGGGATAGGAGAGAAGCAGCAAGCCATCGGCCGTGTCCGGGTCTTCCGCGAGCAGCATGGACGCTTGTCGTCCCCCGTAGGAGTGGCCGCCTAGAAAAACGCGGCCGGGAGACTTTCGTTTCAGGACGGCAGCGGCGCGGCGAAGACCCTCACGGTCTCGGTCGGCACTGCCGGGGCGCGGCGGACCAAACGGTCGAGCGGCGCGAAAGGGCAAGTCGAAGCGCAACACGCTGAAGCCGGCGGCAGCGAGGGCGTCGGACATTTCGACGAGGATTTTCGCTTGGCAATTCCCGCCGGCGCCGTGAGTCAGCGCGATGGAGTCGCCACTCGATTTGGCAGGCGCGTGGAGAAAACCGTGAATGGCAGGGTCGCCCGATGCGTCGTCGAACGGCGTGAACATAGGGAAACGGTAGCAGAGTAGCGCAGTGAAGTGAAGAAAACGCCGGCAGCCCTTCTCACCTAGGGTGCTCGTGAGGACTTCGTCATTATGAGCGCAGCGAGGAATCCCTCTTCGTTCACGGCGCCTGCCGCGCGCTGCACCTCTTACCGGTCAGGCAGCACCGGAAGAGCGGCGGTTGCGATGGTCGAGGCGTCGTCGCGAAGCTTGATGTAAAGGACCGTGCCGCTGGGACGCGGGACGGCAAGCGAACCGTCGACATAGCCGGCTGGGACCGAAACCGAGCGCTTGAATTCTGAATCGGCTGCGACGGAATCCAGCAGGAAAAGATTCGCGCCCACGAGCTTACAATCCTTCTCCGGTGCATCCGGGCAGCGAATTTCGGTGAGAGACGGGATGCGCACGAGAACGGCCAGCGGTTGCCAGTCGCCCTGCGCGCCATCGGCGTCCACGGGACGGAAATGGAGCGGGCCGAACGCGGCAGGTCCAAAAGCTTTGAGCGCATCAAACACGGCGAGTGCGCTGCTGGCGTCCTGCGGAATGAGAGTGCCCGAAGAGACGCTCAGCGTCGTGCTGAAGGAGCCATCCGTGGTGGCAACTTCGACTTTTTCGGATGGCGAGAACGTCGCGGGAATTTCGGTCTTCAGGAAAAAGGAAAGGCGGCTGTCTTGAGGGAGTTCGTCCGGATTATTGATGCGAACCGGCGAAGAACCAGAAGCCTGCTGCATGTTCTTGCTGACAAGGGTCACCTTCGGGCGGGGCTGCTCGACGGTCGCGGCCACGTTCAGAACGCGGCCGTCGTTCAAGGTGACGCGAGCCGAGAGACCCGCGGCCGGCTGAAGCTCGGGGAGGGGGCCGGGATTTTCCGCGGTCAGATTGAGCGAGGTGTTTTCAGGAGACGGACGAGGGCCTGAAGCGGGAGTAAAACAAACGCCATTGAGCTCGAGGCAAGAAACCTGGTCGAGGTGCGTGCCGGTCAGAATGCCTTGACGGTCTCCGGCGTGAATTGAAAAATGCTCGAGATAAGCGGGCTCGGAATACGTGGCAACTTTGACGACATCCGGATTGGGCAAGCCGAATTGCGCGACCTTCAGCTCGATTTGACCCGAGTGCTCATCTTTGAGCGGCAGTTCGACTTCGAGTTGGTCGGGCGGAACCGCTTTCCAGGTGGTTTTCAGGTCCTTACCGCTGGCGTTTACGAGGGCCACTTTCTCGACGCATGCGGCGCACTCGGATTCGAGATGCAGCGTGAATTCGTGGCCGACGACAATTGCCTCGCCATCCTGAGCATGAATCGTCCACTGTCCGGCATGCGCGTTGCGAAGTTGAAACTGCGGCCCCTCAAAGGAAGAAAAGCCCCAGGTGCCGTGAATCGTGCCGGTAAGCTTCGGCGAAAGAATAGTCACTGAGCGAAGCGAATGGGTATCGACAACAAATCCGCCACGAACCGGGTCGGCGGTGGCCGGCAGTTCGATGGGATTGCCGGACTTGGCTTCCACGCGAAACGCAAGGTCATGAGCAATCGACGTGGAGAAAACGATCGGAGTCCCTTGAACGGGAACGATCAAGGGCGTTTGCTGCAGGCAAAGGATTTGCTTGGGATCGATGGGCTGAAGAGAAGGCAAGGTCGTGGTGCCGATCGGCGGCAAACCGACGACGAGCACGGATTTTGGGCTATGGAAGGACGGCGGGGCGTTGAGCTTCAGCTTCACCTCATCCTTTTCGGGCAGAGAAAGCGCAGGAAGGTATTGGTAAGAAGCGGTGTGCAGAGAGCCTAGGAGCCGAGCCGCGTCGATGATCGCGCCGACGTACGGACTATAGTAACCGCCACGCGCGGCGGGACTGGCGCCCAAGGCGTTGATCAAATCGGAGGAGGCTCCGGTCGTGAGGCTTGCCACGAGAGACTGGCTCTGCGAGTCATCAATCACCAGCTGATCGGAGCCTTGTGTCAGGCAAGAGGACTGCTCATCGACTGGCTTGCTGAAACAGTCTTCGTTGAGCTTGATGCGGAGCGTTTGCGCGAGAAGGGTCGAGGTCTTCTTGAGATCCGCGGGATCGTTATCGGAGGTTTTGCGCACTTCATCGAGGTATTTGTCCAGACGGGTGCGATCCAAACTGGCTTGTTCGAGATCGACGGTGGCCCGGACGAAAACGCCGGGCCGCGCGCGCACGGTCGAGCGCAGCGTGCTGAAGTCGCCGCCGGTTTCCGGGGCCAGGAAAATGACGGCTTGCTCGGCGCCGTGGGGAATGGTGACGGTTGTGCCTTTCTCGCGTGTTTCCTTCGTCCACGTCTCCGTGCGGATGAACCAACTGTCCGGCGGAGGATTCGTCGGTCCTTGCAGGAAGGCGACGATGAGCAAGTAATGGACGGATTCGTCCTGTGGGAAGTCCGGATAGATCCAGAGTTTGTCGCCGACCTGAAGATCGCTGACCTTGGAAATGGGCAAGGTCTTGTCGCCCCGCGTGACGGTCATTTTGATTTGCGGCCCGATCAGGTCAAACGTCGGCGAATTGGCGGAGGCTGCCGGTTTGGAAACCGGCAGAGAGAGCAGGAGGAGAGAGAAGAGGAGCGTGACGGAGCGGAGATTTCTTGTATTGCTACGAAGGTTGAAAGTGCGCGTTCTATTCATAACCCGTGTTCCCGTTTTTCTGAAGCTGGTCCTGCTAAAAAGTATGGACCGCGTCGCGACCGCGGGGCTGGAGAATCCGCCGCGATTGTCAAGAAAGTGAAGGCCACCGGACTCCGAAACGTTTTGCGGACTCCCGGCGTCTCGCAATCGTCTGCTGCGATTCGCTGGCTGGCTACACGCCTATGCCACGAGCAACAGCGCGGAGGATGGGCCCGTCACAAATTTGAGAAAAGCTGAAATAAATTTGATGCTGGCTGGGACCAAATCGTTGACCGT
>Ga0187783_10002918_pt1 | contig 12648 bp, 8 predicted proteins | sample 1015_SJ02_MP02_2_FD_132471 | JGI IMG/M metagenome (GOLD analysis project Ga0187783, IMG submission 132471) | Tropical peat soil microbial communities from peatlands in Department of Meta, Colombia - 1015_SJ02_MP02_20_MG | ecosystem: Environmental > Terrestrial > Soil > Wetlands > Peat | place... | reverse complement strand
TCGTGACGGCAAAGAAGCGGTCGGGCTTCCGCAGGTTGGGCTTGCCGGCGTGCGCCTCAGAAAGGCCCGTCATCTCGTTCACGATCGCGTCCGGCCGTGCAGCGGCCACCGCCGCTCCGACCGGGACCGCATCCAGCCCGTCGATGACGACCCCTTCCGCGCCTAGCCGCTGCAGCAAGGCCAGCTTGGCCGCGCTCGTCGTCGTTCCCGTCACCTGGTGGCCACGGGCCACCAGCTGCGGCACCAGCCGCCGCCCGACGACACCGGTCGCACCCGCTACGAACACGCGCATGACCATCACCTTCCTGATTCCCAGGAATTGACTCTCAGCCAGAGACGAGACAGCCCCGGCCGTCTGTGACATAGAGATCGACTGGGCGACGCCCGATGACGAGGTACACGCGCTCGTCAATGAGCTTCAGCGGCCGATCGGCACCTACCTGTACGGGCGCCGGATGTGCGAGACGATGGTGTTCTGGGAGAGCGTGCACACCAGTGCCGATGAGCCGACCGTGACGCGCGAGTTCGCGGAGATCTGGCGAGCGGCCGAAAAATTCGTGTACTCCCGGTCGCTGCGGGCGCCATCGAGCGAGCGGACCCGGGTCGAGGCCGATTTCGACCCCGCAGCGGTCAGACGGCTCAAGGAGGCGTCGGCCCGCGACATCACGGTCGGCGGTGCCGAGCTCGCTGGCCGGGCGATGGCCGCGGGCCTGGTCGATGAGTGCCACCTGTTCCTCTGCCCGGTCATCGTGGGCGGCGGAAAGCGCGCGCTGCCGGACGGCACTCGCATCCAGCTCGAGCTCTCGGCCGAGCGCCGCTTCCGAAGCGGCGTCGGTCACCTCCGCTACCGGATTCGGACCTGACCGACGCCGCGCGGAAGCTGCGCGCCCCGGTGATAGGCCGAATGCGCCTGTCACCCCGGCGACATTCCGGTGGGTGGATCGGCCGCCCCGACCTCGCATACCTCCGCCGCGGAGCCGGCAGCCGCCGTCCATGACCAAGCCGGAGCGTGGTCGGCGACGAACTACGGGCGTGCAGGCCGAGGCGGGAAAGCGAGGGCCACATGATCGGGCTCGTGCTCGTCGGAGTGGTGGCCGGGTTTCTGGCCGGCATCTCCCCGTGCATCCTGCCGGTGCTGCCGGTCGTGCTGGTCGCCGGTGCGACCGGATCGAACGCTGCCGCACAGCGCGCCGGGGATGATGCCCGGCCGAAAGCCGGCGTCGGCCGCTCGGTCGCGGTCGTCCTGGGCCTGGTGCTGAGCTTCAGCATCCTGATCCTGGCAGGCTCTGAGATCATCTCGGCGCTGCACCTGCCGCCGGACTCGCTCCAGGACGCTGGCATCGCTCTGCTGATCCTGGTCGGCCTTGGTTACCTGATCCCGCCCCTCGGCGCCCTCCTCGAGCGGCCGTTCGCCAGGCTCAGGACCCGGCAGCCGAGCGGCCGCGGTGGCGGGTTAGCACTGGGCCTCGCGCTCGGGTTGCTCTACGTCCCGTGCGCCGGGCCGATCCTGGCCGCGATCACCGTGGTCGGCGCGACGCACCGAGTCGGGCTGACGGCGGTCTTCGTGACGGCAGCGTTCGCGGTCGGCTCTGCCATACCGCTGCTAGCCGTCGCCCTGGCAGGCGGGCAGCTCTCCGGGCGCATCAGCGCGCTGCGCCGCCGCGCACCGCAGGTCCGGCTTGCAGGCGGTGCGGTGCTGATCGTGATGGCGGTCGCGATCGCGTTCAACGCATTCCAGGGCCTGGAGCGCGACGTGCCGAGCTACTCCACCGCGCTGCAGGGCTCCGCCAGAATACGCAGTCAGCTCAATGCTCTGACTGGTGTGCAGGCGACGTCGCTGACCAGGTGCAATCCGAACGCCATCGCCCTGGTGGACTGCGGGTCGGCCCCGAACTTCACGGGCATCACTGCCTGGCTGAACACCCCCGGCGGCAAGCCGCTGACGATCTCCGAGCTGCGCGGCAAGGTTGTGCTCGTGGACTTCTGGACCTACTCCTGCATCAACTGCCAGCGCACGCTGCCGCATGTCGAGGCTTGGTACCGCGACTACGCCAAGGACGGGTTCGTGGTGGTCGGCGTGCACACGCCCGAGTTCGCCTTCGAGCACGTTGTCTCGAACGTCCGGACCGAGGCGACGGCCTTCGGCGTTCGTTATCCGGTCGCCATCGACGACGACTACGACACCTGGAATGCCTACGACAACGAGTACTGGCCGGCTGACTACCTGATCGACGCGCAGGGAATTGTGCGGCATGTGCACTTCGGCGAGGGCGACTACTCGACGACCGAGCAGCTCATCCGTGAGCTGCTCACCGATGCTCATCCAGGTCTGCGGCTGCCGTCGCCGACCAATGTCCCTGACCTCACTCCGACCGGTGAGATGAACCCGGAGACCTACGTCGGCTACGAGCGGCTGCAGTACCTCGTGCCGAGCGACAGTGTTGCCGAGAACACGCCCGCGGTCTACCAGTTCCCCGGCACGCTGCCGCTGGGTGGCCTGGGACTGTCAGGCACGTGGACCGAGCACGCCCAGGAAGCTACCGCGGGGACCGGCGCGGAGATGGAGCTCAGCTTCCTGGCCAAGGATGTCTACCTTGTGCTCGGCGGGAGCGGGACCATCGACGAGAGCATCAACGGCCGCGCCTTCGCGACGATCAAGGTCGGCGGGGTGCCCGGTCTGTACACGCTGTACCACGCCACCGCGCCGAGCACGGGCACGCTGCTGCTCCGGGTCTCGCCCGGCGTCCAGGCTTACGACTTTACGTTCGGCTAGCGGCGAAGTACTGGCCAACGGCCTGCCCGATGCCGCCGGCGATTACCTGCTGGCCCTGCGCGCTGACGGCGACCGATGCCTCGAACGGATCCGTCAGGAACAACGGCTCGATCAGGGCACCTGGCATCGTGCTGGGCGTCGAGAAGTAGCCGGCCTTGGCGGGGCCGAGCAAGAGCAGGTGACCGTATGCCACGGCGGCGCTCGTGAGCGCCGAGCCGAGCCCGCTATCCTGCTGGACTCCGTCGTCGGGGATCGCGTAGCCGCGGGCGTTCATGGCGGCGAGCACGTCGTCCTGCAGCAGGGTGGCCAGCCTGAGGTTTGCGGCCGAAAACGGCCGGGCCGTGTCGTACCCGGTGAGGCACCCCGCCTGACCAGGGGATCCGCCGTCCATGTAGATGCCGACCAGGACGCTGGCCCGGCCAAGGTTGGCGCACACGTCGCGGGCGGCGACATCGGCGAACGCCCCCTGCGCCGAGAGGACACCGCCAGCGGTGTCCGCGGCGCTGAGGCGGGTTACCGACGTGTTCTGGGTCCGTGACACCACCACGCGGTAACCGCGGGCGCGAAGCAGTGTCATCGTGTCCAGCTCGATTGCCAGGTTCACGGTGGATTCGTCGACCGTCGCGCCGCTCTCGGTGGTGCCGACCGCGCCGGGGTCGATGCCACCGTGTCCGGCGTCAAGGAACACCGTCTCGTGCCGGTCGCCGGACGTCGGCGGGAACGCCATGCACGCTCCGGGGCTGAACAATCGCGGGTCGACGGCCTGGCCGTCCGCCCGCGACGCGGGGCCGGTGGCGTGCCCGGCGGCGGCCACCGCGCGCAGCAGCAGCACTGAGCACGTCGCCGCGACGACCACGGCGACGGTCAGCGTGATCTTTGGCCGGTTTAGCATGACCGCTGCTCCACGGATGTTTCGCTAGGCGCACCGCCCCTCGTGGATAGCCCGCTCCGCTGAGCGGTTACCGGTAGCAAGCGCAGAATCTGCTGCAGGTCCGGGAGGAATTCAGGGCATAACGAGGAACAGGGTCGAGCTGGCGAGCGGGCGGCCAGCCGCCACGTGACCCGTAGCGAGCAGGCAACGAAGGCCTACCTAGCCCATGCGGGCGGGCGCTGGCCGATGGCGCAGCGTGGTGAGGGCGAAGATCACCAGGCCTAGCGCGGTCGAGCCGGCGCCGAACGCGAGCGCCGCGGCGTAGCCGAGGTGCCCGGCGACCGTACCGCCGAGTACCGAGCCGACCAGGCCGGCGGTGCCGCTGCTGGCGTTGAGCATGCCCTGCGCGTCGCCCTCAGCGCCCGGCAGCAGCAAGCCGGTGAGGCCTGGCGACGCGACGCTCAGGAACGACCAGGCGAACATGATGCCGGCAAAAGCGGTGAGCGGCAGCACGGCCGGCACGCGGTGAACCGAGGCGAGGGCCGCCAGCGCAGCGAGCAGCACCACCCGTGCCGCGAGCGCCCCGGCCATCGCCACAGCCGGCCCCCGCCGCTGGCTGACGGCCGCTGCCACCGGGAACAGCGGCAGGCTGACGAGCACGATGACCGCGAAGGCGAGGGACGACGTGCTGGGCGGCACGCCGAACGCGCGCTGGAACAGCACCGGGTAGAGCGCGAAGACCACCGTGGTGCCGGCGTAGGCGGGAATCCAGGCGGCGAGCATCCAGCCGAACGGCCCGCGGAGCGCCGCCAGCCCGGTGAACGGGCGACGGTGCGCGAGGTGATGGGCGCGGACTGGGCTGGCCGGCCCCCACTCACCGACGAGGCCCGCGGATGTGAGCAGGTGCGGCCGGCCGGAGGGAACGGCGTGCGACGGCGGATGACCGCTAGGCCGGCGCGCCGCCTGCCGGTCCGCGGCCGGGCCGCCCGCGATGCGCGGGATCAGGACCGCAGCCAGCGGGATCGCCGCCGCCGGGACGATGGCAGCGAGGAACAGGCCGTTCCGTTCGCTGAGCGTGGCTAGCCAGGACGACAGGAACAGGGCGGCACCCTGTCCCACGCTGAGTGCGGCCTCGAGCACGCCCAGCCGCGGATTCCATTCGTCGCGCGGCCGGCGCTCGACGATCAGCAGGTTGGCTACCGTGACGGCGCCCGCGAAGCCCGCTCCGTCGGCCAGCGCCAGCACAAGCTGCCACGCAGGTCCAGCCACGGGGAACAGCCACAGCGACACCCCCATCGCGGCGGCGCAGGTGATCGCCAGGGCACGGTGCGCGCGGTACCGATCGGCGGCGCTGCCGACCGCAGGAGCCGCGAACGCCCCGAGGTTGAACGCGCCCATCACGAGGCCGACATGCCCGACGCCATCGCGGCTGGCCGCTACCGGGAGCAGGATCGGAGTCAGGCCAAGCGCGGCGCCGTTGAGCAGCGCGAACGGGGCGAACCACGGCTCGATCAAGCGCAGCCCGCCCGCTCGCGCCAGGGCCGCGAGCTCGCCGCTCCGGATGGGCTGGGGCATCAACCCAGGATCGTAACGACCGGCTCACGCTCGCTGCCTGCTCCGCCCGGCATGAACTGCCCGTGGCGATGACCGTGGCAACCGGCTCCAGGCCGCTGGCAGCACCAGCGTGACCGTTATCCGCGCTGCACTCGGATGGTGCGAACGAGCGCGACGAACAGAAAGTAGTTGGGCACCAGTTCGACGTACTCGAGCATGGGCAGCGGCCTTCCGGCTTTTTTCACGTGCACCAGCGATGCGCCGGCCGGGATGCGCGCGTCCTTGACCTGGCTCCAGGTGAGCGAGCGATCGCGAACGGTTATTCCGCGCTGGCTGACCGACAGCGGTCCGAACGTCACTGTCTGGCCGGCCTGAATGAGCTCGATGGCCTTAGGCAGCTGAGTGCGTAGCACCGCCTGTTCGAGGAGGCGTCCGAGTTGCTCGATCTGTATTCGCGTGGTCGTGCCCAGCACCGGCTGCAGGTCTCTGGTCTCCAGCTTCCAGTTCCGGAATGCATGGCGGAACCCAGAGAAATTCACCGACCTGCCGTCGGCTAATACCACCGTGTAGACGTACTGGTTTCCGACCGGCGCCGGATTGTCCTTCGGTTTGGGTCCGCCGACTAGCCGATGCCAGATCGTGGTGACGTCCTGCCACCAAGCGCTGCCGTCAGCGAAGCCGACGAACTCGCCGTCGGCCCGGCCTGTGTACACGTACTGGGTCACCGCGAAGATTCCGTTGCTGTCGAACCGCTTCTTGGCGCCGTCGCCAAATTTGTGCCATTCGTCTATTCCCTTGAAGGGCCACTTGTCCCATTTATCCCAAGGGGGCTTGTCCCATTCACAGCCCGCGGTCCAGCCGAATCCCCAGGGAAAGACGGAAACGACCGGGGAGTGCGGCTGTACCTGCCACTGGAATTCAGCTCGGTCGCGGCTGGTCTCGCCAACTGTGCTCACGGCGCCAGCGTAGATCCGGCCGATTTCCGGGGCAATCCGCGAAAAGGTGCCGAACCGGCCCGGACGGGCACGGTTTCGAAGCCGCGAAGCACGAGCAGCGGGCGCCGGGTCGGCGGGGCCGCGAGCTCGAGCGCCGGGTACCGGCGCGCCAGTTCCTCGAGCGCGATGCGGCCCTCGAGCCGAGCGAGCGCGCTGCCGAGGCAATGGTGGATGCCAAGCGAAAACGAGAGGTGCCGCGCGGCGTCTGGCCGATCGACCCGGAGTCGGTCGGGGTCGCCGAACGCCTCGGGATCACGGTTGGCACCGCCGATGGCCACGATGATGGACGCGCCCTGCGGGATCACCACGCCGTCGAGATCCACGTGCTCGGTCGCGGTACGCGAGGTCAGCTGGACCGGGCTGTCGTAGCGGAGCAGTTCCTCGACAGCCGCGGGAATGAGGGCAGGCTCCGCGGTCAGATGCTCCCACTGCTGCCGCTCACCGAGCAGGGCGACGAGGCCATTCCCGATCAGGTTCACGGTCGTCTCGAAGCCAGCGATGAGCAGCAGCAGCGCCGTGCTGACGAGCTCGCCGGAGCTGAGCCGGTCGCCCTCGTCCTCGGCAGCGATGAGTGCGGATAGCAGGCTGTCGTCGGGATCCGCGCGGAGCTCGCGCACTCGCTTCCGTAGATAGGCCGTCAGGGCCAGTTCCGCGTTGCGGGTGCGGGCCTCCGCGGTCGGCGATGACTGAGGTTCGAGAGTCGTGGCGACGTCGTGTCCCCAGGCCCGGAAGCTAGCCTGGTCCTCGGCGGGGACGCCGAGCAGGTGGCAGATCACCGCGATGGGGAGCGGGAAGGCCAGCGCGTCGATGAGATCGAAGCCGGCCGCGGCGTCCACGGACGCGAGCAGCCGGTCGATGGCGTCCCGGATCCAGGGCTCCAGGCTGGCTATCGCCCGCGGGGTGAAGGCACTCGACACGAGCCGCCGGAGGCGGGTGTGGTCGGGCGGGTCCATGGTGAGCAAGTCGGCGCCGGGCAACTCGGCCCGCGGGTCACCGGCCGCGTAGGTCGGTGGCCGGTAGCCGGGCTGGTGCAGGGGAGAGGAGCTGAACCGCCGGTCCTTCAGGACGCTCGTTGCGGTGGCGTGGCGCGCGGTCACCCAGGCCCCGAGCGCACTGTGCACGAGGTGGTGGCGGCGGACCTCCGCGTAGAGCGGGTACGGGTCCGCCTTGGCGTCGGGCCGCATCAGCCGGGCGATCGGGTCGCCGCGCCATTGATAGAGCCGCAGCGCGGCTGGCTCCACGACACGCTGCGCGATCTGCTTCCGGAGACGCATCGTCCCTCCTCCGTCGAGCGCAGCAGCGGCCGCTGGAATTTCGGGATACTGACAGTATCTAGAAACTAGTGGAATGTCAATTGTGATATCGTCGGCCTGTGGCCAGGGTGACGCGAGCGACGTCGACGGAGCGGACGCGCCAGCGCATCCTCGGCGCCGCCCAGCGCCTGTTCCGGGAGCGCGGGTACGCAGCCACTTCGCTTGAGCAGATCGCCGAGGCGGCGGACGTCACCAAGGGCGCCATCTACGGCCACTTTTCGAGCAAGGAGGACCTGCTGCTCAGCGCCATCGAGGCGGCACCAACGCCGGACTATACGGTGCTGTACGACCGCTCCCGGCCGCTGCGCGAGCGGCTGTCAGAGTTCGGCCGGGCCATGGCCGCCGACGATGCCACGACGGATAAGCCCGAGCTCGCGGCGAGCCTCGAATTCGTCGCGGCGTTGCTGCGCACCCCCAGTGCCCTGCGGCGCTACGGCGCCGACCTTGAGCGGCGACTGGACGAACTCGCTGCGGCGGACGAGGACGAGCCGCTGCCGGGAACCACTGCCGCAGAAGCGTGGGTCATCGGCTATGCGCTGTACGTCGGGTTGCGGATCTATCGGTGCATCGCGCCGGACATCTTCACGCCCGCCGTCTTCGAGCGTGCCTACGGGCTGCTCGCCGGGCTCTACCCCGCGGAGTGACGTAGCCTCATCCGCCCCGAGGCCGGCGCTGGCAGCTGGACCCTGACTGTCGCAGGCCCGGGTTACCGTGACTGGGTGACCGACCAGTTCCATCCCGCGGTTCGCGCGTGGTTCGAGCGGCGGTTCCCGGCCGGGCCGACGCCGCCGCAGGCGGCAGGCTGGGCCGAGATCGCGGCGGGCCGGCACACGCTCATCGCGGCCCCGACCGGGTCCGGCAAGACCCTGGCGGCATTCCTCGTGTGCATCGACCGGATCTACCGGGCAACCGCGGAGGGAACGGAGTCGACCGCCGGGCCGCAGGTCGTCTATGTTTCGCCGCTGAAGGCGCTCGCGGTCGATATCCGGCAGAACCTGGAGCGGCCGCTCGCGGAGATCGCCGAGGAAGCCGCGCGGCTCGGCATGAGCGCGCCGGACATCCGGGTGTCCGTGCGCACCGGCGACACCGCGGCCGCCGAGCGCGCGGCGATGCTCAAGCGGCCGCCGCACTTCCTGATCACGACGCCGGAGTCGCTCTACCTGCTGATCACCGCCGAGCGAAGCCGGGCCATGCTCCGGCCAGTGACGACCGTGATCGTCGACGAGATCCACGCCGTGGCCGGCAACAAGCGAGGCTCGCACCTGGCGCTGACCCTGGAGCGGCTGCAGCACGTGGCCGGGCAGCCGATGCAGCGGATCGGCCTCTCCGCGACCCAGCGCCCGGTCGAGGCCGTGGCCCGGCTGCTGGTCGGAGCCGGCCCGGACCGGTCGGCGGCCGACGGCTCGCCGTGCTGCGCCATCGTGGATATCGGTCACCGCCGCGAGCTCGACCTGCGCATGGAGTTGCCCAGCGACGAACTGGGCGCGGTGGCGACGACCGACCAGATGGCCGAGATCTGCGACCGGATCGCCGGGCACGTGCAGCAGCACCGCACCACGCTGATCTTCGTCAACACCCGACGGATGGCCGAGCAGTTCGCACACCAGCTCGGCGAGCGGCTCGGCGAGGGCCAGGTGGCGGCTCACCACGGCAGCCTGTCGAAGGATCGCCGGCAGCGAGTCGAGGCCCGGCTGCGCGCCGGGGACCTGCGGGCGCTCGTGGCGACCGCCTCGCTCGAGCTGGGCATCGACATCGGGCCGGTCGAGCTGGTCTGCCAGATCGGCTCACCGCGCAGCTTTGCCACATTCCTGCAGCGAGTCGGCAGATCCAATCACACCAGGACCGGGGTACCGGCGGGCGTGGTCTTTCCGACGACTCGCGACGAGCTCGTGGAGTGCGCCGCCTTGCTACGCGGCGCCCGAGCCGGCCGCCTGGACCGACTGCTGATCCCGTCGTGCCCGCTGGACATCCTGGCCCAGCAGGTGGTCGCCGAGTGCGCTGCCGAGGATTGGCAAGCCGCCGAGCTGCTCGCCCTGATGCGCGGCGCGGCCCCGTTCGCCTCGGTGACGGCCGACGGCTTCGCCGACGTCGCCGACCTGGTATCAGAGGGAATCCGGACCGGCCGCGGCCGGCGGGCCGCGTACCTGCACCGGGACCAGGTGAGCGGGCAGCTGCGCGGGCGCCGCGGTGCCCGGATGGCCGCGCTCACCTCCGGCGGGGCGATTCCCGAGCTGGGCGACTACCGCGTGCTCGCCGAGCCTGACGACGCGGTCGTCGGCACGGTGAATGAGGACTGGGCGATCGAGAGCATGGCAGGAGACGTGTTCCTGCTCGGCACCACGTCGTGGCGGATCCGGCGGGTCGAGCCGGGCATTGTCCGGGTGGTCGACGCGCAAGGTGCGCCGCCATCGGTGCCGTTCTGGCTCGGCGAGGCTCCCGGCCGGACGGCGGAGCTCTCGGAGGAGGTCTGCGCGCTGCGCTCCGGCGTCGGCGAGCAGCTGGAGGCCGGCGGCCCGCCCGCGGCCGCGCGCTGGCTGGCCGCCGAGTGCGGCATCGGCGAGGCGGCCGCGGAGATGATCGCCGCGTACCTGAGCGCCGCGCTGGCACAGCTCGGCCTGCTGCCGACGATGCACACCATCGTGCTCGAGCGGTTCTTCGACGACGCGGGCGGCATGCAGCTCGTCGGGCACGCACCCTTCGGCGCCCGGCTGAACCGGGCCCTCGGGCTGGCGCTGCGGAAGCGGTTCTGCGTGACGTTCGACTTCGAGTTGCAGGCGGCGGCCAGTGACGACGCGATCCTGCTGTCGCTCGGCCCCCAGCACAGCTTCCCCCTGGACCGGGTACCGAAGTTCCTGGCGTCCGGAACGGTCGAAGAGGTCGTCCGCCAGGCCGTGCTCACCTCGCCGATGTTCGCCGCGCGGTGGCGGTGGAACCTCAACACCTCGCTCGCCGTGCTGCGGTGGCGTGGCGGGCGCAAGAACCCGCCGGCCATCCAGCGCATGGAGGCCGATGATCTGATGGCCGCCGTGTTCCCGACGCTGGCGGCCTGTCAGGAGAACGTCGCGCCGGGCCCGCTGGAGATACCCGATCACCTGCTGGTCCGCCAGACGCTGCACGACTGCCTCCACGACGCCATGGACATCGACGGCCTGAAGGATCTGGTCGCGCGCATCGAGTCGGGCCGGGTCGCGGTCGTGGTCAGGGACACCACGGAGCCATCGGTGCTCGCGCACGAGATCCTCAACGGCCGACCGTTCACCTACCTCGATGACGCGCCGCTGGAAGAGCGGCGCAGCCGGGCGGTGCCGCTGCGGCGCGGCCTGCCGGTCGAGCCGCACGAGCTGGGCAGGCTGGACCCGGCCGCGATCGACCGCGTCGCCGACCAGGTCCGGCCCGATCCACGCGACGAGCACGAACTGCACGACCTGCTGCTGAACCTGACCGTCATGCGCCCGGTCGCCAGCTGGCAGGCCTGGTTCGACGAGCTCGTCTCCGGACGGCGAGCCGTCACGATGGCCGCACCCGACGGAGACCTGTGGGCCGCGGTCGAGCGGCTGCCAGCGGTGCAGTCGCTGCTACCGGGAGTCAACCCCGTTCCCAGCAATCCGTGCCCGGTGCCGACGGAGCCTCCCGACGAGGAGACCGCCGCGGCCGACGCGCTGCGCGGCCACCTGGAGTGCCGCGGACCGTCCACGGCCGCGGCGCTCGCGGCTGCCTGCGGGCTGCCCGAGCGGCTCATCGTCTTGGGCCTCGCCGGGCTGGAGGCGGAGGGCTTCGCGATCCGCGGCCGGTTCACCGGCGCGGCCGGGGCGGACGAATTCTGCTCCCGGCGGCTACTGTCGCGCATTCATGCCTACACCCGGCAGCGCCGGCGACGGGAAGTCGAGCCGGTCACGCCGCAGGACTTCATGCGGTTCCTGCTGCGCTGGCAGCACGTGGCGCCCGGCAGCAAGCGCGAGGGCAGATTCGGCTTGCTGTCGGTCATCGAGCAGCTGCAGGGATTCGAGCTCGCCACCGGCGCGTGGGAGGGCTCCGTGCTGGCCGCGCGCGTCGACGGCTACCGCCGGGAGTGGCTGGACGAGCTGTGCATGGCGGGGCAGGCGTGCTGGGGGCGGCTGTCGGTACGGGACGCCGATCAGGACGCCGAGCCGCGGCGCAGCGGGCTCACCCCGTCCCGCGCCACCCCGATCACGCTCGCGCTCAGGGATGACCTGCCGTGGCTGCTGCGCGCGGCGCGCGGGGACCAGGCGCCAGCCGAGCCCGCCACCGGCCGCACCAGGGACGTGCTCGACGCGCTGCGCGCGCACGGCGCGCTGTTCCGCACGGACCTGGCCTCGCTGACGGGTCGGCTGCCATCCGAGATCGACGAGGCACTGTGGGACGCGGTGGCCCGCGGGCTGGTGACCGCGGACGGGTTCCGGGCTGTGCGGGTGTTGCTGCGGCGCGGGAGCCCGGAGCGATACGCGCCTACGCGCGGGCTGCGGCAGGGTCTCCGGGCCAGCACCGGCGCGTCCGGGCGGTGGTCTCTGCTGCCGCCGCCGGTCGCCGATGCGGACCGGGACGAGCTGGCCGAGGCGGTGGCCCAGCAGCTCGCGGCCCGCTGGGGGGTTGTCTTCCGCGACCTGGTCGCCCGGGAGAGCCTGGCCGTGCCGTGGCGCGACGTGCTGTGGGCGTTCCGGCGGATGGAGGCCAGGGAGACAATCCGTGGCGGCCGGTTTGTCACCGGATTTAGCGGCGAGCAATACGCCCACCCGGATGCCGTCGAGGTGCTCAAGGCGGTCCGCAGGCAGCAGCGTAACGGGGAGATCGCGCGTCTGTCTGCTGCCGATCCGCTGAACCTGACCGGCATCGTCCTGCCCGGCCCGCGGGTGCCAGCCATCGGGGCCAACACCGTCACCTATATCGACGGCGCCGCGGCCTAAGCCGGCCTGCGAGCGGTGGCCATCCGGCTGGTCGTGGGCGTGCACGACCAGGACCGGCCGCCGCGAGCGGGAGGCGATGTTGGCGGCGACGCTGTCTGCTATCCGGCCGCCGAGCTTGCCGTGGCCGTGGGAGCCGATCACGATCAGGCTGGCCTGGTGCTCGTCGGCAGCGTCCACGACCGTCCTCCAGGCGGGCGTTCCCTCGACCGCCAGCGGCGTT